>Ga0209542_10011772_pt1 | contig 15454 bp, 12 predicted proteins | sample RifCSPhighO2_01_FD_184028 | JGI IMG/M metagenome (GOLD analysis project Ga0209542, IMG submission 184028) | Soil microbial communities from Rifle, Colorado - Rifle CSP2_plank highO2_0.1 (SPAdes) (version 2) | ecosystem: Environmental > Terrestrial > Deep subsurface > Rock core/Sediment ... | reverse complement strand
TTGATATTGAAATTCCAGTAATGTCTCCGAGGATACAAAGAGAATATAAAAATCTTGCAGACCTAGATGTTTCTAGTTTTGGTAATAAGAAAGTTAAGATAAAAACTTTTTCCGAGCAAGAAAAAAGAGAGATTGTGTTTAAGGATATTGTGGATGAGAAAGTTCATCATACAACTATTTTGACTGGCGACATTGAACCGAATCACCAAAGCGTAATAGGATTTTTTGCACAGGCGATAATGAGGGAATTAAGATTGTTTGGTTGTTATGATATTCTCTTTGGTAAAGTAAAAGATTTTATAGAGAATTATATGTTTAATGGTTCAGTGAATTTATCAGACCTTAACCTGCTACGAAACTTGTCTGAAGTGGAATATATCAAGTTAATCAAAGATGTATTCAAGAAAGGGATAAATGAGCTTACGGTCCGAGATAAGGGTGATGCTGAAATAAAGAATTATATAAAAATCAGTGAAGCTAGACCATTCGTTGTTAATGACAAATCTTTCTTAATACCACAGAAATCGGTGTTTAATAGGATTGTGGGAGATAGTAATTTTGAGCTTGAATTTTCTGCTTTCTTGGAAAAGTGTGATGACATTATTTCTTTTGCTAAGAACTTCCAAAACAAAGAAGCTAATGCTCTCCGAATTGAATACAAAAACGCTGAAGGATTTATTGCCAATTACTATCCCGACTTCTTCGTAAAAAGAGATACAAAAACTGTATTTATAATTGAGACCAAAGGTAGAGAGGAAGAAGATGATAAGTTGAAATTTGAGCGGTTAATAAAATGGTGTGAAGATGTAAATAGTAGGCAAACAAAAATGATTTATGAAGCTCTCTATATTAAGCAGGAAGATTTTGAAAAGAATAAAGCTAAGAATTTTGATGAGGTCGTCAGATTATTTAATAGTTAATAATATAATTATATGCAACAAGTAAATCACAAGGAATACGGAAAAGAATTACAAAAATGTAAAAAATGCGGTGAGCGTAAAGGTGTCATAACTGAAGACGAAGAAGATATTTATGTATCTTGTCTTTGTGAAGGTATTTTGTGTCGTAAATGTGAAAAAACAATGGTCCATAAACCCATATCAAATTATTTTGATGAACAAAATAATCAAATTATACACATCCCTTCCTTTTCTCCTTGCTTATGTGCTGGATGTGGAGGCTCTAAAAAGTAAGTAAAAATATGAATTATTATAAAGGCAATTTTAATAATGATTACAAAAAAGAATTTTCTAAAAAAAGAGGGTGGCTTGTTGGTCGTTTTCAGGATGGTTATCGCAAAACAGAAAAGGTTGCTATAAAATTTTGGAAATTCAAAAAAGGAGAAGGGGAAGAACATACTTGCAAATATGAAGAAAGAGCCACCGAATGCACCTTTATTTTTAAGGGTGAAGTCAAGGGTATAATTGACGGAAAGAATGTCCTATTAAAAACGGGCGATTATGTAGTTATACCACCAAAGATTAAAAGTAATATGATTATGGAAGTTATAAAACCCACAGAGGGTTTAACAATAAAAGCTCCAAGTTTGCCAGTAGAGGATTCGGTTAAGTTCACGAGAGATTGCAAGAAAAGGTTAAACTAATTAAATGATACCTTTTGAAGATTTCAAAAAATTACTTCCGAGAGATAGCAAGCTTACTGACGAAGAAGCAATGAAACTGAAAGGACAAATGGAAGGTTTAGCCGAGCTTATGTTTGATATGTGGAAAGACGGCAGATTGAAGAAAATCTTAGAAGTAAAGAAAAAATATTAAAATAAGATTATGCCTCAAAGAAGTGATTATAAGGGATTGCAAAAGTTAGCATTATGGATTCTGGGACAGACAGGGATAAACAATTCTGCCCCCAGAGAGGTTCTTGGAGCTGTTGTCCAACACTGGGGGAATCAGGCCAACATTTCTACTATCTTTGCTACCATATCTTCCTCAATTACCATTGCCTTATTTGTGGGCCTAGAAGGTAATATGAGGTGGACGGCTCTACCTTTCTTTATCGGGCTTGTCTATTTCAGCATCAGGGCTTGGGCTTTCGGTAAGTGTTCTGAAATAGCTTGTGGTTTGTGGAAATAGTGAATAGTGAAGCGAGATAGAATAAAAATATGAACGAAAACGAAGAAATTGAAGATGGTCCCAAAAATGAAGACATCAAGCAACTGATGGAGGACTATGCCATTGATGAAGATATAGCAGAAAAAGCTCAAGAATTGATTGACGAGGAAGGACTGGATGAAGATGAAGCAGTTGAATTAGCCGAGGAATTGTAAAAAGTAAAATCTATGCTAAAATGCTTAATATGCAGAAGTTCCATACTTATATTTTAATAGCACTAGTAGTAGGACTTTTTCTCGTTCAATGGCAGATAAATAAAGTGGACCGCAAGCTGACCTGTATCTATAACCAAGTAAATGCCTTACCTGCTTTTATCGTTCCTGAACTGCGAGCCGATTTCACTGCCTTGCAGAAACAGGTTGAACTTGTTGAATCAGCTTGTGATAAAAGCTATATCTTTTCGGGTATCAAAAACTAGAAATTGGGGTAAAAAAAGAACTTTAAAAAGGAATAATCTTATAAATTAAACTTCTGTAGCACTTTTTCTGCAATTTTTTCTTGATTAAATATGGAAGTGATTATATCTTTGACATCAAAATCTGTTTTGATGTCCGTAGTTTCAAAATTTTCTTTAATAAAATTTATTATTTCGTTGAATTTTATTTGAGATAAAGTTCCTTTATGAGAAAATTTGTTGTTCTTGTCTCGTATTTTTGCTAGGATTTTTTCTTGATTTAGAATATCTACCTCCTGAGAACACAATTTTGAACACTCAGCATTAAGATGAGTTCCTTCCCTGTATTCCCAATCTGGCATCAATATATCTATTGTTTTTTCTTTTATGTAAGAATCTTTTGTTGTGGTCAGTATATGGAACACAAAAATTCCAATATCTGATAAAACCGTATCTTTTTGAGTTAAGAGTTTATATTTTGGTTTGATGCGGATAGGCACAGAATCCTTTTCTTCGGATTTCATATCTAAAAATGCACATCGGAGATTGATGTGCATCATTAAAACATTATCAGGCATTTCCATACACGGCTATTAAGCAATATGTAAATCTAATAGTTCTCCCATATGTTCATTACCGCCAAGAGTTGCACCAAAAGCCTTCATAGGTTTTGTGTTGTAAGTTATATCTGTCAAAGCTTTTGCTCCATATCCTCGCACTGATTCCAAAAGCTCATTTAACACAATTTTGTCTTCCTTTTTTAGCTCACTAGTGTTTAGCTCTTTATTTTCATTAAAGTGATAGATGATGGCTTCCGCTCCCTTTTTTGTATATTCTGGCTCCGCTTTTAGTATGTCTTCATTTACTAAGCATTCTAGTTCTATGTAAATTTCAGAATCAAAAGGACCAAAATAATACCTAATATAATTAAAAGAAGATATTTTTTTACCGTATCTTTTAATACTTATAAGGTCAGCTAAATAGCATAGCTTTATAAGCACAGTAACAGAAGCTTCAGAATGCTCCTTGGCTAGATACGCCAATAGTTGTAGGTTCTTCTTTCTCATACCCTTATTGTAGTATATACCATTTTTCATAACAATAGGCCTAACTTGTTGTAAAATATGCAAACCTGTGCTAGATTATGGATATGATGACAGAAGAAATTGCAGGCAAGAGGTGGACCGAGGGTTCGTTGCGAACCTTTTTGAAAGGTAGCCGTAATGAAAATTGGGCTCTGGGTATTTTACGTGCATCTATGCCAGCACACATACAAGAAGCTTTACAATTACTATCTTACTCTTACGGAAATACGCCACGATTTGATTTTCTAAGAAGAGCTTGCGGGGTAGCTTAATAATGCCCTCGTAGCTCAATGGATAGAGCAAGGTGATTCTACCGCCTAGGTTGCGGGTTCAAATCCTGCCGAGGGCACTAGCACTCGCTTTTCTCCTAGATTTGGTATATAAATATAACCATTATGATTGCGTATAGCAGTTCCCACTTCGTCCACTAGTCCGCGCAAGAGGTATAGTTATCCACAGCCTCTTTTAGGCTGTGGCCTGGGCAGTTGGTATGGTATGATATACTTATAAAGTATAAGTATTTATTACTAATGTTGTTACTAGTTAATTAATTATTTAAATATGAATTCTAAAAACAGCTTTATCACCGTTGTCGGCTTATTAGCGGTAATGGCTTTTGGCTTCTTCTTATTTCAAGGTGTTCAGACATTGCCTACTGCTAAGATAGATACAAACGGCCAGCTGGCGCAGGTAGCTCCGACAAGCGGCATGATAGGTTACTGGGCATTTGATGAGGGTTCGGGAAGCAGTGTCGCCAATGGTTCGGGGAGCGGTTCGCTGTCTCTTTCTGGAACGTCGTGGACTTCTTCAGTTGCAATGGCTGGCTTAGGCCAAGCTCTTTCATTCGACGGTTCATCAAGCAGAGCGAGCGGGAGTATTTCACCCGGCTCGTCGGTCATCACTGTTGCCCTTTGGCTCAACTGGAACAACTACTCCAACAACGACGCCTTGGCGATGGAGCTTTCCGACAACTACAACAACAACGCGAACACTTTCATTATAGATCCGAATGCCGCCTCCGGCGCGTTCGAGTTCGGAATCCGCGGATCATCCTTCAATACATACCGTGTTGAGAACATCAGCCGTCCGTCGGCGGGAAGTTGGCATCACTACGCGGTCATCTTCGACAACTCGTCATCAGCCGGAGACATACGAGTGTTCGTGGACGGCAGTGAACAATCCACGACGGTCAGAGTGAACTCAAAGGCATCGTCGGGGAATTTTGGATCATATCCTTTGTATCTTATGAGCAGGGGAGGTTCATTGTTATTCGGGTCCGGAATTCTTGATGAAGTGCGCGTTTACGACCGCGCGCTTTCAGATAGCGAGATATCGAGCGTGTATCAATATTCCGGTGCGACAGCCCAACCACCGGCGCCACAACAGCCGGTTCCGAATGAAACTCCTGTCGCAGATCCTCTTCCTCTTCCTCTTCCTCTTCCTCCGCCTCCAGCCGCTGATACCACCGCTCCAACCATCTCTGGTATCGCCGTATCCGCCATTTCCTCCGGAGCCACAGTCTCTTGGACAACCAATGAAGCTTCTGACACCCAAATCGAATATTATCCCTTAACTATTCCTCCAGCTGGCCAGTCATATTTGCGTACTACTTTAGTTTCTTCATCGGTTACCACCCATAGCCAAAGCATCTCTGGTCTTGAATCCAATACTCTCTACCACTATCGCCTAAATTCAAAAGACGCCGCCGGCAATCTCGCTACACTAGTCGACAAGACATTTACTACTGCGAAATTCGTTGACAACATTGCGCCAACCGCCCCATCTAATTTATCAGCCACTCCAATTTCTTCCACCCAAATCAATCTTTCGTGGACCGCGTCCACCGACAATATCGGCGTAATCGGATACTACATATATAGATGTCAGGGAGAAGTCTGTACGCCAACTTCTCGCGTTGCCACAGTGAATGGCGCAACCTCGTTCTCAAATACCGGTCTCAAAGCCAATACGACATATCAATACGCCGTCGAAGCCTATGACGGCGCCAATCTAAAATCACTGAAATCCTCGGTCGCGGTCGCCGCGACGCAACTGGCCACATCGCTCTCGCAGGACATCATCGCCTACTGGCAGCTCAATCAGTTCACATTGTATTCCGATCCGTCATATGCCAGCGCTCCGGATTCGTCCGGAAACGGCAATACCCTGATGCTTAGGAATTTCCAGGGGGGTAGTCCGGTCGTGGCGGGAAGGGTCAATAACGCCATCATCTTTGACGGAGTAAATGACTATGGGACCGTCCAGTCGGTGAATCTTTCTGACACGAACGATGTATCAGTCTCTTTCTGGCTGAATGAAAGCTCATATTCCACCTTCGGCACGATCTTTGAATCAAGCGCCGATTACAACGGACAAACCAACGGCTTTGGTTTCTTCCAGAGCGATCCGGCCGTCTGTGGAGCCGGCAAGCTTGAAGTCAGTTTGAAAGGGGATGTTGGGTACAATATCAAATGTTATGCCTCGCCGACGCCCGGCTGGCACCATTACACAGTCATCTATAACAAAGGCAACGTGGCGGGGAGCGAAATCTCGCTTTACATCGACGGGTCATTGAAGTCGGCGACCTCGCAACCGAACAGCGCCAACAACACAAATGATTTCGGAACCAATCCGTTCTATATGATGTCACGGGGAGGTTCAACCCTATTCGTCTCCGGAACCCTGGACGATGTGCGCATATACAAACGCAAACTCTCATCAACCGAAATATCCCAACTATCAAAATACACAGGTCTCTCGGATTCTTTGACTCCGCCAGCCTCAAATACCCTACGCCTCTCCAAGGGCGGCACAGGCACGGGCACTGTAACGAGCTCGCCTGCCGGCATCAACTGCGGTAATACCTGCTCCACATCGGTGGCTCAAGGAACTTTCGTCAACCTGACGGCTTCTCCGGCCTCGGGATCGACATTTACGGGATGGACAAATTGCACTCCCAATACGTCAAATCCATTAACCTGCCGGGTTCTCATGTCCAGCGAGATGACCGTCATCGCCTCTTTTTCCAATCCGCTGGTTGCCGCCGATACGGTCAATCCTTCGGCCCCGGGAAGCGTCAGGATTACGGGCATCACCTCAAACCAGCTGACGATCTCATGGAATGTCTCCACCGACAACATCGGCGTGGCCGGTTACAAATTGTTCAGGAATGGCGCCACCGAACCATTTACCACGGTTCTCGGGACGGCTTATACTGACACCCAGTTGAGCGCCGATACCCCCTATTCCTACGCTGTCTCCGCGTATGACGTGGCGGGAAACGATTCTTCGCTTTCCGTCATTTCCACGAGGACACAACCGACCGGATCAACGAAATTCTCGTTGGGTAGTAATGTGCAGGTTTCAAGCGGACCGCTACATGTGAGGGCTACTCCAAATGGAACTTCCCGCGGCACCCAACCGACGTATGCTCAAGGCACTATTATTTCAAACACTCCGTCGTATGCCGGAGGGTTGTATTGGTGGAATGTGACCTATGATTTGCCTTCAGTCGGATGCACTATCACCGCCACTCAAACTTGCAGAACTGGCTGGTCCTCAGAAAATTATCTAATTGAAAATGTTGTCGCGCCTTACAGTCTGGTAGTCGGAAAGAACGGCAACGGTAGTGGCACAGTCACCAGCATTCCAGCCGGGATAAATTGCGGAGGAGACTGCACTGAAGGATATTTCTCTCCAACTTCTGTCACTCTCACACCTGTAGTAGTTACCGGTTCAACCTTTAGTGGTTGGAGCGGAGCTTGCAACAATGTTACCGGAAACTGTGTCGTCAATGTCAACAGCGCCAATGTTTCAGTCACGGCAACTTTCGTTTTGATTCCGATTATTATAGATACTTATCCTCCAATCATTTCAGGCATCTCCTCGACTTCTGCCTTAAACGGAGCCACTATCACTTGGACTACCGATGAGCCTTCGGATACGCAAATTGATTATGGATTAACAAACGCTTATGGATCAAACACCGCTCTTAGCCCTTCGCTTGTAACTACCCCTCATACTCAGACAATTATTGGCTTAGCTTCCGGCACGACTTACCACTATCGAGTAAAGTCTCGCGATGCGGCTGGCAATTTAGGTGTTTCAACTGATCAGATTTTTACCACTACATTGGACACTATCGCTCCAACAGTCACCGCCTTTAATCTTGGAACACCAACTGGTCTGGTGGTACCGCTTTCTTTCACAGCTACCGACAATGTCGGTGTCACTGGTTATGCGATTACTGAAACCAATACCGCGCCGATTACTGGCTGGACAACTGTCCCTTCTGTTACCATTTACTCTCCTTCGCTTTCTTACACATTTGCAACTGCTGGCGCCAAAACTCTCTACACTTGGGCCAAAGATCTGGCGGGGAATGTTTCGACGAGTAGGAGTGCGAGTGTAACGATTACAGCGGGCAACGCTGTATATATCCGAGATGGGGGAATCGTTCCTAATAGCACCGGCTCAAATTGCGGAGCAGACTGGGTAAGCGCCTGCGACGATCTTCCTTCATCGCTCACTCGTGGTAAAATATATTATGTTGCTGGTGGAACATACGGAGCCCATACATTCAATGATTCCGGAACGACGATAATAACCATAAAGAAAGCTACCGCGGCCGATCACGGAACTGACGATTCGGGATGGAACGCTCTTTCTCTGACACAAAAAACTGGGGAAACATCATTCAGAAGTTCCGGAACCGTCTTTACCTTCAACACCGGCGGATATGACATAGATGGAGTTTATGGACAGGGCAAGAGTTCGGGCACATACGGCATCCGGCTCTACTCTACCGCGAGCCGCACAGGAACAACAGTGATGGTTTTGTTTGGAGGAGGATCAATCAATAATGTTTCTTTCCGCCATATTGATTTCGACTGGAATAATGGTACAGGCACGAGTTCTACTGGAATCACTCGCCATCTTTATGTCCCGGGGTCTTCAGACAACATTACTTTTGAAAATTCCTACTTTCATCATTCTTCAGGATTCGTGTTCTACATAGGTCCTTATGACGGAGGAAGCGCTTCTCAAGGTAACCCGCAGAACCACTACACTATCAGGAATAACTATTTCTACATGAATGGAGGCGGTGGAGGCGAGAGTGCCCACTGGGAAACATTCTGGCTCATGAATGTGAATGACTCCAATATATACAACAACATCTTTGAAGATACTTTTGGATCTTCCGGTCAAACTGGCTGGGTGATGATGGCAAAGGCAAATAACGTTAATGTATATGGAAATCTTTTCTTCTGCACTATCACTGCTTGTGCAACTGGAGGGAATGGAGTCGTCTCAGCATGGTCAGCAGATCGTTATGTAAATGATAGAGTAAATATCTTCAACAATACATTTGCTAATCTAAAAGGTATCGGCACTTTTACTCCAAGTATTACCTTTGACCATGATTCAGCTGTGGACACAAATATTGTGGTAAAAAATAACTTGTATCATAACACCGCGTTCGACTGGTCAGGAGTTACTACTCATAGCAACGAAGCCTGCGGCGGCGGCCAATCCTGCGCCGGTTCCAATTCGCAGACAGGCATCACTACTTCCAAATTTGTAAATTACGCGGGCAAGGATTTCCGTCTGGCTTCCGCCACGAACTCCGGAGACAGTTCCATCGGCTCGCAATACGCGACGGATATGCTCGGAAATACTCGTGGCACAGGCGGCACATGGGATAGGGGTGCCTACGAATACACCGGTACAGTCGCCAACACCGCTCCAACCATCACCACTCAACCTCTCTCACAAACAGCATCAGTAGGTAGCACCGTCACATTCTCTGCAGGAGCATCAGGCACGCCGACACCGACATATCAATGGCAGAAGAATGGCGCCAACATCTCCGGCGCAACCTCTGCATCCTACACAACTCTATCTCTCACATCTTCTGACAACGGGGCTACATATAGAGTGGTTGCGACAAACTCCGTAGGGACAGCTACTTCCAACAATGCGACGGTGACGGTAGCTGTTGTTCCTATCGGCAGTAACCCAATCGCCTACTGGAATTTGAACGAAACTTCCGGCACCACAGCCGCCGATACTTCAGGAGCTTCTCCGTCTCATCCGGCTACTCTGGTGAACGGTCCGACATGGACAACCGGAGTCAGTGGCAACGGTCTTTCGTTGAATGGAACAAATGCCTACGCCAGCGTAGCCAATATTCCTCTAACTCAATTCTCCATCAGCGCTTGGGTCAATATGTCAGCCAACCAATCCGGCTGGGGATCGATCGCCATGAAGCAAAACTCGCACGGTCTTGAAGTTCAAAATGGAGTAGTCTATGCCAATATTGGAAATGGCACAGGCTGGACCAATATCACCCAAGCGCCTCTCGCATCCGGAGTCTGGAAGCATGTGGCGCAGACGTATGACGGCACTACCAACCGTCTCTATGTTGACGGAGTTCTTGCCACCTCCGGCGCAGGCGCGTTTACCAACACCTCGGCAAACTTCCTCATTGGCTCATGGGACGGATCAAGTGAATTCTTCAACGGCAAGATCGATGAAGCCCGCGTCTACGACCGCGCTCTCACGGCGACGGAAGTGGCGACTCTGCATGATGCGATCGTGATACCTTCCACAAAATTCACAATTAATGATCGCGCGCAGGTGTTTAATGTCGTCTCTTTTGTCAGTGTCCGCGTTACTCCTTCAACAACGGGAACATTGCTTGGCACCCAATCTCTGAATGCGCTAGGTACAATAATAGGAGGTTCTATCACTGCCAACGGATATAATTGGTGGAACGTGAATTATGATTCGGGCGCAGACGGCTGGTCAATTGAAGATTATCTCACTGACTATGCATCTCCATCTCTCCCAACCGCCACTCTCTCCGCCTCCCCATCCGCCATCTCAAGCGGTCAATCGTCAACCCTCACCTGGTCTTCCACTAACGCCACATCATGCACAGGTACTGGCGGAACATTCGCAGGAGCGAAAGCAACATCAGGAAATCAAACAATATCTAACATCACTACAACCACCACTTATAGCATCACTTGTACTGGAGCAAGTGGAACATCACCAGTCGCCAGCGCGACGGTGACAATCGGAACTCCTTCAGCATGTACCGGCACATGTTATTACATCCGTGCGGGAGCGACAGGAGCAAATAACGGAACAAGCTGGACGGACGCATATACGTCCATACCTGCATTTACTCGTGGCGTAAATGGCGTCACTTATTACGTCGCGGATGGAACATACGCGCCACGCGAACTATCAACACCGGCCAGCGGTGGGAAAGTCATAACAATCAAGAAGGCAACTGTACAAGATCATGGCACGAATACAGGATGGAACGATAGTTATGGAGACGGCACAGCCACATTCTCGGGCGGTATGTCGCTACTGACATCGGATTGGGTCATTGACGGGCAGACTGGCGGAGGACCGGGAAATTGGAAAGGAACAAATATAGGCGAACCGTTCGGATTCTATCTGAAGACTTCGGGGATAGGGTTTAGAAACTGGTACGACAGTTCGGTCAGCAATGTCGCCATCAAACACTTCATGATAGAGGGAGGCGGAAGAAATGGGTGCGAAACGAGCTGGGACGGCGGGTATCATATCGCTTTGATGGGTTCATTCAGCAATATTACGCTTTCGCATCTCTATCTCAAGGATTCAGGCAGAATGCCTATATATGCCACGGGACACAACGGGTTAGCACTTGAATATAGTTATATTCAAAGAAATGAAAGTCTAAATTCTCCATGCGAACAACATGCCGAAGGAATCCATGCCTTGGATCACACGAACAGTACGATCAGATACAATGTGTGGGAAGACATAGAAGGTACGGCAGTCATGGCCTTGCGCGGAAGCGGGTTCAAGGTGTATGGCAACTTGATCTATGCGACCGATGGACCCGGTGGATATACTTCAAACGGTTCCATTTCGGCGGCCGGTAGCGGAGCGGTAGTCACTAACTCGCAGATATACAACAACACTATTGCAAACACCAGAGGTGTCGGTCAGATTGCTTTCCCTGGTGGAAGTGGGAACATTGTGAGGAATAATCTATTCTTCAATGTCTCCGGTGGTGGAGTCGGAGGGGGAGTAAGCACGAATACAAACAATATGACAGCTACGACAAATCCGTTTGTGTCATCTGGTAGCAATACTCCTGAGGGTTATGCTCTTATATCCGGATCCGCGCCAGTAAACGCTGGAGCATCTCTTACAAGTGAATATGCTAAAGATATCGTCAATGTCATAAGGCCACGCGGAGTAGCATGGGACATCGGCGCTTACGAATACACCGGCGCGGGGGCGTCCATAAACAGCGGAGCTTCTAATCTTGCGCAAGTAGGGAATGCTGGCGTGTCAGGTTTCTTCCAAGACAATCTGATCAAAATTGTTCTGGTACTTGTGGCGCTTGTATTGATTGGATGGCTAGTCTCTCATCGCCGGAAGCCTACAGTGCCGAAAGAGCCTACTCCACCCACTTTCTCGATCTAATAGGCAATATACCGCTAAAAAGCCCCTCCGCTCGCGAGCAGAGGGGCTTTTTAGCTTGACTTTTGAGCTGAAAAGTGATATACTATAGGGGTAGGCTCAAAATTGTTCGTTGAAAATTTTGTGAGCCAAGAAAAAATTTTAACCCTCAACTAATAAGAAAGGAGACCACTATGAAAACAATCATGTGGATACTCTTCGCGCTGTTCATCAGCGTGATACAGGCAGTCGGGGTCAGCATTCTCGGAGGGGATCCGAATGCGAACATCAGCGCTCCTGTAGGAGACAGGGGATGGAGCGCTCATGGGCAGTGGATGACAAACTCGACGGGAATCAAAGTCAGTACAAATTGGTTCCTGGCATCGACGCATGTCAAAGGGCAAGTCGGCGACTGGTTTACCAATCAGGGCGTTGGACATCAAGTAATATCCAAACATGTCGTCACCAATACCTTTGGCGGCGATGTTAACTATGGTCTGACTCTTTGGAAAGTGGGAGCAAGCTTTCCGACGAACACCGTCATCGCAGAAATTGTGGCGGTGACAAACTTCGTCGGTTTGCCGGTGACCGTGTTCGGCCGTGGTATGCCGTCAACGACCAATCCGGTTATTCGGCAGACCGTGACAATGGTGACCAACACCTACAATGATCCCTTCCGAATTGTCGGATGGGACTTTGGACCGACCAACCACACGCTCGAGATTGAGCGAGGGACCAATTCCGGTATCCACTTCACACTGGAACAGACGGAAGCTCTCGAGTTAGGTTGGACGGCTTTGCCTGGGACGTACCTCATCGGTACCAATCAGGCGGTAACAGTTTCGGTGCCAGCGACAGGCACCCAGAGCTGTTTCTACCGGGTCATGTGTGTGACTGACATGGTCAGCTCGACCAACTTCGCCACTATCGGCTGGTATCTCGCCGAGCACGATCGGGTTTTCCGATGGGGAGAAAACGTCGTGCGGGATGGTGGACCGCTAGAAGGGAATCTTTGGTATTCCACCTTTGACCCCGACGATGGCGCTTATGAATGCGCTCTTTCCGATGGGGACTCTTCTGGTGGAGCCTTTACTCTCGTCGGAGGGGTTTGGAAGCTGGTCGCCTTAAATTTAGCCAGCCAGACTTTGTTCTCGGCGGACGAAGGTGCCTCTTGGTTCACTGCTACCATCACGGATATGGCCGGGTTGACGCCTTGGGGACGTGGAACCCCCCTCCCGACCGATCAGGGGGTTTTTCCTTCCAAATCTTGGTACACTCCGCTCACCCCGCAAGCGGTAGCGGAAATAAAAGCTGTAGCCGGACTGCCATAACGGCTTCACAGCGAAATATCGTTTTCACAAAGCGCTCGGCCCTTAAAGCCGAGCACTTTTTTTGCAAAATCAGCCAAAATAAACTAATATGAGAACAGTTGAAAGTTCATAAGGTTCTTAAAGTCGAAAGCAGACTCAGATGTATATTTAGATTTGCTTTACAAACTTTATAACTTTTTACTTTATAACTAATCTGCCGTTATAGCTCAGGTAGTAGAGCACGCCCTTGGTAAGGGCGAGGTCAACAGTGCAAATCTGTTTAACGGCTCCCTTATGAAACTTTCGGGTTTGGAATTAACAAAGGAGTGGGCGACACGAAGTGTCGCCCACGCTGTTTCGCCTGAATTCGCAAGCGAATTCTCAAAATTTGGCGCGCTTGCGCGCACTGTTTTATTCTGGAGGAGGAGGTTCGAGCCAAAGATTTCTTTGGCAGCAACCTTTTTATTCAAAAGGTTGCTATCCAATGCAATTTTTTCCATATTTCCTGCGTCTTTTATCCACTTTTCCATCGGTTCGAGCCAATGTTTCTGCTTCATTTGAGAACGAGAAATTTCTTCTTCCAGCGACTTTTTTTCGGAAAGCAATTTTGATTTTTCTAAACGATATATTTCCTTGTCTATGTCTTGGTCTAAATACCCGTCTAAAAGTCGCTGGAGCTTCGTGGTGATGTCTTTTATCCTTTTCTCGTTCTCTGATACCAAAGCAGAAACAGATTGGGCGGAATCAATTTTGTCCTTTTCTAAACGATTTGTTAAGTATTCCGCCCAATCCGGTGGCAAAGAAACTTTTTGAAGAAGTGATGAAATTTGTTTGTCCAAGACTTCCTGGCGAATACCTAGTTCAGGGCATTTCATATCTCTGCGTTTTTTAGAACAATGGTAATATGTGTAAAAATGTTGGGTGCCATTTTTCTGTGTTTTTATTTTGTATTCGCCAGTGATCATCATTCCGCAAGTTCCGCATGATATCAGTCCGCAATATACTTGCGGGTCGTTTTTCATTTTGTGTCTTGGACGACCTCTTTCTTTCATCACTTCTTGCACTTTGTCCCAAAGTTTCTTTTCCACAATTGGCTCGTGTTTGCCTTCATACACTTCTTTATTAAATCTAAAGTGTCCGTAATAAAATGGATTGGACAAAATGAAAGTTGCGCGAGTTCTGTGGATTTTCTTTCCGTGTTTTGAAAATAAATTGTTTTGCGCCAAAAACATACCAATCGTTTCAAGCGTTTGATTACCTTGTGAATACATTTCAAACGCTTGTCGTATCACAGGCGCGGACTTTTTATCAACTGCGATAGTTTTTGTTCGTGAGTCGTTAATATAACCGATGGGAGTTAATCCTGGAAATTCTCCGCGCCTGATTTTTTGGCGCATTCCTCTTTTTGTGTTTTCGGAAAGAGAATCCACATAATATTTACTTTGTCCAAAAGCGATATTGAGCATGAATTTTCCCTGCGGTGTAGATTCAAACCAAAAGCTGGGAAATTTTAGGCTCGCAAGTATTTTTGTGTCAAGCAAATATATTATCTTACCTCCGTCCACAGAATTTCTTGCAAGACGATCCGGATGCCAAGAGAGAATACAATCTGCTTCGCCCTTTTCAATACGCGACATCATTTCATTAAATATCGGTCTGCCTGGAATTTTTGCCGATTGCTTTTCTATAAATTCAAGGGCGATGTCTAAATTTTCTCTCTTGGCAAAATCACGAAGTTCTTGAAGCTGTGCCTCGATAGATAATATTTGCTTGTCCTCAACATCTGTAGACTTGCGAGCATACAAAAAGAATTTTTGTGACATATCCACATTCTAGCAAAAATTCTTTTTGATATGCAACAATAGGAAAAATTGAATTGGATTTCGAACCTCCTCCTCCAGAATAAAACAGTGCGCGCAAGCGCGCCAAATTTTGAGAATTCGCTTGCGAATTCAGGCGAAACAGCGTGGGCGACACTTCGTGTCGCCCACTCCTTTGTTAATTCCAAACCCGAAAGTTTCATAAGGGAGCGCGGGTCAGAGAATCTGCACGCTCCTCTCGGGA
>Ga0209542_10011771_pt1 | contig 15456 bp, 15 predicted proteins | sample RifCSPhighO2_01_FD_184028 | JGI IMG/M metagenome (GOLD analysis project Ga0209542, IMG submission 184028) | Soil microbial communities from Rifle, Colorado - Rifle CSP2_plank highO2_0.1 (SPAdes) (version 2) | ecosystem: Environmental > Terrestrial > Deep subsurface > Rock core/Sediment ... | reverse complement strand
CTTGATGTGTATTGTTCTAGGTAAATTTTTTTACATTTCTTTAGAGTTTTAATTGCTTTAAATGAAATATGTTCTTCTGTTAATCCTAAACCTATAAGGTAAAATGTCATGTTTGTTTTAAGAATTGATTGTTATTTAAATTTAACTAAGTTTCTGAATAAAGCTCCTGCTGTGAATGATAAAAATAAATTGATATTTTGCATAACAAATTCTTTAAAGAAAAACATAGTAAATGGTAGAATAAAGAACGATATATAAAGAGGAATTTTTTTGATTGTGATACTCCTTGCATAAATTAGATTAAAAATGAAAACTAAAGAGCTTATCAAGAAGTTATAGTTTTGATTTATTAAAAAACTTAAGAATAGAGAAAAACCTAAATAAAATTGAATGTTGAAAATTAAGAAATAACCTAAAACAAAAGTCAAGATCATATAATAATTAAATTTTAAAGATAATAAAGTTAAGATTAGGATTAATAAAATGACCTTTTCTGAAATTTCTAGATATTTTTTATATTGTTTTGTTTCTTGTTTTGCTATTTTTTTTAAGATAATTCCTAAAATTAAAGAGGATAAGACAATGATTATTTGTAGTATTTGAAGCATAAGTTTAAAAAAGGTTTAGGGTATTTAAAGTTTTATGAAAACTGCAGTTATAATTTCAAAAAAAGATCAAGCTGGAATAAATATTTATGAATTTTTGAAAGATTTAGAAAATGTTTATTTAGTGGAAGAGGAAAGTATTTATTGTGATGATATAGATAAGAAAATAAAGGCTGATAATTTTATATTTGCTACTAAGCATCAATCTGTTTCTGGAAAACCTTGTTTATTAGTGCATATTCCTGGTAATTGGGATAAGGCAGAATTAGGAGGAAGAAATAGAACATTATGTAGGTCTTCTGGTTATTTGAAAGATGCATTTTTATTATTAAAGAGGTTAAATAAAGACAAGAAATATGAAGTTTCAGTAGAGGCTGTTCATCATGGTCCATTTTTAGAAAAGCCAGTTATGTTTATTGAGTTAGGATCTAGTAAAGAGGAATGGGATGATAAAGATGCTGCAAAGATAATAGCTAACGTGATTAAAGAAGTATTAAAAAAATCTGTTAAAAGATACAAAACTGTTATTGTTCTTGGTGGTGGACATTATAATGTTGTTTCTAATAAAATTTTAGAGAGAACAGAATATGATATTTCTTATATTTGTCCTAAGCATTATTTAGAGGTGTTAGATGAGGAAATGTTAAAACAGGTATTAGAAAAATCGCATAATAAAGTTGAGATGTTTGTTTTAGATTATAAAGGGTTGGGAAAGAGTAAGAAAAAAGTTATTGATTTATTGAATAAAATGAAATTAAAATATGTAAAATCTAGTGAAATATTAACTACTTATGAATAGAAACGTTTATATATTAGAGATGCTATTGAATATTGATACAAAATGGAAAAATATGAATTAAAACGAGAACGTTATGAAGCTCTTACAGATGAGCAAAGAGAATTAGTAGATAGGAATGAGGTAGCTAGAAATCTGGTTGCAGAACTTTTTATTTTAGCAGAAACAGATGAACATGGTTTACAGAATGGGAGGGCTTTAACATTAACATTAGATAGACTTGTTAGATCTTATGATGAAAAGTTGAATGGAAGGGAAGAAAAAAGAACCTTTACAGTAGCTGAAATTGATCTTTCTGGTTTTAAATCTGTTAATGATAAATATGGAGATAGTGCAGGAGATTATGTAATAAGACAGGTACCTGTAAAATTAGGAAAATATTTGAGAGAATCTGATTTATTTCATCCACACGGTGATACCTTTTATGTTTTAATGAAAACTGATGAAGAGGGTGCTAGAAAAGCTTTGGATAGGTTAAAAGGAGAATTAGAATTTGATATTCCAGGAGAATATACTTTAAGTGGAGATATTGAAAGGGTGAGTGTTGGTTTGCATATTGGATTTGCTGAATATCAAAATGGTGAAACTTTGGAAGATTTAAGGAAAAGAGCTAATATGGAATTAGTTAAGGCTAAAGAAAAGAATAGGGAAGAAAAAGATGATAGATAATGGTGGATATACTTGCGGATGTGATGGAAGAGTAACTGGTACTAAATTAACAGTTTATATGGAGCTTTTTAAAACTAAAGAACTATCTGATGAAGGAAGAGAGGTTTTAAGAGAATTTGGAGAAAACTGTGTAACTATTGATGATTTTCTTTTGGGTCATATTGAAGAATGTGGGGATTGTAGGAATTACTTTGTTGATCAATTGGGAGTAGATATAGCACTAGGAGCATTATCAAGGGCAAAATTTAAGAAATTAATTAGGGAAATGGGTGAAAATATTAATTAAAAGAAATAAAGAAGAGAAAAATGATAGATGAATCAGGGAGTTATATTTGTAAGACTGATATAAGGTTTACAGATGTCAGTTTACTTAAGTTAATAGAAGGAAGCGATATTATTAATTTAGTTGGATTTGAAAATGAACATGATATATATTGTTGTTTTATAGACCATATTCTTGAATGTTCTGAATGTAGGAACAAATATAATGAATTACGTAATCTGATTTATAGGGTAGGAGAAGCAGTAAAAGCTATAGAATAACTTCACCAAAAACATTTACTATTTTTTGATCTTTTTCTAGAAGTTTAAATGGTAAGTTAATACTAACTAATGTGCAATAAGAACCAACTTTTGGACCATTTTTAATATTAAATCCTGCTTCTAATAGTGTTTTTCTTACAGGTGCTGCACTAGAATAGGTACTTAAAATAGCGTCTGGTTTCATTCTTTTTTTAATTTCTTTTAAGAAAGATAAGGACCATAATTCTTTGTTGGTTTTGAAATTGAATGGATCTAGGAATACAGCATCAAATTTTTCATTTATTGTTGTTATTGTTTTAGATGCATCTCCTAAAATTATTTTTATTTCTGAATGGTTTTTATATTCTAAAGTTTGGGAGATTTTTTTTATGATTTCAAAAACTTCTTCAAAATAAGAAGGAACTTTCATTTTAAGGATTTGATTTAATATTTTTCTATCTTTTTCTAGAGCAATTATTTTTAGATTTTTGAATCTGTGTAAGGCTGCTGCTGAATTATAACCAAGACCAAAGCCGATATCTAAGATTTTATAATTATCTTTAATTTCGCAAGGTTCTATGTATTTTTTGAAAGCCTCTTCTAGAGCACCATTTCTTGCATGATAAAGTTCTTTGTATTCTTCTGAAAAACAAGTAAAAGAACCGTCTCTTGTTTGGACTATTTTCATAACAAAAATTTAGGAAAAGATATTTAAATGTGTTTTGTTTTTTTAGTAAAAAATGGAACTATTAAGAAAATGTATATATTGTAATTCAATAGCAAAGTTTACTTGTAAGATATGTGGAAGTAGTATTTGTGAAGTACATTATGATAAAAGATTTGGTGTATGTATTTATTGTAAGGGGAGACAGATTAAATCAGATTTAAAGATTTAGAATGATTATTACAATTCTCTAATAACTTTTTTAATATATTTTTGTGCTAAGAATAAAGGTTCTGGTAATTTATGAGGTGATTTAATAAATTGTTTTACTAATTCTAAAGATTTTGTTACGGTTATTTTATCACCAGGACTAATGTAAATTGGGTTTCCATGTTCTTTTGTTTTTAATTCATAACCTTTTAATTTTCCATCGATATAAATTTTATTGTTTTTAATTTCTCCATATAATAATTTATTTGCTATTCCTATTACTGGTAAACCTAGAATCACCCCAATATAACTTGCTAATCCTAATCTTTGGTGTATTATACCATGACCTTTTATCATGATTAGGTCGGGTTTATTTTCTAATTTATTGAAGGCTTCTAATATTGCTGGACCTTCTCTAAAACATAAGAATCCTGGAATGTAAGGTATTGTTTTTGTTGAAGAAGCATATTTTTCTTCTATTATTTTAAAATTCTTATCGATTACAACAACGCCAGAATACATTTTGTTTTTATGATAAATTTGGGAGAAACCTGCTATTAGATTTAGTTCTTCAATTTGATCTTTGATTAAAAGTTTTTTTGCTAGTTTTAATTGTTCTTTTTTTAATTGATCTTGGTTCATTTTAAACGCCGAGGAAGGGAATTTCCAAACTTTTCTTCTCGTTTTGATTAAACTTTTCTGAAAAGTTTATTTGAACCCTCATATCCCGAAGGAAACTGGATTAGCAGTGTCGCCTTAACTAAAGTTAAACCAGCGCAATACCAGATTATGCGACCTCGGCTTAGGTAAAAGAAGGAATAAAGATACTTTTAAATATTTCTGTTTAAACGTTAGATAAGAAGTATAAGTGGGATCATCAGAGAAGCAAAGTAAAACCAATATTTAGTATCAAATGTAAATAGAAAAGTTTATATTTAAATGCTTATATTTAAAATTATGCAAAAAAATTATATTGACGAAAAATTAGAAGATAATAACTTAACCAAAATACAAGAAGAAAGTCCTGCACAAGAAATACCATATAGAAGTTCAGATTTAGCACGTAGAAGTTCAAGTTTAGGCACAAAAATAAGAAAATTGATTCTCTCATTAGGTATCGGAAGTATTGTTTTAATTGGTGGTTATTCTCTTAAAAAAGAAATAGCACAAGTCCTATTTGGAGATTATGGACCTACTCAATTCGAGGAGATTATTAATTATAAATTTGAACATAAAGGAACAGTTTATAGTGGTAAAGTAAGGAGAGAAGGTATTATTAAAACTGATGATGGTGAGAAATTTAAGATTTTAGGAGATGCTGCTTGGCCTTTAGACAATAGTGGAAAAATACCTTACAGACAACAAACTTTTAGAACTCCTAAAAACTCAGATAATTTGGAAAGTAGAGTGGAACAATTGGAAAGAAGAGTAGAACAAGCAACATCAGAACTTACAACAATAAGAGAAAGTGATAGAAGTGAATCATATAAAAGAGGGGAAATAGCAAGAGTACAAAGAACATATGGCCAGGATATAATGTTAAGCGCGATGAGAAAAGTTCCTTTATATGATGAAGAAAGTGGTAGATTTGTAACAATGGACACATGGGTTAGAGATTTTACATCAGACCTTACATCACTTTCTGGCATAAATCAAGACACACCATTTACAAGAGATCCTGTAGGACAGGCATTTGACTTATTAATGGGCAATAAAGATCCTGTCCAATTTGCAATGGAAAATTATATAGATCCTTTAAGTAGTTCCTCGGGTAATGAAAGCCAATCAGAATATATCAAAGCTAGAGTACCTACATACGTTGAACCTAGAGTAGATACATACGATCCAATAAAAGAGGCTGAAAAAAGAAGTGCAAGAAAAGCTGTTCAAAGACAGGAAGAAGAAAGACAAAGAAACAATGAAAGATCTATTGAGGAAAGAAGAGAAATGAGAGAACAAGTACAAAGAGATATGGAAAGAACAACTGAAAGAGCAAGAGAAACTGCTGAATCTGCTAGAGAAAGTGCAAGAAGCGCTGGTGAATCAGCCAGCAAAAGTATATCAGATGGTATAAGTGAAATAGAAGGTTGGTTCTCTTCAGAGAAATAAAAACTTTTATATCTTTTTCTTTATGTTAAGATCAAAACCAGAAAGAATAGTTGCTGCAACCTCTTTAGGTTTACTTTCTTATCTACTGTAAACTTTTTATAAGTATCATCATGAGTTATTTTTTATGTTTATGCTTTTTTGTTTCAGTCTTTTTTCTAATTTTTTTATTTAAGTAATTTAATAATATGTAATATATTATACCAAATATAATACTAGTGGTTAGAACTTCTAAAAGATTTCCTCCGAGATATTTTTTCAAAGAAAACCTTATGATAAAATAAACAAAGGTTACAATTAGAACTGTTTTTAATGTGTTGTTCATTTAATGATATTGATTTTTGATGTATATAAGTGTTTCTTTTTTTATTTTTGTAATTGTTTTATAATTTTCTCCATTTCATCCCACTTTTTATCTATTGATTTAATAATAGCAAATTGTACTTTGGCTCTATCTAAATTTTGTTCTTTATATTGTATATTATAATATTGATCTCCTTTTAAATAATCTGCAAGAAATCTAATACCCATATTGTAAGTTATTAATTTTCCTGCTAATGGAAGATTTGATATTTCTATAGGTTTCATAATACTCTCAACAGATTCAAACCATCCTTTTACAAGTGCCTTAAACAAATCTAAACTAACATATACTTTTGAAGGATTTTTTTCATCTTCTGCTCCTGGCCATGTTGAAGTTCTTACCAAATCACCAAAATCATAAAGCATAGTGCCTGGCATAACAGTATCTAAGTCAATAATAACGAGTGCTTTTTCTTTTTCACCGGAATAATCAAACATTACATTATTGATTTTAGTATCATTGTGACTTACTCTTATGGGAATTTTTCCTTCCTCCATAAGATTTATTAAAGTTGAAGAAATATCATATAATGATCTAGCAAATTTAATTTCTTCTTTACATTTGTTTAATCTTTCTTTATTATTCATTTTTATAGCATCTTCTAATTGTTGAATTCTATAAGGAGTGTGATGAAATTTATTTATAGTTTCGTGAAGTTTTTTACCAGGAAGTTCTACTAATTGTAATTGAAATTTCCCAAAAATCAACCCTGCTTGATAAGCAAGGTTAAGCCCAAAAGAATTATCTGGTATAAAATCATATGTACGGGCATTTTCAATAAAATGGTAACATCTCCAAAAAGTATTATCATCTGATTTTTCTAAATAAGGTTTTCCATTTTTAGTATTAATTATTGTAATGGCTTCTCTTAGTGGATTGCCATTTCTTGCAAGTATGTTTAAATGTTGTTTTTCTGTAACTTTTTGTATGTTTTCCATAACTTGTATTGGTTTTATGAATATGTTTGTATCAATTCTTTGAAGAATAAATCTTTTCATTGAATAACCTAATTTGCTGGGTATTTTTGATTCTATGGAATATGTATCATTTATATGACCACCACCATAAGGAGTTACCATATAAATTTCTCCTTCTATATCAAATTGGTTTGCTATACTTATTCTTTCTGATAATGAGTAATTTTTCTTGACCATTTTTATTAATTTTTGTTTTATATAATTTAAAGCTTTCTTTAGGGTGGTGGGCGGGGCACGATTTACATTATTTCCATTATAGTTCCCACTAACTTTTCAAAATTTAAGAAAAAAAGAAAAACATAGGTAGAAGTTAAAAGCTGTTAGTAGTTGCTGGCTGAATACCTCGTTACCTTGGTACTTACACCACAACCCTATCAAACTCGTCTTTTACGAGAGCTTATATTGTCTATTTTTAAGGGACGCTTCATCCTTAGATGCCTTCAGGACTTATCGCTTTAAGGCGTAGCTGCTCTGCCTGCCTTGTCAGACAACAGATAAACCAGAGGCCTCGAAAGTCAGTTCCTCTCGTACTATGACTTCCTTCCTCTCAGACAATAAACACATCTAGTAGATATTATACAAACTGTCTCACAACGTTCTGAACCCAGCTCACGATCCCTTTTAATCAGTGAACACCTGCACCCTTGGCTGCTTCTGCACAGCCAGGTTAGGGAGAGCCGACATCGATGTAGCAACCCGCGCCGTCGATCTGCTCTTAACTTTTTACTAACTTTTTTCTAAAAAGTTATTTGAGCTCTAAGGCGCGACCACTCTGTTATCCCCGGAGTAGCTTTTCTGTCATACCTAGCCCCCATCAAGGAGGACATAGGGGTTCGCTAGACCCAAGTTTCCTTCCTGCATTTTTTATTGTTCAAAATACAGTTAAGCTAGCTTTTGCTCTTGCACTCTACTTAGGATTTCTAAACCTAATGAGCTAACCTTTGGGCCCTGCTGATATCTTTTCAGCAGGGTGCCGCCCCAGCCAAACTGTCTGCCTAATGATGTCCTTACTAAAAGTAAGTAAGTTACGTAAGCTTTGGAGGGTGGTGTCTCATTGACGTCTACACTTTCCCTGACGAGAAAGCTTTAACAACTACCACCTACGCTGCACAACAAAACTTGCGCAACAACAACAGACTACAGTAAAGTTTCACGGGGTCTTTACTTCCCACTAGATGTCTCTGGCCTTTGCACCAGAATAGTGTGTTCAGGGGATTCTAATTGGGGACAGTGGAGATCTCGTTACGCCATTCATGCGGGCCATCAATTAAATGGCAAGGCATTTCGCTACCTTAAGAGAATTACAGTTATTCCCGCCGTTTATCAGTCCTTAGCTTTCTTGAAAAAAAGTTTCAGATCCTGACACTGGGCAGACGTCACTAACTATACACACCTTTTTAGGCTTGCAGTTAGTTAAGTTTTTGTTAAACAGTCGGACCTCCTTTGTTATTGCACCCTGTAATTGCATTTATTAAATACAATCGCAGGGACCCCTTATACCGAAGAAACGGGGCCAATTTGCCGAGTTCCCTCAATTAGATTACTCCCTCATACCTGAAGCTTCTTACCTAGGGGCACCAGTGCTGGTTCTGGGTATGATTACTTAAGATTCTTTTTGATTCATTTTTTACGAATTCAAGGCATAAGTCAATATGCCTTAAGGCATATTATTCTAAATTTAATCAAGTTCTCATTATTATAATACTCCCTTGATTTATTTTAGTTAACATTCACGACAGTAAATGTTGACCTAGCCCTAAATGTCACAAACCAAACTTTTGTTACCAAGTACTTAAGTAGTAAAGGAATCTTAACCTTTTTCCCTTTCCTAATCAACAGTTAAGAGATTAGTTAGGATCAACTTACTCTTAGCTGACCTACATTGCTAAGAAACCCTTGCCCTTCCGGTAATATCGAGTCTTACGATATACTGATCTTACTACCGCCAGGATTCTCATTTCTATGAGGTTCATTTTTTCTTTTGAAAAAACTTTTGCCCTCACAGAACGCCTACTTACCACACAAATTTCTTTGGTTTATGGTATCGGTAACTAGTTTAGCCCCGTCCATTTTCAGGGCACATTACCTTGACGGGTAAGCTATTACGCACTTTTTAAAGGGTTGCTGCTTCTAAGCAAACCTCCCCGCTGTCTGTGGTAATGAACACCTTTCAACCTTTAACACTTAACTAGTATTTTGGGACCTTAACCATAATCAGGGTTGTTCCCCTCTTGGAATGAACGCTTACCGCTCACCCCCGTTTCCTAAATTCTTAGATGTTAAAACATTTGGAGTTGGACAGAAAACCGAGAAGTTTCCTTCCCTAAATTCTCTATCCGTAGCTCTACAATTTTAACTATCTTATTTAGGACTGGACTGCGGCCCATTTCAGTAGGAACCAGCTATCACCAGGCTCGATTGGCTTTTCACCCCTAATCCCAGGTTAGAAGAACGCATGCACACAGCACCTCTTCAGGCCTCCACGAAATGTTAATTCCGCTTCACCTTACCCAGGATTAGATCGCCTGGCTTCTGGTCATATCTAAATGACTAAAGGCATTTTCATACCTCTCTTCTTGTAAACTGCAAGATATTGGTTTCCCTATGAGTATGAATTTTAATTCTTACTCTTGCCATTTAAATATACTCCCTGGCCCGTTATTCGAAACGTACGATACAACTCCATAAAGCAGTATCATACTATATCTATTAGGTTTCAGAGTCTTTTTACTTCCTGTTACGGGTTCTTTTCAACGTTCCCTCACGGTACTATTTTCTATCGGACTTAAGATGTATTTAAAATTAGAAGTTGATGCCTCCTAAATTCCTGCTTGATATCCAACAAACAGTACTCAAGAAATTATCCAAATCTTTTAAAACTTCCTTTACGGGACTATCACCCTATATTGTCTAGGACTTCCACAAAAGTTCAAGTCATTTTATTAAGATTTTAAGGATAATTCTTATAACCTCACATCTTCTTAAAATTTCTTTTAAGAATTCGATTTGTTTTTTACTGCTTTCTCTCGCTGATACTCACAGTATCTCATTTGATTTCTTTTCCTACAGGTACTAAGACGCTTCAATTTCCTGTGTTCCCGATTCTTTTGAATCATTCCTAAGAATAGAAAGATCCATTGAGATATTCTTGGTTCAAAAACTGCTTGCGTTTTGCCAAGACTTTTAGCAGCTTGCCACTTCCTTCTTCGGCATCTTAAGCCAAGTCATTCACCTAATAGAGTAAGATCACTTCTACCTATGCACGATTTTATTTAAAAAATAAAATCCTTCACCCAAAATAAAATATTATTGAGTTGCATTAAAACTTTGGACCTGTCGGGACTCTTCGATAATAGAGTTAACATCATATTATTTTCGAACCCGAGACCTCTGCCTTGCAAGGGCAACGCTCTACCACTAAGCTACAGGCCCATTTTATGATAAGTATTGGTGTATTGATAAAAAAAGGAGGTGATCCAGCTGCAGGTTCCCCTACAGCTACCTTGTGACGACTTAACCCTTCTTACTGAACTTAGATTCGATTTAACCAAAAAATTAAACCTTATCTAAACTCTGCTCGAGTGGTTTGACGGGCAGTGTGTGCAAGGAGCAGGGACATATTCACCAGAACATAATGAATTCTGATTACTAGGGATTCCATCGTCATGAGGTTGAGTTACAAACCTCAATCCGAACTAAGATAAGATTTAAAGGTTTGACTTCTCCTTTCGGAGTTGTATCCCATTGTTCTTATCATTGTTACGCGCGTGTAGCCCAGGAGATTCGAGGCATACAGACCTACCGTTGCCTACACCTTCCTCCTTGTTACCAAGGCAGTCCTTATAGTGTGCTTACAATCAAAAGATAGCAATAGCAACTATAAGTATAGGTCTTGCTCGTTGCCAGACTTAACTGGACACTTCACAGCACGAGCTGACGGCGGCCATGCACCATCTCTCGGCTTGTCAGGTAAAACCTTTAATCTGACCTTCATTCTGCCGTCGCTCCTGGTAAGATTTCCGGCGTACAGTCCAATTAAACCGCACGTCGCACCCCTTGTAGTGCTCCCCCGCCAATTCCTTTAAGTTTCAGTCTTGCGGCCGTACTTCCCAGGCGGTGAACTTAATGCCTTCGTTTCAGCACTACATATTCTCTAAGAACACATAATACTTAGTCCACAGTGTTTACGGCTGGGGCTACTCGGGTATCTAATCCGGATCGTTCTCCCAGCTTTCGTTCCTTACCGTCAAACCCATCCTAGATAAACGCCTTCGCCACAGGTGGTCCTCTTAGGATTATAACATTTTACCGCTCCCCTAAGAATACCTTTATCTCTTACTGGTTTCAAGTTTAACAGTGTCTTCTGCAGGTTGATAAGTTAAGCTTAGCAATTTCACAGAAGATTTATTAAACCGGCTACGAACGCTTTAGGCCCAATAAACGTGGTTGCCACTTGTGGCTCTGGTGTTACCGCGGCGGCTGGCACCAGTATTACCCACCACTTATTCATTAAGAATTTTACACTTAATAAAAGCCTTATCTAAAGATAAAGCACTTGGAATTCCCTTATCACACTTTCGTGTATTGTAAAGTTTTCGCACCTGCTGCACCCCTTGGGGCTAGGACCAGTATCTCAGTGTCCTTCTCGGGGCTACCTCTTTCAAGGCCCCTACAGATCTTTGGCTTGGTGAGCCATTACCTCGCCAACAACCTAATCTGCCACCGACCCATCTTAAAGCATTACTTTTTAGAGAAAGAATATTCCAATTCTGATCTCATATTTAGGTTTAGCTTCAGTTTCCCAAAGTTATCCTAAACTTTAAGGTAGGTTATCGATGTGTTACTGAGCAGTTTGCCGTCCTCAAAAGAGAACAAACTTGCATGGCTAAGTCGAATTCCAATAGCAGCAACCTCCCGCAGGATCAACGGGAATTAATTGTGACCGCAATTTAAAATCTTAACCAATACTTACATCATACTTAAAATTTTATTAAGTACTCATTATTTGTATCTCTAGATAGAGATAAGAATGTATTAGAAGATAAAACTTATCTTCTTCATGTGCAGAATTTTAAAGAATCAGGTGATATTTAAATCTTTTGGTTTATTTTTATTTAATTCTGTTTCATTTTTTAATTTATTTAATGTTGTTTGTGCAAAGTCCTTTGAATTTTTTATTATTGAGTTTCCTGTAGTTTTTATTATATTCTTTGTTGTTTGTGGTGCTACAAATAAACCTAAGATAATTAATAATAAGATTATTATGATAATATTTTTTATCATTTGGCTTTACGCTTCCTTTTTTCTTTTTTCATTCTTTTTCTTTGCCATTTCCATCTCATTTGACCTTTTTTCTTCCATCTCCTTGAAGATCTTTTCATAGGAATTTAAGGGAGTGTTATATTTATAAAGGTTTTTGTTTATTAATATTTAAAAAATGGCAAGAAATTTTAAAGATTTGGAAGTTTTTAGATTGAGTTATGATTTGGTTTTGGATGTTTATAAGATAGTTGATAAAATTGAAGGAGAGAAAGATTTTGTTAGTCAGATAAAAAGAGCTGTTGTTTCTGTTCCTTTGAATATAGCTGAGGGTTGTAGTAGATTTTCTAAAAGAGCATTTTTACAGTTTTTAAGTTATAGTTATGGTTCTTTAAGAGAATTAGAGGTTTTGTTTATGTTAGGTAGGGATTTGAAGTTTATGAAAGAAGAAGAATATTTAGAGATAGAAGAGAAAAGAGACAGAGTAAGTAAGAAATTGTTTTTGTTTATGAAGAAAGTTGAGAAAGATAAATGGTTTGATTGGTTTAAGTGAGAAAAGTTTTTATAGTTTTTTGAATTTATAAAAAAGATAGAATGATAAAGAAAGAGGGTTATAAATGGATTTTATATAGTAGAGATGGAAAGAAGAAGTTGGGTGAATTCAGAAGTAAGAAAGATGCTTTGAAAAGAGAGAGACAAATAATTTATTTTAAGAATTTGAGGAAATAATTTAAATCGTACCCCACCCACCACCCTTATGAGTTCTTTAGAATTTAATTTTTTATTAGAAAGTAGAATGCCCTGGGAGAGGAGGTTGTGTATTGAAGAATTTTTCAAGCTAATTCTTGTTTCCTCTTTTTTTATTTATTGATCTTTTCTTTTGATATGCTCCTTATAATCATAGAAAGTTTTATCAATTTCTCTGATACTATCTGCTAACTCGCTTATAGCATTTCCTAAATGAACCATTGCTTTTGCTTTAGGATCATTCTTATATTCGTCTTCTTCTGGAGATTCATATACCATTTTAACAGCTAAAGTGAAGTTATTAAAGTTTATTAATTTTTCTATTTTTTTGAGAGAATTTTTATTCCTTTTTTGTACTCATAAATTTCAATGCTGTTTTGAATGCAGCATGAAGAATTAAGAAGAAAATTCCTAAGAAAAATAAAATGTAAAACAAAACAATATAATCATTACTCCAATCTGTTGGATTATTAAAAAACATATTAAGAAAATCTTCTTTGAAAATTATGGAAAATAATCCTAAGGATATCGCTAAAAAAACAGCCTCTCCTAAATATCCTGAAAAAACTTCAATTTTTTTTAATTTTGTCATTTTTACTTTTCGCTTCCCCGTTAGAGATGTAAACTTCCCCCAATTCAATGCCCCATCCACGATTCGAATTTTATTTTGTTTATGCTCCTACAGGGCATAGCACTTTTTAAGCGTGATTGCCCCCGGCGAGATTTGAACTCGCGTCGCGTCCTCGAAAGGGACGAATGCTTGGCCGGACTACACCACAGGGGCATATGGGCCCGGAGGGATTTTCAATCTTTTCTCGTTTTGATTAAACTTTTCTGAAAAGTTTATTTGAACCCTCGACCACTGGCTCTCTTAGTATCTGGATAGATCATATAAGACTTGTGCTCGACTTAATGTCATCAGCACTCTAACCAGGCTGAGCTACGGGCCCTTAATAAAATTTTGTGTTTATTGAATATTTAAAGTTTTTGTTAATAAATAAAGATACAAATCTTCGAAGAAATAATGTTGTTTTTCTAAAAGTTTGAAATTATACTCTGGAAATTTTGAAATGTTTAAATCTGTTAAAGAAGAAAAGAGAAGGAGTATTTTTCCATTTGGTTTTAAGAAATTTTTAGCTTGGTTTAAGAAGTTTTGAATAATGAAATGAGAGGAAAGTTCTTGATTTTTGTCTTTAGGATGGTAAGGTAAATATGGCGGGTTGAAAATTATTAAATCAAATTTTTGTTTTATATTTTGGAATAAATCAGATTTTATGAAGGTAATATTTTTGTATTTTGATTTACAATAATTTAAAGCTTCATCTGAAATATCTGTTGCTATAACTTTAGAATATTTTGATGCTTCTTTTGCTAGAATTCCTGAACCTGTTCCTATATCCAAAGTTAAACCTTTAGCATAATGTTTTATATGTTTCTTTATTAAATAAGAATCTTCTGCTGGTTGGTACATTATTTAAAAAAATAGAAAGAATTTTATAAGTTTTTGTATTTTATGTGATTAAATGATAATAGGTATTGTTGGAAAGCCTAATTGTGGAAAATCAACTTTCTTTAAAGCAGCAACTTTAGCTGAGGTAGAGATAGCATCACATCCTTTTACGACTATAAAACCTAATCATGGTGTTGGTTTTGTAAAAGTTGAATGTGTGGAAGAAGAATTTAAAGTGAAATGTAATCCTAAATTTGGTTATTGTTTAGAGGGAAAAAGATTTATCCCTGTTGATATGATTGATGTTGCTGGTTTAGTTCCTGGCGCTCATGAAGGGAAAGGAATGGGTAATCAGTTTTTAGATAATTTAAGAGAGGCTGATATTTTAGTGCATATAGTTGATATAAGCGGAGGAACAAATGAGAATGGTGAAATAGTTAATAGAGGAAGCTATGATGTTAGTAATGATATTAGATTTTTAGAAGAGGAATTAGACATGTGGTTTTTAGGAATAATTAAGAAAGGATGGGATAAATTCGTTAGAGATTTGAAAGCTAAGAAAATAGAAATTAGTAAGGCTTTGGGTAATCAATTATCAGGTTTAAAGATTGATGAGGAAATGGTTAAGGATGTTATTAGAGATTTGAAATTAGAAGATGTAAATGAATGGAAGGCTGATGAATTAAAAAAATTATCAAGTGGATTAAGAAAGAAAAGTAAACCGATGATAATTGCCTGTAATAAAATTGATATTGATGTTGGGAATTTTGATAAATTAAAAGAAGAGTTTAAAGATTATTTGTTTATTGCTTGTAGTGCTGAATCAGAATTAGCATTGAGAGAGGCTGGAAAGAAAAATTTGATTAGGTATATTCCTGGTACGAGTGAATTTGAGATTATTGGTGAGGTAAATGATAAACAGAAGAAAGGTTTGGAATTTATTAAAGAAAGAGTATTGGAAAAATATGGAAGTTCAGGAGTTCAAGATGTTTTGGATAGAGCTGTTTTTGAATTTTTGAGGTATATTGTTGTTTATCCTGTTGAGAATTCAAAATTAACAGACAAAGATGGAAATAAATTGCCTGAT
>Ga0209542_10011769_pt1 | contig 15458 bp, 16 predicted proteins | sample RifCSPhighO2_01_FD_184028 | JGI IMG/M metagenome (GOLD analysis project Ga0209542, IMG submission 184028) | Soil microbial communities from Rifle, Colorado - Rifle CSP2_plank highO2_0.1 (SPAdes) (version 2) | ecosystem: Environmental > Terrestrial > Deep subsurface > Rock core/Sediment ... | reverse complement strand
GTAATATGTTTTTCGTGATATCGCATAGAGGTCGCATATCTCGTCCACGGTCTTTCTGGCATGATCAACGAGAAAATACCATTTGTTCCTGATCTTCGGCGGGTATGCCGCCTGTTGCTTTTTGTTCACCATTTTCTTTTAAATTAATGATGGTTACCCTTTGTCACCCCAATCCTAGTAGAATGTCACCCCATAAGGGTAACTGTACAAGGGTTTGACACAACCCACCGCCTTTGATAGGATGCGGGAACGCTCTTTGGGCGTTGTTTTTGTAGAATCTTGTCCAATCCGCCTATCTCCTTCTGGGTTTTACCTAGTGAAACCTATAAGGAAACAGGTGTGATATTGGATAGGAGAAAAAGCTTCACTAGCTTCCCGAGCTTCAGAAGCTTCAAAATATTTAAAAGCCAAGTAGCTACGAAGCTTAAAAGCTTCTAGTTTCTTAATTATAGTGGCCAAGAAATCAGTTATTGCGCGATCAAAAAAGAAACCGAAATTTAGTTCACGAATAGTGAGACGCTGTTTTCGTTGCGGAAGAAAGCGCGGGTATATGCGTGATTTCAATCTTTGTCGAATTTGTTTTCGTGAATATGCGAACGAGGGAATGATTCCCGGTGTTAAAAAATCAAGCTGGTAAATAATAAAAGGAAAAAGTAAAAGCGAAAAATGCAAAAGAAGGATCAGAAATACTTTTTACTTTTTAGTTTTTCATTTTAACTTTTGTAACAAACAATGGACCCAATTTCTGACATGTTGATAAACATTAAAAACGCATCCACAGCGGGAAAACCTGCTGCGCTTGTTCCGTATTCAAAACTCAAGCTTTCGATAGCAAATCTTCTCGTCAAAGAGGGGTATCTTTCTTCGATCTCTAAAAAAGGTAAGAAAGCAAAGAAGTTCATTGAACTTGAGATCGCATACGTAGACAAGAAACCGAAGATTAAGGGTGTTTCAAGGGTCTCTAAACCATCTCGAAGAATCTATTTCGGAGTGGGAGATGTGAAGCCGGTCAAAAATGGATTCGGACTTTTGGTGCTCTCAACACCCAAAGGAATTCTTGGGGGCAAAGATGCGCGGAAAGAGCACGTGGGCGGAGAAGCATTGTTTAAGATTTGGTAATAACATATATATGAGCAGGCTTGGAAAACGACCAATATCAATACCGGAAAAGACAGAAATCACGAACCGTGAGGGTGTGATTACCGTGAAAGGGCCCTTGGGAGAAATTTCCCGCAATTTCAAAAAAGAAATTGCCATTACCATTGCCGATAAGGAAGTTTCGCTCGCTCCAACCTCTGAGGGGGTAGGTTCCGCATTCGCGTTGTGGGGAACATATGTTGCGCATCTTAAGAACATGATCTCGGGTGTCAATAAAAAATTTGAAAGAAAACTTATCATCGAGGGGATCGGATACCGCGCAGAACTTGCTGGAGAAAAGATTAATTTTAGCCTTGGATTTTCTCACAAGATCACCTTATCTATCCCAAAGGGACTTTCTGTTTCTGTTGATAAAAATATCATCACCATTTCCGGCATTGATAAGGAGCTTTTGGGGCAGTTTGCGGCAAAGATTCGAGATCTTAAAAAACCGGAACCATATAAAGGAAAAGGCATACGATATGAGAATGAAGTTATCCGCAGGAAGGAAGGAAAGAAATCCGTGTAGAAAAAGTAATTTAGTATTTTAGTAGATAGTATTTTAGACCAAGACCCAAACGCTACTAATTTACCAATATACTAGTATACTAATCTACTAATTAAAACAATGAAATCAACAAAAAACACAAAAATTGAACATAGAAAGAGGAGACACAAAAGGATTCGAGCTAAAATGTTCGGCACTGCGCATATTCCACGTCTTTCGGTGTTTCGCTCAAATAAGTACATCTATGCCCAGCTTATAGATGATGAGCACGGTAAAACACTCGTCTCCACTTCCGACCATAAAGTAAAAGGAAAGACAAAAACAGACCGAGCAAAAGAGACTGGAAAGATGCTTGCGGAAGAGGCAAAAAAGAAGAAGATAACCAAAGCAGTGTTTGATCGTGGCGGATTTACCTATCATGGCCGTGTAAGGGCGGTAGCCCTAGGAGTCCGCGAAGGAGGTCTTGTACTCTAAAAATAAAAATGTAAATATCAAAATGCAAAATTACAATGCAAAAATTAAAAATAAAAACACATGCCGGAACAGCATTTCTTCCCCTTTTTTCACTTTGACTTTTGATTTTTAAATTTTAACCTTGAAACATGGATACCAAACAATCAACAACCGAAACAACCATCCCGCCACAAATTGATCCGCAAAAAAAAGATGCAGGAGTACGAGAGGATGCAGTAAAACAGCAAAAATCATTTCGCGGTCCTTCATCTCGCGGCGGACGAGGCGGCGGTGCACGCCGCGGTCGTTCATCATATGATCGTCCACGTCCGGAATTTGAACATAAAGTAATCAATGTCCGTCGCGTTACTCGTGTTGTCGCAGGAGGAAGAAGGTTCGCTTTCAGTGTTGCGCTTGTCGCAGGAGATCGCAAGGGCTCGGTGGGAGTTGGTATCGGTAAAGGTGGCGACACGGCACTTGCTATCGAAAAAGCAATGCGAAGCGCAAAGAAAAATATGGTCAAGCTCCGCCTTACAAAGCAAATGTCTATCCCGCACGATGTAACGGAAAAATTCTCAAGCGCGCGTATTCTCATCATGCCTGCTCCCGGAAGAGGAATTGTGGCGGGAAGCTCTGTGCGAAACGTTTTGCACCTTGCGGGCATTAAAGATGTTTCGGCAAAAATTCTCTCAGGAAGCAAAAATAAATTAAATATTGCGCGTGTTTCCGTAAAAGCATTGAGCACTTTTAAAGATTCAAAAATGAGCGCTAAGGAACACCACAAAACCGGTGAGACTGTGATAAACGAGATACTCACGGGCAAAGAAACTAAAAGCTAATTACCATGCAACTACACGATTTACAGCGAAATACAAAGAATAGAAAAAAAATGACCATTGGCCGTGGCGGTAAACGAGGTAAAACATCGGGACGCGGTACCAAGGGTCAGAACGCGCGCGCCGGCAGAAAAAAGCGTCCAGAAATGCGAGATATGATTAAAAAGATACCGAAATTGCGCGGATATCGATTTGCATCGTTTGCCGACACGGCAGTACTTGTTTCTCTCGGTATTTTAAACAAGAATTTTCCAAAGGGGGGCGATATTACCCCACGTATTCTTGTCGCAAAAAACATTGTGAAAAAGCAAGGGGGAGGGTATCCACGGATTAAGATTTTAGGGGACGGGGATATTGCTTCAAAGTTCGTTGTTTCTGGGTGCGAAGTATCTCTTGTAGCACAAGAAAAAATAAAAAAAGCGGGAGGAAGCGTAAAAAAATAAAAAATCAAAGTTAAAAATGACAAGTAAAAGTGCAAAAATAGAAAAAGCACAAAATGTTCTGAAAATTTTTTATTTTGAATTGTAATTTTTAATTTTGATATTTACATTTTGATTTTATTATCATGCAAGATTTTTTTCACAAATTAAGCCTCATCGTCAAAGACAGCATTCTTCGCAAGAAACTTCTCTTTGTTTTATTTGCGCTTATAATCTTCCGCTTGCTTGCGAATATTCCGATTCCGGCAGCTACCGGTGTTTCTCTCGATCAGTTCTTGGCGGGGAATCAAGCACTTGGATTTTTTAACGTTCTATCGGGAGGGGGTCTTTCCGCTATTTCGATCGTGATGTTGGGTGTCGGTCCATACATTACCGCATCTATTATTATGCAACTTCTTACGATGATGTCCGCACGACTTAAGGCGATGTACCACGAAGACGGCGAAGCGGGAAGGAAGAAGTTTACCCAATATTCACGCCTTCTTACTATTCCTCTTGCCCTTGCCCAAGGGTTCGGACTTCTTTTTTATCTCAAAAGCCAGGGAGTTATCGGGGACCTTCTTATGACCGACCTTCTTATTAACACCGTCATTGCGGCTGCCGGATCCATCCTTCTTATGTGGATTGGAGAATTAATATCCGAGTTCGGTATTGGAAATGGTGTTTCGTTGATAATCTTTGCCGGTATCGTTGCAAGTCTTCCTGCACAAACAGCACAGTTACTTTTCACCTTTGATGTGTCGCAAATTCCCATTTACCTCGGCGGTTTATTTGCGGCAATTCTCGTTGTTGCAGGTGTGGTAATCGTGACGGAAGCCGAACGGCCAATCCCTATCACCTATGCAAAGCGCGTTCGCGGGATGAAGGTGTATGGCGGGATATCAACTTACCTTCCTTTGCGGGTTAATCAAGCGGGGGTGATTCCCATCATTTTTGCTCTCTCAATACTTATTTTTCCGCAGGTGCTCCTTAATTTTCTTTCGGGCGTAGGAAATGCTTTTGTGTCCAATATCGCAACCGCTCTTAATGCGTTTATTTCGAATGCATGGGTGAATTCAATTTTTTACTTCATATTGGTCTTTCTTTTCACGTATTTTTATACGGCAGTTACCTTTGATCCAGATTCTATTTCAACTAACCTTCAGAAAAGTGGCGCATTCATTCCCGGTGTTCGCCCCGGTGCTTCAACGGCGCTTTATATAAGCAAAATTCTGACGCGCATCACGCTTGTTGGCGCAACATTTCTTGGTGTTATCGCGGTGTTACCGCTTGCAATGCGCTCTATTACCGGAATTACCGCTCTTGCCATCGGTGGAACGGCGCTTCTCATCGTAGTTTCAGTGGTGCTTGATCTTGTGAAAAAAATCGACGCTCAGGTTTCCATGAGGGAGTATTAAAGCTTCCAGCTTAAAGCTGTTAGCTTTTAGTAAAAAATGCTGTACACTAATAGCTATAAGCTAATAGCTAAAAGCTCACACGATGTCTCCTAAAATGTTCATTTTTATCGGTCGTTCCGGTTGCGGTAAGGGAACACAGGCCCGTCTTCTCGAGGAATATCTTAAAAAAGAGGATCCTGGCCGGGAAATTTTCTATCTTGAAACGGGACAACGATTTCGTGACTTTATTAAAGAGGATAATCTTTCAAGCAAGCTTTCTTTGGCCATCTCGCAGGAAGAAAAGCTTCAGCCAAGCTTTCTTGCCGTATGGATGTGGTCCCACCTTCTTATCGAGAATTTGAATGGTGATGAGCATATTATAAGTGATGGTACGCCACGCTCAATAGATGAAGCACGCGTCCTTGATTCTGCGATACGGTTTTATAATCGTGTGCCGGCATATGTTGTATATCTTGATGTGTCGCGAAACTGGGCTGAAAAACGACTTCAAAGCCGCGGACGAGCGGATGATCAGCATAAAGACGGGATAAAAAAACGATTGGACTGGTTTGAGACAAGTGTCTTACCAGCAGTAGAACATCTCCGCGAACACCCCGAGTATCTTTTTTTGGATATCAACGGGGAACGGCCAATGGAGGAGGTACATCAGGAAATTATCAAAAAGATAGAATTACAAAAATAGAATTTTTAATCAATTTCCAATGAAGCAATTTGAAAATCAGAAATTGAAAATTGTAAATTAATTACCATGGGTATGTTCAAAACAAATGAAGAAATTGAAATAATGCGTGAATGCGGGAAGCGTTTGGCGCGCGTTTTAGATAAGCTTGAAGAAGCCACAACTCCGGGAGTGACTCCGCACGAACTCGATCGTCTTGCAAATAAACTTATCATTGAAATGGGAGACGAGCCATCCTTTCTTCATTATTGGCCTGAGGGGGCGAATAAGCCTTATCCTGCGACACTCTGTGTTTCAACAAACGACGAAGTAGTTCATGGAATTCCCGGCGGAAGATCATTCAAAGAAAGAGACATTGTGGGACTTGATCTTGGCATAAAACACAAAAATTATCATACCGACATGGCGCGAACAGTGACAATAGGGAGAATTGATAAAGAGGGCGATAACCTCATCAAAGCGGCGCGTGAGGCTCTTGATGCAGGCATACAAATGGCGCGAGAGGGCAACCACATTGGGGATATCGGGGCTGCTATTTTTGATGTGGTTAAAAAGTATGGATTTACTATTGTTGAGGAACTCGGCGGACACGGCATAGGGCAAGAGGTTCATGAAGAACCGCATATTCCAAATTATGGTAATCCCGGAGAAGGAATGGAACTTAAGCGCGGTCTTACAATAGCCATTGAACCCATAGTAAATGAAGGAAGCGGAAAAATACGCCTCATGCCTGACGGATATACATTCAAAACGAAGGACGGAAAGCGAAGTGCGCATTTTGAACACACGGTGCTTATAACAGACGGCGCACCGGAGATATTGACGCAATAGATTCACCTTGTTTTTTCCTGGGCATCCAGCATAGCCCTGTCTATTATTTCAAATTATTAATTTATTACTCATAGTTTATGTATATACCTATTCCGTCCTATAGGATGAAATAGGTATATACATAACCACATCTCGTGTGTTGTTTGAGCATCTATAACTTAAAATATTTTCTTACCGCAGAATCATTCTCAATCTTAGTTGCGGTAAGAATAGAAATATTTTTTCTTACACCGAAATAATTGCCGATAAAATCTATTTCTTTATCGCACGAGAAAGGAGTGATAAATACAGATTTTTGGTATGGGTAGCATCCCATATCTTTTAATGTTTTGTTCAATGCGCGCCGCGCTGATTTTTTCGTTTCTGGTATATCGAACATTATAATTTTCCATACTCCATCCCATGTTTTATTGCCGCTCCATTTTGATGCTTTAAAATCATGAACCGTTGCTTCTACTTTGCCCCTGCTCGTAAGCGCAACATACATTTCTTCTCCGCGTTTCTCGGTTTTTACCAATCCGCTTCTTTCCAAGTTTTTCACCGATCGCCCCAATCTTAATTTCGCCTTCCCATCTTTAATATCGATATATTTTAATATCTGCCCTAGACCGGGGAGGGCAAGAACTGCGACAAAAGCTCCTGCGGCAAGCAATGCTATTAAAACACCTTTTGCAATTTCTCCCTTCGAATACGCCCCAATCTTTTTCATGGTTTCAATATTCCTATCCTATACCTATTCTGTCCTATAGGCAAGAATAGGTATAGGATGGTTTTTGGTGTGGTTTTTGATTTTGATATGGTTTTAATGAGGGTTGTGGAGTTACTGGGTTTCCTCAACAAAATTTGACAAGGAGTTGGGGGGTAGTATTAAGAAGAAGATTAAAGGTCAAAAGGAAAAAATTTCCGTAAAAGGCGGATCCGCCTTTTACGGAAACAAATTACAAGCTAAAAGTAAAAACATGAGCCAAGAACAACCTAAACATCCCCTTGTAGAGGCAGAAAAACAGATTAGGGAAATTGAAGAGAAGAGGAGAACGTATGAAGAAAATGTTTCTGATGTTGTAAATGACAACACCTCTCTTTTAGAGAAAATAACAGGAACAGGTATAACTAAAATGGACGTTATGCACACCGATGCAGAAGATGAGAATTTTCATAGACGGCTGGATAAAGATTACCCTCCCGAGCATAGTGTAAACAGCGAAGAAAGAATTGAGGAAAGAAAGATGCGCGAGGATGCTAATGTTATAATGCAAGAAAAAGAGGGGTTCGCAACCATCTTCAAAACCCTCAATGGTGATATAAGTGGAAAGGATATTGAAATTACACAAAAAATTAGTCGTAACAAAGACGATACAAAATGGGATTATGAAATTGTATCTTCCGCCACCAGTCCATTTTTTGACGGGAAAAGGTTGGATGTTGCCGATGCTGAAAAAATTTTTGAAAATATAGAAAGCAAGCAGAAAGCAGGGATCTTCACATCGGAGCTCTCAAGGAAACCGTAGAAAAAAAGAATAAAAATATGGCCACCCGAGACGACGTTAAGGAGATTCTCTAGGGGACTGTAGAGGACTAATCTTTCAGTAAACTTTGTATAAAAATAATCTCCTTGTACTACTCACTGCCTGTTATATGTGTTTACATATAACAGGTTCGCTCGCATCAAGTAAAAAAGCAAGCTTTTACTTGTCGTTCACTGCTTGTTATAATAACGGGATGGAAATTTCTCCGAAAATTGAAAGCGGAAAAAGATTCGAGTTACCGCATGAAGAAATTGAATTTCTCCATAAAAACGTGGAATCGCGTGAACGTATGCATGAGGCACGGGGTGAAACAATGAATCGGGACGATGTCGCCTCACGCGAACTTTCCGTCTATCGCGCCATTTCTCCGCACGATGTACTCGCGGAAGGATATCGTATGGATACCCGTGAAATAGAGGAGGTGGTTCTTAAGTTAAGCCCTGACCACAAGGGAAAAGTTGATGAACTTATTGCTATTCTTGAAACAAAAGGGATACGTAACGCGCTTTCCGTAGCGGAACACCTTGGGAACCCTCATATTGAAGATGATTTTCATCGATTTCTTGTTCAATATGTTCTTGCCGGCGGCGTAATTGCGGATCTGAAAGAAAAGACGCCGCTTTCTCGGGTGCTCCATATGAAGCTTTTTGAAGTGACGCTTCCGGCCATAAATAATGAAGGCAATGAACGCAAATTTTCCGAACTGGTATCGGCAATGAATCAGTTCTATGCAGGCATGCTTTCAATTTCCGAAGGGATGGGGCACGGGCAATTAAAAAATCACTTCACTCTTGAGATCGCGAATTCAAATTTCAACGAAGAAGTTATTTTTTATGTTTCAGTTCCAAGTACAAAAGAAGACCTCTTTAAAAAACACATCATTTCTGTCTACCCCAATGCTCACATTGAAGAACACCGAGAAGATTACAATCCATTCAATGAAAAAGGGAAAACAGCAGCCGCGCACGCAATTTTAGCGCGAAGCGAAGCGCTCCCTCTTCGGACGTACAAAGAATTTGACCATGACCCGGTTGAAACAATTCTCAATATTTTTTCAAAGATAAAAAAAGAAGGCGAGGGAGCCGCTATTCAGGTTGTTTTTATGCCCACGGGGGAGGGTTACAATAAACTTTACAAAATGGCTCTTGAAAAAGTAAAGAAAGGAGAGAAGCTCAAAGACGCGCTCCAGTCCCCCTTGGCGGAGATCGGTAAAGGATTTTTAAGTCTTGCGAAAGAAATTGTGATCGGAAATCCAAAGAATAAAAAAAGCGATGAAAAGCACATCGATGAATCTACGGTGCGGCTTATTGAACAAAAAATCTCTTTTCCTATTCTTGAGACCAATATCCGAATCATTGCCTCTGCGGATACGCTTCCTCGCGCGGAAGCGCTTGTAAGTGATCTTGCGTCTGTGTTCAATCAATTTGGAAATTCTCAGGGAAACAGTATCGCGTGGAAGCATGTAAAGCCCGGCAAACTTTCGCATTTTCTTTCAAATTTCACATTTAGGAATTTTTCTCCGGATGAAAAATTACCCCTTAGTATAGAAGAACTTACCACGATGTTTCATTTTCCTGTAAGTGCGATTAGCGTTCCACATCTTAAGGAGGCAAAAGGGGGGGTCGCCCCCGCACCGATCTCTATGAGCTCGGAAGGTATTATTCTTGGAGTAAATCACTACCGCGGGAACGAAACTAAGGTTCACTTTGCTCGCGAAGATCGATTGCGCCATTTTTACGCCATCGGACAAACCGGTACGGGTAAAACGACGCTTCTTAAAAATATGATCGCGCAGGACATTCAAAACGGCGACGGGGTGTGCATGATAGACCCTCATGGCACAGACATCGAGGATGTTTTAAGTATCATTCCAAAAGAGCGCATTGACGATGTGATTTACTTTGATCCGGCGCATATGGAACGCCCAATGGGGCTTAATATGCTCGAAATAGACAATCGCTATCCGGAACAAAAAACATTCGTGGTGAATGAAATGCTTTCAATTTTCAGTAAACTTTTCGATATGAAAGTCGCGGGTGGTCCTATGTTTGAACAATATTTCAGGAACGCCACGATGCTTGTGATTGAAGACCCGCAAACGGGCAATACGCTTCTTGAAGTTTCCCGTGTTCTTTCAAGCGCCGCATTTCGTGAACTGAAGCTTGCGCGATGTAAAAATCCAATCGTGGTGCAGTTTTGGCGTGAAGTTGCGGCAAAAGCAGGAGGGGAGGCGGCGCTCGCGAATATCGTTCCGTATATCACCAGCAAATTTGATGTGTTTCTTGCAAATGATGTGATGCGTCCCATTATCGCGCAGGAAAAGTCGGCGTTTAATTTTAGAGAGATTATGGATGAACGAAAAATTCTTCTCGTCAATCTTTCAAAGGGACGCCTCGGAGATATCAACGCGCATTTAATCGGGCTTATTCTTGTCGGTAAAATTCTTATGGCTGCACTTTCTCGCGCAGATACAAATGATCCCAGCGCTTTGCCGCCGTTCTATTTGTATATTGATGAATTTCAAAATATTACAACGGACTCTATTGCCACTATTTTGTCCGAAGCGCGAAAATATAAACTATCGCTTACTATTGCGCACCAGTTCATCGCTCAACTTGATGAAAAAATCCGTGATGCGGTGTTCGGAAATGTCGGGTCCATGGCGGCATTCCGTGTGGGTACGGAAGATGCGGAAAAACTTGAACCACAATTCGCGCCGGTATTCAAAGCGCAAGATATCGTAAATCTTGAGAATTATCACGCGTATCTGCGGCTTCTTATCAACGGTGAACCCGGAAAACCTTTCAATGTTGAACCTGTAGCTTTTCAAAAAGGGGATAGCGCTCTCGCACTCCGCATTAAAGAGCTTTCTTATCAAAAATACGGTAGGGATAGGGGTGATGTGGATGCGGAAATTATGAAAAAATATGCAAAATAACCCACAACCAACAACTTACCACCGACAATAGAATTGACGAAACCCCAAAGTCCGACCTTAAGATTCCGACCCCCGCGATATTCACTTCTTTGTTTGACTGTATACGTACGGAATGGGTATAATAAAACATATTATGGCAAAGAAAAAAGTAACCATTGAAGATTTGGCGCGGATAACAAAAAGCGGTTTTGACACGGTTGACAAACGCTTTGATGCTGTCGACAAACGATTTGAGCAAGTTGACATAAAACTCGAATCTTTTCGCACGGAAGTTAATGCCCGCTTCGACCACATCGAAAACCTTCTCATCCGTGCCCACGAGAATCGCATTGAGAAGCTCGAAGATGATGTCCGCGTACTTAAAACATTAGTAGGTCGCAAATCATAGAACGTAGAGCGTAGAACCAACAAACTTCCCACCTTATCACCTTCCCAACTTCCCAACTTCCTAACTTATCAACCCATTAACTTTCTAACTTTATGAACTTTCTACAACCCCTCAAAACCCTCACCCTCGCCGTCATTCTCTCTATCGGCATTGGTTACGCATACGCCGCATGGGCACCGCCCACGGCCGCTCCTACTGGTGGCAATGCTGAAGCGCCGGTGAATGTGGGAGGTGCAACACAGCTTAAGGCGGGGGGGCTGGGTATTAACGGAGTTTTGCGTGCATATTCAAATATTATATTAGGCGACGACAGAAACATATCAGCTTTGTCTGTCGGTTCTTTTGGCCACAAGATCGGCCGTGAACCTTCGGACGGCTCTCTCTATATCGGTGGCGGGCAGGCATATATCATTTTACAAAACAACGTGGGAATTGGAGTGACGAATCCGGCTCAAAAATTAGATATTCAAGGAGGTGTAAAGATTGCCACAGTTTCATCTCTTTGCACCCCTGCTATAGCAGGTACAGTTATGTATGATGGAAAATTCAAAGGATGCGATGGCGCAACATGGGTTGAACTTGGTGGGTCTGGTAGTTCGCCACCACCGCCACCCCCTCCTTTACCAACTGTTGATATCACCGTAAGTGATGCTCAAATCCCGGTTGAATATTCGACAACACTTTCGTGGAACTCAACAGACGCTGTCTCATGTGTCGGTTCTGGAGCGTGGTCAGGAGGAAAATTGGTCAATGGATCAGAAACTATTACTCCGGGGTCTTCCAACACATTCACACTTACCTGTACAAATGCCAGCGGTAGTGCATCAGACAGCGTGTCTGTTGATGTCCGTCAATGGTCAACCGTATCCGGACAAGGAAATGTAGGTGAGTCGTGTAGGCAATGGCTTGAAAGGACCGGGCAGGCAGGAATTGACGGATCTCCGCCACGAACTACCACTATATCGAATGGTCAAATTAGAACAGGTGAGTGTACATACTCCATGGTAATGATATATCAAGAAGGTCAACCGACTGAATGTCAATACTCACTTCCACAAGATCAATTTGAAGAAGGTCAATCAAGTAATGGTGTAAATAGAGATTTGCATCCAATAGATGTATGTATAAATAATATGTTTACACAAACCCGTCGGTAGTTATCAAAACAAACCAACTAACCCATGAACTTTCTACAACCCCTCAAAACCCTCACCCTCGCCGTCATTCTCTCTATCGGCATTGGTTACGCATACGCCGCATGGGCACCGCCCACGGCCGCTCCTACTGGTGGCAATGCTGAAGCGCCGGTGAATGTGGGAGGTGCGGGGCAGGTGAAAAGTGGAGCGTTGACAGTCGGTCAGTTACTGACCGCATACGGTACTCTTCGGGTTGGTAGTTATACAACAGAAGCTCCGCCAGTTGACGGTATGATTGTGAAAGGCAACGTGGGAATTGGAGTGACGAATCCGGCAACCAAGCTTGATGTGAATGGAGCAATAAAAGTAGGAGATTTTGCAACATGTGGAGCAACAGAAGCGGGGGCAATCCGGTATAATTCAGGAACTTTCCAGGGATGCAACGGGACAACATGGATAGCACTTAGTGGCGGCGTTTCCTATACTCCAGGTTTTCAAACATGGACGACCGTTGGTCCTATCCCACCATTTACTGTCCCTGTAGGCGTAACTTCACTAAAAGTAACCATGGCTGGTGGCGGTGGTGGTGGCGAGGGGGGTAATAATAATGGTGGTGGTTCCGGTGGTGGCGGAGGAGGTGGATATTCGGAATATATAATAGCTGGTCTAACCCCAGGGCAAGTTATCAATGGATATGTTGGTGCCGGAGGTACTCCCGGCGGATATAGCGTCGGGTCGCCTTGGGCTCAAAACGGAGGGAGTACAACCTTCGGTTCTCTGGTAGCAACAGGAGGAAGAGCTGGTCAGCGCGATGCTGGTGAAAATATAATTGACAACGGTGGTCTTGGTGGATCGCCTGGTGGTCAACAGGGTGGTCCCGAAGGTGGTAATGGTTATGGTGGGGCATCGGGCGCCGGACAGGGAGCACTGGCTAATGCAGGTTCGCCCGGTAATCTGTATGGTGGTGGTGGAGGAGGTGGAAATTCGTCAAGTAGCGTTCCCGCAAAGGCTGGCGCACCAGGATGGATTATGGTGGAATGGTGAGTTGTATTTCCACTGAGGATTCATTTTGATGTAGGATTTATTGCAATAAAAATTTGATAATATGCCCAGGATACGGTATCCTGGGCATATTAAATTTTAATTTGAGCGTCATATGGTAGCCGCACATCCAAAAGAAGAACAAACACTCATTATTATGAAGCCCGATGCTCTTCAGCGTAGCTTGGTGGGCGATATTATTCATCGCTTTGAACGAAAGGGACTTAAGATTATCGCCATGAAAATGATGACACTTGAAGATGCGATTATTGAGGAACACTACGCGCACCATAAAGATAAGCCATTTTTTCCGGCTATAAAAAAATTCATGCAATCCGCGCCAGTGGTGGTTATGGTACTTTCCGGTATCAATGCGATTTCCGCAACGCGTCTCATTGTGGGGCCCACGAGAGGATATGAGGCCGATGCGGGGAGTATCCGTGGCGATTTCTCAATAAGCAGTCAATCCAATATTGTGCACGCATCCGATTCGAAAGAAAGCGCCGAAAAAGAAATTAAGCGATTTTTCAAAAGCAACGAACTTTTTGATTATCAAAAAAATGATTTTAATTTCGTATATTCCGACGAAGTATTTTAGCCTTTAATAGAGCCTTAAATTTCTCTATTCCCCCACACCTATATTGTCATTGCTTCAAGACTTTTTCCAGCGATAATTTTCAAAAAATAATTTATACCACATCTCTAATATAGCAAGGATTAGAGCCATTAAAAGCAAAATAATGATAGTATAGGTGTGGGGGTATTGCAAAAAGTATTGAGCGGTCTACAATTGAAGCAGGGTTATTTGAAGTATTGTCTAGACTAAATAATTTTTTCAGGGAATCTCAATTGTATTATGCTTCGGCATCATGCTGCGGATACCCACCTAGCAAAAAACTAGGGAAATACTTTCAAGTAACCCCATCTGTGAACCCCTCCCTACTTTTGCATATTAGAATTTCTAGTGTTCAAAAGCAGGGAGGGGTTTGTAGTGAGTGATACCTCTATGTATCCCGTAGTAGAAAATGGCATTAGTAAAACTTGGTCGTAACTATAAGCCACACGGGTATTAAGTATGATTATTAATAATATCGGCAAACTGCTCGGTAACGAGCAATGCCATTTTTCACTACCGGATGTATACAAAACAATTTCCAAAATCACTTTTTATTTTTATATTTTTAATACTTGTTCTACAGACGTTAGCCATTATTTTTTATTGGTATTGGCGCATCCCCTGGTTCGATATTTTTATGCATTTTTTAGGCGGGGTGTGGGTGGGGATGTCGGTACTATGGCTCTATCTTTTTTCAGGAAAGATAAGCTCTGCAGGCGTACATGGCAGGGTTCGGGTCTTTATGACAACAGTGTGCGCGGTGTTTCTTATCGCTTTGCTTTGGGAAATTTTTGAATATATTATTTTCGTCCTCATTCCTCATGGAATGCCGTATAATATGCCGGATACCTTGGGTGATATTCTTGCCGGTGTCCTTGGCGGAGCTTTTGCGGCAACCCTTATCCCCAAACAAAGATTGATTATAGAAAAAATCCCCTAATTTTTGAAAATTTTAAGTCTTTAGGGTATTATGTATATGTCTTTAAGTAGTACATAGGGTACCCCTATGTAAAGCAGGTGTTTCGTGTTGTAAAAGCTATTTTTTATTATGGATAAAAATCCCGCAATCACATTTTATGGAGCCGCACGTACTGTCACCGGCTCTAATTTTTTGCTCGAAAACGGCGATGGAACGCAAAAAATCCTTGTGGATTGCGGCTTTTTTCAGGGTGGAAAGATCGGAGAGCAAAAGAATCGCGACCCGTTTCCTTTTGATGCTTCTAAAATCAACACCCTTTGCGTGACCCACGCGCATATCGACCATATCGGAAGAATTCCCAAACTTGCGCGGGAAGGATTTAAGGGAGTGATCTATTCAACACGACCGACCAAAGAACTTGCACATGCGATGCTTCTTGATAGTATGCGTGTTTTAAAAAAAGAAGCGGAAGAAGACAAGATGCCGCCGCTCTATGATGAACACGATGTGGAGCGTGCGATGTCTCTTTGGAAGGACATTCCATACCATCAAAGCATTAAGGAAGGAATGTTCACCATCACATTCAAAGAGGCGGGACACGTGCTTGGCTCCG
>Ga0209542_10011767_pt1 | contig 15458 bp, 24 predicted proteins | sample RifCSPhighO2_01_FD_184028 | JGI IMG/M metagenome (GOLD analysis project Ga0209542, IMG submission 184028) | Soil microbial communities from Rifle, Colorado - Rifle CSP2_plank highO2_0.1 (SPAdes) (version 2) | ecosystem: Environmental > Terrestrial > Deep subsurface > Rock core/Sediment ... | reverse complement strand
CGTCTTCAAATGTTCAAGCTCGGTCGTGAGCTCGTCGAATTTTTCTTTGCTCAAGTAGTTCGTTTCATCATTCATATCTGGCGCGAAGCATTATACAGGGACGGCTTCGTGGTGCAAGCAAGTGTTCTCGTTCATTCGAGATATTCCGGATGATTCGCGATGAGCCAATTGAAAAACGGTACGAGTCCGGGCGCGGCACCCGAGAGCGTGCCCGCGGGAGCGCGCTCCAAGACGGCCGCGTATGCATAGCGGGGATTTTCCGCAGGCCAAAAACCGACCGACCACGAATTCATGAATTGATTGCGCGTGCCTATCTGCGCGGTGCCCGTCTTTGCGGCGAGGCGTATGCCGGCGATATTCAGCGATTTTGCCGTCGCGTCCTTCCGGTCCGAGGTGACCGCGAGGCGCATACCTTCGCGCACGACCTTCAGGTACGCGTCCGGAATGCCGACGCTCGTAAAGCGCGCCGGCTCTCCGGCGGCTATGTGCGGCGTCAGAAGCGAACCGCCGTTCGCTATCGCGGCGATGAATAGGGCGGCCTGAAGCGGCGTTATCTGAAAGCCGTACTGCCCGATCGCCGTGTGATATGTGTTGCCGATACGCCACGGGTCATCCGGACCGAACACTTCCGCCTTCCACTCCGGCGTCGGTATCACGCCGGCCTCCTCGCCGGAGAGCGCGATCCCGGTCGGGGCACCCAGCCCGAATCTTCGCGCGTACTCATCCAGCTTCGCGATACCGAGGCCTTTTTGCCGGCCGAAACCGCCGCCGATGGTATAGAAATATTCGTCGGAAGATACGGCGATGGCGGTCCGCATATCCACCCACCCGTGCACCGTCCAGTCGCGGAAGACGGAGGGGTGCGCGGGGTCGTACGGGTTCGGTATCGTGATAGCCCCCGTCGAAAGAACTTGGGTATCCGGCGTGACCAATCCTTCGTTGAGTGCCGCGGCGGCAAAGATGGGCTTCACGATCGAGCCGGGAGCGTAGAGGCCGCTCGTCGCACGATTCAAGAGCGGGGAAAGGGGGTCTGCGCCCGCTTTCGCGGTCGCCCGCGCATCGCCTTCCGCGAAAGCCGCGTTGTCATACTCGGGAAAACTGACGAGCGCAAGCAGCTCGCCCGTGCGCACATCCACGATGACCGCGGCGCCGCCTTGAAATCCCTGCCTCTCCGCATGGGCGGAGAGTGTTGTGTGGAGCTTGCTCTGTACCTCCGCATCAACAGTCAAACGCACGTCCTCCCCCTTTTGCGGAAGCACGACGATATTTCTCCTGCTCACCCGCCCCTCGGCGTCGGTCTCGATCATTTCGCTGCCGTTCCCACCTCCGAGCGCATCATCGAACACAAGCTCAGCTCCCGAAACGCCCGTATATTCCTCGCGCCACCACGCGCCGCTCCGGTCGGCCTTCGGGTACCGCACAAAACCGACGAGATGCGAAAGTCCCGGGCTCTCGCGCCTTCGGGTACCGCACAAAACCGACGAGATGCGAAAGTCCCGGGCTCTCGCTGTAGCGCCGCGCGGCGAAGGAAGTCCCGCCCGGAAGCCCGCGGTCAGGGGTCGTCGTTGCGTCTGGGGTATCCTGCGGCGCATTCCACGCGAGCTCGCGGCCGGTGCGGTCGAGGATGCGACCGCGCTCGGCAAAGACCACCGACCGGTCGAGACGGTTGTCCCTTGAAATATCCGCGTACGCGGCGCTGTGCACGATACTCAAGTCGAACGAGCGTCCCGTGAACACGAGAAGTACGACCGCGCATACGGCTCCGACCGCGAGAATGGCCCTTCCCGCCACCGGTCGTATGATGCGTCCCTCAAATTGGGGTTCATCCCGCCCGGGAAGGTTGGAGGAATCCAAAAATATCTCATCGGGCGCGATCTCCCGCACCTCCCGGTTTTTTCCGCGCGTTCGTGCAAACATCAGAGAACTATACCCCATGGGATAACCACTCCGATAGTGCAGATAATTTCTGTTTGTACGGATAATCCCGATTCGCCGACACACTCGATGGTATCTATCCCACGGGGTATACCAAAGATCAGCGCCGGAGGAGAAATTCACTCCGAAGCGGCTCCAATCCCCATGCGAGTACGAGACCGGCAATAGTGAATAGCGGAAGTGTCGCAAAAAGCGTACCCGACGGCAGCCACAGAAAATCGACCAGCATCCCGAGTATGATGACCTCCCATGCTCTGTACCGGAGCGCGAGAAGCCCCATGAAGACGAGCGGTACCCACGGCGGAAAGAATATCGCGCCGAGGACCCCCGCCACTATCAGTGATATGCGCATATCGTTATGTACCGGGCGGAATAACGTACACAAATTGTAGCGCGCCAAGATTCACCGGCAATCCGATGTAGACCTCCGTAGTCGCGCTCGACGGGGCGGACAGTACCGAGCCGACGACGCCGACCGCCCGGCCGCCGAAAAGACGCGAGGTGACGGAATCGCCGGGAGCCACTTCAAGGCCGCGGGGAATTTCCGCGCGCGCGTTCCCCCCTCCCCGGCCTTCCGCGAACGCACTCGCGCCGCGCACAACGACAGGCACCGACGTGTCGGGCGCAAAAAGCTCCAGAACGAGCGCGGTGCGTTTGCCAACATCGCTCACCCGTCCGACGACGAACCCGCCGCCGCCGGCATCATTGGTCATGACAATGCTTCCCTCCATGACACCGTCCTCGGTTCCCGCCCCGATCGAGAATGTGCCGAAGGGAGAGCTCCGCACCGATGAGACGATGGGGGCCGTGATACCTTTTTCGGCCTCCGCGAGACGTACGATCGCGCGGAGCGCCGCGTTCTCATCCCGCAACACCTGAACGGCCGCGGCGCGCACCTCGAGTTCCGCCACCTGCTCCCGTAGCGAGCGATTGTCTTCCGCAAGCGTGCGCCGGCTCGAGAAAAATCCGCTGTCCGCGATACGGGTAAGCGTGTGAGCGCCCGCCGAGTAGAGAGACCCTCCGCCGGCGCGCACAAGTCCGCGGACTTTTCCGCCCAAAAGGGCGTCTATGCCAAAAACGACAAAAACAAAAATCGTCGCGATGAAAAGGCGACGCCTCCCTTCATTCTGTCGGTACGAGTTCATCATCGCTCTTCAAGAGGGCTTCACGGAACAAGTCGATATCGTCGAGCACCACGGAGGTGCCGCGTACGACGGCGGTCAGGGGGTCGGACGCGACGACGACGGGTACGCCCAAGGCGACCGTGAGGAATTCGGGCAATCCGCGGATAAGCGCGCCGCCGCCGACGAGGTAGACGCCGCGTTGCATGATGTCGGAAATTATCTCCGGCGGTGTGGTCTCCAAGACCTCCTTGACCGACTCCACCAACTCTTCAATCGAATGGCCGATGGCATTCCTGACATCCTGATCCGTCATCAGGATCTCGCGCGGAAGCCCCGTCACGAGGTCACGCCCGCGCGCCACTGCCTCAAGCCGGTCGCGGCCGGGGGCCACCGACGCGATGGCTATTTTGATGTCTTCGGCGCTCTTGTCGCCGATGAGCATTTTATATTCGTTGCGCGCATGCCCGACGATATCCGCATTGAAACGGTCGCCCGCGATGCGGACATTCCGCGCGTTGACGAGCCCGCCGAGAGAAACGACCCCGATGTCGGTGGTGCCGCCGCCGATGTCGATGACCATGCTCCCCGACGGTTCGTGTACCGGAAGTTCGATGCCGATAGCCGCGGCCATCGGTTCTTCGATGATGTGGACCTCGCGCGCGCCGGCGGCGCGCGCCGCGTCCCTGACCGCGCGCACTTCGACCGAGGTGATGCCGGAGGGAATGCCTATCACGACCCGCGGACCGAGGAGTTTGGTGTGCCCCGCCTGCGCTTTGCCGATGAGGTACGAGAGCATTTCGGAGGTCACCTCGAAATCGGATATGACGCCGTCAACGACCGGCTGTACCGCAACGATGTGCGCAGGCGTCCTGCCGAGCATGTCTTTCGCCTGTTGGCCCACCGCGACGACCTGCCCCGTCTTCTGGTTCATCGCGACTATAGACGGCTCGTTGATGACAATGCCCCGGCCCTTCACGTACACGAGCGTATTTGCGGTCCCAAGATCGATACCGATGTCGTTGGAAAAAAGACCGAGCACGCGCTCTCTCCATTCCAGAAATCGTCGCGTGATCTTACTCATATTATTTCGTGAGGCGCCCGATGATGTCGCTCTCGGGTATCATCGTCGTCGTTCCGTCGGCGCGTGCCACGACCTCGACGCCTCCCGACGACATCGTTTTCTCAGAAACCACCATGCGCACCGGTATACCGATGAGGTCCGCGTCTGCGAATTTCTCGCCCGCGCGGATATCGCGGTCATCATAGAGGGCCTCGATGCCGTGTTCGGCAAGGAGTTCGTAGAGGCGATCGGCTTCCGCGACTACTTCCGCATTGCCGCTGGAAATGGAAATGAGATGCACGGGGAAGGGCGCGACTTCTTTCGGCCATACAATTCCCTTTTCGTCGGAGAGCACTTCCACGATGGTGCCCATGAGGCGTCCCGGGCCGATACCGTATGAGCCCATGACGACCGGTTGCGCCTCGCCTTTTTCGTCCTTATACGAAAGGCCGAGCGCCGTAGCATATTTGGTCCCGAGCGGAAAGATGTTGCCCACTTCGATCGCCTTGGCTTCTTCCAGCTCCTCCTTCTTGAGGCCGAGGTCGGCAAGCACCGCATCGGTATACACTTCCTTATTGACCGCGATCCTCTTCTCCCGGTGTACGTACACCGTATCCTCTCCCGCATCCGAAAGCGTCTGGAATTCGTCGCTGTATTTCGAGAACGAGCCGCCGGAGGCGAACGTGCGGAACGTCTGCGCGCCTAAGCCTGTGCGCTCGAATATTTTTTTGTATGCCGCCGCGCATGTCTCATAAAAGTCGCGGAACTCCGTTTCGCTTCTGCTGAAGGAATACATATCCTTCATCACGAATTCACGCGTGCGTATGATGCCGCTTTTGGCCCGCAATTCGTTCCTGAATTTCGTCTGGAATTGGTAAACGGAACACGGAAGGTCTTTGTACGAAGAAACGTACTCGCTCATCAGGTCGGTCAAGGGCTCCTCGTGCGTCGTGGCGAGTCCGAGCTCGCCGCCGCCCTTCAATGCCGTTTTGAACCACACGTCTATTTTCTCGTCATCCCACCGGCCGGATTTTTTCCAGAGCGCCGGCGATTGCAGAGCCGAGAGCACTATTTCCTGCCCGCCGATGGCGTTCATCTCCTCGCGGATCAGTTGTTCTATGTTCTTGAACACGCGCAGACCGAGCGGGAGGTATGAATACACGCCCGCCATTTCCTTATGGATGAAACCTCCGCGAATGAGAAGTTGGGCATTCTTTGCGACTTCGTCTTTGGGCGCCTCTCGGCGAGTTTTCGTGAACAGGTGAGATTGGCGCATGGTCCGAGCATTGTACTGGGATACGCCCGCTTTGCAAAACGGACCATTCTCCCCTCAGAACGTCCAGAAACTCTTAGAGGGTGTTTAAAAACTCTCAGATGCGAGGCGCGGAGAAGCGGGCGAGGAGACGTATGACTATACGGCGACGAGCACGCAGAGGCTCCGCAACGAAGCAGATGGGGTTTTTAGACATGCTCTAGGCGAGTAGGCGAACGATATCCTGATAAGTAACCGTAACCATGAGGAGCGCGATGAGAACTATCCCGAACACGTTCAGTATATGGACGGCGAGACGGGGGGCATTGCGCCTTCGCACCGCCTCAATGCCGAGAAGCTTCAATGCCGAGAAGTACCAGGCGTCCGCCGTCGAGCGCGGGAATGGGAATGAGATTGATGATAGCAAGATTGATCGAGATGAATCCCGCGAGCGCAAGGACGTTCCCGAGACCGTTGTGCGAAGCGTCGCCGACGACCTGGACCAATCCGAGCGGGCCGACGACTTCGGAGAGATTGAGCGCGCCGTGCAGTGCGTTGCTCAACATCGTCCACAAACTTCCTGCAACCGTGCGGAATGCGTTCCATGTGCTCGTCAACGCCTCCCTCCCGGCCTGCCCCCATGGAAGCGACTCATCGCTCACCAGTGCGAGCGCGACGCCGAATGCGGGCCTTCCCGCCGCATCCGGAATAACCGCATGCGCGGGAATGATGCTTGCGGTCGTCGTCGCGCCGGCATGCAGAAAGGAGACGGTTATCGCCTTCCCGCCGCGGGTACGGACAAAATCCGATACCGCATCAGGTGCAAGGCGGCCCAGCTCGACGCCTTTCGCGTCCCTCATCGCAAGTATCTCGTCACCCGGAGTGATGCCGGCGGAGGCGGCGGGAGAGCCGGCGACGACGTCGGCGACCAGCAGCCGGACGGATTGACCGGGCTCCGCGGTTGCAATAACCCGCGGAATGCCGTCATGAAGCGCGGCGGTAAAAAGCATCCACCCGACGAGCGCGTTCATGGCCACTCCCGCGACGAGGATGAGCGCCTGTTTCCATCGCGCCGCATCCACGAGACTTCCGCGGCCATGCCGGCTCTCACCTTCATCGCCAAAAAGGCGGACGAATCCGCCGAAGGGTATCCAATTCAGCGTGTACTCCGTCTCCCCGATCTTGCCGAAGGTAAATGCCCGCGGCGGGTATCCGACGCCGAATTCGTCGACGCGCACGCGGCATATCTTCGCGACGATAAAATGCCCGAGCTCGTGCGCGATGATGAGAAAAACCAGAATGCCGATGACGAGCAGCGCGGTAAGCATGAAAATCAGCTGCTCATCTCCGCCTCTTTGGACTCGAACGCTTTTTCAAGTTCCCCGTTCGCCGCATCCACCTTTTTTTGCAATTCTTCTTTCAGTGCGAATTTGTCGTCTTCGGTGAGCGTGCCCTCCTTTTCTTTGGTCTGAATATCTTTCCACGCCTCGTCGCGCGCGATGCGTACGGTAGTGCGCGCCTCCTCCAATTTTCCCTTGGCGAGCTTCACCAACTGCTCCCTGCGGTCGGCTGTGAGTTCGGGAAATGTGACGCGGATACTCGCGCCGTCGGATGTGGTACCGACACCGAGATTGGCGGCCGTGATAGCGCGCTCGATATCCTTGATGAGGCCCGCGTCGTAGGACGTCACGCGGAGCGTACGCGCATCCTCGACACTGACGTTCGCCACGCCCTTCAGGGGCGTCATCGAGCCGTACGCTGATACCGAAATGCCGTCGAGAATAGCCGGAGCCGCGCGGCCGGTGCGCAATCCGCGATATTCTTTGCCGAGCCACTCCCGCGCGGCCGCAAATTTTCCGTCAACTGTTTTAAAATCGTAGTTCATCCTCCGTATTGTACTATCATAAAGACGGTACGAGAAGCGCTACCTGCTCCAGAAGCGGCTTTACCAACGCGCCTTTATCGCCCATATATTTGCGGGCCCGGTATACAGCTGTGAGGCCCTCTCCGCCTCTCTTTTGAACGCTATCTTCGAGGATGCGCTCGACGGATGAAAGGAATGTGAGGATGGCTCCGGCATCCCGTTTGTCGTCCTCATCTTTTTCGAGCAGCGGCTTCAACATGTCGAGTCGCTCCTGCGGCGGTGCGGCGAGGAATATTTTCACGTCGACTATCGGGCGTTCGACCGCGGACGTTTTGAGCGTGAGTATCTGCGCGCGCGAGCGTAAGGTAGCTAGAAGCGTGTCCGGTGCGGGAATGACGAAGAAGAACATGGCCCCCGCCGGCGGCTCCTCGAGCGTCTTGAGCAGCGCGTTCTGCGCTTCCGTTGTCATACCGGGCGTCGCGATGACAAAAATGCGGTACGGACCGGCTACGGGGCGGGAGCCTGCGCGCTCGCGTAAGTTCCGCGCATCCTCGACGCCGAATTGTTTATAAGCGCGCACATATAGATCGGGATTTCCCTTCACCGCCACCCCTTCGCGCTCCAAAAGTCCGAGCACGGAGGGAATGGTCTCCGGCCCTCCGATGACCAAATGCGTATTCCCCGCGAGTTTCATAAAAATAGTATACCCCGTCGGTGGATAACCGCGATATTGCGGACCGGAAGGAGTATACTGTCGCGCATGCCGGATAAAAAACGGATACAGAAAACCGCTCTTGCCGTCACGCGATGGATCGGCTCCCCGACCTCCGTCATCATCCACACGATCCTTTTCATTTCGTGTTTCCTCGCGGTCGAAGAAGGCCTCATCCTCTTCGAGAACATGCTACTTATACTCACGACGATAGTTTCTCTGGAGGCCATCTACCTTTCCATACTCATCCAGATGACCATCAACTACACGACGCAGGAACTCGCCGAGGTCGGAGAGGACATCGAGGAAATGCAGGAAGACATCGGCGAGATCCAGGAAGACGTCGGAGAATTGCAGGAAGACGTCGAGGAAATAGGCGAGGATGTGGAGGACATCAGCGAGGAGGTCGAGGGAATGAGCGAGGAAGAAGCGGCGGAAGAAGCGGAGGAAGAGGCCCGCAAGACGGAACAGAAAAAAACGCTTGTTGATATTCAGGGCGACCTGCGGAAATTAATGAAGGACATCGAGCGGCTCCAGAAAAACGGACAACCGCCCGCGACCGGTGTTTCCTCTTCCTGAAAACTATCTCTTACTGATTATCGCCTTCTTGTACGCGTCGAGGTGTTTGAGCGCCTCGCCGGTCCCCTTCGCGACGCAGTACGGTGCGTCTTTGGCGACGCGACATTTGACCCCTGTGCGGCGGAAGACGAGCTCGGCAAGATTACGCAGGAGCGACGAGCCTCCCGTCATGATGATGCCGTTGTCGATGATGTCGGCCGCCAATTCGGGCGGGGTTTCCTGCAACACATCTTTCATCGCATTGACCATCGTGCGCAGCTCCCGCCCGATGGCGCGCACGACTTCGTTGGTCGAGAGCTCAATGGAACGCGGCAGACCCGTGAGGTGGTCGCGGCCCTTGACCGACATCGTCAATTCCTCTTCGATGGGGACCGCGGAGCCGATGCGTATCTTCACCTCTTCCGCCATTTTGTCGCCGATGGTGAGATTGAAGGTCTTTCTGATGTAATCCGCGATGGCGTGGTCCATCGCATTGCATTTGACCGAAGTCGAGGCGACGATGCCGCCGAGGGATATCACGGCCACGTCGGTCGTGCCGCCGCCGATGTCGACTATCATATGCCCGCGCGCCTCGTGGATGGGAATGCCGGCACCTATCGCCGCGAGTATCGGTTCTTTGACCACGTAGGCTTCGCGTGCGCCGGCTTTGGTCGCCGCTTCCACGACCGCGCGCCGCTCCGTCGAGGTGACGCCTGCGGGGACGCTGATCATTACTTCGGGGCGAAAGAGATTCCACCTGCCGAGCGACCGCCGGATGAAATACCGCAGCATCGCCTCGGTCACGCGGTAGTCGGCGATAACGCCGTCTTTCATCGGCCGGTACGCGATTATCTCACCGGGTGTGCGGCCTATCATCTCTTTTGCTTCATTGCCGACGGCGAGAATTTTATTGTCGCGCACCGAGACGGCGACGACCGAGGGCTCGTTCAGCACGATGCCCTTGCCGGGGACGTACACGAGCACCGTCGTCGTGCCGAGGTCAATGCCGAGTTTTGGCGCAAATGAAAAAGCCATAGTCAGAGCATTGTATCTGTTTGTGGGTGATTGACAAACAGCGCGTACATCCGGGACGTGCGTGGCTCAATTCCGTTTTGAGAACGGCGTAACGTCGCCGTTTGCTCCGGAAACATGATTCTTGGGATTGAGCAGCCACCAGAATTTCTTGGAAAAATTCTTCGAATCGTCGCAGACGCGCTTCAGATAGTAGAGGTCTTTCGTGGGTATCTTCTCCAAGGTCTTCCCCATCCGGCCCATGCTGATGGGGGGCAAGCCGTCGCGTATACGGCTCGCGTTAAGCTCTTTGCAGAAATATTCCATGAGTTCCCCGCGCTCCGTCTGACGGGCCTTCTGCACCGCGCGCTTGATGTGGATGCTGATGTGCTTCATAGCGGTATTGTACACTTTCGGCTATAGTTTTCGCATGCGCGCAATTTTACCCCAAGAGAAGAACGATGCACTTCGCCAAAAAGCGACTGATGTTGCCGTTGTCGACATCAAGAGCAAGTCCGTCCAAAAACTCATCGCCGACATGAAGGCGCTCCTCGCAAAAGAGGAGTATGGCGTTGCTCTCGCCGCGCCGCAGGTGGGAGTACCTTTGAAGTTGTTCGTCATTTCCGGCCGCGCTTTAGCGCGAGGCGGAAGGAACGCGCCCGACGAACCGGAATCCGATGAGGTCAGACCTCATCGGATTGAACCGCCGCTACTACCCGATCAGGTATACATCAATCCGGAGCTGCTGAAGATATCACGCGCAAAAAGCCCCAAACATGAGGGATGTCTTTCCATCCGCGGCAAGTGGGGCACGGTACCGCGCGCGGAGAAAGCGACCGTTCGCGCCTACGATGAGAGAGGGGTACTCTTCACGCGCGGTGCCTCCGGATTCCTCGCGCATATTTTTCAACACGAATTAGACCACTTGGAGGGCATTCTCTACACCGACAAAGCGACCCATGTCTATGACGAACATGTCTATGACGAACAAGAAGAAGAAAAGTGAACTCCGCTTCGCCTTTTTCGGGACGCCCCAACTTGCGGTGACGGTTTTGGATGAACTCGCTTCCGTTGGGCTCACGCCGTCCCTCGTCGTCACGATGCCCGATGAGAAAAAGGGGCGCGGTCTCTCGCTCACTCCCCCGCCGGTTAAGGAGTGGGCAGATACTCACGGTATTCCCGTGCTACAGCCGGTCGTCTTTACCGACGAAATCATCAAAGAATTAAAGAAGGGTTCCTTTGATGTGTTCCTCGTCGTGGCGTACGGCAAGATACTCAATAAAGAGGTGCTCGATATTCCGCGCCGCGGCTCTCTCAATGTCCACCCGTCGCTTTTGCCGCGCCTGCGCGGCCCATCTCCCATACGCTCGGCGGTATTGAATGACGAGAAAAATACGGGCGTTTCGATACTGCTTCTCGATGAGGAGATGGACCATGGACCGCTCGTTGCGCAAAAGCCCGTGACGATAGAGTGGCCCCCGCGCGCAAGCGAGCTCGAGCACGTACTCATGCAGGCAGGCGGCACACTTCTCGCGCAGATTCTCCCGCAATGGGTCGCGGGCCATATTGAGGCGCGGGCACAAAATCATGACCTTGCGACGTATTCCGAAAAAATAGAAAAAGAGGACGGGCTTCTCGATCTCAATGCGGATGCTTACAAAAATCTTCTCAGGATACGCGCATACGAAGGCTGGCCAAGTACGTACGCTTTTTTCGAGCGCCCTTCGACTCGCTCAGGGCAAGCGACAAAAAAAATTCGTGTACAAATCCTTGACGCGCATTTAGATAATGCAAAGCTGGTTATCGACAAGGTCAAACCCGAAGGCAAGCGCGAAATGAGCTACGAAGAATTCTTGCGGTCGGGAGCAAAATTTTCTCCTTAATCGTCACTCTTCTGCCGAATCCCATACATCGTCTCGAGTTCTCGTAGCATATCCTCCTGAGCGACCTTCGTTCTGGCGTTAAAACTCCGTACCATCGACTCGAACTCTTTTTTCTTTTTTCCACGAAAAATCTTACCCATGCGCGGATCCGCCATCGTAGTCTCTGTCGTTTTAGATATTGCCAAATATACAGCGTCTCTAAAGCGCATTGATGCATCCAACGCATCGGTGGAAGTCCTAACGATATTATCAAGCTTTGGACGGAGTCCCTGCATTTCGATGTCCCATTTCTCTTTTGAAATATCGGTAAAGGCTTTCCAGCGTTTTTCCCCAATCTTCTGACGTTCCTGCCATAAATCTGAATGCGCCTCTACATAGTCCTTACCTTCATGGCCACCCCTGTCTCGCAACAACTTTAGATAATCAATGGCATCGTGAACGAGTCCTTTGTTAGGCGATTGTAAGTCCAGTGCGTCGGCCTTCTGCGCCGCAATTGATCGAGTAGCATTACGAATCTTTCCAAACTGCTCGCGGTCCATACTTCATTCGCGACCAAACCGCATCAGACGCTTCGCCAAGGCACCGCCTCGGCGGTACATGCGGATGTGGAGTTTCCTCTCGCGCCGGAGCTGGCGCTCCACCTCCTCTTTCACGTCGTCAATCGCGCCGTTCACGCTCTCGGAATTGTTGCGGGCATACACGGGCGCCTGTCCGGGGACGATAAGCCGTATTTCGGCGAACCAGATATTGGAACCGTGCCGCGGCCGGCCCGCGTCGCGCCCCACCTCCACCTCGCACCGCGCCACCCCGACCTCATCGCCCAGTAGTTTTTCAAGCGTCGCGATGCGCTGGTCGATGTACGCCGCCGTTTCGGGCGTCATCTGATAATCGGTCGCTTTGATGCGGATATCCATGCCTCTATTTTACCACATTGAATTTCTTGCTCGTGCTTCGGGCACCGGTCACAAGGCGGACCGCCTTGAGCGGTACCTTGCAATAGAGCGAGACGAGTTCGTGGACGCGTGTATTGGCGGCGTTCCCCGCTGCCGCCTCCCGCACCGATATCTCCAATACATTGGGTTCGCTTTCTCTCACCACTTCGCGCCGCGCTCCCGGCGTCACCCGCACTCTAATGAGCATGCTTTTCTTTCAGATATTCGATGATGTCTTCGGACATACACAAAACTATTACTTTCGCTTGTAGCGGCCTATCAATTCCGCCTGACCGACGATGTGTCCCTCCATCGCCGCGAGTACCTCTTTCTTCGAGGCACCCGCGGGAATATTCAATTCCGCGTCGAGTGCGTAGAGCCTGAAAATATACCGGTGCTCGCTCGGTTCATATTGGGCGGGAGGACAGGGCCCTGTATACGCGCTCTTCCCCGAGCCGTTCGCACCTGCGGTCCCCGCCGAACCGTTCTCGGAAATTTCCCGCGTGTCCGGAGATATGTTGAAAAGCGTCCAGTGGTCAAAAACGCCGTCGGGCTTCAATTGTTTCGGCACGTCGGGGTCGTCCACGATGAGCGCGAGCGACTTTGTCCCCTCCGGTACACCGCCGAACGAGAGCGGCGGACTCACGCTGTCGCCGTCGCAGGTGTATTTCGACGGAATGGTCTGCCCGTCATCGAATGCGGAACTGCTGAGGGTAAGTGTAGACGGCATATTTTTATTTTCGGACACCGCGCCGGCTCCCGAAGTCGAGTCACGATTAGTAATGATAACCGCCCCGGCTATGATGACAATGGCCCCGATACCGACGAACAAAAGCGAGTTGCGCAAGCCGTCGGGCATACTTCACCAACCGAGTGTGGCATCATAGCCGCGCGGCGCTTCGCCCTTGTTGTTCGGCTCGTCCGGCGCCTTTTTCGGCGGGCGCTTTTTATGCTTCCTCGCCCCGTCCTTGCGCGCCTTCTCGTCTTTTGCCCATGCCTGATGGTCGCTCAAAGCCATACCTATACACTGTATCGCCCGAAATCCATGAAGACAAGATGAGGGCGTCAGGCGCCTCTTTCTTCCGCGTCGGCATCCGGCTCGGCCGGACTCTCCTTCCCGTGCCCTCCGTCGGCGCAGTCGCATTCCGTCAGGGGCTGGCCGTGCTTCGGGCACGTCTCATCCTGACAAACCCCTTGCTTCTCCGACACCCCCTCGCACCCTCCCGTACAAATGTAGTGCTTCATGGGTCCATTGTACCAAACCGGTATGAAAACAGCATCGCCCGGCCGCAACAACCCCGGGATTACGCTCCGGAGATCAAAACACCTGCGATTGCCCCTACCGCTATCGCCATACCCCCGATGATGGCCATTCGTAAACCGTTTTTTATCAAGCCGGTACGGGACAATGTGCCGCTGATCAAACCGAGCCCGAACAACGCGACGATGGAAGCAACGATAGATACCGGTAAGGCCAGATCGACCGGCCACAACGTGTAGGGAAAAAGAGGGATAAAACCGGAAATAAAATACGAAAAGAACATGACCGTAGCCGCGCCGACGTTGTTCTTTGTCGGTTTATCCACGCCATTCGCGTACCCCTCGGCGGAAGACTCGGACAAAAAGCTTCCTGCGGACATTGAAAAAGCTTCCACGAATATAAGTACAACGCCCGTTACAAAAATGGTTTCCCTCGGCACCGTAGCAAGCGCGATGCCGGACAACAAGCCTACCGTAGAGACCAAACTGTCCTCCACGCCGAATACGAAGTTCCTGAAGAATGATATGGAATTACGACTGTGTCGCATATTGCATAGTGTAGTAGCTTCAGTGTAACAGTTTTTGCTCCGGGGGTGGGCTCCCGTTTTGTCTGCGGCATACAGAGGCCAGAGTGCCAACGGATCTTCGCAAAGCCCCGGCGTTTGAGAGGATTTGATAGAATGAGTGTATGACGACAATCAAGCTTGCCAGCGGGACGGTGCATGCAATGCCGCGCGATTGGCAGAAGGCCCTGAATCAGACGCCTGCGGCACGGGCCGTGTGGGACGACATTACGCCGCTCGCACGCAACGAGTGGATTTGTTGGGTCATCTCCGGCAAGAAAGCAGAGACGAGAGACATCCGTATCGAGAAGGCACTCTCCAAGCTTAAGGGCGGAATGCGCAGGCCGTGTTGCTGGGCCGGCTGTGTTCATCGCTGAAACGGAATTGTTGTGGTTGGACTCCAATAATCAGATACAATGTAAGTATGAGTTCTGAAATGCTTATGAATCTCCTTGGCGTAGTCGGATTCGTTGTGCTTATTTTCGGGATTTGGTTGCTTCGCGCAGGGAAAGCTGTGGAGAATGACATATCGCAGGGTCCCGTAACGAGACGGGTCCGGCTGTTTAACAATTGGGTGCCAGTGCGAGTGTGGCAGCTTTGGGAACCAAATGCGACGCGACCATTGGCATATCTCTGCACGACCGTAGGGCTTATTTTCCTGTTGTTGTTCTCTCTGCATGTTTACGGAATATCAATTATCTAAGTTGTATACATTCTAGTGTTTTGCAAAAGACTGCAATAGAAGGTAGAGGGCCGGGTGCGGGGGTGGGCTAGTCCGATGCGTTTGGTATAGTGAAAGTATGACCAAGAACCCGTATCACAATGCGCTTTTGGCCGCGGCTTACATCGTCTTCATCGTTCTCCTCATTAGCTACGGCCCCGCCCTCGTCAGAGACAAGCCGGACACTATACTCGCACCGATGGCGATGCTCTCCCTGCTCGTCTTCTCGGTCGCTTTCATGGGCTACATCTTCTTCTTCCAGCCCGTTCTCATGTACTTGGATGGACAAAAGCGCGAAGCGGTGGAGTTTTTCACGAAGACACTCGTAGCTTTCGCCGTCATCACCGGTATCGTCATCCTCGTCGCCTTTACTATCTGAAGGCGGCCGATTCCCAGGTTACAATGCACGTATGATGCAGTTCTTGAAATTCTTCGTTCTTGAATTCGTGATTATTTTTATCATCGGCTCTCTCGGATATTGGTTTTTTGAGGTACCGTTTAATCTGAACCAGCAGATTCTTTCTTCAGCCACTGCGGCGGCAGTTATTGCATATGCACTCGTGTGGTCGCAGAGCAGACGCTA
>Ga0209542_10011766_pt1 | contig 15459 bp, 15 predicted proteins | sample RifCSPhighO2_01_FD_184028 | JGI IMG/M metagenome (GOLD analysis project Ga0209542, IMG submission 184028) | Soil microbial communities from Rifle, Colorado - Rifle CSP2_plank highO2_0.1 (SPAdes) (version 2) | ecosystem: Environmental > Terrestrial > Deep subsurface > Rock core/Sediment ... | reverse complement strand
GGACGGATGGGGCTGCCGGGTTTTTGGGTGTGGTGGAAAAAAACTCCGTCCACCATTGCCTGCTCGTACCTTCCTCTGTAGTCCAGGACTGCCGTCAGCAGGTCTTGTTTGGACTTTTCCGTGTCAAAGCTCCCCTGCTGTTCTTGCTGTTCTTGGTACCATCCGCAGGGGTGGCCATGGGCGAAAAAGACGAATCTTTCCGGCCCTTTAGGACCTGTTGCCTTGACGGCCAGCTGGATGTCTTCTTTAAGAGATTGGCATCCTGCTTGGTCAAGATAGGCCAAGCGCGCCGCTCCTCCGGGTTTGGTACAGAGGATGTACGTGCCAATCCTCATGCCCATCTTTGCCAGTTGGAGAATGGTTGCCAGCAGACATCCTGCATCTACGCAGCACACCACGATGGTCCGGTACGGGCCAGCGTCTCTTGTGAGAGGTTGGTCCATATTCCCTCGCTTTCTTGGTGAAAAGTGCGGTTGGTTTAAGTTTGCCCCACGCAAACTCAAACACAAAATTCAGCATACTCCTTTACATAAAAAATGCAATATATTATTTTAAAAGAATAAAAAATAGAGTATAATGCGGTTATGCAAACACATATGGAAAATAATTTGCGTGTTGGAAAAAAGGCCTGGGTGGTAGCGGTTGATATGGGGTATGGCCATCAAAGAACGGCCTACCCGTTAAGAGACCTGGCATTTGGCGGGAAAGTCATTAACGCCAATAACTACGAAGGCATTATTAAAAAAGACAAAAGGTTTTGGCAAACTACCAAGTCCTCTTACGAATTCATATCAAGGTTGCGGGGCATTCCTTTTATTGGCTTGTTTCTTTTTTTATTTTTAGACAGTTTTCAGAAAATTTTGGGGTACTACCCAAAGCGCGATTTATCAAAGTCAAACATCAGCGGGAGAATTGTGTTTTCCCTTATTAAAAAAGGGTGGGGTTCAGATTTAATAGAAAAGTTAAGGAAAAACCCCTTGCCCCTGGTGACCACGTTTTTTACCCCCGCGTTCATGGCGGAACAATTGAATTATCCTAATGATATTTATTGCGTGATTTGCGATGCCGATATTGCCAGGCCATGGGTCTCTTTAGATTCCAAAAAAAGCAGAATTAAATACCTTGCTCCCAACACCTGGACTCGGGACAGATTAAAACTTTACGGGGTGGACTCCAAAAATATCACGGTAACCGGATACCCTCTGCCCAAAGAAAATATTGGCGGAGAACATTTAGAAACGTTAAAAAAAGATGTAGGTTACCGGATACTAAACCTTGACCCGAGCAACCAATATCGGAAACTTTACGCTCCTTTGGTGAAAAGTTATTTAGGCGAATTGCCAAAGCTTCCAAACCACCCTTTGACGGTGATGTTTTCTATCGGGGGAGCGGGAGCGCAAAAAGAAATCGCCCTGCAAGTCATTAATAATTTAAAAGAAAAAATCCGCGATAGGCAACTTCGGTTTATTGTTTCGGTTGGAATGAGGGAGGAACTAAAAACATATTTTCAAGATCGCATTAAGGATTTAAACCTAGATAGCTGGGTGCATATCCTGTCGGGTAAAAGCATGACAGAATACTTTAACAATTTTAACCAGGCGCTGCGCACTACGGACATTTTAATGACCAAGCCCTCGGAGCTTTCTTTTTATGCGGGACTTGGTATTCCCATTATCATTGAGCCGTCGATTGGCTCCCAAGAAGATTTTAACCGAAGGTGGCTTTTGCACATGGGCGTTGCGCTGTTGCAAGAAAATCCAAAATACATTGACCAGTGGCTGTTTGATTTGCTGGATGCGGGCGATTTTGCCGAAATGGCCATGCAGGGGTTTGTTGAAGTGGAAAAATTAGGAACTTACCGCATAGAAAAAATCATAGCGGATTCTCACACAACCCTTAAAAAGAAATGAAAAAAATGACAATTTTAATATGGTGCATTGCCCTATTGTTTTTGGTCCTGGTGATCGGCTATTTTTTTATCGGCAAAGCGCCGGAGCAAGATACCATTCTTTGGGGGGTTAATTTTTCCCAAATGCAAGCCGAGGCCTTAAAGCTTGATTGGAAAAAAACTTACACCGCCATGCTAAAAGATTTGGGGGCGCGCAATATAAAACTGGTCACCCAGTGGGACTTTGTTGAAGGCAAAAAGAATGATTACTATTTTAATGATATTGATTGGCAGATTAGGGAGGCGGAAAAATATGACGCCGATATACTATATGTGGTGGGCATGAAAACCGGCAGGTGGCCCGAGTGCCATGTTCCTGGCTGGGCCGACGGGCTTTCAAAAACAGAGCAGCAAGATGGGGTACTGCAATACGTAAAAGAAGTGGTGACGCGGTATAAGGGCAGCAAATCCATTATCGCCTGGCAAGCTGAAAACGAACCGCTCTTTAGGTTTGGGCGGTGCCCGTGGTACGACAAAGAGTTTTTAAAAAAAGAAGTGGCGCTGATAAAGTCGCTTGATCCGACGCGGCCCGTGGTTGTTTCTGACTCTGGCGAACAGTCGCTGTGGCTTGGCGTGGCGGGCATAGGAGACATTGTGGGCAGTACCATGTACAGAAAATTATGGTTTCATATCACCGATAGGATTGGTTTTTATGTTACCGTGCCCATTCCTCCGGTGTTTTACTGGCGCAAGGCCCAGATGATAAAATATCTTTTTAATAAAGATGTCATTTGCGTTGAATTACAGGCAGAGCCATGGGCTTATAAAACGTTTTATGACGTTGCCCTGAAAGAACAGGAAAAAACCATGAACCCTGCGCAGTTTAAAGAAAATGTCGCCTATGCAAAAAAAACCGGTTTGAAAGAATTTTATTTTTGGGGAGCCGAATGGTGGTATTGGCTCAAAGAAACCCAGCAAAAACCCGAAATTTGGAACGAGGCAAAACAAATATTTGCAAATAATTAATTAGTAAAATGCTCATACCTTTTCTCCAAAAAAATCCTTTTTCCAGAAATATTATTTATGCCATTGGAAAAAAGAGGGCCCGTGGCGTTATCCGTAAATTCGAAAAATTCTTGCAAAAAAGCGACCGTATTTTGGATGTGGGTTCCGGGGTTTGCAATATCTGTGAAGTGTTGCAGGGCCGGGGGCACCGGGTGGTTCCCTTGGACATTGAAAATTTAAGTTTTGTGGATGCGATACAACCAGTATTGTACGATGGAGAGCGAATGCCCTTTGGCGACAACTCGTTTGACGTTGCCCTTATGGTGACGGTATTGCACCACGCCAAAGACCCCGAAAAAATTGTTAAAGAAACCATGCGGGTTTCAAAAAAAATGATTATTGTTGAAGATATTTATACTAACGTGTTTCAAAAATACGCAACCTTTATTTTTGACAGCATGATTAATTTAGAATTTATCGGGCATCCTCATACCAATAAAAGCGATGCGCAATGGAGGGATTTATTTTCAAAACTTAAGTTGCGGGTCATGAATGTTGACTATAGCTATTTCTACGGTATTTTTAAACAGGCAACGTATTATGTGGGCCGATAATTGACTATGAACATAAAAATTGTAAAAAATAAATACCTGAATGCATTGCTTTTGCTGATGTTTGTTTCAGCCGTCATCCACATGGCAGTTCTTTTTTGCGCCGCGGCGGCCTCGGGCAACCTCTATATTCTTAACTATGTTAACATACTGGGTTTGGACTTATTCTATCCAAACCTTGGCAATAGCGCGGCGGGCAATGCGTTTTCGCTGATTTTCATGGGCGTCTTGTACATAATAATCCTGAAAGCCAACAAGGTATGAAAAAAAAGAACATATTAATTATTTCTATGACTGCCGGTTTTGGACATGTAAGAGCCGGCCAGGCGCTTTTTGATTATGCCGTAAAAAACTTGCCAAACGTAACCATAGAACACATTGATGTGGTTGATATTGATGATTCGCTTAAAAATTACGGAAAAGCATACGACATGATAAGCAGAAAATTCTCATTTATTTGGAATGGGATGTATAAGTACGTGCCCGTCTTTATCGCGAAAAAAACCATGGTGTTTATGGGGTCGTTCAATAAAAAATTAAAGAATTATATTTTTGAAAAAAAGCCGGATGTCATCATATTTACCAACGTCATGACGCTGACGATGTTAACCATTGATTTTCATAAAGAATTTCCGGGCATCAAAACCGCAATGGTGGTAACTGATTACCATGGCCATCCCTACTACCATTTTTCTTACATTGATTATTACTTTGTTGCCACCCAAGAGGTAAAAAAAGATCTGGAAATGATGGGCGTTGAAAGTCAAAAAATTAAAATCACGGGCATTCCCATACATCCCAAATTTTATATCAAAGAAAACGTGAATAATTTGAAAGCCAAGTACGGCATCAAAAATAATTTTCCCGTGGCGCTTTTGATAGCATCGTTTAAGATATCTAAAAAAGATCTCTTATTGGTTGTAACCCAATTACTCAATCTTAACCCTGACATTAACGTGATATTCATTGCCAATAGAAACCAAGTATTTTATGATATGATAAAAAATGCTTTTCCTGGAAATTCCCGGCTCAAGGTAGTGGATTGGACCCTTGCCATGGAAGAATATATGAAAATGTCGGATGTGGTCATTAGCAAGGCCGGAGGGCTGACTGTCTCTGAATGCATGAGTTTGCAAAAACCCCTTATTATGGTAAGCCCCATTCCTGGCCAGGAGGAATATAACGCGGACTTTGTTGAAAAGAACGACCTTGGGGTGAAGGTAAACTCCGCCAGGGAGATTATAAACGTATTGCCAGATTTGATAGCGCGTTCAAGGGTGCGTTCAATGAGTTTTATTTCACCGGACAATCCCTGCCAAAAAATATTCCAATATCTTACATATAGACATCACATCCGTTAACTGGACTCCAAGTCCTGCTAATTTGCCAATCTGACCAGGTCTTTCAATGAAAATTTTGCGATCCGTATCTACGGATACGCCTAGGTCGGGAGTTTCGGCCAACGCCGAAAACTCTCGCGACCCTGCACAAAATTTTCATCTCCAAGACTGGCCATATTGCCAAATTTTCTAGGACTTAAGTCTATGTATCGGATGTGATGCCTATAGCATTGATTATGAAAACAGGAATAACATTAAGCATTATCATCGCCACGCTTAACGAAGAAGAGGGAATTGCCAAGGTTATCTGTTCAATTCCAGGGGAAATAAGAAACATATCAGAAGTGATCGTGGTTGATGTTTCAAGCGACTTAACGCCCGTGATCGCCCGGCGTCTGGGCGTAAAAGTCATACAAGAACCAAAAAAGGGAAAGGGCTGGCAGATGCGCCAGGGGGTAAAAGAAAGCAAAGGGGAAATATTGGTATTTCTTGACGGAGATGGCACCGACCCTGCGGGGTATATTCCAAAATTACTTGAAAAATTAGAAGAGGCGGATATCGTATTGGGCTCAAGGAGTCTTGAAAAATTTGACGAAGACGATCCAAATATGCGCAAAGTTTTTAAATTATACAACATGGTTGCCCGTCCCATGACGTTGCTTTTTGGCCTAAAAGTTGACGACCCTTTGGCCGGGTTTCGCGCAATACGGCGCAAAGATTGGGACAAGCTGAATTTAAAAAGCGCGGGGTTTGACATAGAAACAGAAATGAATATCAAAGCCATTCGGCAGCATTTTGTCATCAAGCAAGTGCGCATCCCTAATTTAAAAAGGTGCGGCGGGGCGCGCGGCAGCAAATTTTTAAAAAGTCCCAAAATGTGGTTTAAAATTTTTAAAATGATACTGCGCTACAGACATCACATCCGTTAATCGGACTTAAGTATTATCAGGTTTGGCAATCTTGGGCGGCTTGGATCAAAAGATTTGTTCGGCGTAGCCGTAGCTACGGCGAACAAATCTTTTGTAAAACCTGCCCAAGATTGGCAAATCCGGCAGTATCTTGGGATCCGATTAACGGATGTGATGTCTGTATAGCCGCGAAAAAAACAAGATGGATTGATTTATAAAATTTTTGTGTTACATTTAAATCAAATCTTATAAATTACCTTGAATTACGAAATGACTTATGAAAAAAGCAAGTTTTTGCTCTTTATTGGTAATTTTGTCTCTGGCTGTGTAAAAATCTTAAAACGTAAGCGATGCTACGTTTTAAGATTTTTCCTAGGTCGGGAAATCCTTTTGCGAAGGAATTTCTCGCGACCCTATCACCAGAGACAAAATTCCCTAATAAATAGCTAAAAATCATTTCGTAATTCAAGGTAAATTAATTTTTAAAAAACTTATGTATAATTTACCGCCGCTTCATTTTGATAAATTTAAAAAGAATTTTAACAAAGCCGTAAACAATAGGGTTTTGGCAGGGTTGGTGTTATTGCTTTTGGGCGCGGTCTTGCTGGGATTTTCTACCAACGCGTTTCAGATGCGCTATATCCAAGATTGGATTGAAAATAATTTCCGCGACGCAGAAAATGGTTCACTGGAGCCCGCGCGGCAAAAAATCCAATCGGAAGAAAAATATGTCTCCCAAATTTCCTATGAACAAGCAATCATTGACGCCGTGGCTTCGGCCTCGCCTTCGGTGGTGAGCATTGTGATTTCCAAAAACCTGCCGGTGTACGAACAGCAATTTACCAATCCCTTCGAAGATGTTCCTGGCTTTGGGCTTGATTCGCCTTTTGATTTTCAAATTCCTCAAAATGTGCAAAAGGGCACTAAGTACCAGGAAGTCGGATCGGGCTCCGGGTTTATTGTTTCAGAAGACGGCTTGGTGCTGACCAACAAGCACGTGGTGTCAGACAAGCAAGCCGACTATACGGTATTGACTAATGACGGAAAAAAATACAGCGCCAAAGTAATGGCGCTGGATCCGGTGCAAGATGTGGCTATTATAAAAATCCAGGGCAATGACAAGTTTGCCGCCATAAAAATCGGTGATTCTTCCGGCATCCAAATCGGCCAGGGGGTTATTGCGATTGGAAATGCCCTTGGCCAATTTTCCAACACGGTTTCAGTGGGAGTGGTTTCGGGGCTGGGAAGGACGGTTTCGGCCTCGGGCGGGCAGGGATTTTCTGAAATGCTTGAAGGTATCATTCAAACCGATGCGGCCATCAACCCGGGAAACTCCGGCGGTCCGTTAATCAATTTAAAAGGCGAAGTGATTGGAGTAAATACTGCCATGGCCGACGGCGCCCAGTCAATCGGTTTTGCCATTCCCATAAACATCGCCAAAAAAGACATCCAGCAGGTAGTTGCCACCAATAAAATAACCTACCCGTTTTTGGGAGTGCGGTACGCGCTGGTTGACGACAAGGTAAAACAGCGGTATGGCTTGTCTGTTGATTATGGAGCGTTGGTATTGAAGGGTCCGGGCGGCGAGCTGGCGGTGACTTTGGGGTCGGCGGCCGACAAAGCGGGCATTAAAGAAAAAGATATTATTTTAGAACTGCAGGGTGAAAAAATCACCACCGGCAACTCCATGTCGCAAATTATCGCCAAGTACAGTCCGCAAGACAAGGTAACTTTGAAAATATTGCGCGATGGCAAAGAAACGAATGTGGAGGTGGTTTTAGGGGAAAGAAGTTAGAATGTCCATATTACAAAACGCGATTTACAAAAAAATTAAACTTTCCCCGCCCTTCCATGGGCGGGGAAAGTTTAATACCATGAACTTTTTACCAGAATTTTTAACCGTAGTTGTAGTGCATTTATTGGCGGTCATGAGTCCCGGGCCCGATTTTATATTGATTAGCCGTAACAGCTTGATATATTCTCGTAACGTTGGCTTGTATTCAGCGATTGGTCTGGGATTTGGAATTTTAGTGCACGTTACCTATTCTTTAGTGGGCATTGGTTTTATTATATCAAAGTCAATTTTACTTTTTTCTATTTTGAAATTTCTTGGCGCGGGATACTTAATATATATTGGTTACAAATGTTTAAAAACAATGCCCCACGAACAACAAAAAGCGATATTAGAAAAGAAAAATGATCTTGGAAAGTTTGCCGCCATTCGTATGGGTTTTTTGACTAACGTATTAAATCCAAAAGCAACGTTATTTTTCTTTGCTTTGTTCACGCAAGTAATAAGTCCAAATACCCCTAAGTTTATTCAAATATTTTACGGACTTGAAATGTCACTTATGACATTTGCGTGGTTTGCATTTGTGGCAATTATTTTGTCGCATAATTTTTTGAGAACGCGATTTAGTTCAATTCAGCATTATCTTGAAAGAACTTTTGGCGTTATTCTTATTGCCCTAGGCATAAAAGTTGCGCTATCATCTTCAAAATAGTGTTGAAAACTTGACATCGTTTTTTATTTTGATAGCATGGGAAGCATCATGAAAACAATAACGGTTAAAAATATATTTTTCGGATTTTGGTTTTTTTACTGATCTTTTGTCTTAAGAAACTTGACTGGCCCGCAAAGGGTCAGTTTTTTTATTGGAGGTTAATGTGAGTTTTTGCCTGGGAAAAATTAACATTAACTTCCAAGGGTTGGGGGTTAAGTGTCCTATAACAAGGCAACGATGATCGTCAAAGTGCAGGAAGTGGAGTTTCGGCTGCCTGGAGCGATTCGGGACACATTTTATTTCCTGCCCCAAAATGACCAAGAGAGACGCCCTTGCAATAGAATTGTCCCTTAATAACATTTTACTGCAAATGCAACCTTTCAGCGGTAAACTTGCTATAATTTTTCAGCTTAGCTAAAGCTAAACTTCAAAATTCTATCAAGTTTACCACTCTGAAACCTTGCATTTTCGTTACAAATATTATTAAGGGACAAGTCTAATGATGATGGCCGCCATGAAACGCGGAGGAGGGTGCTTGCGTGTGATGGAGACCCGGGCCGATGAAGCGGTGGTTCTCTTCGTGCCGCCAGAGGAATATAGATAAAACATTCCAGAATCGGACTTATAATCGTCAGAAAAATTGATGCATCGTGTTGTTTTGGAGCTTAAAAAACCACAGATGTAGCCATAGCTACATCGAGGATTTTTTAAGGGAAAAACAACACGAGGCGCAATTTTTATAGGTTATCAGTCCGATTCTGGAATGTTTTATCTATAGACAGTCAACTGGCAATGTCCCGGGCGGAAAATAAATTTTCCGCCCGGGACTCCTATAGACACCACCCTACTTACATCAACTTGATTTTTACGAAAATTTGACGTATGATGAAACCATAATCGTATAGGCATCACCTCCGATAAGTGGACTTAAGTCCTATAAAATTTGGCAATATTGCCTGATTTGGAGTTAAGACGCGAGGTGTAATTTGTCGCGACAAATTCACCCCGTCTCCGAAAATTTTGCGCAGGGTCGCGAGAGTTTTCGGCGTTGGCCGAAACTCCCGACATAGGCGTAGCCGCAGATACGGCTCGCAAAATTTTCGTTGAAAGTCGGGCAAGATTGGCAAATTGGCAGGACTTGGAGTCCAGTTAACGGATGCGGTGTCTATATATAGAACACACATGAACGGCGGAGCAAATTTTACCAATAAAGCGCAGGATGCCATTCTTTCGGCTCAATCCATTGCGCAGGAAAAGGGGCAACAGCAAATAGACGCCCTGCATTTGCTGTATGCGCTGCTTATGCAGGAGGGTTCGATTATTTTGACCATATTGCAAAAATTAGGGGCTGATGTAGACACCTTAAAAAAGAAAACGGAATCCCAGCTGCTGAAAATTTCCACCTTGATGACTCCCACCGCCTTCGGCCAATTTTACTTGACGCAAGACATGGCAAAGGTGCTGGATAGGGCGCGCCAAGAAGCCGCTAAAATGCAAGACGAATTTATTTCTGTTGAGCATTTATTTTTGGCGTTGCTTGACCAAAAATCAATGGCCAAGGAGGTGCTGGAAAAGGTGGTCTTGTTTGGATTGGGAAGCGACGCAAAGAGCGGAAAATTGGACTACTATAGCGTCTTTAAAATATTATCGCAGATTCGGGGAGGCCAGAGGATTACCGACCCCGAGCCCGAATCAAAATACCAAGTCATTGAAAAGTACACCAGGAATTTAACCGACTTGGCCGCGGCCGGAAAAATTGATCCCATTGTTGGCCGAGATAATGAAATACGGCGTCTGATGCAAATTATTTCCCGCCGGACAAAAAATAACCCGGTGCTCATCGGAGAGGCCGGCGTGGGAAAAACGGCAATTGTAGAGGGCCTTGCCCAACGGATTGCCCGGGGAAATGTGCCGGAATTTTTAAAAAACAAAGAAGTGGTTTCACTGGATTTGGGGGCTATTATCGCCGGCACCAAGTACCGGGGCGAATTTGAAACAAGGATTAAGGCGCTGCTCAAAGAAATTAGCCGGGCCGCAGACAGGTATATTTTATTTATTGACGAGCTGCATACCTTGGTTGGAGCCGGGGCGGCCGAGGGCGCCATTGACGCATCTAATTTGTTAAAACCGGCGTTGGCCCGCGGAGAATTAAAGGCCGTTGGAGCCACCACGTTAAAAGAGTACCAAAAATACATTGAAAAAGACGCCGCTTTAGAACGAAGGTTCCAGCCAATTTATGTGCAAGAGCCGACTATTGAAGACGCCACTGCCATTTTGCGCGGCATTAAAGAAAAATATGAGGTGCACCACGGAGTGAGAATCAAGGACTCCGCCATTAAAGCCGCGGTTGAATTGAGCTCTCGCTACATTGCCGACCGGTTTTTGCCCGACAAAGCCGTTGATTTAATGGACGAAGCCGCTTCGGCGTTGCGATTGGAAATTGAGTCCGAACCCCAAGAACTGGAAAAATACGAAGAAGAAATTACCAAATTGGAAATTGAAAAACAGGCGCTGAAAAAAGAAAAGGACTCTGAAAAAAGGTTAAAAGTCATTGCCAAAGAACTGGCCGATATCAAAGAAAGCACCAAAGGGTTGCGGGCCAAATGGGGGGCGGAAAAAGAGCTGATCAATAAAATAAAAGATATCCGCAAGAACATCGATGAATTGTATTACCAAACCGAAATTGCCCAGCGGGAGGCTAATTTGGAAAAGGTGGCTGAGATAAAATACGGAAAAATTCCGCAGCTGCTCAAAGAGCAAAAACAGGTTGAGCAAAAATTGATAAAACTGCAAAAGTCCCACCACTTTTTAAAAGAAGAAGTCACTGAAGAAGACGTGGCGCGCGTGGTTTCGCGCTGGACGGGAATTCCGGTAACCCGGCTCATTACCGAGGAAGCCAAAAAGCTGGAAACCATGGAAGACACGCTCAATAGGCGGGTCATAGGCCAGCAAGAAGCCATCTCAGCCATTTCGCGGGCTATTCGAAGATCGCGGGCCGGCATTTCAGAAGAAGACAAGCCGCTCGGATCATTTTTATTCTTGGGGCCCACGGGAGTCGGCAAAACCGAAACCGCGCGGGCTCTTGGCGAATTTTTATTCAATGATGAAAAATCGCTGATACGTTTGGACATGTCAGAATACATGGAGCGCCACACCGTGTCTAAAATCATCGGGTCGCCGCCGGGCTATGTGGGTTACGAAGAGGCGGGCCAGCTCACCGAAAAAGTGCGCCGGAGGCCGTACGCGGTCATCTTGCTTGATGAAATAGAAAAAGCGCACCCCGAAGTGTTTAACATTTTGCTGCAGATTTTTGAAGACGGCCGGCTGACCGACTCCAAGGGCCGGATGGTGTCTTTTAAAAACACCATTATCATTATGACGTCAAACGTAGGCTCTGACTTTATCAATAAAATGTCGGCCATCGGCTTTTCAAGCAAGGAGGACTTGGCCGAGCGCGAATCCATGAAAGACAAAGTTACCAATTCTTTGAAAGATCAGTTCAGACCGGAGTTTTTAAACCGGATTGACGAAATTGTCATATTTAATTATCTGCAAGAAGACCAGATTAAAACCATCGTGGACTTGGAATTGGCAAAAGTGGAAAAGCGCCTAAAGGCAAAAGAAATCACCATTAAAATTTCTGAAAAAGCCAAGGAATTTTTGGCGCGCGAAGGATTTGACCCAAACCTGGGGGCGCGTCCGTTAAAACGGGTCATTCAGAGGTTGATTTTAGACCCATTGTCAATTAAAATTGTCACCGGAGAAATCGCCGAAGGCAGTAGGGTGCTCATTGACCAAAAAGACGGCCAAATAGTGTTTGAGTTGCCAAGATTATTGCCAAGAATGAATTCTTTGGAGAAAGTTTCCGCAAAAAAATAGTCCAAATAAATATGGCATCGTTTGATAAATTTTAGGACTTACGCGTTTGAGCGTTTTTATCGGTAATACAGCATAATTTGGGATCATATTTCAAATATATTTGCCATAAAATTGCTCAAACGCGTAAGTCCTAAATTTATCAAAAAGTTTGTAGAAAGTTTCAGTGGCAAGGACCCGATGATTTTTAGTGTTTTGGGCAATGTTTTTTTCGATGAGAATTATTGGAAACAAAACGCACGGCGATCTTGCTGAAATTGCTCTTACGGAATACGTAAATCAGTTTATCGATGGTTTTACGGCGAAACATACCGGAAAGGAAAAATTTCGTGCGAAAGAATTCGAGGAAGATATAAGAATTACCGAGACCAGCACTAAAGAAGAAATTCCTGTAAGTATTAAAACTTATGGGTTTGGACCGCTTCAACTTTCCACCAATAAAGATGTGTCAATGTTTTCACTTTTGCAAAAAGAAATTGGAAAGCGAGGGACAAATGACGCAGGGAAAATAAAAGAAATTTTGGACAATAAGTGTTTTAAGGACTTCGGTTCTGTAAATGTTTTGCCGTTGATTTATAACTAAAAGGAAATGAAGTTCAAGGTAATAGTTTTTGATTTACAAAAAGCGTATTCATCCGTTAAAAAGATAAAATTTTTATCGCCGCGCAAAATCGGCAGAAAAAAGACATTCCCAATTTATAAGTTTTTCGATAATAAGAACAATTATATTTTTGAGGTTAGGTACGGTGACGCAAAAGCCAACGCCCTACAGCGCGGAATGTGGACGCATACGGAAAGTGCAGAGCCATTTTTCAAAGAACTACTCGCTGGGGGTTACAAAATCAATGAACCCCTCATTACTTTGATCGCAAGAATCCTTGTTCCCCGCAAGAATACTCACGAAAAAATACTCCAGCATTTTTTCAATTTCGCTAAATAGACCAAAAGAATTAAAAGTGATAAGTAGTTTTTAATTTATGGACACGCAGGGCATAAAATATGCTGGCTCTAAAAGGGAAATACTTCCTACTTTTTTAGAATTGATAAAACCCCTGAATGTTAAAACGATTTTAGATGGTTTTTCCGGCACAACGAGGGTTTCTCAAGCGTTAAAGCAAGCTGGCTATACCGTCTATGCTAATGATATTGCCGATTGGTCTTATGTATTCGGTGAATGTTATTTATTGAACAGAAAACCGGCGAGTTATTATTTACCGTTCATAGATTATCTAAATAAGTTGCCCGGAAAATATGGTTGGTTTTCTGAAAACTACGGCGGCAAACCGAATGGTGGTTCGGCTATGCAAGAAGACGGAAGGAAAAGAATGTGGCAATTGCATAACACTAAAAAATTAGATGCAATCAGAGAGGAAATTGATAAAATCGCAAAAAATAAAACTGAAAAATCAGTATTGCTTACCAGTTTGATTATAGCAATGGATAAAGTTGATAGTTCTGTTGGTCATCAAGTTTCATATTTGAGAAAATGGGCTCTCCGTGCCTATAATACTATGAAAATGGAAGTGCCTCGTTTAATTATTGACGACAACTTACACCAAGTTTTTAAGAAAGATATTTTTGATTTAACAAATGACATTGAAGTTGATTTGGCTTATTATGACCCGCCCTATGGCTCTTCAAATGAGTTAATGCCACCTTCTCGCGTAAGGTATGCCTCTTATTATCACATATGGAAAACTATTTGCTTAAACGATCAACCAAAATTAGTTGGCGTGGCAAATAGGCGGGAAGATGCAGGCGACACTGTTTCAGGTTCTATTTTTGAAGAATTTAGGAAAAATAACAAAGGAGAGTATATCGCAACTGAGGCTATAGAAAAATTAATAAAAAGTACACCTGCAAAGTATGTGGTTTTATCGTATAACAATAATGGCAGGGCTACTTTGCATGCGATAAAAGAAATTCTAAAGAATTTAAAGAAAAAAATTTCTATTTTTGAAATGGATTACAAAAAGAATGTAATGGCGACGATAACTCGGACGACAAACGAATGGATAAACGACGCTAACGGGAAAAATAAAGAATACTTATTTCTGGTACAAAAAAATGAAAAAGCCGAATCTGTGACTGAAATTAAAATTGAAAAAATAGATATTCGGAATTTGGCGCCAGTAAACCAACAAAAAATGGCTTTTTAATTCATGAGTGAACGTACGGGAATTTACACGCAAGATAATATGGCATTATTTGAAGAATTTAAAAAATTGGAAATTAAAATCGGCAGCGTAATTTCCGCAGAAAAGGTTGAGGGAACAGATAAATTGGTAAAATTAATATTTGATATCGGTGGCGAGCAACGGCAGATTTTAGCCGGCATCGCGGAATTTTTCCCCGATCTTTCGCTGTTGGTGGGCAGACAAATGCCCGTAATAGTCAACCTTGAACCAAAAATGTTAAAGGGTCACGAAAGCCAGGGAATGATTTTGGCGGTTGATGTTGGGGGAAAGCCGGTGCTCCTGCGTCCCGAAAACCAAGTTCCGCCGGGAAGCGCGGTAAGGTAAAACTTTAAAAAACTGCCCTGATCAAAAGCGAGGGGCGGTTTTTTTATGCAGAGCATTGACCTCTTCTTATCATTAGACTTGTCCCTTAATAACATTTTACTGCAAATGCAACCTTTCAGCGGTAAACTTGCTATAATTTTTCAGCTTAGCTAAAGCTAAACTTCAAAATTCTATCAAGTTTACCGCTCTGAAACCTTGCATTTTCGTTACAAATGTTATTAAGGGACAAGTCTATTGTCATACAATCAAATCGGGATCGCCCTTTCCTTGTGTAGGGGCTGCAGCACATCTGTGCTGCAGCCCGATTTTTTTGCAAAAAACTTATCCACAGATTAAATATTGGCAATATTGACAGGTTTTCGTGGCATGATACGTTTAAGTTGCTAACTAACCCCTAGCACGAGGGGAAGTGGCAAAGACAACACATCTTTGTTGCTTCCCCTCACCTTCTTTAACCTTGAATTACGAAATGCTTTCTTAAGAGCTTTTTAAACGTGCATTTCGTAATTCAAGGTTTACCGCAAAGTTATCCACAACCAGGTTGTGGATTTTTTTTGCAAAAAAGTTGTAGTATTATGTAACTACATATATACTATGAACCATTTTTTAAAACTGTCTTTGATATTCTTTATTATTATCCTGCTTATTTTTTTGATATATCCTGTTTTTTCTTTATCGCCTTACGCCTTTAATTTTTTAGAGCCAAGTTTACTTGGCGCTTCGGTAGATTCAAAGCAAGCGTCTTTGCTGTCAAGCGACGCGCCGGTGTTGCCGGATTTGGCGCTCTTGCAAGACGCAGGGCCCA
>Ga0209542_10011765_pt1 | contig 15459 bp, 13 predicted proteins | sample RifCSPhighO2_01_FD_184028 | JGI IMG/M metagenome (GOLD analysis project Ga0209542, IMG submission 184028) | Soil microbial communities from Rifle, Colorado - Rifle CSP2_plank highO2_0.1 (SPAdes) (version 2) | ecosystem: Environmental > Terrestrial > Deep subsurface > Rock core/Sediment ... | reverse complement strand
CGGGCCAAATTTCGCTAAAAACTTTCAAGACCATCTCTCCCCCACCCCAAGTATTCAAAAAGTCATGGACAAGTGCGATTTTCATTGTTTTTGACAAAAAACAATAAATAGAATCAAGAATTTAGAATTCGGAATATAGAATGGGGTAAATACTTTAATCATGATTCTTGATTCCATATTCTTAATTCTTGCTACCTACTAATTCTTCCCACCTGCTAATTGCCGAAACAAGAAAACTACTGTTGCTAATATAATCCGAATATCAAACCATATTGACCAGTTTTCAATATAATAGAGATCATATTTAACCCGCTCGGCAATCGGTGTATTGCCGCGAGCACCGTTGATCTGCGCCCAGCCGGTCAGACCGGATTTGACGTGATGACGTCGAAAGTAATTGGGAAATTCGCGACTAAACTGTTCAACATATTTGGGTTGCTCCGGACGGGGTCCAACCAGACTCATTTTGCCTTTGACGACATCCCAAAGTTGGGGCAATTCATCAAGATTGGTTTTACGAATAATCCGGCCGAGAGAGGTAATTCGAATGTCGGTTGTTTCGTCAGCCGACCAGTCTTTAACCTCGGTGAATCGAGACCGCCAATCGGCGTACATACTCCGAAACTTACCAACCCGGAATTCTCGACCGTCCTGACCAACCCGCAATTCACGATAGACTATCGGTCCGGGTGAAGAAAGTTTGACCAGAATTGCCAAAAGTCCGTAGATTGGTGCTATTAAAATCGTCAGTGGTAATACGACGATTAAGTCCAATATCCGCTTGTAAACCCTACCCCAGCCCTCCAATGGCGTCCGGCGAAAAAACATAACCGGTGTTCCAGCCAAAGCGGATGTATCAACATTAGTTGACCGAACCGAAAGCAAACTTGGCACCAAAGCAAAACCAATCCCGTTGGCTTCGGCCCAATTTAAGATTGAGAGTTTCTTGTCTTCTGATAAATCTTTAGAATCAACGATGACTTCGTCGAGATCGACTCGAGAATATTGACCGAGCCGATCTAGGACATCGGCAGATTTTACGACCCCAATCACTCGACGACCATGACCTCGATGATATTTAAGTTCATTAACTAAATCGCTTTCACCCCCATTAATTATTACTAACGTCCGGATAACTCCGGTATTATGCCGGTATAGCCAGCGTATCACTCCCTGAACCACCAATCGTCCTATTAACACCGTCAAAGCCGTGAGAAAGAAGCCATAAATGATTAATAGTCGAGGTAAAACGAACGATTCCGGTGTTCGCCAGAGGTAGAGGGCGATAATCATTACGGCCCAACCCCCCATTAAGCCGATCAATACTTTCGCAATGGCATTCCAACCTCGAGGAGCATTGCGGATATCATAAAGTCCTTGATTGGCAAAGAAGATCACCCACACTGGCAGCATCAAGCTCGAAAAACGCAGGTAACTAGTTAATGGCCACTGGAATAGTTCGTAGCCACCACTGCGCAATTGGTAGGCGATAACCAGCCCCAGGATAATCATGGTCAAATCCACCAACAATGAAACGACGGCGACAACGATATTAAAGCTCTTCATTTATATATTCATTGTACCCTTACCCTATCCGCAGAAAAAGGACATGTATCACCAGAGGACACCCCTGGGGTGTACCTTGGTTGCTATATGGTTAAATCCCGAAAGTCCCTATCAGCTTAACAAAAAACCTGCCTTCCACCACAGTGGCGAGACAAGTTCTTTGTTACTTTTAACCTGGCGGTGTTAATCGTAATTCTCTATCAATCTTTATTGAACCACGGGACGGGCCTTACGGAGCATTGGTAAACCAGTTCGTGCGTTTTCCATTACTTCATAGCCAGCTGGGATCGCGTCAAGAGCACCCGGTCGGACGTCTTGGGCGAAGAAATAAATCGTTTGTTGACGACCACCGCGGAGAGTGACATCTCGAGAATGAAGGTAGTAAGTCTTACCAGATTTCTCTGAAACTTTGCTAAATGCCATTGTTTGCTCACCTCCTTCCTTAAAGTTTTTTAAATTAATTTTGATACGGCAAACCAGTACCATACCTGATATATATTACTAAAGATCGGCTCACCCCCTGTCAACCCCAATCTAACCCTATACCCGCACCCCTGGGGTGCGATATGGTATATGATTGTTAATATGAGCAACATTAGAAAGGTACCACTAATCACTGGGGAGACCTATCACCTCTACACCCGAAGTATTGCGGGCTTTGAAATTTTTCGCACCGCAGAGAGTTATCAGCGCCTCATCCTGGCTCTTAATTATTACAATGGGGCGCAAATACAACAGAGAATGTCCGATTACATAAAACTTACACCGAAGGCGAAAGAGAAATTTGACAACACTGTGAAAAATGACCCAATCGTCCAGATTATTGCTTATTGTTTAATGCCGACTCATATTCATATGGTAGTTAAGCAGATTAAAGACAGAGGTATATCGTTATTTATGAGTAATGTGCTAAACAGCTATACCCGCTATTTTAACACTACTCACAAGCGGCGTGGTCCGCTTTGGGAATCTAAATTCAAGAATGTGTTAGTTAAAACAGACGAACAACTTTTACACTTAACGAGGTACCTCCATCTTAACCCTAGCTCGGCCGGTCTAATTTCTAATCCCGAAGAGTGGCGATACTCGTCGTATGATGAATATCTGGGATTAAGTCCGAAAATTTCGATTTGCAATTGGGGGGGAACTTTAGATATTATTCCAATCGAATACCAAAAATTTGTCTCTGGCCGAGTTACATATCAGAGAGCTCTTTCGAGAATAAAGCATTTATTGATCGATAATTACACCGGCTAACCTGTTAGCACCCCTGGGGTGCGATTGGTAAACCGCTTCTGGTAAAATGATCTGATGCCACAATTCAATCTACAATCAGAGTACAGATCCGCCGGTGATCAGCCAAAGGCGATTGCCAGTTTGGTTGAAGGGTTGAAAAAAGGGGTTAGGCACCAGACGCTGTTCGGGGTGACCGGTTCAGGCAAGACATTCACCGTCGCAAATATCATCGCCCATATTCAGCGACCGACCCTGGTGATTGCCCATAATAAAACTTTGGCAGCACAGCTGACTAGCGAATATCGGCGGTTTTTTCCCTCGTCAGCGGTCGAATATTTTGTGAGTTACTATGATTATTACCAACCCGAGGCCTACATGCCCAATTCCGACACCTATATCGAGAAAGAAGCCCAAATCAACGACGAAATTGACCGCCTCCGTCACGCCGCCACCCAAGCGGTCTTAACCCGTCAAGATGTTATCATCGTCGCCTCGGTCTCCTGTATCTACGGCCTCGGTTCGGCCGAAGAGTACCAAAAAGCAACCTTAGTTTTACGGAAAGGCGACCGCGCCGATCGTGAACAACTAATCGATAAATTGGTCTTTCTGCAATACCAACGTAACGACGTTGAGCTAGCCCGGGGTAATTTTCGCGCCCGGGGCGGAATTATTGAGGTCATGCCCTCAAACTCAACTACCTTAACTCGGATTACAATCGAGAACGACATCATAACGAGTATTAATGAAATTGATCACGTTACTGGCACCATCACTGCTACACCACGATTTATGGTCATCTATCCGGCTCGCCATTTCGTCACCCCACCGGAAGCAATCGAAGGAGCTTTGAAATCTATTTCTGCCGAACTGGACGATCGTCTGAAAGTTCTAACCAAAGAAGATAAGATGATCGAGGCCGATCGTTTAGGTCGCCGCACCCGCTACGATATGGAGATGATTCGTGAGGTCGGTTACTGTAACGGTATCGAAAATTATTCTCGTCACTTCGATGGTCGAGCACCAGGAGAAACACCCAACACTCTCCTCGACTACTTCCCAAAGGAATACCTAACCGTCATTGACGAATCCCATGTCACCGTTCCCCAGATCGGCGGGATGTTTAACGGTGATAAAGCCCGTAAAGAAGTTTTGGTTGATTATGGCTTTCGCCTGCCTTCCGCTAAAGACAACCGTCCGCTCCGATTTGCCGAGTTTGAGCAGAAAGTTGGCCAAATTATCTATACTTCAGCCACTCCCGGACCGTACGAGCTGCAACACAGCGCTCCACCAATCGGGAATATCACTGAGCAGATTATCCGCCCAACTGGCTTGATCGATCCAGGATTAATCATTCAACCAACTCGCGGTCAGGTTCCTGACCTACTCGAAAGAATTAAGAGTCGAGTCGAGAGACAAGAACGGGTACTGGCGACCACTTTAACGAAAAAAATGGCCGAGGAACTGGCCGAATACATTCAAGAGCAGGGTATCAAGGTTCGCTACTTACATAGTGGCATCGAAACCCTAGAGCGCATCGAAATACTACGCGACTTACGCGAAGGTAAATTTGATGTCTTAATTGGTGTTAACTTACTTCGTGAGGGCTTGGATCTGCCAGAAGTTTCCTTGGTCGGTATTTTAGACGCCGACAAAGAAGGTTTCTTACGGAGTGAACGATCGCTCATTCAAACGATTGGCCGAGCCGCTCGTCATGTTCAAGGTCAAGTGATTCTATATGCTGATAATATTACTGGCTCACTCCAGAAAGCAATTGATGAGACTAATCGTCGCCGAACGATCCAAACCGCCTACAATAGGGAGCACGATATAACCCCTAAATCTATCAGCAGTAAAATCACCAGTATTATCGAGAACGAAATCAGCCATTCGGTCGGTCTAGATGCCATTGAACAACAGCTAGCTAAATCCAATATCGAAAGCTTGATAAAACAAAAAGAACGCCAGATGAAACTGGCCGCCCAAGAACTCCAATTTGAACTGGCTGCTATCTTGCGCGATGAAGTCGCAAAACTCAAAAAAATGCAAGCCGACAAGGCAAAATTTGAGAAGTATTAAAAAGCCCGCCCGATCTTTCGCAAGTTCGTGCGGGTCGTGGTTCAGCCCAGAAGGACGTTACGCAGATCGGTGATCCAGGCCATCATTTCGGCTTCGAGTTCTTTAGCCTCGTCTTTGTTGGGCTTGGCGGCCAGTACCCCAACCCGCGGTTGGAAAACAATTTGATTAGTTCTCGTTCCATATAGACTAGACGAGGTGTAATAGACCTCTTTCACAACCAAACCAGTAATATCTTCTAAAATTAACCAAATTTCGCCTTTTTGTTTTTGAGTCTGAAACTGCAACTGTTGAACAAATTGGCAATCAGGTCACCATATCACAATAATGTGATATGGTGACTGCTAGGTTTTTAGCTGATTGGTTAAATCCGGCTAGAGAATCAAGAGCTGACAGATTGAGTTACGAAAGAAGTGTAATAAAAAAATAAACCTAAGAAAAGACGGCCCCGTTGTCGGGGGCCGTCGCTCACTGGGCTGATTCTTTCTGCTCCTCCGAGCGTAATCGGCGAAACTCTTCTAGGTTTTCCTGAACCCGATCACGCAGTTTGATTGCCATTGCGTTTCGATCTTCGTAACTCAAAGCAGCGACCGGACAATCATCGCTTTCACAACCAACCAAATGCCACAGAAGTCGATCGGCATTCAGTAGATCAATCGAACCTGCACCACCGCTTGTTCGATATGTTTCAGCCAGTTCACCAGCAGTAGAACATTCGATCCGTGGTAAGAAATTGCCAGCACCTGTGCTCTTTGGTGTTAACGGCTGAAGTCCGTCGGGATTGAAATCGTTCATGTTGTTCTCCTTAGCAAACTTGAAATATAGTACATTATTTTCATCTCACTGTCAAGGTTCGTTGCTTATGAAGCTCACTTAAACGTTCTCTAATACTGCCATGGATATTTGAAACAATTTGCGGGAAGGGTAATTTGAATTTATCTGAATCATAGAACGATACTATCTTTCCAGACTGGGGAAAATTTCTAATCTGTGGGACTAATACAAGTATTGGAATAACATTATTATATTTATTCGCTGTCGTTATTGCATGCTCGATCTTTAACAATTCCTTGCCACTCCTACTTTTTTGTAAAGCCGTGAAATCTTGATTCGCACGAAGTCTATCATCGCGAGTCATAAATCTATTGTCGAGTTCAATCACGGGATTATTCATTAATTTATAAATAGTCTTCTGATGTTCTGGTAACTCTCCTAAGGGTAAATTTCGTTGATAATCAAAATCCACCCATTTTACTTGTGCATTTATGGCTGGATTTATTCGATCATCTTCTGAAAACTTTTGATATATCCACCAATCAGTCCCACCTTGAGTATCCTCTGTTATCAGAGGGTAGAAATTTTGGATTGGTGGTTGTTCTGGATCTGCGTTAATTGTTCTTAAAACCTCAGCGATAGCAAATTCACCTTTGATACCCCTCAACCGGTCTTGGGCCGATGCCAAGTCAATAAAATTTGCTCTTAGAATATCGAGAAAGTGGTTGTCGGCGCGCTGACGATAATCAATATTTTCAATACGCTCGTATACCTCTAACTGCGCTCTGGAATGCCTGACCGCCCATTCTTCTTTTGTTATTTCATGATCAGCGATCTTGGTCCCAACTCTTGGGATTTTGTCGATTTTGGATTCATAAATCTCATACCATTCGTCGTCAGTTTTTTCGGGGTTATCTCCGAATTCCCTCCTATTATGACCCTCTTCACGCTTTACCACTGCGTCAAGATTAATTTTCTCCGGCACAAATGTTGGTCTTTCTCCCATTTGCTTGAGAGTAACTAAATACACATTGGTCGGCAAGTATTTGACGGTGCATTTTGCCTGCCTTGGGGTTGATGTTTGCTGATACAGGTGGTACAGTTCTTGATATCCAATCCAAATCATATAGGGGGGAACTTAGGTGTACTTTATAGGTGATCCGAGCTGGGTGGTGAACGAACAGTTGAAGTGGCCACCAGATTTGCTGGAGACAGATACCGTTATCGTCCAGCTTGACCGACGAGGAGAGAGGGGATTCAATAGCCGCGAAAGCATTCGGGTAGCGTTGGTCCACGCCCAGTTTGATCGCATGGTAATCCTGTTTGGACGCAATCAGCTGGAGGATTACGAACAAACGAACCCCAGCTGGCACAAGCTGATCGAGCAGACGAATGTTCAGTTCGTCCAATCAGCTTCGACTGATCCCCTGATCGATCTGATCGACTCGAGCGTCATATCAATTTGACTCGGCTCTCTCTACAACCGGTTGTCCTTAAGCCATGAAGCTTAAGAACAACCGGTTTTTACTCGTTTTCACCTTGACATATTAACGATTTATGAGTATAATTTGCCTATTATTGCTTATCACCGTGATAAGCAAGCCGATCATTCACATGGAGGGTATGGATGAAGAAACAACCGACGGGTGAACTTATCGTTCCGCCAGATGTAGCACTGGTGATGCGACACGAACGTCGTCTAACACCGACTGGTGCTCAAAAGCAAATTGATCGTCTCAAAGACTTGGGGATCGGATCGAGGCGTGATCTGCTCCGAACCGTTGAACTGATCGCTCACTTTAAGACCAACTCGACTGCCATCATCCATTGGCTGGAAGATGGTTTGTCGCTCACACGGATCGAGAGATGTTTACAGCTACAACGAGAGACGAACTTCTGCACTGGTGACTCCGTAGCCGTTATCAACTGGTTCGTCGAAGAGCTGAATTCGCCGGATTTGATCGGCGATGACGATAACATCGCTGATTTTCTGCAGTTCTTTCGAGATACCTTCGAAGGAATCGGCAGTCGGTTCTCGGCCCAGCGACTGCGCCACTTCATCGAGAATCACTGTCCTAATGGTGTTCACGAGGCTTATCAGATAGCCCAGCTTGACCCAGAAGGATTTGTCCGCACGGTCATGAGCTCTCACGGCTGGCGCAACGAAGGACGGCCAATGCCTGACTTGTCATCAATTTACGATCAGACAATCGATGGCTACGAAGTTCCGGAGATTGTTGATTTGGAGAAACTAATTGGATAAAGTCCACTCTTGCCTCTGGCAAGCTCGCGTCCACCCGGACATCGTCTACAACCTCAAAGATCACCCCGAGCAACTCCGTACCTACCTTCGGTGGTACAAGAAGGCAACAGGGGCTGGTCTACACCTAGTCGGTCAGGAGAGTCTACTCAAACAAGTTTATAGTGCCCTCAATGAGCTAGACCGAATGAGCGAGACACAATTCCTTGAAGACATCGAGATGCTGGTCGAGATCAGGGAGGCCGGCAGTCCGATGGCCTGGATGGCCAAGCGTCAACTTGATTTCGCCAAACAGCTCCAAGAAGAAGCAGAAATCAAGATCCGACACGCCAATGAAGATCAAGCTAAAGCAGTTGAGACTACCAGTCATTACACCAAAGCAACCACCCAAGCTTTAGCCAGACTGAAAAATGAAGAGCTTGATCAGTCCAGAATCGCTAAAGAGAGGTGGGAATCAATCGTCAATGAACTCAAAGAGGAGACAAAGAACTTAAGGGAGCAAGTCGAATCAAAAACATACTCAAATCGTAGCCTTAGGGACTGTGCCAACTGGCTCGTTGAGGATGTTTCCCAGTCTTTGAAGGTAGCAACTCATCACCTTAAAAGACTGGTCAAATGCCTTCAACCAGTTACAATCAAACCAACAATTGTCCTTTCATCTCTCCTCGAGAGATCGATCGTTGAAGAGAGCGAGATTGTGAGAATCTACACAGTCGTCGCCTATAGGATAAGCAACGACGGGAGGGTACACCGCCAGGTCATCTATTACAGCCGGCAAAGCGGGGATAATTGGTCTCACGAGGAGGAGATGACGAGAGCGAGGGATGTGGTAGCAGAAACCTTAAAAACCTTCTCTCCAGAAGCGAAGTACCGTGGGTGGCAGAGGATTGGCTATCTGATTGGTACAACTGCCTTACAATCCATCTCGAACAGGAACAGAGCAGCACCATTCCGACAGGTGCATCTACTCGACGAACGGTTGAGCGAGCTGTGTGTACTGACAGCCATCAATCAAGCACCTAACTTCAGTCTTTCTAGAGAGGGTAAGTTGATCATTTCCTCCGCTAGTGGAGGATCAATAACTACGATCATCAAACCTTACTCATCCGAGATCCATAATCCGACTATTTGGTAATGACCAAATAGTCGGATTTTTTTACCCTAACAACTCGAGCAATGACGATATTTTTGCTAAACTGACCGAGAGATGAAAACAAACGGAGCTAAATACTATCGCAAAGTTTTCTTTCTCGCCTTAGGGGGCTCAAAATGAACTCCAGCGACAAGATAATAATTAAAGGCGCTCGCGAGCACAACCTCAAAAACATTGATCTCGAATTGCCACGCAATATTCACGGTGTTTTATTCTTTGGGGATTTTAACACCGTTCAGATTCTCGCTAATTCTTCTGTAAAATGAGCCAAGACAAGATCATTATCAAGGGTGCTAGAGAGCACAACTTAAAAAATATTGACTTAGAATTACCTCGAGATAAGCTAATTGTTTTTACCGGCCTTTCTGGTTCCGGCAAATCATCGCTGGCATTTGATACGATTTACGCCGAAGGTCAACGGCGGTATATGGAAAGTTTGTCGAGTTATGCTCGACAGTTTTTGGGTCAGATGGAAAAACCCGATGTTGATTATATCGAAGGACTGTCTCCAGCGATTTCGATTGATCAGAAAACTACCTCTCACAATCCTCGTTCGACCGTCGGCACTGTCACCGAAATATACGATTATTTACGACTGCTTTTTGCCCGAGTCGGCGTCCCCTACTGCCCAACTTGCGGTCGTAAAATATCTCGTCAGACCGTTGATCAAATGGTTGACTTAGTCGAGGGACTGCCCCAAGACACCCGAATTAGTGTTCTCGCCCCCGTTGTCCGGGGCCGCAAAGGCGAATACCACCAACTGCTCCACGATTTATACCGCGGTGGGTTTGGCACCGTTCGAGTCAACGGCGAGATTTATAGTTTAAGCGACAAAATTGAACTCGACCGCTACAAAGCCCACAGCATCGAGGTCTTGATTGATCGTCTCATTATCGGTTCGTCAACCAAATCACGCCTGAACGAAGCGATCGAATCGGCGATCAAATTAAGTAAGGGTCTGGTTGTTGTCACCCAAGAGGGTAAAGACGATGAAATTCTCCTCTCCCAAGAACTCTCCTGTCCGTATGATGGCTTTAGCTTGGGCGAGATTAGTCCTCGATCATTCTCCTTTAACTCCCCTTACGGTGCCTGCGAAGATTGCCACGGCTTAGGTTACCGAAAAATTGTCACCGAAGATTTGGTTATCCCCGATCGCACCAAAACCATTGCCGAAGGAGGCATAATGCCGTGGACTTATTCGACAGTAAATTACTATGGAATATTACTCAAAAATGCCGCCGAATATTTTGATCTTAGCCCTGACGTACCGATCAAAGACCTTGATCCGGTAGGATTAAAAAAGATCCTTTCCGGCACCGGCACCCCCCTACGACTTAACTTGCACTATTATTCCGCCGGCGTGGCTCACAATTTTACCGTTGGCTTTAACGGCTTAATTCCTCATTTAGAAAAACGCTACCTCGAGACCGATTCCGATCGCGTCCGAGAGGAGGTAGAAAAGTATATGCTTTCTAGCCCCTGCCAAAGCTGTCTAGGAGCCAGATTAAAACAAGAAGCACTGATATTTAAGGTCGGATTGCATAATATCTCTGGGATCACCGCCCTGACCATTGATAAGGCCAGAGAGTACTTTAATGACCTCAAACTGACCGTCAGAGAAGAAACCATCGTTGGTAAAGTTATTCTCGAGATTACTAGTCGCCTCGATTTCTTATCCAAAGTCGGCCTAGACTACCTAACGCTGGATCGTTCGGCCACAACGCTAGCGGGCGGTGAATCCCAACGAATCCGTTTAGCAAGCCAGATCGGCTCGGCCTTGGTTGGCATATTATATGTCCTTGACGAACCAACAATTGGGCTTCACCCAACCGATAACGCTAAGCTGATCGAAACGCTCCATCATCTGCGAGATCTGGGTAATACTGTCATTGTCGTCGAGCACGACGAGGAAACGATGCGATCAGCCGACTTTTTGGTTGATATCGGCCCCGGCGCTGGTGAACACGGCGGCGAGATAGTGGCGGCAGGCACTTTTGAAGAAGTGCTCAACAATCCCAAATCAATCACCGCTCCATACTTAAAGGGCGAGAAGACCCTTCTGGTGCCAAAAAGACGAGAACTAACCAAGGGCCACAAAATGATCACCATTCACGGCGCCTCGGCTAATAATCTTAAGAAAATTACCGTTAATTTCCCCACCGCCCGATTAATAGTTGTCACTGGCGTTTCTGGCTCGGGTAAATCAACCCTGATCGCTGAAATATTGTGTAAAGCCGTCAACCGAAAACTTGGCCACGGGACGCTTCTGCCCGGCGCCCATCTTGGTATCGCTGGCACTGAAGAACTTAATAAGATGATCGAGATCAACCAATCACCGATCGGCCGCACTCCCCGCTCTAACCCTGCCACCTATACCAAAGCCTTTGATCCGATCCGTCAACTTTTTGCCGCCACTCCAGCTGCGCGGAGCCGGGGCTATAAGCCGGGTCGTTTTAGTTTTAATGTTATCGGCGGCCGCTGTGATAATTGTCAAGGCGACGGCCAGATCAAAATTGAGATGAATTTCTTGCCTGATGTTTATATTACCTGCGACGTCTGTAAGGGCAGTCGCTACAACCGTGAAACTTTAGAGGTAACTTGGAAGGGTAAATCAATTTCACAAATCTTAAATATGACCATTGATGAGGCACTCGAATTCTTCGCCAATATCTCCACCATCGCCGATAAACTCAAAACGATGCAAAAAGTTGGCCTCGGGTACGTCCGTTTGGGTCAGAGTGCCACCACTTTATCCGGCGGTGAAGCCCAACGAATCAAGCTCGCCGCCGAGTTAGCCAAACGCGACACCGGCAAAACTCTCTATATTTTAGACGAGCCAACAACAGGACTTCACTTTGCCGATGTTGAAAAACTCCTCGGCGTATTGCAAACCTTAGTCGATCGCGGCAATACTGTGATCGTCATCGAACACAACTTAGACGTCATCAAATCGGCTGACTGGATTATTGATCTGGGCCCCGGTGGCGGTGAAAAAGGTGGCCAAGTGGTCGCCAAAGGCACACCCGAAGAAGTCGCCGCTCACCCCCAATCCCAAACCGGACTAGCGCTAAAGCCGTTATTAGTGTGAAATTGATTCCTGAGAGCGATATTAACTTTTCGCTCGGCTCACTGGAGTACCAAAGAGCGAAAAGTTAATATCGCTCTAAATGACGGACACTCTAATTTAACATGCATACCCCAATTTTGACAACCAATAAAATCTGTGGCTTACTGACTACTAATGGGCAGTAAGGAGCCGGAGGTGGACAAACGATCGATGAGCGACCAGAATATTATTATCAAGACTTCACATATGAGACTAAAGATTTTGCTGTCGATATTGGCTCTGGCAATCATCTTTTCGCCGGTCCTGTTCCGGGTCATCTGGCGACTAGCCAACTCTGGAATCAGTCCGATTTCGCTCTTAGCTGACGAGAATGTCGATCGTTATGTGGCTGAAAATGGTCTGGATAGTAACGACTGTATGACTCCCCAAACCGCTTGTCGGGAAGTCCAGATTGCTCTGACTAAAGACGTCAAACAGGGCGTCACCATCCATATTGCTAACGGCCGCTACAAGGGTTTTAAAGTCGGCTCGGACATCAAGGGTACTCCTCAAAAGAGAGTCGTAATTCAAGGAGATGGAGATGCTGTCTACATTATGCCAGCCCGACTTGGACCGAATAATCGCGGCGACAGCATATACTTTTATCAGGCCAGCTACGTCACTCTCCGTCAGGTCATAATCGAAAATGCCTATTTTTATGGGATATATATGGCTTATGGAAATAACAACACATTGCAAAATCTTACAATTAGTAAGAGTGGTGTCTCGGGCGTACTAACCGGATCAACCCAATACCTAACGATTGAAGACAGTAGGTCTAGTGAAAATGAAGAGCACGGAATTTACGTCTCGACTAATACGAGGGGTAATATCATCAGACGCAATGAGTTATACAATAACTTTAATGCTGGCGTCCAATTTAACGGCAATGGTAAAGTAACCGACAACGAGATCTCCGACAATTATATTCATAATAACGGAACCGGCAGGAAGGGCGCTGCCGTAAATCTGTGCGGACAAAACTATGTCGTTAAAAACAATAAAATCGTGAATAATACTAACAATGTTGGTGGTATCGCCATCTGGACCGACAACTGTAGCAACCCCAACACCCCCGCCAACTATTTGGTTGCCAACAACACCATCGTTGGCAACAGCGGGGCGGCGGTGCAGGTAGTTTCGCCCAGCGGACCGATTACCATCCGTAATAATATATTAAGCCCGACCAATCACTGTGGACTAGAACTTCCCCAGAAATCATCCGTCACTCAAACCAATAGCGACCATAATATCTTTAATTCAAATGACAGAACTATCTGTGTCGAAGGTTCCAATCCCAACACCTCTCTGATTAAATGGCAATCCGAATATAGTAAGGATAAAAACTCCAAAGTAGCAACTCTTGCCGAACTGTTCGTTAACCCTGCGGCTAATGACTACCGACTAAAACCCGGTTCACCGGCCATAAACACCGGTCTGAATTTGTCTGAAGTTGCCACCGATATTATCAACACCGCTCGACCGCAAGGATCAAAGACTGATATTGGCGCTTACGAATCTCTGGAGAGTCAGAACGACCCACCACCACCTAGCCAATTAACTGCCAATCTATCGGCTGAATTAGCGATAGATAAACCCAATCCCAATGCCGGTGAGACGATTGCATTAACCGCGACGGTCACTAATAAGGGTCCAGATACCGCGGAGGGGGTGGTGGCGAAGGATCTCTTGCCAACTGGATTGTCATTTGTTTCTGCCGCCACTACGACCGGATCATACGACAATACTTCTGGTAATTGGACTATCAATTCGCTGGCCAAGGGAGCTAAATCAACTCTCACCCTCAAAGCAACGGTCGGTGCTGATACCGCTAATGGTCAGAAGATCACCAACACCGTGAATGTGACCCAGTCAAGTGCTATTATCGATCCCGCCAGTGACAACTCGGCTTCGGTTACTCTGACTGTTATTAATCCGATCAAACCCGACCCATCTCCCGATCCGTCTCCTGACCCCAATTCAAGCACCAACCAAACCCCCGACTCCGTCCCAACCCAAAGGCCGGATGTGGCCATTGCTTATGGGGTTAATAATGTCGCGCCGTCAGTTGGCCAACCAGTCAATCATACTTTAAATGTAGCCAATTTCGGGACCGAGGTGGCTCGTTCAGTCGTAGTTGATTTTCGGGTTCCCGAAGGTCAAACCTTTAACTCAGCCACTACATCCCGGGGAGTCTACGATGCAGCTCAAGGAAAACTAAATTTGGGAGATTTGAAGCCGGGCGAAAAGGCAACGCTCACCGTCAACACTACGGTAAAAAGCAATACCACTCTCGGTAAAACTATTGCCAATAAAGCCACTGTCTCGGCAGCCAATACCACTAACGAGCCGACAGATAATAATTCAGTCACCGTTCCCCAAACAATTTCTGCCACACCCTGTACGTCCGAATGTTTTGGCGGGACAACTGAACCGGTGGCAAGTACTGAAAACAACGACCATCTCCTCCAGCCAGTTGATCAGCCGACTAAATCACCCGGCCTAATCCGTCGGGCCTGGAATAGCTTTACCCACAGCATTAGTAATTTCTTCAGTAACTTCCGTCGGCTGTTTGGGTTGTAGTAATTGGGGGTACGAAAAAACCGCTCGGAAACTTCCCGAGCGGTTTTTGGTTTTGAGGGGCAATGCATCAGCCCGTGATCAGTTACTTGGGCTGGGACGAAGCGATCTTGGCGATCTTCGCCTCGATTCGGTCGAGCCGGTTGAGGATGATTGCCACCGCGGTACAAATTAGTACCCCGATCGCAATACTGTCATTTTGTTGTGCCAGCTTTGACGCAGGCACAACAAGAGATGTCACAAAGAGTAGTACTGAGATAGCAAAGAAAACGTTTTTCATTTCTTCCCTCCGAAACCCATATTGATTATGTGGGCTTCGGGAGAAGGGCGACCCAGTCCCAATCCGCTAGTTTGCGAATCGAGACTAGGTCACCGATTAAGCTATGGTCGAGATATTGTGCCACTCTTAGACAATATGTAAAAGAATAGCCCGCACACGGCGACTACTGCCAACATGCCTATAACACCCCAACCTGATCCGCCGTCAGACGGTGGCATTACATGGATAGGAGGAAGACCGGGCATCTTACTTTCCCTCCCAAAGCCGGCCGTGTCTGGCCTCGGGTTTCGTTGACGATAGCTGGAGCGGCTTGCGTTTGGCCGGCTGGCGCTTGGGCCAGTACGGCACCCAGACGATCAGCATGACTATGGCTCCGGCCCAGAACGACTCTTCGGCTGGCAATGGCCAGAACCATGCCATCGTCAAGGTAG
>Ga0209542_10011759_pt1 | contig 15465 bp, 13 predicted proteins | sample RifCSPhighO2_01_FD_184028 | JGI IMG/M metagenome (GOLD analysis project Ga0209542, IMG submission 184028) | Soil microbial communities from Rifle, Colorado - Rifle CSP2_plank highO2_0.1 (SPAdes) (version 2) | ecosystem: Environmental > Terrestrial > Deep subsurface > Rock core/Sediment ... | reverse complement strand
AACCAAAAGTGCAGACATTGCTGTTGTGGAAAACGAATGAGCCATCCAATAGTCAAGTGATGTACTGGGCAGGGTTAAAAGAACCCCAAAAAGAGGAAGAAAAGATGAGAACGCAAGTGAGTAATGAATACACGAAAAACCATGTGATTGTTGTAACGAATCTGATACCTGGAAATGTGTATCAGTACCGCGTGAAGAGTGTGGATGAGAGTGGGAACGCGACGCTGTCAGATGCCTACACCATGCTCGCTCCGTCAACGAGTGAGAGTGTGATAGATGTGATAACCAAGAATTTTGCTGATATTTTCGGTTGGTTGAGGTTGAAGTAAGCAACCTACCTACTACAAACTACAACCTCTATTATGCCTGTGTATATCTTAAATATGTATTCATAAAAAAAAATGATATACTAAAAATGGTATGAAATTTCGGTATACATTTTATTTCGCGTTTCGGATGTTTCAAACAAATAAATTAAGAACCTTTCTCACAGTTCTTGGTATCAGTATCGGTATTGGCACGATACTATTTTTGGTTTCTTTGGGATATGGCCTTCAGGCATTGTTATTAGAACGCATTGCAAGTAAAAATGCGTTGTTGAGTATTGATGTAAAAAGTAAAGAGGATGTATTGTTAATTAACGATGACGTAGTCCAGACCTTTCGTGATATTGATGATATTGAAGATGTCATACCAGTTACAACAACCAAAGGATTGATTCGACTTGATGATGTGCAGGGAGGCACAAACGTGAATATTGTTGACCCTTCGTACTTTAAATATTTTCCAACAAACCCACAAAAAGGCGGTTATATTACATTGACAAATGATGGCATATCAAATGGTGTGGTTGTATCAGAAGCCGTCCTGCGTCTTTTTAATATATCAGCCGATGATGTATTTAATGAAAAAGGGGAGTCAATTAAAGATATCGAAGTTATTTTATTTTGGGAAAATAATCAAAATAAAACAGGAGAAGATGAAAATACCGAACAAAGTATTCAGTCCAGCAACATTGTGCCTCAATTAATTGAACGAAAATTCCCTATAGTTGGAGTCATACGAGAGCCGATTGTTACGTATATGTATATTGCTCGACAAGACGTGCCAAACATTCCTATCACAACATACAGTGAGGTAAAAATTAAAACACTCACAGATGAAGCGCGTGAAAAAGCACGCAATACTGCGCTTGAAATGGGGTTTGAGGTTGTCGCTATTGTTGATACTCTTGTGCAAACGACTCGTATTTTTAGAATTATCCAAATTACATTAGGTGTATTTGGGCTTGTTGCATTAGTGGTTTCTGCAATTGGTATGTTTAATACAATGACTATTGCGTTATTGGAACGCACACGCGAAATTGGCATCATCAAAGCAATTGGCGCACGCAGAAAAGATGTGGCGAATTTGTTTTTAATTGAATCAGGAATGCTCGGTATTTTAGGTGGGCTTGGGGGGATTGCATTTGGGTATGTGATGGGCTATGTATTTAATTTAGGATTGAATATTTTAGCGTCATTTTTAGGGGGGCAGGCCCTGCAGTTATTTGAACGGCCGTTATGGTTTGTGGCAACAATATTTTTATTCTCAGGCATTGTTGGATTTATCACTGGCATTTATCCCGCGATGCGGGCGAGTAAACTCAACGCGCTTGAAGCACTGCAGTATAAGTAAAAGCACAAAATCAGAAATTTTAAATCCGAAACAGTTTCGAATTTCGTACTTCAAATTTCGTTCTCTATGGATCCTATTATCCGAACAAAAAATGTAAATGTAACTTATACCTACGGAGAAACAAAATTTCGAGCATGTAAAAATGCCAGTATTGATATTTATCCTGGTGAGTTTGTTGTTATTTTTGGTCCTTCAGGGTCAGGAAAATCAACTCTACTCTATGCTATTTCAGGGCTTGAACGCGTTGATTCAGGAGAAATCTGGATTAAAGATGTGTGTGTAACATCAGCAAGACATGACGACTTGGTAAAGGTTAATCAAACCGAGTATGGTTTTATTTTTCAATCATATAATCTTATTAATCGCCTGACATGTTTTGAAAATGTTATTCTACCCGGAGCTATAGCCGCTCTTCCACGCGATGAAGTAAAATCACGCGCGGAAAAATTATTAAAACGATTTGGCATTTGGGAACATCGCAATAAATATCCAACAAATTTATCAGGCGGCCAGCAACAACGTGTTGCTATTTCTCGTTCTCTTGTCAATAATCCGTCTATCCTGCTTGCAGATGAGCCAGTCGGAAATCTTGATAGCACTAATGCAAAATTGGTGATGAGTATTATGATGGAGTTAAACGAAGAGGGTATCACTCTTATTTTAGTAACCCATGACCCTGCGTACATTAAATATGCGCACCGCACTGCGTATATTCGGGATGGAGAAATTGTAAGAGTTCAAGCAAATGCAAATCGCAAGCAAATAAAACCTCCCTCTGGCGATGAATCACAAAGAAACAGAATGGATTTACTTATGGATTCGTATCCTGAATTAGTGATTTATGGCTTTCCTCACATGGAGCCGATTGTGAAAGCAAAAATGATTGCCCAGTATTTAGTGAATCCTTTAGAAAGTAAACAAATGCAAAATCTTGAACTTGCTATTGAACAGTTTCTGCTAAAAAAATTAAATCATGACCAGTTTATTTCAGCACTACTTTCTCCTGTTAATGAAAAAGGAGCAGGTCTTGCGCGGAGACAAGCAGAAAAGTTTAGCCGTATGGTTGGTGAAGTAATGAATGAAGGGGTGATTGCTTCAAAGCAGGGTGATTCTGATTCTTTATCAAAAGCAGATAGTGTGGCAACTCGTTTACGTGCTATTTTAAAAGATGATTATAATTTGCGGTTTTCTCAAGATCAACAAAAAAGCTTTGATACTGGGCTTGAAATGCGGCTTGCGAGTCAGGTTAAAAAAGATGAATTTGAGGATTTTCTCCAGCGTTCACGTAAAAAAGGAGGTGTAGGATTTACACCTTCACGGGCTCGTGATATTGCCCGTGAGGTTGAATTAGCCATTTTAGTCGGGTACGAAGAAGAAAAATAATATATTTTATCTTTAACAGGATATTTAAATTTTTTTAGGAATATATTATGGTAATCGTTGCGTGAGAACGTCCCTCTCTTTGAGAAGGAGAGGGTTGGGGTGAGGTCGTAGATGCATGGATTATTATTCAGACCGCCTCTAACACTCCCTATATTAGGGGGGGCTCTGCTTGCTTTTTTTGTTTATTTTTGCAAATATAGAGAAGATATCTTCTCCATTTTTTGTTATTTACCCTTCTTCTATGACTTTATTTCAAATTATTCTTTTGCTATTTTTTGTTTTTATCGTTTTACGGGTTTGGGTAAAATATGGGCGCAAAGAAATTGTTTTAAGAGAGTGCTTTTTATGGAGTAGTTTTTGGGCTGTGTCCGGATTATTAGTTGGGTTTATGCGGCAGACCGATTGGTTAGCCCGTCAGTTTGGTATTGAACGTGGAGCGGATTTATTTATAGCGCTCTCTATTGTTATTGGTTATTATGTCATGTTTAAAATTTTTGTTCATATTGAACGATTAGATCGCGATATCACAAAAATTGTACGGAAGATCGTGTTAGACGAAGGAGTAAAAAAATGATATGCCACAGCCAACAGTTGCTGTATTGATTGTTACGTATAACAGTGAGAAAGATATCCCGCGTCTGGTGGGAAGTTTAGGGCGCACTGATTATTCGTCTGAACATATCTGCGTGTACATTGCGGACAATAATTCTGATGATTTGACACTTCAATTATTGCATACCTATACAAGTACTCTTCCGTTTGAGTATGCTTTTTTTGAAAATAAAAAAAATTTTGGATTTGATGTCGCAAATAATGAACTCTACGAGCAGGCAAAACAAAAAAAAAATCCTGATTATGTAGTACTGTTAAATCCTGACACTGTTGTAGACAAAAATTGGCTGAATGAACTGATTGCGTGCATGGAGGCTGATAAAAATGTAGGAGCGGCACAATCATTGTTGTTACTGCATGAATATCCTGACAAAATAAATAGCGCGGGCAATGAACTTTTTTACTGTGGAATAGGATATGTCGGCGCCATGGGAGCGGAAAGAACAACAGCCGAAAAAAATGGTGTGCACGACATTGGATACGCAAGTGGAGCGGCTGTGTGCTATCGCGCTTCTGTATTGAATGAAACAGGATTGTTTTATCCTGATTTTTTTTACATGGAAGATGCGGATTTATCATGGCGTATACGTTTATTGGGGTATCGTGTTATTGTGTGTCCGCAATCAGTTGTATGGCATAACTATCGCTATTCAAAAGGCATATATAAAATGAAAGCCATAGAATTAAATCGGCATAAAATAGTGTTGCAAAACTACCGCGTAGCAACTTTAGTTATTCTCTCTCCACTCTTATTAATGTTTGAGTTCATGGTGATTGCGATGTCAATTAGGCAAGGATGGTGGAAAGAAAAATTTCGCAATTATTCGGAAATTCTAAAAATGATTGCCGTTATTAGGAAACGGCATGCACAGGTTGCGTCTACTCGAAAAATATCTGACCGAGCTACCTTAAAAACAATGGCTCTCACAATTCATATCCCCACAGGGAACCCATTTGTTTTGAGGTATATTATCAATCCTTTCTTGGCTCTCTATGGATGGTTCGTTAGGATATGTATTATTTGGTGGTAAAATATGAAAATAGGCATTATCACAACAACTTTCCCTCCGATTATTGGCGGAATGGCAGAAGCATCGTATTATCATGCCACATTATTGGCACAGCACGACGCAGATGTGCATGTGTATACCCAAACGCTGGGTCATACGGATGATACAAGGTATCCATTTTCTGTTCATCGTATGAATTCGCATATCCGTTTTGGGTACGCGGTATATGCGCCACATATAAAAAAAGAGCTCCAAATATATGATGCTCTTTTGATAGAATATCCTGCCTATGGATTGGCAGAATGTGCTTATCAGGCAGGAAAAAAATGGGACATTCCTTTGTTTGTATATTACCATATGGATACCATAGGGAAAGGTATCAAAGGCGCGATATTTACCTTTCATCGTAAGTTTTTTCTGCCCCGCATGATACAACAGGCACAAGGGGTCTTAGTTGCAAGTAAAGATTACGCGCGCCATTCATTCCTTTCTTCCTATTCTTCTCTATTAAAGGATCGTATTCATATTTTACCGTTGGGAGTGGATACACGACGGTTTTACCCTGGAGGCGGAGCAGGCGATATATTGCGGTCACTCAATATTAAACGATCTGACACAATCATTGGTTTTGTTGGTGGGTTAGATTCCCAGCATTATTTTAAAGGTGTGCCGGTGTTATTGCGAGCTCTATCTGAATTAAAAAGGAAATACCCTTTGCCATCTTTTAAATGTGTTATTGTGGGTGATGGAGATATGCGTAAAGGATATGAACGCCTTGCTTATGAGCAGGGTGTGTTAGAAAATGTGGTATTTGCTGGAAGAGTATCACCACAAGATTTACCTCGTTATTTCCAGCTTTTTGATATGTTTGTACTGCCATCTACTGACCAGTCAGAAGCATTTGGTCTTGTGTTGTTAGAAGCCATGTCTTCAGCAAAGCCAGTAATTGTCTCGGACTTGCCAGGCCCGCGTTCTTTAGTGGATCACGAAAATGATGGCTATATTTTTCCGATTGCAGATGATCGTGCGCTTGCGCAGTATCTGTATCTCTTACTTTGCGACGCGCAGAAACGGGCTACTATGGGCGCCTGCGCACGAGAAAAAGTAGTGAATATGTATCAATGGCCTGTTATCGGCGCTCAATTGTATGACTATATCAGCACACATATTTAAGGCAATAAAAGCGTTTGAAAAGTGCCCGATTTCCACAGGGGTGATCTCGTACATCATTTTTACTGCTTTGTTTTTTTTATCTTTCAATCACGTCTTTCCTTTGGCGATGCGTTGGATAGTATTGATCTTATTTTTATGTATCGGTACTATTTTTTCTCAAAGATCCCTTGTTCATTTTATGCGCATGCCGAAATGGCATCTTTACGCGATGTCATGTATATTTTTTATTTTAGTGGTGTCAGTTTTTGCTGGAATCCCGCTTGTATTTTATCGTTATAATCCATTGATTTTTTCTTTATTTACCCCTTTACCGCTTTTATTGGGACTCATAAGAACATATCAAAAGAGTGAAAATAGAGAGGCGGGCATCGAAAACGCCGATATCGTCGTATGTCATTCCATGCACGAAGAATCTTTTATTTTTCATCTTCCCATCAAAAAAATGGTTGTTACTGCCTTAATAACAGGTATCATTGCAATATTATTTTTTATTTTTGCCCGAACGGGGGATCATATTTTGCACCCATGGCAAGTCATCCACCCTCTTGCGCTTTGGGCTGTTGCACTATTAACAGGCATTGTTGTTACGCTTATTTTTTCTCAAGCATCATGGAAAATAGTGCTGTGGTTGATTATTTTTCATTCTTTGGTTCTCCACGCCTATCTTCCTATTGTATATGACGGCGGTTTTGGTGGAGATCGCTGGCGTCATATCGCGTCAGAACGATATTTGCTGACCGGAAATATATATGAGCCCGGTCTGATTGCTGATAAAACTATTTCCATAAAAAAAATAGCAGGCATAGCTGTGCCTGAAGTATTTATTGCAGGAAATAAAACATCATACGCTCCTCAATGGGCTTTGACGATTTTATTTCACCAGATGACTGGGTTTTCATTGGAGGATGTTGATCAATGGCTGGTGCCATTGTTATGGTTTTGGTTTGTGCCAATAATGATGTATGCCATTGGGAAAGTCTTGTTTTCAGAGCAACGATGGCATCTTCTTACTGCATTTATTCCAAGTATGTTTTTCCCATACCAAGTGTATGGCAGTATTACAATTGCGGTGGGAATAGGGCAGATGATTTTTTTATTTGTATTTTATGCCTTGTTACTTTTCATCCGCACCAAACAGAGTTCATATATAAAATTTGGCGCTATCGCAACAGGAGCGCAGTATATGAGTTATATTCTCCATCTTTTTTTAGGAGTTATTGGTGTTCTTTTAGCAGTATGTTTGAATTGGTTCTACGCAAAAAAACAAAAAGCATGGTTATATGTGTTTTCTGTTTTGTGTTTCATTGTTCTGGTCGCTTTAATCCCCTTGAGTGAGCATATATTTGGCTTTAGCACTTTTCAATTTGAAAAGTTATACCCACAGACATTGGTTTCAAGCGTGGCTGACGCGTTTGGGCGTCTTACAAATATTGTTGGGTATAACCACTATGGGTCATACATTGGGGAAGGGAATTTTTTATATGAAGCAAATCGTTTGCCCAAAAGCGCTGTTTCTTTTTTGCGCTGGCCGTATTGGCCCATGATTCTCTCTCTTATTGTGTATGGCATCGCGGGTATTGGATGGGTATTAGCGCTAAAAAAAACATCTCCTCCTCACCTATCCCTCCCTCTTGAGTCAAAAGAAAGGAGCCAGCATCTCCACTCTTTCACAAAAGAGGGGGTAACGGGGAGTTATGATTTACAATGGAAATTTATTGCTTTATTTTGTGGAGTATTAGGAATTTCTTATTTTATTTCATGGTTTTTAATGGATGGGTATCATACTCTTGCACGACGGCTTGATTTGACTATTGCATTGTTTATAGGGCTATTGTTTTTATATGGAGCGCGTTGGATTATACACCGTTTTTCTCTCCCCCTCCTTTATAAGGAGGGGGTAGGGGGTGGTATACTGACGGCACACAACATCCTTATTGTATTCATTGTTGGTGTGTCTTTTGTAACACTTTCCACTTATGCATCCGGCCCTATTTTAGACAGGGTAACACGCGACGAACTTTCTGCAGCTCAATATCTATGGGAGCAAACACACATTTCTACTCCCCCCTCCTTACCGGGGAGGGGGCTGGGTTCCCCCTATTGCGTTCTTGCAAATACCTGGCCATTGCTTGCGCTTGAAAGCATGTCGGCTCGTGATATTATCGGTGGTGGATTTCCACTGTATAATGAATATGCTCAACCGGAACGAGTAAAATTATTTGAAAAAATGTCTCAACACCCGAATCAGGAATTACTTGATAAAGCCCTTGCTGTAACTGAAGCAAGTACCTGTTTTTACATGACAGAATATAGGTTTATCAATAGAAGAGTGTATACGGAAACAGTGAACCTTTTAGGTGAGCCGGAAAAGATCTTTGGCGATGTTCTTATTTGGCGGTATGTGTCTCGTTTGTAGAGACGCCCCGTTGGGGCGTCTCTATAACGGCAGTATGTATCATTCAAGACGTGCAAGCGGGCGCACGTCTCTACAACAACGCCATTTCTACGATAGAGAGTTATAAAGGAATATGAAAGAAATGAATAAAAAAATGCAGTATAACATAAGAATCATCGGCGGTATCATTATCACCCTTATTTTTACATGGCTCATGTATCAAGACCGCGTTCCCACAGGCACGCGAACTATTGTATACGCCAATTCATATACCCCGGTGATTGAGTCATGGTCTCCGCCAAAGCGATTTTTAAGCGCGCCAGATGGGGCTGTCGAAATTGTAACAGATCCGGTGTATCTTGGCGTTCATCTTCCGCGTAGGTTTGACAGTGTAACGCTTCGTGTTTGGTATAAAGACCCTGATTCCAAATTGACTCGTATCGGCCCGCGCCTTGCTTCTGATCGGTTTGACCAATGGGATTATAACCTTGTGCCGATTGAACCGGATGGCGAAGAAGGGGGGTGGAGGATTGCAAAAATAACATCACCGCTCGGAACGGCTGACTTTAATAAGAATATCTATACATTTATTTTTTCCGCTCCCGGGCTTGATAAAACGCAGTCAAGAATTATAGTAAAAAAAGTTGAGTTCATTTTCACCCGCGAACCGTTGACATGGCAAAAAATAGAACGCTTTTTGTACATCCCCTCCTTTATAAGGAGGGGGTAGGGGCGGTTTTTACCTTAAAATTCTATGATAAACATACTATTCAAAGAATTATTCAGCACATATACCATCGCCGTCATCCTCTTACTACTCGCCGAAGACCTTAAATACGGATTTGTGAGTTTTTATATCAAAACAAATTATTTGATTGCGTTGTGGGGGATTCTCTTTATTTTTTTTCTCCTCATTCGAGATAAAAAAATAGACACCTTGAAATCAAGTTAAGGTTCGGGGCACATCAAGAGATGACTATAAAATATTATACTTGTCAATGATCATAATATGTGATATAGTCCTATTGTTATTTAAGATAAAACTATGCTAAAAGGCGTTAAAATAAAGCAAATTAAGCGGGTTTGCGATGATCGGGGATTTTTGTGCGAGGTGCAAAAGCAAGGTGAAGAGACCGCGATTGATGTAAAGCAAACCACCTATACCGAAACATACCCAGGTGTTATTAAGGCATTTCACTGGCATAAAAACCAAACAGATGCCTGGTTTGTCGTCAAAGGCGAAGTACAGGTTGTTATGCATGATCTGCGCGAAGATAGTGAAACAAAAGGACAAACTCAAGTAGTGTACGCAGGTGAAAGCAATCCAGTGATGGTGGTTATCCCGTCTGGCGTTGCGCATGGATACCGTGTATTAGGCACGCAAAAAGCTGGTCTGTTTTATCACACAGATCAGCCCTACGATCCATCAAACCCTGATGAAGAACGAATACCGTTTGATGATACAAGTATTGGGTTTAACTGGGAGACCCTAAATAAATAAAAAATGAAAGAGTAAAAAGCAAAATGACAAATCAAAGTTTAAAAAAATTTTACATTGTCATTTTTATTTTTGCTTTTTGATTTTTGCCCTTGTAGTATGCGTTATCTCATCACCGGCGGAGCCGGATTCATGGGCTCAAACTTTATTAAACATATTTTAAAGACGCAACCGGACGCGTCTGTTTTGAATTTGGATAAACTCACTTATGCGGGTAATGTGGATAATGTAAAAGAAGTAGAAAATGACCCTCGTTACACATTTCAAAAAGGCGATATTACGAACCGCGAAGACGTAGAATCAGCTTTTTCATACCAACCCGATGTTGTGGTAAATTTTGCCGCGGAAACACATGTGGATCGTTCTATTATGGATCCTGCCGCCTTTGTCATGACTGATGTTATTGGAACGCATACATTGCTTGAAGCCGCAAAAAAATACAAAGTTGAAAAATACATTCAAATTTCAACCGATGAAGTGTACGGTCATATTGAAGGCGAAGGATATTTTACCGAAGATACTCCATTTCGTCCTCGTAGCCCATATTCCGCTTCAAAAGCAGGAGCAGATCATTTGGTGCAAAGTTATTTTACAACATACGGATTGCCGACGATTGTAACTCATAGTTGTAATGTCTATGGCCCTCATCAGCATCCTGAAAAATTCATGCCCTTATTTATCACGAATTTATTAGAAGGTAAAAAGGTGCCATTGTACGGCGATGGGCAACAGGTGCGGGAGTATATTTTTATAGATGACTACTGCAGAGCCCTTGCTCATATTATTACTCATGGCACAATTGGAGAAGCGTATAATATTTCCGCAGGCCATAGTATGAAAAATAAAGATGTTGCGCTGATGATTATTTCAGCTCTTGGAAAAGACGAATCATCTATCGTGCATGTGAATGATCGTCCTGGGCATGATGTAAAATATGCTGTGAACGCTGATAAATTAAAAGCCCTTGGTTGGAATCCGGAATTCGATTTTGAGCAAGGATTGCAGAAAAAAATCCAATGGTATAAAGAGAATGAATGGCATTGGAAAAAAGTCAAACAAAGCCCGGAATTTGTTGATTACTATAAACGGCAATACCCTGATTTAGTATGAACATAGCCATTTTGGGAGCTAAAGGAATGCTGGGGACGGATCTTTCAACAGTATTGCAACAGCATACACTGACCCTTTTAGATATTGGCTATGGCGATATCACAAAGCCCCATGAACTCCGTGAGATTTTAACCGAAAAACAACCGCATGTTGTTATCAATTGTGCCGCATTTACTCGCGTGGATGACTGTGAAGAACAAAAGGAATTAGCAATCCGCATCAACGGGCTTGCGGTGGCAGATATTGCGGAAATATGTAAAGATATCAATGCGGCATGTATTCATATTTCAACTGATTATGTGTTTGACGGCGCTCATGAAAACGGCTATTTTGAGGATGATATTCCGTCGCCGATAAATGCCTATGGTTACAGTAAATTAGTAGGAGAAAGAATATTACAAGGAGAAGAAATTGAAGGCAGAAAAATTGATCCCACAGGATTAAAATGGTATATTGTGCGACTGTGCTGGCTGTATGGTAAACATGGGAAGAATTTTGTTGACACCATGATAGATATCATGAAAAAAAATCAAGAAGTAAAAATTGTTACTGATCAGTGGGGCAAGCCCACCTGGACAATGGATGCGGCGCGACAAATTAAATTGATAACGGAAACACTCCCTGAATCCGGCATCTACCATGTTTCTAATGAAGGAGTTACTAATCGGTTTGAATGGGTATCAAAAATAAAAGAAATTCTTGGGCTCGCCCCTGTACTGATTGAAACGAAATCATCAGTATTCCCAACACTCGCAAAACGGCCGATGTATTCGCCATTAGTGAATACAAAACTCCCCCCCATGAGATCGTGGGATAAAGCGTTAGAAGAATACTTAAATTAAGTTTAAAATTCTATGAAAGGTATCGTACTTGCCGGAGGGCATGGCACACGACTTCTGCCACTCACACGTGTTACTAACAAACATCTTCTTCCTGTCTACAATAAACCAATGATTTACCATCCTATTATGTCATTAGTGCGTGCCGGGATTACCCAGATTATGATTGTTTCCGGAAAAGGGCACGCAGGCCATTTTTTGGAATTATTAGGATCGGGTAAAGATTTGGGCTGTAAATTTTCATACGAAGTGCAAGAGGAAGCAGGCGGTATCGCGCAAGCTCTGGGGTTATGCGAGGATTACGCAGATAATGAAGATGTTGCAGTGGTTTTAGGCGACAATTTATTTACTGACCAAGAAAAAATCAGTTCAGCTATCCATGATTTTTCTCAACACAAAGGCGGCATGATTTTTTTGAAAGAAGTTCCAGACGCGCAAAGATTTGGTGTTGCAACGCTTGAAAACGATAAAGTTGTAAAAATTATAGAAAAACCAGAACATCCGGAAAGTCCCTATGCTGTTACCGGCCTTTATTTGTATGATTCTCATGTATTCCGCATTATAGCAGAGCTTGCGCCTTCTGGCAGAGGTGAACTGGAAATCACAGATGTAAATAATGCGTATATCGAAAAGGGGAACATGCGCTACGCGATTTTACAAGGTGACTGGACTGATGCGGGGACATTCCCATCATTGATGCGCGCAACACTCATTGCGGCTCATAATGAAAAAGCATTTGATAATCCAATCCTTGCTGATATTTTAACAAGAGTTACAAAAGAAGATTAATACAATCGGCCTAAAAAATACCACCAACCCCGTCCGATGTTATGGAGGGGAGGCATTCATAGGGTGACATGACCATCGGCAGTAAAACAATACTAAATTTTTATGGTCGTATCCGAAACCGTACAATACCTGGATGAGACCCGTCTGAAACATGTAAGTAAAGCCATTTGCCGTCTGTCAGCGGTTCTATGGGGTTTATGGGAGTGGCACGTTGGATTAATGTACGCGTAAGCGGAGGAGTGTTTAAATCAGTTTCTATGACATCAACAGCGTGTGTGTATACAACTAATATATGGCGATCTCCTGGCATCCAAACCAATGATTGGATACCGGGCTGTACATTTCCTAACTCAACCGGCGGGACAAACTGCTGAAATGCAGTATCAAGATACCACAACACACCTTTGTTAATATACAGCGCTTTGGTATGATTGCCATTCCATGTAAGATGTTCAACTTTTTCGCTGGTAAAAGAAAATATTGGCATGAATTTTGTTTCATCTGATTGAATGTTTCGCGGTAATAAAAACCATTGTTGTTTAAGTGGGAAATAAATTGAATAATAATTTTTTCCCACTTTAAACTCCGCGTCTTGCTCAAAAATTGGAATATCAAAATGGCGATACGGAGGTAGATGAGGATTTTTAAGGTCAATGGTAAGTATCACCCATCGAGTATCTGCGGCATTTTTAGATGATGAAGTAGTATCATGTATCGGTAAAAAAAGCGTATATTCATCAATACGGGGATGGGCAATAGTGCCGGTATAGAGTAGTGTTGAACGCATGAGCGCGATATCAACCAACCATAATTCTTTTTTACGCGCGCATAATAAAAGCGCATCATCAGACGGATGCCATTCGCACTTGTCAGGCAAAAAATTGAGCATTTTTTTGATATCAACTAATTGATCATTGCGTGAAATAACAAAAACAATTGCACGATTTGATGTTTTTAGAAATATTTTTTTCTCGCTTTTTGCCCACAGCAAATCACTGAATATTTCTCTTGGGGCAAGGTTTGCGATGGTACGTTGTTCTATTGATGTTCCTATTGGTGTTTGAATATTTTTCAGAACGATTTCATTCTTTTGTATTTCGACCGCATATCGCAGACGGTGGCTTGGGAAAAAATTTTCAGTAGACAGGGTAGAAGATATTGGATCTTGCATGAGTATTGCCGGAAATAATTGGATGTGTTCGGCAAATGTTGTGACTTGTGGTGAAATAAAAATATCTTTTTCCCATGGCGCGTACTCTGGTAACTCTAAGCGGACACGATGAGTGCCTGGCACGATGTGTGAAATGACAGCTGGAGTGGGCTTATTGGTTGGTTTGCCGTCAAGTTCTATTAAAACATCTTTAGGATATGAACGGATTACCAAAGAGCCGGTTTCAACAAATTGAAACTTGCGGTCGTCAAACCGAAACCCTAACGCATACAAAATAATAAGGGGCGCGGTAATGAAAAAGACAAGTGAAAAAACTCCTACTAATATCCTTTGATATTTTTTATCCATAAGATTGTGTGGGTGACAAAATTAAATAGGTGGTTTATACTGTTGTTGATATTCTTATATGCCTACATTACTTACTGTACGGGGAGGCAAGCGCCTTTCCGGGACTATCACAATTGCTGGGAATAAAAATGCCGCAACACCGCTGATTGCGGCTTCTTTGCTTATTTCTGGTATTGTCAGGTTATCAAATGTGCCTCGTATTCTTGATGTGTTTAACATGATAGAACTGCTCAAGGGGTTGGGAAGCACGGTTGAATGGCATGGAGCGCAAGAACTTATCATTGATACCAGACAGGCAGATATTAAAAAATTAAACGATGATCTTGTCAAGAGTATGCGCTCGTCAGTACTTTTAATAGGTCCTCTTCTTGCGCGATTTAAAACATGTTCTCTGTCAGAGCCAGGTGGGTGCATTTTAGGCAATCGGCCTCTTGAGACCCATTATTACGCGCTTCAGCAATTGGGTGCCACAGTAACTGTGGAGGGTCGTGCCATTCACATAAAAGCTCAAAAACTCGCTCCCTCTGATATCATTCTACCAGAGTTTTCAGTAACAGCAACAGAAAATACCATTATGGCCGCAGTTCAGGTGCCTGGCACAACTATTATCCGAGGGGTGGCAATCGAGCCCCATGTTCAGGAATTAATACAATTTTTAAATGCCGCAGGCGCGCGTATCATAATGCACCCTCAGCATCGCATTGAAATTCGCGGAGTATCTCGGTTAAAGAGCGTTGAACATCGTATTGCAGGCGATCCCAATGAATTTGCCACGCTTGCCGTTATTGCCGCAACAGCAGGAGGGCATATTGAAATTCGCGGAGTACGGCCTGATCATAATGAAATGGTATTATTAAAACTCAAACAAGCTGGTGTTGATTACGCACTTTCAAAACCAAATACATTTCAAGAAGTTGCAGTCACCGTTCAGGGGCTTGGAAAGGGAAAATCATATAAACCATTTACAGTGCAGGCACTTCCGTTCCCCGGATTTCCAACAGATGCCGAATCACCCTTTACCGTGCTTGCAACACAAGCGCAAGGCATGTCATTAATTCATGATCCATTATATGAAAGTCGCTTGGCACATATTCCTGATTTGGTTCGTATGGGAGCCGAGGCATTTATTTGTGACCCCCATCGTGTTATTATTATCGGAAAGACGCGGCTCGAAGGACAGCGCATTAAAAGCTTAAGTATTCGCGCAGGAGGAACCCTACTTGCGGCAGGGCTGATTGCTCATGGAGAAACCGTTATTTCTGACGCAGAAATTATTGACCGTGGGTATCAGGAGTTAGATAAACGCTTAAATCATCTTGGGGCTGATATCACACGAACTGAAACATAATGGGGCTGTCGCCGAATGCTCTTTTGAGGAGAAAATCTTAAATTACGCTTCGCGAACTTCGTGCGAGGAAATTTTTACAAAAAATTTTGAGACAATGTGGATACATTAGCGA
>Ga0209542_10011758_pt1 | contig 15465 bp, 14 predicted proteins | sample RifCSPhighO2_01_FD_184028 | JGI IMG/M metagenome (GOLD analysis project Ga0209542, IMG submission 184028) | Soil microbial communities from Rifle, Colorado - Rifle CSP2_plank highO2_0.1 (SPAdes) (version 2) | ecosystem: Environmental > Terrestrial > Deep subsurface > Rock core/Sediment ... | reverse complement strand
CTGAAAACCGCGCCGCGCGGTTAACGGCTCTCTAGGACTTGTTCATAGAGGGCGAGAGTTTGCTGGGCGGTATGTTCCCAAGAATACTGGACAGCCACCTTCAGCCCCCGCTGACGCAGCTTAGCAGCTAGCTCTTTATTATCCAACACCATCTTAATCTTCTCAGACATATCTGAGGTGCTGAGAGGGTCAAAATATATGGCCCCGTCTTTATATATTTCTGGCAGGCAAGTGGCCCGGCTGGAAATAAGCGGCAAGCCGTGGGTTAGTGCTTCCAAACCCGGTAAGCCAAAACCTTCGGAGAGTGACGGGAATACATAGGCCTCCGCATTTTCATACAGCCAGCGCAGCTGGCCTTCGCTAACAAAATCGGTAAAAACTACACCAGAAATATCCTGCTGGAGGACATATTTCTTAAGTAGTTCAAAATTTGTATCGTTTTTGCCAACTAAAGCTAACTTTAACTTGGGATGGGTTAGCTGTACTTCAGAAAAAGCCCGAACCAGCCGCCTTAAATTTTTGTGCGGCAGAGGCCGGCCCACATACATAATAAATTTTTGCTTTTCTAAGTTTGCTACAGGCTGTGGGTTATCTTGAATTATATCGGCTGCTTCATGCGTCACGTTAATCTTTTTGGGCGAGATGCCCGCAAATTGTGCGACATCATATTTTACCCAGTCACTTGGCGTAATGAGCGCCTCGGATCTGCATGCAACTCGCTTAATGATCCACCTATAAACTTGCTGCTTTAACTTAAACACTAACCAATTCTTGGCCGGGTTATTAAACCGTGCGGTCGATAAATCATGGATGGTGGTAACAACCTTACCTTTGTATAAAATGGACTGTTGAGTCATGCTGAAGTGCACCAAATCTGGATCAAGCTTGTTAAGTTGGCGCAAAAAGCCAATTTGCTCGGCAAAAGTAAACTCTTTGTAATTTGACTCAATAACAACAAAACCTGGCGCGATAGTTTTCATAAACTCAATTCGGGGCGTTTTTGTGAGTACGATAATTTCATATTCCGGTTCGAGCTTATGCAAATACTCAATTAACTTATCAATATATCGACCAGTAGAAGTCCCCGACTCCCTTGCATCTATAACGATCCGCTCCATCATGCGGATTTCCTTCGTAGTTTCCACCAGGTTGAACGCAGACTGCGTAAACTGCGGGCGTCTGGGGGCAGATCATGGGTTAAAATCGAATTAATGTAGCGTGACGAAACTTTGCGGCCTTTTTGGATCATGCGTCGCTGCATAACTTTTTTTGGCAGCAGCCGCCACATTCGGCTGCTGCCTTTGAGGGCTGTCCAGCCCTGTCCGCGCATTAGCGCCCGGCCGAAAAATAACGTGTAGGCTAAAAATAAACGCGGCAAAACTTTGCGCAGTAAACCTTTTGGCACGTTTTTTATGGCCAGCCAAGGCAGGTTTTTCATGGCATGGTAGGTAGTGAAGCCTCTAACTCGGCCGCTGGTGGCGCCAATGTGGTGGCGGACTATAGCATCTGGCGCATAAATTACCTTCCAGCCGGCTAGCTGAGCCCGAAAACTTAGGTCTACGTCCTCATAGTAGGCAAAAAAATCTTCATCAAAGAAACCAATCTCGGCTAGCATCTTTTGGCGATACAAACTGGCCCCGCCTGAGCCGCCAAAAACATTTTTTTGCTCATCATATTTATTAATACTGGCCTCTCGCCGGCCACGGGGATAAGGTAAACCCCAAATAGTATAAAGCTCGCTGGTGCTGTCCAAGTACTCGCCGGTGTCGCTGATCATCTTACTAGTGACTATCCCAGCATGGGGGTTGGCATGCATGACCTCAACTAAATTTTTAAGCCAGATTTTATCAGCTACAGCATCATTATTCAGTAACGCTGTATAATCATGGCCGGCATCAGCGCTGTAGCGCAAGCCAGCATTAACACCGCCAGCGAAGCCGGTGTTAAAGGGTAGCGGTATCACGGTCACTTGCGGATAGCGGCCGTATAGCAGTTCTTTGGAGCCGTCGGTGGAGCCGTTTTCAACGACAATGAATTCGGCTTTAAGCGTTTGGGTCAGCAGGGAGTCTAGAGCTGCCGGCAACTCCTTTTCGCCATTCCAATTAGGTATTACCACACTTACGCTTGCCATCTGTTTACTCTATAATAGCTTATCAGTTATATGATGATTACGCGGGTTTTTTCTAAGAAAAACCGGTCACTTTTGGCCGAACTGGTCAGGACCGATTTTAAGCTGCGCTACCAAGGCTCAGTGCTGGGCTACGCCTGGTCGTTGCTAAGGCCGCTGCTGCTGTTTTTAATTTTATACGTCGTTTTTGTCCGCTTTTTGAAAATCGGCGGCGATATTCCGCACTTCCCGGTCTATTTGCTGCTTGGCATAGTGCTTTGGAATTTTTTTGCCGAGATGACGGCCCAGAGTCTGGGTTCGATTGTCAGCCGCGGCGACTTGGTGCGCAAAATTCGAATCCCGCGCTGGATCATTGTGCTTTCCAGCAGTATTTCGGCCCTGATAAATCTATTCCTGAACCTTTTAGTTGTAATTGTTTTCTTGATTGTGGACCATGTTGATTTACTGCAAACAACACTTTGGCTGCCGCTGATTTTGCTTGAAATATACCTCTTCGCGCTAGGACTGTCGCTTTTTTTGGCAGCCGCCTTCGTTAAGTATCGAGATGTTAATTACATATGGGAGGTTATTTTACAAGCCGGCTTTTACCTTACGCCGATCTTATATCCAATTACACTTATTACCAGTCCGGCCTTGCAGAAACTTATGTTGCTTAACCCCATGGCCCAAGCCATCCAGGACGCGCGCTATGCTTCCATTACGCACCAAACTGCCATTTCCAGACAAGTACTTAGCGGCGGCCTAAAATACGTACCTTATTTATTAGTTATCTTAGTTCTTTTGGCTGGCTTGACTTATTTTAAGCGGCAATCTAAGTTTTTTGCGGAGAATATATAAATGAGTCAACAGTTGATAGTCGATAGTCACCAGTCCACGGCTGAGAGTCAAGAGTCGGTGGCGGTTAGGGTAGAAAATGTTGGTAAGGTCTTTAAGCTGCCGCATGAGAAGCATAGTTCGCTGAAGTCTAGTTTTATTAACTTCCGTCCGCGCCAAAGAACTTTCGAGCTGCAGCAAGCTCTGAAAGATGTCAGCTTTGAGATAAAAGAAGGTGAATTTTTTGGCATCGTTGGTCGTAACGGCAGCGGCAAAAGCACCCTGCTTAAATTGCTGGCAGGAATATATACACCAACCTCTGGTTTAGTCAAAGTTAACGGCAGTCTGACGCCATTTATCGAACTTGGGGTAGGCTTTAATCCGGAACTAACCGGCCGCGAAAACATATTTTTAAATGGCGCCCTGCTAGGTTTTTCCAGAAAAGAAATGCAGGCTATGTATGGCGATATTGTGGCGTTCGCGGAACTTAAGCGTTTCATGGACCAGAAATTAAAAAACTATTCTTCGGGTATGGAAGTCCGCCTGGCATTTTCCATTGCCATCAAAGTTAATAGTGACATATTACTGTTAGACGAAGTTCTGGCAGTCGGTGATGCTGCCTTCCAGAAAAAATGTTTTGACTACTTCCGCAAATTAAAAAAAGACAAAAAAACAGTCGTTTTTATTAGCCATGATATGAACGCTGTGCGCGAATATTGCGACCGGGTAATTTTGATAGAAAAAGGGAGTGTATTAAAATCTGGTTCGGCCGATGCAGTTGCCCAGGAGTACACTAAACTTTTTTTGACCGACAAACAAAACTTTGAGACTGATGGAATAAAGCGCTGGGGAACAGGTAAAGTAAAGATTGAAAAAGTTGAGCCATCTCTCCAAAAGAGCAAAATAACTATAAGTATCTTAAATTCTTTTAAAAAAGCCGTAGAAGAGCCAGTATTTGGTCTAACCATCACTAACCCAGTAGGCGTAAAGGTATATGAATCCAATACGAAATGGCAAAGAGTAGCAACTGGCAACTTTAATAAAGGAGATAGAGCGCTCGTGAGATGGGAAGTGCCAAATATTTTTACCAACGGCACTAATTATATTAGTGCAGCTGTCGCTAACCGTGATACAACTGAATTCTATGATTGGTGGAATGAGGCTGCGGCCTTTATAGTTGATAAAGACGAAATAACAACTGCCTTAACTTTGGTAAAAAGCAAGATCGGAATTAAGAAAATAAATGCTAGTTGAAATAGACGATAAGTCGATTGATGAGCAAGGCGAGCGCATGGTGCCGGCTTTCCACAAAGGCGCGCTGGTTTATGGCGAACATCTGACACGTTATGAAAGCGTGGTTGATTTAATTAAAGACAAAGTAGTGCTTGACATAGCCTCAGGCTCGGGCTACGGCTCTTATATAATGGCCGAAAAAGCTAAGAAAGTTTATGGCGTCGACATAGACCGCGAATCAGTAGCTTACGCCAAAAAAAACTATGGCCGCAGTAATATTGAATTTTTACAAGGCTCCGCCGAAACTATACCACTTGAGAATCATTCCGCGGACACGGTTGTGACTTTTGAAACTGTCGAGCATATAAAAAAATACCACCAGTTTTTACGCGAAATTAAGCGTGTCTTAAAACCTGGCGGTTTAGTGATTGTTTCGACGCCCAATGATACTGAATTTTCTGAAAATAACCACTTTCACTGGCATGAGTTTAAGTACAAAGAGCTGCATGAGTTGCTAGGAAAGTATTTTAAAAATGTTCAACCCTTCTTTCAGTATACTTGGCTGTTTGTTGGCTTGATGGGTGAGTCGGATGCTAGCCATGAAGGTAATCTTAATATCGATGTGTCTAATTTAAATAAGTTGCCCAAAGAAAAAGCCATTTACTTTCTGGCCATTTGCTCGGACGGACCAATTGATAGTCTGAAGCTAAAAAAAATTGGTGCTTTAGCGCAGCCTTATAGCGCCCGCACCGAACAAGTTAATCTTAAACGCTTGAATGATACGATTAAAAATGCTGAAAAAGCATTCCAAGAAGAAAAACAGCGGGCCGCAAGTTTCGGCCAAGATTTAAAAAATGCTAGAAACGAATTGAAACAAGTCTATAGCTCTAGGGGCTGGAGGCTACTTACCAAGTTTTATGGCTTCAAAAAGGCACTCAGCGAAGCATTTCGCCGAAAATAGCCTGAACCTTTTTGTTAAAGGCTGCCTGATTAAAATTGACCGCCCTATTTTTGGCTGCTGTTTGTAATTTTTTTAGTTCTTTGGGCTCTGCTTGGGTAACTTTTAGGGTATAATTCGCCAGCTGTTTAGTATCATTCCACAAAAAGCCACTGAAGCCATGTTTAACAGACTCTTTTTGGCCAGCTGTGTTGATAACCACTGGAATGGCACCGGTGCTCATAGCCTCTACAGTTGACATCCCAAAGTGCTCTTGCCGCTCAGGGTGCTTGTCCGGATCACTGCCAAAGCCGGTGGCATGCCAGTAAATGGTTGCTTTGTTAAATAATTCTTTCAGTTCTTTATAGGCGCAGTTAAAATGAAAATAGACCGGAAGCCCTTTGGCAGACTGTGTTAATTTAATTATATATTTCAAAGTTCCTTTATCTTCGGCTACACTACCGGCAAAATGCAGCTGCCAGCCGTCTTTATGCAGATCGGTAAGTTTGGCAAATTCGGTAAGTAATATATCTTGGCGCTTGTGATGACCCGCTCCAGATTTTTCATATTCAAAAAAGCGGCCCACGTTTAGAATAATCTTTTCCTTGCTTAAAGATGAGACGTACATATCTTCACACAGTGGATACAGAACAGTGCTGTCTAGGCCCCAGCGCTGCTTGATGTGCCGCTTGGTAAACTCAGAATTAGCCACAATTTTGCGATACGTACTAACTCCATATTTAGCACCCGGATGCATAGTATATCTGTATAGGGCGTTCATGAACGTCATGTAGATTTTTTTAGCCAGGCTTATATCTTTGGCTAGTGCCAGCTTTTGCGGGAACATACATAGATATACTCCATTTGGTGAGGGAGAGGACATGTTACTAAACACACTGTTATTAATAAATAAGTCAAACTTTTCGCGACGCAGTTTGCGCAGGTGACTGTGATCGAACCAAAAATTTCTGGCACGTGCCGGTACAGGCAGACGCCGGGCAATTTTAAGCCAAATGCTGGTGTCTTTGATTTGCAGGTAGTGAACCCGGCTAAGATCGAGTGCGAAGTATTCAGCTAACTCGTTTATATCTAGATCAATGTGCGAAACTAAAAATACCTGGTTACTTTTATCTTTGGCGAAATACTCGGCTAAGGCCGCACAAACTTTTTCGCCGCCGCCCTTTGTATCCAAATAAGGATTATAAATACCAATTTTCTTCACGAAGCAGCCCCAGCAGTAATTTTTAAGGCGCAATTTTGCAATTTACAATCAATTATCAATGACTCAATATTCAAGCGTTTGTCTAATTGGCTATTTATGCTTTGAATGAAAATTGAAAATTGAAAATTGAAAATTAGTTTCATAGCTTGTCCTCCTTAATAATGCGGTAGCGTTTACCAAGCGCATACGGTGTCATAAGTATAGCTGCCCAGATCATTTTTTGGCTTAAGTAAAATTCGCGCAGGGCTTGCTTTTTTGGATATTTTTTTATCAATGCCAAGAAAATACGCATAATTTTTAGCAGTAAATGGTCTCTAAAAGTTTTAGCCCAAGCTTTTGCCAGCACGCCAAAAGCAGCATTTTTAGTAAGTATTAAAAGGCGGTTACGGCCGACGAAATGGTTGAAGAGCGGCGAGCCTTCTTTAGTGGTGCCAGTATGCTCGTGATGGACAATTGCTTTGGGAGCGTAGAAAAATTTATAGCCGGCTTTTTGGCCGCGCCAGGAAAGATCGCCATCTTCGAAATACATAAAGAATTTGTTATCAAATAGACCAACGTTATGTAAAAAATCGCGGCTAAATAATACGCAGGCACCGCAAAAGGCTGTTATTTCCCGTACTTCATCATACTGCCCGGTATCTTTTTCATCTTTGCCGTCTTCGTATATTGGCCAGTCGCTGCGTGGCTCCAGCCGTGATCCGGCATTATTTATATAGCCAGTCTTATTGGCATACACCAGCTTTGGTACTGTGGCTCCAGCTTTTTTATTTTCCGCCAGCGCTACCAATTCTTGGATTAAATTCTTTTCAAATTTTAAGTCATTGTTGCAGACCAAAATATAGTCACCTTTTACTTGGTGTATGCCCAAATTATTACCTTTTGAATAACCGTAATTTTTATCATTTTGGACTACTTTTAAATATGGCAAGTCACCGTATTTGTCCTTTATATAATCAACTGAGCCATCACTTGAAGCGTTATCGGTAAATAAAACTTCTAAGCGGTTTTTTGGATATGTCTGACCAACAATTGTTTTCATAAAAGGGTCGATAAAACGTTTGCGGTTCCAATTGAGGACTACTATAGAAACCAAAGGACGTGCTTGCATTACTCGTACAATTCTATAGGTAACGGTAGTGTAGGAGCAAGCTACTACTCCCCAATATTTGTACCGTTTTGGGACGGCAGTTCGTTATCACCTACAAGAACCACGTGAGGGAACTTATAATCTAAGCCAACAAAGTTATAATAAGTCACAAAGTTTCGCTTACTTTGGTTCACTCCGCTAACGTCAAGATCGACAATATAAACGGTTGAGCTGGAACCTTTGATAAGCGTGCCTTCACCAAACCAAGTAACTGGCCAGGTAGTAGGCAACTGTAAATCGCCCGGCACTACTGTTTTAACTTGTGACCACTTAAAGCCGTGACTCGAAAAAATATTGGCGGATGTCATGCTGTGACGTTCACCATTGATAATGTAATAGACGTCCGGACTACCGGAGTTACCTATTAATGTCCCGTTGGGGTGGGCAGCTTGCGAGGAACCGTAGACCGCATCTGTAGTTATGGCATCCAGTTCGCTGTCGGGTATAGTCATAACGTCACTGAAGGTGTACCCAAGTCGAGTAAAGTTATCCAGGTTTTCGAGGGAACGTTTACGGTTTACACTGTTGACATTCTGGATCACATATACGGTAGGCCCAGAGCCTTTAACAAGTGTGCCCTCTCTAAATTGTAGTGGTTTTGGGGTAGAAGAATGATTGGTATCGGCATCATGGGCAGCCATTAAATTTAGATCGCCTTGCGTAGCGATCTTAACTTTTGCAAAGTCAAATCCCCAGCTTTGGAAGACTCCCTGTGAAGTGGCAAAAGCTGCCCCGCCATCCTTTAGTAGATAGACATTATTGGCATTAGGCCCGGCTGCCGGCCGTAGGAGCGTGCCATCAGGATGCGCCATATCGCTAAAAATAAACCTGTCTGCCCAAGGGGAACCAAACCAATCATTAAACAGACGCCAAAAGTTGCGGTTGCCATAAGCGCTGCAGCTGTCGCCAGTTCCGTAAAGATTATTTAACGCGGCAGAGTTTGGCTGATATGGTGTGTAGTTATATAGACCCGCAGTGGCGTGAGTCTGCATGTATATATTAGAACCCCCACAGCCTCCATTTGGGTTATATTGGACATAGCTTGAACGTCCTCGCTGATAGTTGAAAAGATTTGCTTGATTCTTATAGCGCTGGAACTGGCGGGCAGCAGCATAAACCTGGTTAAAGAAGCCATAGTAAGTTGAGTTGCAAGCTGCGCTATCTGGACAACCGTAGCCCATAGCCGATCGGTACTGAATACTCCATGGCCAATCATCAGTGACTAAGCTTTGTTCTTTTTGCAAGGTGACAATTAGAACCATCGGGTTAATGCCGCAGGCCTTGGAAACTTCGTTAATGATTTCGGCAGCTGATTTGTTACCCGCTGATACGGAGCCGCTACAGTAGCTATCTGCTGGTTTTGACGATACATCCATCCTATAGTCCTTCAAGCAGGTAAATGGCGGGTAGTAACCCTTTGTAGCTGCGTAATCTCGCCTGATCATGCCGCTGCTATGCGGCTTGTCGCCGTTCGTATCGCAGTTAGAGACTTTTGCGCTAAGGAAATTTTGGATTTCCGTGGTTCCCATGCTGTGCGGGTTATAAAAAATTGAATCGTCAATAATATGGCCGGCGCGCCACTCACTACTAGATATTGCCAACGAAGAATTTGGAAGCGTCAAAAACAAAAAGGCTATTGAAAGAGCAGCCAGGCTAAGAAATTTCAGGTTAGGAAGGTAAAGTTTCTTCATAGGCTATATTATTTTACTGCACATTCATGGACTTTGGTTCAGATGTACCTTCAGCCGTCGCCGAACTATATTTAACTGTCACAGACCATCTGCCGGGGCTCAAAAAACCACTCTCGAAATTAATAGGTTCACATTGTGTATAAGAAACATTTTCGAAGCCGAGTGATGATTTAGTTAAGGTCTTGCCATCTTTTGTAAAGACGGCCGTACAGCTGCCATCATTTTCGAAAACCCCGGAGACATAAGCCTTAATACTATTGTTAGAAATGTCAGTTACGGTAGGTTTAACAGTTTTTTTCTGTCCGGTATTCGTGGAGCCGTCATTTGTATTTTGGCCGGTGCTGTTGCTGGCGCTAGGCAGCTGTTCTTTGTGTTGCTCGGTTTCTGTTTTTTCTTGTTCGGTGGCCGGTTGAGTATTAACAGTTAGCTCGCCCGCTGGATTTTTCGTGTTGGGTGTTTTGTCATTTCTGGCAATAAGAAATCCACCGATCAATAGGATAGCCACAACTGCCGCCGTAATCCATTTATGAGAAAACAGCTTTTTAATCTTTTTGGTAATATCAAATTTTTTATTTTTTACCATAATTTATTCATTATACCAGTTATGCTTATATAATGCAACCCTAGCTTGTGGGGTATACCTACCCAGTTGGTACAAGAATTAATGTTTTTTCGGCATATAACTTCGGTGACTCGAAAAGTTCCGGCGTGGAAAATCTGAAGCAGAATTCTCTAACATAATCTGGGAACTTTTCTGGTGTCACGTGGTGGTACATGCGGCGAATGAAAGTTCTGAGATTGGCGAATACGCCCTCTATTTCGCTAGTATGCTGGAACTGAAACTGCTTGTGAAGGTCTCGGCTATGCTCCACGGGCCAGAACTTCGGCGAGTTTCTGTAAATGATTGCTCCGTCAGTCCACAGTTGGCTGCCGGGGCTGACCTTTTCAAACAGGAAGTTGTGGGCGTGCCTATGGCTTGGATGGCTTTTGTAGATCAGCTCGTAGGCCAGCTTGCGGCTACCGACCTGTTTGCCCATCATCAGGCACCAATTACGAAAGTAGGCTTCATCGAGCTGTACGATGGACTCCAGTACATGGTATTCCTCTGGCAGGTGCCATCTGAACTGGTCGTACCAGTGCCTAACCGCCTTTTCGCTCAAATGGGTTAGAGCCTGGGTCTGAGCTACCGGCATGCGCTTAGTCCAACACCACAGCAGCAGCCACCACTGCTGCAGTGGGAGCTTCACGTTAGACAACCAAGTATGACTCAGCAGGCTGAACTTAGTTCGGCAACGCCTACAGCGGTAACGGTCTTCGTAGACTACTGGGTTGGTATGGTGACAGACCGGACAGAACAGTTTTGAAGAGCCGAAGATGGCTCGGCGCAGGTACTTGCGTACCTGGGTTTCTGATGGGATTTGTTCTAGTTTGTACATGTCCATAACTTTACTTCCTTCCTATGGACTGTACCAACAGGGTGGGATTACCCAGCTTGTGGCTAGGAAGTAGCCGCCCTTTTGCTTATTATAGGTGAAGTGGCTAAAAGCAAATTTAATCCCCGGTCTTTTCTGGTTTCCAATTTTGGGGTAGCTGTCCTTTTTGGACTGTTAATCACAGTTTTGCTTTCCGGCGTGTTAATCTTCCGTGAAACGACTTTTTTCACCAATTTAGACAACGTTGACCAATTTTACACCTGGTACCAAAAATTGGCCATCAGTTTGCACGATGGTTTTTTACCAATCTGGAACAGTAATGTTTTTTCTGGCCAGTCATTTGCTGGCGAACTCCAGCCAGGCATCTTTTACCCTTTGAATATTTTGTGGGTCTGGCTTTTTGGCAGCGCCAGCGGTATTTCACAGTCCGCGCTTGACTGGCTGGTAGCAGCACACTTTTTCATCGCGGCTTTTGGCTGCTATTTATTACTGAAGCAATTGGGAGCCAGAAAATGGGCAGCCTTTCTAGCTGGGCTAACTTTTGCCTTTTCTGGCGTCCTGGCCCTACGGTCAGTTTCCCAGACTGTGATATTCTTTGGGCTGGCGCTGCTGCCTTATCCGCTATTCTTTTTAGCCAAATATCATGCGCAGGTCAAAAAAAAGGCGCGCTGGCTTATCGTCGGCGGTTTGGCGCTTGGGCTAATTATCCTATCCGGGCACATCCAGCCGTTTTATCACGCCTTTTTGGCATTGGTTATTTTTGAGGCTGTATTTATCTATAAGAAATACACGGATCTTTCCGGGTTGAGGGCACAGTTATGGTCTGCAGCTAAGCGTTTGGTGGTTATCATGGCCTGCGCTCTGGCTATCGCCGCGCCGCAGGTCTGGCTGAGCGCCCAGTATCTGCCGCGAAGTTACCGTGTCCAAGCCGAAGGCTATGCCGGCCCGGGCGAAAAAATCGAGTACGGAGATTTTTCCAAGGCCTTCAACGTTAATATGCATGAATATGCCAACCTCATTGATCCGGTGTCGTACCAAATCCGCGATGGCAATAATCTGTTTATCGGGCTTGTTCCGCTGCTGCTAATAATTTTGGCGGTATTTTTAGGCAGGGATCAGCTAAAAAAGACTAGAATTTGGCTTGATCATGCGACATTTACCAAATCGCTGCTGGTTTTTAGTATTATTGCCATGCTAGGGTATGCAACTTGGTTTGCAGTAGTTTTGTATGAACTGCCATTTGTCTACCAAATCCGGCAGCTTGGCCGTTATTCCATTTTGTTCCATCTTTCATTGATGATTATTTTGGCGGCTGCGCTGGCCGCAGCAGTAAGTCTAAAATTGTCTAGGCGGCAAAAATTATTATTTACAGCTGCGGCCGTTTTCTTGTCGTTAAACGTGCTGTATTTATTCCTGCTCCGGGATCATATTTTTAGTTTGCACTTTTCACTGCAAACCGCGCTTTTGGTGCTGGCGCTGTTCTCGGTCGTTTTTATCAGAGCAAGCAATGCCCGGCGACTGGCGATTAGCGGGCTGGTTATCCTAACCGCCGCGGTTAATACATTATGGTTTTTACCCAATATCAAAAGTGATACCAAAACTCCAGCTGTTTATAGGCTGCCAGCAGCTCTGGTTAACACGCTGCAGCAGACAAATGGTAAATACCGCGTAGAACTCAAAGATGGTACTTTGCCGGTCAATATTGGCAACCTTTACGCTATTCAAACGACTGGCGGCTACGGGGCGACTATTTACGCGCCATATTTTGAATTTACCAACCAGGGCCGCTACGATATGGAGTTTGTTCGCGACCTGTTAGGCGTACAACTGGAAATTGATAAACAGCTGTCGCCAGGACAGGAGGTGGTTTATAGCGATCAGTCGGCCAGTATATATGTGGTTAAACGCTCTAGCGCTCTGCCAAAGATGTTTACTAGCGCCCAGCCAGGTTCTACCAAGCGTAGTGACTACCAGCCGCTAGACGTACAGACTTTGAATTATCGCGATAACTATCAGAAATATTCGCTGAGTGTCGATAAAAACACTACTGTCATCATGTCGGAAATCGCTTACCCAGGCTGGGTGCTTAATATCGATGGCAAATCTGAGGCCTTAAAAACCTACACCGTTGGCGCTACACCCATATTTAAGTCTTTTAACCTGCCAGCTGGCAGTCATACAGTAGAACTAAAATATAAACCTTTCAAAATTTTCTAATCACTTCTTGATGAAGAGGTTATAACGGATTATCTCGCCAATAGCTTTTAGGCCATCTTTAAGACCGATCTTTTTACCCTCTTCTTTACTGCGGCCATAATAAGAAATGCCAATTTCATAAACCCGAGCGCCAGATTTAGCCACTCGGGCGGTTATTTCCGGTTCAAAGCCAAAGCGTTTAGCCTTTAAATTTTTAGCCAGCCCACGGACTAGATCACCACGAAGCATTTTATAGCAAGTTTCCATGTCGCTGAGGTTCAAACCTGTAAATATATTGGAGAGCATGGTCAAAAATTTATTGGCTATTTGGTGGCGGTAGTAAATCATGCGGTGTGGTTCACCGCCTTTGAAGCGGGAGCCATAAACCACATCAGCCGGGCCGCGCTCGATGGGATAAAGCAGGCGCTTGTAGTCCTGCGGGTCGTACTCTAGGTCGGCGTCTTGGATTACCACTACATCGCCGGTTGATTCTAATATGCCGCGTTTCAGAGCAGCGCCTTTGCCTTGGTTGGTTTTTTGGAAGAATAATTTGATTGATTTATCCTTGCTAGCCAGATCTTTTAAAATTTCGCGGGTACCGTCAGTTGAGCCATCGTCGACGATAATAATTTCCTTTTTAGTACTACCAAGATCAACTACGACAACCTCGGCCAGAATTTCCCGGATTGTATTTTTCTCGTTGTAGCAGGGGATAATAATTGATAGCTTTCGAGCCTTCGCCATTTTACCCGCCTAAACTTTTTATTATGTTATGAACAGTTTTCATAGATAACATAGACTTATTGTAATTAATTGTTCACAGATTGTATAAAACCGAAACATTGCTGAATAAAAAGTTTCGGTGGGCGAGGTCATGCTACCATAGTTAAGACATGTTTGTATACATAGCGGGTAGAATAAAAAACCTGCATAAAATAGATTTTGTCCGTTTTTGCATTGTAGGGACGCTGGGCTTTATCATTAACTTCGGTTTGTTAACTCTGCTGTTTAAGGTACTTAACCTTCATATTTTTATTGCCCAGCTTATTTCTAGCGAGATAGCTTTGTTTAATAATTTTGTGCTGCATCATAATTGGACATATAAAGACCGTAGCAGTAAATCTATTAAACGATTGCTGATCCAGTTTCATGCGTCATCATGGTCAGCCATCCTTGGCAGCTCAGCAATCGTGGCTGTGTCCGTCAGAGTTTTTCATCTGCATTATTTTGTCGCATTGGTAATCGCTTCGGCTGCCGGGCTGCTGTGGAACTTTGGCTGGACTAAATTTGTAATTTGGCGCCATCACCATGAAGGCGTTCTTAAACAAGAAGGATAACCATACTCTTTTAGTAGCCAATATCCGTCCCGCTTTGGGTAGGCAATTCAGAGTCGTTTACCTGTATAACTTCGCTAAAGTAATAATCAAGCTGAACAAAGTTTGCATACGAAGCGAGAGATCGTTTGCTCATATTAGTACCGCCACTATCTAGGTCAATTGCGTATACAGTTGCCCCACTGCCTTTAACCAGCGTGCCTTCTCCAAACCAATTAACCGGCCATGTAATAGGCAATTGGTTATCACCTTCGGTCGCTATCTTTACAGCCGGCCATTTATATCCATGGCTAGTGAAGATGTTGGCCGACGTCATGCTGTGGCGCTCGCCGTTTAGGACATAGTAGACTGTTGGGCTGCTAGCTGCTCTAATTAATGTTCCGTTGGGATGTGCAGGATCAGAAGTTGTATGCGGAGAGTCCGTAGGAATGGGGTCCAACTCGCTGTCGAGAATATTAAAGACTTCGCTAAAGCTGTAGCCTAATCTGACAAAGTTCTCAAGACTATCGAGAGAGCGCTTACGATTTACTCCACTTACATTTTGGATAACATATACTGTTGCCTCACTGCCTTTAACCAGCGTGCCTTCTCTGAATTGAAGCGGCGCCGGATTACTGGCATGGCTTGTATCAGCATCAGAAGCAGCCATAAGATTAAGGTCGGCTTGGGTGGCTATCTTAACCCGGCTGAAATCAAAGCCCCAACTGAGAAACACAGATAGTGAACTGGCGAAACTTGCCCCGCCATTTTTTAGCAAATAGACTTGATGAGAATTTGGTCCGGCGGCCGGCCGAACTAATGTGCCATCAGGGTGGGCGATATCTCTTAGTGGGCCGGGGAGTGGGGTGGCGCTTGTTTCTGGCGATGTTGGCGCTGGTGCCGCGGACGCTGGTGCTGGCGGCGTGCCACTCAAAGTGTGGGCGGCGTTAACGCGGCCAAAACCGTATTCGTTGGCAAAATTTTGGCCGCCCATGCTGCTGAGCTTGTCAGCGCTGCCAGTAATTGCGTTGACCGTTTCATTAGCTGATGCTGCCGGTCTGTAGCCTCGGTATAATGCTGCTAACCCAGCCACAATTGGCGAAGAAAACGAAGTACCGTTAATAACACTTGTGTATAGGCTGGTTTGATTGCTAGCTGTCCAGGCTGTCGTACTGATACTGCCCGAACCAGGCGCTACTAGATCCAAGTTAGAACCGTAACTACTGAAGCTGGCGCGGCTGTCATTACTATCTGTCGCGCCGACGGCTAAGACTTGTGGGTAATTAGCTGGGTATAGCATCTGGCCGGGGGTAACGCAGCCGTTGAGAAAATAAGTCGAAGGACTGCCGCAG
>Ga0209542_10011756_pt1 | contig 15467 bp, 25 predicted proteins | sample RifCSPhighO2_01_FD_184028 | JGI IMG/M metagenome (GOLD analysis project Ga0209542, IMG submission 184028) | Soil microbial communities from Rifle, Colorado - Rifle CSP2_plank highO2_0.1 (SPAdes) (version 2) | ecosystem: Environmental > Terrestrial > Deep subsurface > Rock core/Sediment ... | reverse complement strand
TTGGTGGCTTAGAACCGAACGTTCGCTGCATTAGTAATTACCTCTTTCATATATTGATATTCTACCTTTTTTTGAGTTCTTTTTCAACAATTCCTTTAACAAGTTCATATTCAAACCCTCTTCTAAGAAGAAAATCATAGGCTTTTTTCTTAAATTCCATTGGCTTTAAATTTTTCCATCTCTCTATCTTTTTATCTAAAAGTTTTTGGGCAACCCCTTCCACATTTTCCAATCCTTCCTCACCGAATAGTTGGTCAATAATTTCCCTATTAATTCCCTTCTTGTAAAGTTCCTGTTTGATTCTATTTATTCCATACTTCTTACTTCTGGCTTCCATCCAGGATCTGGCAAAAATTAAATCATCAACCATACTTTTCTTTATTAATTTTTCAATTATATTGTCCACAACCATATTGGAAATTTCTTCATCACCCTTCACTTTTCTCTTAAAAGATAACATTCTAAAATAATCTTTTATTTCTTTTTCGCTTCTTGCGCGGATATTAAAAAGTCCATACATTCTTTCCATTAATTTCCCAACTTCTGTTTCTTTCAGGATTTTTTCTAAATCAGGAGGATTAATTTCTTTTCCAATAACTAAGCGGTGATCTACAACTAAATCTTCATCTGCCCCAAAGGCAAAGGTACCATCTAAAAAAATATTAAAGCGTTTGCGATTTTTCTTTTGGGGTTCTACTGAAGTAATCTTCACAAAACAATTATATAACTATACTGCTTCTTCAACTGCACCAGCTCCAGCTGATTCTTCATCTTCTCCAACTACAATTTTTTCTTTACCTATCTTTGGTTTTCCCCAAGCTTCTCTAACTTCTTTTTCTAATTTTTCTGCTTCTTTTTTGTTTTCTTTAAGAAATAAAGATGCTGCTGCTCTTCCTTGTCCAATTAATTTTTCTTCCCATTTAATAAAGGCTCCACTCTTTGTTAATATTCCCAGCTCTATTCCCACATCTAAAAGTTCACCTTCGTGTGAAACTCCTTCCTCATTCATATCGAACTCTGCAATCCTAAATGGGGGAGCCATCTTATTTTTTACAACCTTTACTCTGTGTCTACTTCCCACCACCATATCTCCATCTTTAATATTTTCAATTTTTCTAATATCTAATCTCACTGAAGCATAGAATTTTAAAGCCATTCCACCAGTGGTGGTTTCTGGATTTCCAAACATTACTCCAATTTTTTGTCTTAATTGATTTGTAAAAATAACAATCGTGTTTGTTTGAGAAATAGCAGCAGTCAGCTTCCTAAGAGCCTGAGACATTAAACGGGCCTGCATACCCATTACAGAATCACCCATCTCTCCTTCAATTTCTGCTCTTGGCACTAAAGCTGCTACAGAATCTATGACCAAAACATCAATCCCTCCGGATCTAATTAAAGATTCTGCAATTTCCAGACCCTGCTCACCAGTGTCTGGCTGAGATATTAGAAGTTCATCTAAGTTAACACCAATTTTTTGTGCTCTTTGAGGATCTAAGGCATGTTCTGCATCAATGAAGGCGGCAACTCCACCTTTTTTCTGAGCCTCTGCTATAACATGCAGACAAATAGAAGTTTTACCAGAAGCTTCTGGGCCATAAATCTCAACAATCCTACCCTTGGGCAATCCGCCAACACCTAAAGCTAAATCCAAAGCTATAGAACCTGTAGAAATTACCTGAGTAGTCATCTTCTCTGCTCTCTCTCCAAGTCTCATTATGGAACCTGTGCCGTATTGTTTTTGGATCTGAGCCATAGCTGCGGATATTGCAGATTTTTTAGCGTTAGCAATTGCCTCACCGTTTTGTGTCATAATCTTAATTTACCAAATATTAACCGAATGTCAATACCCCAATTTTCTCACTGTTTGGATGTATGGATACATAAAAAGAAGGGTCGGGGCGAGAGGAATTGGACCTCCTACTTCTCGACCCCCAGCCGAGCGTTCTACCGATGAACTACACCCCGAAAATATTATCGTATATGTTGTATTATACCAATATGCAAATTATTTCTCTAAATACCTGGGGAGGCAAACAGATTGATGCCCTTAAAAAATTTATAGAGGAAAAAGCCGAAGATACTGATATTTTTTGTTTTCAGGAAATATTCTCAACACCAACTGAGAATAAAGAAAACAATGGATTTAAACTAAATCTCTACCAACAGTTACAACCTATTTTAAAAGACTTTAATGGTTTGTTCGCCCCTACTCAAGATAAATATGTATTCTTTACAGGTTATGTAGATTTTGAACTATCATTTGGGCTATCCATTTTTGTTAAGAAAAATATTAAAATCTTATCAAGTGGTGATATTTTTGTTTTTAGAAAAAGAAATGGTTTAGATCCGAAAAATGTCAAACATACCATACCTAGAAACATGCAATATATTCAATTCAGTTTAGATGATAAAGATTTTTGGGTCTGTAATCTACATGGATTTTGGTTTCCTGGTCCGAAAACTGATACTCCAGAAAGAATAGAACAATCCAAAAAAATAATAGAATTTCTGGATTCAAAAACAGGAGAAAAAATATTATGCGGAGATTTTAATCTAGCGCTCGATACAGAAAGTGTCAAAATATTAGAGGGAAATTTAAAGAATTTAATTAGGGAATATAATATCTCAACAACCCGAAATAAACTGTATGATAGAACTGATGATAAGTTTGCAGACTATACCTTTGTAAGTCCTGAGGTTAAAGTTATAAAGTTTGAAGTTCCAAATATAGAAGTTTCCGATCATCTTCCGATGATTCTGGAGTTTACCAACTAGTTGGCCCTACTTAACTATTCTCTCCCAGGGGAATTCTTCTCTGCCAAAATGACCATAAGCAGCTGTTTGTAAATAAATTGGTCTTTGTAGATCTAGACCCTTTAGGATTCCTGAAACAGAAGTATCTAAAATCTTTGAGGCAAAGTCATCAATTACCTTGTGACTTTTTTTATCTGTTCCAAATGTTTCTACTTCCAGCATTACCGGCTTTTTTGCTCCAATAAAATATGCAATTCTTACCTCAGCCCGATCTGCCAATTTATTGGCAATGATATTTTTAGCAATAAAGCGGGCTGCATATGCCCCTGATCTATCTACTTTTGTGGGATCTTTACCGGAAAAAGCCCCTCCTCCAACCCTAGCATACCCCCCGTATCCATCAACCACAATTTTTCTACCTGTAAGCCCACAATCAGATGCTGGACCGCCGTTATGCCAAACACCTGTCCCATTTAAAATTAGTGCTGAAATAGAAATCTTAAATCCATGTCTGGCTAAAACTCCCTCCACTACATTTTTGAATATATCTTTTTTAACCTGAGCAATTTTAGTTTTTTCATCATGAGGAACAGCAATTACAACTTGAGCAATACCCACAGCTTTACCATTTTTATATTCAACAGTTACCTGAGTTTTTCCATCAGGTCTTAAATATGGCAAAATCCCCTCTTCCCTAACTTGATCTATTCTTCTTGCTAACTGATGTGCCATTATTATAGGAAGAGGCATTAACTCTTGTGATTCATTACAAGCATATCCAAACATCATGCCCTGATCACCTGCACCTTTATCAGAAGCCACTCCTACAGCAATTTCAGGGGATTGTGCATGTACAAAAACTTCAATGGGAGATTTATATGAAAAATTATAATTTGGATCACTGTAACCTAATCTTTTAATTTGTTCCTGGGCAATTTTCTTAATATCAATTTTGGCATGAGCTGTTATTTCTCCAGCAATAATAACTCTATTAAATCCACAAAGAGTCTCACAAGCTACATGTCCATTGGGGTCTTGAGCTAAAACAGCATCCAAAACAGCATCAGATATTTGATCACAGATTTTATCAGGATGTCCTGCACAGACTGATTCAGATGTAAAAGTTGTATTTCCGTTTGACATAAAGTTTGTCCACTCCGTCAAAGACTTCGCGGACCGCATCATACTTGGGCACCGTTACTTTCCGGTTGTCGCCCCGCATAGCTCTTATGAGCGACGTGGAGACTCTTGATGCATTGTTATTTAATCACACACTAAATATTTTTGCAAGACTACTCTTCAAAAACTGCATGTTTTTTAATAAGATCCATCATTATCTTTTTTCTTTCTTCTATCTCTCCATTAATATCTACTTCTATATTAAGTCTTAAAAGTGGTTCTGTATTGGAAGATCTTAGAGATACTCTCCAGTCAGCATGAGCGATTGATACTCCATCCAACTCATTAATTTCCGCCTCAGGAAATTCAGCTTTCATTTTCTCCATTACTTCCTTGGCATTTTTAACTTTAAAATTAAATTCTCCTGATTCATGAGACCTTCTAAGTCCGTCAACTATTTCTGATATTTTTTTATTTTCCTCAGTCATAACTTTTAAAATTAGGATAATCATAGGAATTTGTGATTCAGCATTACCTGTTTCTTTAAAAAAATAATGAGAGGAGGACTCCCCAGCAAATGCCCCACCTGTTTCATGTAGTTTTTCTGTTATGAATGAATGCCCAACTTTTGTAATAACAAATGTTCCACCTAACTCTTCCACTATTTTTTTAGGAGTCATGATATATCTTATATCCCCCAGTATTGTTGCACCTTTATGCTTTTTTAAAACCTCCCTTGCTACAATTGCAGTAATAATGGATGGAGGAATAATTCCTCCTTTTTCATCAATAAAAAATAATCTGTCTCCATCTCCATCAGGAGCCAATCCTAAATCAGCTCCTTCTTCAACTACTCTTTTTTGTAAATCCACTAAAGTCTCTTTCTGCAAAGGATCTGCCTGATGAGCTGGAAAAGTTCCATCCAGTTCAAAATTCATTTTAACTAATTCTCCTGGAATATGTTTATATAATTCTTCAATATAAAGTCCACCTAAAGCATTAGCTGCGTCAGCTACGACCTTATATTCATTTAACTTTGGATTGCCGGCAATATCTAAAGCATTTTTAACTTCCTCAACAACAACTCCTTCCATATTTTCTAAACTTCCCCCAGGAGCTTCTGGTAATTCTAAGTCTCCCATTGCTAGATTTTTGATATCTAACATCCCTGTACTTCCACCTATTTTTACTAAACCTGTAGGGGATTTTCTGACAATTTTTATTCCATTATATTCACCTGGATTATGAGAGGCTGTAATTTGTACCCCACCATCAAAACCCTTTTTAAAAACTGCATAATAAAAAGTTGGGGTAGAAACAATTCCTAAATCTATTACCTTTGCTCCCAAACTTACTAAAGTTTCTGAAACTGCCTTAAAGATAGCAGGGGAGGAAAGCCTCATGTCACGCCCTACAGCAATAGTTAAAGGTTGATTGGTTTGAAGTTGATCAGAGATCACTTTATAAATGGCTTTAATAATAGGGACAGCAAAATCTTCATTTATTTCTTGCGGGTATATACCCCTAATATCATAACTCTTAAAAATCTTGTCTGGAGGAATATTACTCATTTAGTACTAAAGTATTTTAGCACAAAATTAACGCTTTGGAGACTGCTTCTTAGCTCTAGCTTTACCAGCTAAACCGTATTTTCTTCTCTCTCTAACTCTGGCATCCCTAGTTAAAAGTCCTTCTTTTTTAAGAGGTGTTCTAAGTTCTGGTTCTGCCTTAGCAATAGCTCTGGCAATTCCATGTACCAAAGCTCCCAGCTGAGAAACCTGTCCTCCGCCCTCAATTTTTGCTGATATTGTATATTTTCCAATTGTGTTAGTTACCTCCATTGGTTTATTGTAAGCCCTCTGAAAAATTGCTCCTGCAAAATATTCTACAATTGGCTTACCGTTAACAGTAATTACTCCCTGACCTGCAGATAATCTTATTTTAGCTACTGCTTCTTTTCTTCTTCCAACAACAGTTGTTAACCCTGCGTGTGTCCCTTTTTTTTCTTCCATTATTTTGCCTCCCTTGCCTCGCCTTCGGCGGGTCCTTTAAATACTTTTAATTTCTTTATCATAGCTTTACCTAATTTAGAACCTGGAAGCATTCCTTTAACCGCATGTTCTATTATAAACTCAGGTTTTCTAATTATCATTTTATCAAATGTTTCTGACTTTAACCCTCCAGGATATCCTGAATGTCTGACATACACTTTATCTTGTGCCTTTTTCCCTGTTACTTTTACTTTTGAAGCATTGGTTACAATTACAAAATCTCCATTATCTAAATATGGCACAAAGTTAGGCTTATTTTTTCCCATTAAAAGAGTAGCAATTTCTCCTGCTAATCTTCCTAAAATTTTTCCACTGGCATCAATAATATGCTTTTCTCTCTTTATATCTTTGGCTGATAAAACATTAGTACTCATTTTTTCACTACTTTCTTTTCCACTTTTTCTTCCTTTACAACTTTTTTCTCTAAAGGCTTCAATTCCTCTGCACCAATTAAACTCATTTTAACCATTAAACTTCTATCTCCTTCTCTTATTCCCATTTTCATCAAAGAGGTATATCCTGAATTTCTTCCTGATAATTTTGGAGCAATTTCTTTTACTAATCTTTCCTGTAAGAGTGGATTTACAAAATATGACTGAAGTAATCTTTTAGAAGTTTTGGACTTTGCTAAGGTAATGATTTTATCAATCAATCCCTTTACTGCTTTTGCTTTTGCCTCAGTTGTGGTGATTGTACCATGCAAAAAAAGTTCCTGCACTAAACTTTTGAAGAGTGCAGTGCGTTCATTTTTATTTCTTCCAAGTTTTTTACCATAAACTCTATGCCTCACGAAGAGATAACCCCCTCTCAGAAAGCTTTTCTGATATTAAGGAAAGTGACTTAGTTCCTAGGTTTTTAGCTTTAAGTAATATCTGTCTTGGAACATTAATTAAATCTTCTATTGTGTTTATTTCAATAGCTTTCAGAGCATTTGTAATTCTGACAGGTAGATCCAATTCCTCAATTGTAAGCTTTAGAGTTTCTTCTGAAACTTTTGATCCTTCTTCTACTACTTCTTCCTCTGCATCAGGTTCATAAATTTTTCTGAAAGATTCCGAAAGAATCTTCGCTGCATCATTTACAGCTTCAAGAGGAGTCACGCTGCCTGTTGTAGTAACATCCAAAGTAAGTTTATCAAAATCTGTTGATCTGCCAACACGGGTTGGATCAACAGAATAATTTACAGATTCAACAGGAGAAAATAGAGCATCTATAGCAATAACACCAATTTCATTTGTCTTTCTTTCATCTGCAACAGAATAACCTTTACCGTTTTCTGCAATTGCCTCCATAGAAAGCTTTGCTTTAGCATCTGTAAGAGTTGCTATAACTTGATCGCCATTTACAATTTGTCCATCTCCCTCTACTTCAAAGTCAGATGCTTTTACAACCTTTTTACCTGTTGTCTTAATTGTTAATTTAACAGCTCTTTCTCCTCCAATTTGGAGATGCACTTTTTTCAAATTCAATATAATTTCAATCACATCCTCCATTACACCTTCTATTGTAGAGAATTGATGAGATACTCCATCAATTTTTACAGAAGTAATAGCGGCACCAGAAAGCGCAGTTAAAAGCACTCTTCTTAAAGAATTTCCCAATGTATGACCAAAACCGGATTCTAACGGTTCAATAGTAATTTGAGCAAAATTTTCTGCTTCTTTTTCTGATTTTATCTTAAACATATATTATCGGCTGTGAACAAGTTCTAGCCTAACGGCTATAGAACTCAACAATGAGCTGCTCATCTATTGCTTGTTCCATCTCCTCTCGTGCTGGGATTCTTAAAACCTTGCCTACTGTGGCTTTTCTTTCAAGCCATTCCGGCAAGGCATCAGTCGCTTCCAAGCTCTTTTTAACCTGAGTATTATCTCTCATATCGTCTGATAATGCAATAGTCTGTCCTACCTTCACCTTATAGGAGGGAATCCTCACTTTTTTGTCATCTACTCGAACATGTCCGTGCGAAACATATTGTCTTGATCCAGCCCTGCTTGTGGAGAAACCTAATCTATAAACTACATTATCCAACCTAGTTTCCAAATTTTCAAGCAATGTCAAACCAGTTGCACCTTTGACTTTGGAAGCTTTAACCACATATCCTTTAAATTGTTTTTCCATAATCCCAAAAAGCCTTTTTGCTTTTTGTTTTTCCCTAAGTTGTACCCCATATTCTGATACCCTTCTTCTCATCTTCCCACCATGCTGACCTGGAGCAACAGCACCTTTTTCCATAGCCTTTACATCTTTGGTAGTTAGGGCAATTCCTTCTCTTCTTGAGAGTCTTCTTTTTGGTCCTGTATATCGTCCCATTAAACTCTTCTCCTTTTCTTGGCTCTTGGACCATTGTGAGGAATTGGTGTTACATCTGCGATCATGGTGATATTGATTCCGGCGCTTCTTAATGCTTTTATAGTTGCATCACGACCAGGCCCTGGTCCTTTTATGTATACTTCACAAGCATTCATTCCAAATCCTTTAGCTTTAGTTGCTACATTCTCCATAGCAGAAATTGCAGCAAATGGAGTGGCTTTTCTTGCACCCTTAAACCCTGAATTTCCAGATGATCCCCAAGCTAAAGTTGCACCTTCGCCGTCAGTCAAGGTAACTAAAGTATTATTAAAAGTGGCAGTCACATAGACTCTGCCTGCTGTATATTTTTTCTCTGTTTTTGATTTTTTTACTGGTATAGTTTTCTTTGCCATATATTATGCCTTTGGAGTAGGAGCTCCACCTGTTGCCGCTACAACCTCTTTTCTGACAGTTCCCACAGTCTTTCTCTTTCCTCTTTTAGTTCTGGAATTGGATCTTGTTCTCTGTCCCCTTGATGGCAGACCTTTCTTGTGTCTACTACCTCTGAAACTACCAATTTCTTCAAGCCTTTTAATATTTTGTTCTACTTCCTGTCTTAAATCTCCTTCAACTTTAAATTTATCAACTACTTTTTGTATTTTATTAATTTCATCATCTGTTAATTCTTTAATCCTTTTTGCTCCATCAACACCTGAATCTTTCAAAACTTTAACCACGTTTGAACGACCTATTCCATATATATAGGTAAGTCCAATATCAACTCGTTTTTGTTCCGGTAAATCAACTCCTGCTATTCTAGCCATAAATTAACCTTGCCTTTGCTTGTGACGAGGGTCACGAGGACAGATGACATAAAGCATGCCCTCTCTTTTTACAATTTTACAAAATTTACATCTTGTTTTTATACTAGCTGCTACTTTCATAATTTTGTTCCTACAAAATTTCAAGGTTCTGCGATTAGCAGGTCCTTATAATTTTATCTATTTAATTCTAAACGTTATACGACCCTTGTCTAACTCATATTGTGGAGTCATCTCCACCCTAACTCTATCTCCTTCTAAAAGCCTAATATAGTGCATTCTCATTTTGCCAGAGATATGACAAAGTATTGTTCTCCCCAACAATTCAGGCAGTTCACTTGCTTTTTCAATAATGACTCTAAAAAGAGTATTCGGTAAAACCTCTGTAACTTTACCTTCTACCTCAATAACATCTTTTGCCATAATTAAGGACCAAAGTATTTTAACAAAATTAGCTTCAATTTACAACCCATAGGATTTATCACCTATGTGTCAAAACTTCAGCATTCTGTTTCCCTACTATGACCGTCGCTTCGAAAAGCCCACCGAGAGATTTATCAGCCGTTGAATAAGTCCAACCGTCTTTTTCCAAAACTAATTCATACTTACCTTTAGCATAGATCACTTCAATAGCTAACGTCATTCCTGCCTTAAGAATAAGTCCTGTCCCTTTCTCTCCATATCCAGGAATCTCAGGCTCTTCATGCAGACTTTTTCCTACCCCATGTCCTACTAAACTTCTTACCACAGAATATCCATTTTTCTCTACTTTTTGTTGTATGGCAAAAGATATATCCCCAATTTTATTACCATCAATAGCTTGAGCTATACCATCTTTAAGGGCCTCTTGTCCTGTCTGCAAAAATTTCTCTTTTTCAGGATCTTTTCCCAAAAGCATACTCCAAGCGCAATCTGTATGCCAACCTTTATACATCACAGCCAAATCCACACTCACAACATCTCCATCTTTAAATTCTCTATCAGTTGGTATACCATGAACCACTTGTTCATTTACTGTAATACAAGTTGCATATTTATATCCAGGAACTGTTTTGTAGGATAAATCTCCTCCTAGTTTATATATTTCCTGTTCAACAGCCTTATCAACTTCTAACTCTGAGACTCCTAACTTTATTTTATCTAATGATTTTTTTAATGCCATACCTGCAATTTTGCCGCTTTTTCTCATTAAGTTTAGCTCATATCCATTTCGCTTTTTTATCATTGAATTTTTTCCCTTATGTCGCTTTGTATTTTTTCAATATCACCCATACCATCAATTTCAACCAAAATTCCTTTATTTTTGTAATACTCAAGCAAAGGTTCTGTTTGCTGAAAATAAAGTTCTAATCTTCTATTAATAAGTTCTTCAATATCATCTGTCCTTCCCCTTTTTAAAAGCCTTTTAAGAGTTTCTTCTTTTGGAATTTTGATGTAAATAGCCTTTTCAAAATTTATATCTTCAATACTTTGGGCTTGCTCAAGTGTTCTTGGATAACCATCCAAAATAAAACCAGTCTTGCAATCATCCTTTTGCAACCGACCCTTTATTAGTGAAACAACTGTTTCATCATCAACCAAATTTCCTGATTCCAAAATTTCTTTTAACCTTTTTCCTTCAGCCGTATCAGATCCTGCAATTTCTCTTAAAATATCACCTGTTACAATGAACGGAATATTTAAATAATCTGACATAAGTTTTCCTTGTGTAGATTTCCCTGAGCCCTGTGGGCCTATTAATAATATTTTCATAAATTGTTATTTTCTTTTTGCAAACACCTTGTAGCTTCTTTCAATAAGCTTACTTTCAAATTGTTTGGCAGTATCTAAAATAACTGAAACCACAATTAAAAGACCTGTTCCCCCTAAAACTAAAGTTTGTATACCTGTCACTTGCGAGGCAATAGATGGCAATACGGAAATTGTTCCTAAAAATAAAGCTCCTGCCAAAGTAATTCTTATCATTATATAACTTAAATAACTAGCTGTTTGAGTACCTGGTCTAATGCCTGGGATAAATCCTCCATATTTTTTAATTTCTTCTGAAACCTTAGTAGGGTTAAAAATTACAGCGGTGTAGAAAAATGTAAATCCAACAACCAAAGCAAAATAGACAAGATTATAAACTAAACCTGTAGGATCAAAGTGCGTCACCATGAGTTTTCCAAAATAAGCCAATTGAGGATTAGGCAATTGTGCCAAGTAAGATCCTGCGAAAGATGGGATTAAAACTAAAGAAACTGCAAAAATTATGGGTATAACACCTGCTTGGTTAACCCTTAAAGGAAGATACGTTTGAGCACCACTGCCTGCCTCTCTGCCTCCTGTAAATCTTCTGGCATAAGCAATAGTTATTTGTCTTCTACCCTCATTAATAAATACAACCCCTGCTACTACCAAAAGAGATAGTGCTGAGAAAATTAAAATATTGAGTGTTTGGGATTGATCCACAACGGACACAGTTTGACTCAAAACAACAGGAACCCTAGAGACAATACCTGCAAAAATCAGAAGTGATATTCCATTTCCAATCCCATACTCAGTGATTAACTCTCCAAGCCACATTAAAAATATTGCTCCTGCCGTCATGCCGACAATAATCGCCACCATCTGAATAGGAGTTACCAAATTTACAATTCCCTGATTCTTAAGTAAAGCAAACATTCCAATTGCTTGTATTAAGGCCAAAGGAACGGTTAAATATCTTGTGTATTGATTAATAAGTTGTCTGCCATATTCTCCATCTTTCGATATAGCTTCTAATTTTGGAATAATCATTGTTAAAAGCTGAATTATAATGGAAGCATTAATATAAGGATTAAGTCCTAAAGAAATTACAGAAAAATTGGCTAAAGTTCCTCCTGAAAAAATATCTAAGAGACCTAAAAATTGGTTGGAAGAAAAGAGATGCTGTAGTGCGACTAAATCTACTCCTGAAACTGGTATGTGAGAAATAATTCTGAAAATAATAATTATGACTGTGGTGATTATTATTTTTCTTCTGAGTTCTTTTATCCTAAATGCATCAAATATCGGGGCAAGGATATTAGCCATTTTCCACCTTTCCACCCTTTTTCTCGATTTCGATTTGTGCTTTTTTAGAAACCGGAAGTTTTACAGTAAGCTTAACTTTTAATTCCCCATCACCTAATATCTTAACTCCTTTTTTAAGATCTTTCTTATTGATCAAATTTATCTTTAGAAGTGATTCTAAATCTACAATAGAATTTGTCTTAAATATATTCAAATTCTCTAAAGTAATAATTTTAGATGCTAAAGCAGCTCTAGAATTTCCTAAACCTCTTCTTAAAGGAAGTTTTTTATAAGTAGGTAAACCAGCTCCTGTAAATACAGCAGGAATTTTACCTCTGGCTTTTTGACCTTTAGTACCACGCCCTGCAGTTTTTCCCAGTCCTGATCCAATACCGCGACCAACTCTCTTTTTTCTTCTGATTTTAGTTTTTACTAACTCATTTAGTTTCATTTTTTCTCCTTTCAGGTGAAGGGATTTCTCTTAATTTACTTAATGCCTGTAATGTAGCATATACATTTGATGCCTTATTTGTAGTTCCTAAAGATTTTGAAACAATATCATGAATTCCAGCTGCTTCTACAACTACTCTGACAGCTCCCCCAGCAATAACTCCTGTCCCAACTGGTGCTGGTTTAAGAAGAACTTGAGCAGCCCCATACTTTATTAAAATTGTGTGTGGAATTGTTCTGCCTTTAAGAGGAACTGTTATTAAGTGTCTTTTGGCATACGATGTTGCTTTTCTTACAGCTGATTGAACTTCTGCTGCTTTACCTAAACCTACTCCAACTTTTCCTTTTCTATCTCCAACAACCACTAAAACCGAAAGAGATCTTTTATCTCCTCCCTTAGTCTTTTTTGAAACTCTGTTTACCTGTACAACTCTCTCAAAAAATTCTGATTCAACTTGCTCCCGAGGTTGTCTGTTATTTTGATTATTTCGATTGTAATTTGTATATGCCATTTATCTTTTAAGTTTCTTTAGAACTTTAGTCCCCCTTCTCTAGCTCCTTTTGCTAACTGTTCTATTCTACCCTGATATAAGAATCCGCCTCTATCAAAAACTACTGTGGTTATTTTACTCTTTAATGCTTTTTCTGCCAAACTTTTACCTACTTTGTATGCCTTTTCCTGTTTTGTTCCTGTTTCTTTCATATCAGTTGCTGATACTAAAGTTTTACCTAAACTATCATCAATAATTTGAGCATAAATTCTTTTAGTTGACCTAAACACAGATAATCTTGGGCACTTAGTTGTACCCCAAAGATGTTTTCTTATTTTTTTATGTATTCTCTTTCTTGCTACTTTTTGCATATATTTGTTATTTAGCTCCTGCTCCTGGCGCACCAACTTTAGCGCTCTTTCCAACTTTCTTTCTAATATATTCACCTGAGTATCTAATTCCTTTACCTTTATAAACATCTGGCACTCTTACTTTTTTCAAATTAGCAGCAATCTGTCCAACTAAATTTTTATCAATACCTGATACTTTTATTTTTGTATTATCTAAAACCTCAAAACTTATTCCTTCCGGTGCTTCAACTTCAACAGGGTGTGAATAACCTACATTTAATGTCAGCTTATTCGAAGAACCGTCATTACCATTAACCTGTGCTCTAAAACCTACTCCCACTAATTCCAAATCTTTAGTCCAGCCTTCAGTTACTCCAACTACCATATTGGAAAGTAGACTTCTCATAAGCCCGTGTAAAGCTTTTATTCTTTTTTGATCATTTTTTCTTTTAAATAAGATTGTTGAGCCTTCCAGTTCAAATTTTATTTCAGGAGCTAGATGAAGATTAAGATTTCCTTTAGGACCAGAAACTGTAATATTACCCGCAGTATGTTCTACTGTGACGCCAGTTGGTATTAAAATTGGTGATTCTCCTACTCTACTCATGTATTTTTACCAGACAAATGCCAGTACCTCCCCTCCAACTTTTTCTTTTTTAGCTGTCTTTCCAGTCATCAGTCCTTTAGGAGTTGAGACAATTGCTATACCTAAACCATTTAATACTGTAGGTATCTCAGAGACACCTTTATAAATTCTTAGGGATGGCTTAGAGATTCTTTTAATATCTGTTAGTGAGGGTTTTCGGCCGTTATACTTTAATAGGACTTCTACTTGTTGGTCTTTTTCCGAAACAGATTGTAAAAACCCTTCTTCCACTAGAAGTTTCATAAGTTTTACGATCAGTTTTGAATACCTTACAGTCACTGAAGGCTTTCCAATTCTGTAACCATTTTTAATTCTAATTAATGCATCTGCTATTGGATCCATATTACCAACTCGCTTTCTTCACTCCGGGAAGTAATCCCTGGTGAGCTAAATCTCGAAAACATAATCTGCATAGCCCAAATTTTCCAATATAAGATCTTGATCTTCCACAACGTTGACATCTATTTTTCTTTTGTACTTCATATTTAACTTTTACTTTTACAACATTCGATGTTTTTGCCATATTAACTCCTGAAAGGTACTCCTAGATATTCTAAAAGCTTTTTGCCTTCTTCTTTGTTCTTAGCTGTTGTGGTAATTGTTATTGCCAGCCCTCTTGTTTTGTCAATTGTTTTATAATCAACTTCAGGAAAGATTGTTTGTTCCCGTAGGCCAATGTTTAAATTACCAAAACTATCAAATGATTTTTCTGAAATCCCTTTAAAATCTCTCACCTTAGGTAAGACAACTGATACAAATTTATCTAAGAAAGCATACATTCTAACACCTCTTAGCGTTACCATCATCCCTATTGGCTGACCTTTGACCACTTTAAATGAAGCAATAGATTTTTTAGCATGAGTTACAACAGGGTTTTGGCCAGACAAGGCAGTTAAATAAGTCTTTGTTTTATCCAATATTCCAGCGTTATCTTTTGCTTCACCAAGTCCAATACTTATAACAACTTTGGCAACGCGTGGAACTGCCAGCTCATTTTTTAAACCGAGCTCATCCTGCAATTTCTTTAATACTTCAGTTATATATTTTTCTTTTAGTCTGTTTGTCATATTTTTTAATCCTTTTTAGAACCGTTAGATTCTAAATTTCGCTTACACTTTTTGCATATTCTTGATTTAATCTTACCTACAATTTTGTATCCTATTTTTGCTAATTTTTTACAGTTTGGGCAAATAAGAGACACATTAGAAACATTCATTGGTTTAGGAAGATCAATTATTCCACCTTCCATATTCTGCATTTTTTTAACATGTCTTTTATACAAATTTGCTCCTCCAACAAATACTTTGTTCTTTTCAGGCAAAACAAATTCTACAGTCCCCTCTTTTCCTCTGTCTTTACCCAATATTATTTTTACTTTATCTCCTTTTTTGATCTTCATGTCACCATACCTCCTGTGCTAAAGATATTATTTTTGAATAGCCTGCATCTCTAACTTC
>Ga0209542_10011755_pt1 | contig 15467 bp, 17 predicted proteins | sample RifCSPhighO2_01_FD_184028 | JGI IMG/M metagenome (GOLD analysis project Ga0209542, IMG submission 184028) | Soil microbial communities from Rifle, Colorado - Rifle CSP2_plank highO2_0.1 (SPAdes) (version 2) | ecosystem: Environmental > Terrestrial > Deep subsurface > Rock core/Sediment ... | reverse complement strand
GCGATTAGAAATTGGAAGTACCCTTGTGGTGCGACCTAAATTTCTTGAGCGAAGCGATTAGAAATTGGAAGTACCCTTGTGGTGCGACCTAAATTTCTTGAGCGAAGCGATTAGAAATTGGAAGTACTCTTGTGGTGCGCACAGTCACCCACGCCGTTTTTGAGGAACAGTATAAAACGGCGGGGATGGCTCTCTTGAAAAACTCAATTCGTGAGAGAGAAAGCCGCGTCGCTCCAGTTAACTTCATACAGGACTTCGCAAGTCCCTTTGAATGAACCTTGAGGGCATTCTCCTGCGTCTGCGCTACCGCTTTTTCTGATTGTCGCTTTCATAATGTAGCGATTGCCGAGACTTGTATAGCCACCGCTATAAAATTTTCCGGCGGCCCAATCAGCACTACCTACGCCGTTCGCAACAGGATAAACAGAAGGCACGCCTGACCAAAGCCCGCTCCCAGTGCAATTGAGACAAATCCCTTCAGCACTGACTGATGTTTTGTCGCTCGTAATCTCAAAAAGATCCAATTCGAGTTGCGCATCTACCTAAACATCTGTTTAAGACGGCGATAGACTCTGTCATCGCCGCGCTTGTCAATCAGAGGAACTTTCAGAACATCCTTGTCGACAAAATAGACGATGCGATAATCGCCGGAACGATACCGGCGAAACGGCGCATGGCCTTCAAGAAGTTTCGAGCGCGGAAGGAGCGGATCTGCTGCGAGAGAAAATATCTTCGCGCTTATCTGGCGCCGATACTTCCCGGGTAGCGATTCAAGAAAATCTCTCGCTTCTGGCCAAATATCAATTCTTAGCATGGAGGATCTTGCGTAGGTACGCTTCACTCGCCTTCACTCCGAGTGACTTGCTTCCTCGCATCACCTCCATCGCACGCATACCGAGATAAAAATCCTCGATTGCCTCCATATCCGCGGGCGAAATGACGAACGCGACGCGCCTTCCTCTGCGGTTTATCGCCACGGGCCGCCTCTGCGCGGCGTCAATTAGTTTTCCAAAGCTGTTCTTCGCCTCACTCGCGTCAAATGTTATTGTCTCTATTTTGCTCATGCATCCATAATAGCCCAATTGGCCAATTTGTCAAAACGTATGACCACCGAGCTCAACAAGGCGGCAGAGTCAAAGCACGGCGGGCTCCCTGCAAAAGAACTTAGTAATCCTGGAATCTTACCTGCTCAATCGGCCTCATCGGTACTGTACTCCAATTCGTTACACTCTGGGTACCAGCTACACAACCCATAAGCACATTCGACTCGCTGTATACAGTAATCATGCATCGCGGTTTCTTTTCATTACCATCACGGAGAGGAAAAGCGGCAGCATCAAAAAGCCATGACTTATTATTGGAGTCGTACTGAGCAGCAGAGCTCGGAGGATTACCCGCTAAAGAGTAGCCACTGAAGTCGGTCGCCGCCAGGCGGTTGATGGCAATTTGGGTCGCCTGATCTCTCGATAGTACCGTGCTCTGACCAGAAGATTGCGAGGTAACGCTGCCGTCAGCGTGCACGTCGTATGTGCCTTGAACTATTTCGTCTGATCCGAAAATATATCGCAACAGAGGATTTACTCCGTCGAAAGACAGTGTCGGCAGGTATTTTGGTTGCGGATTTGAGTCGGTTTTGCTTGCATTCGAGAAGAAAATCGTACGAATGATGTCGTTCAAATCAATACCAAGCACTTGCCGAATCGTCATTCCAACTTCTCGACGTCCGACCTCGTGAATATTAGGTACAGAATATACAGAACCCTTCGCCACAATGTACGCTTTATGATTGTAGATGCACCCCGAAGGACAATCCTGACCGGGACCAACCGACAATTCTACGAAGAATGCGCTCCCACCAGAATATGCAATTGGAGTGATGGAGCAGCTAACAACATAATCTGTAGTCAGACCGTAGGATTGATAGTTGATTCCATACTGCGAATAACAAATCCGAGCATCAATGTACGTGTCTGTTCTCCCGACAACCGGAGGCGTGACCGCAGCCACAGTAGTGATGTTAAATGAAGCCGTTTCGGCAGTCGCAATCGGCGTGCTTCCTGTTTCATCATGCGTCAATGTAGCTCGGATTTTGTACGAACCTGATGTCACGAAAGAGCAATACCATGGCTCGAACGGGCATACGGTCCTTCCGCCCCATTGCTTTGTGCCAGCGAGAGTTCCCGACGTGCCGTAAATGTTTTGAACATATTCTCCGCCAGCAGTGTACAAATCGAGAGACACGATGACATGCTTTAATAGATGACTTTCGTTGCTAACTTGCCAATTGATGCTGACAGTATCTCCCTGTTTAAAACTTTGTGCTGACACCGAAACGCTGACGGTCGGTTTGCTGGATGATGACGGCGTACATTTCAACACAGTGCAGCCGTTTTCGGAGATGTAGGAACCGATATATCCTTGCGGACAGCTACCGTCCGTTACCGCAGGGCATAAACTGCCGGATGGCAAAACTGGTGTCGTACCACACTTCGCGGCTATTGCCGCGCGCGTGCGTGGGCCAATGACGCCATAGCCGGTTGACGCAGCATCACCATACGAAATGATAGAATTTTGCGCTTGCCATCGTTGTACTGCTACCTCGGTAAGTGGACCGAAGAACCCCGTCGCAGAATCACTATCCAACAATCCCTGCGCGATGAAAAACTGTTGAAGCGAAATCACGTCGCTTCCGCGACTGCCGCGCGAGAGTGCGCGATACAGATTTGGACACGAGTTGGAAGGTGTAGAAATCGTTGTTGTGTCGGATGTCAGATTACTCAATTGCGCTTGAAGTGCGGTTATTTGACTAATCAACGACTGAATTTGCGCTCGTATCTCATCTACCGTAGCGGCATTCGCGAGCACGGGAACAAGCAAAGCGGAAATAATAAAAGAGGCGAGGAAATATTGCTTTCTCATACCTTTTATTATGCCGCTACCACTCTAACAATACAATACGCTCTTTCGGACAAGAATGTAGCGCGGGAGCGACTTCCTTTTGATAAAGGAATTTGGTGGGATTCAAATACAAAGTGGCGCCTTGCCATACAAGATTATTTAGGGAATGGCGAGATGCAAATCAGTATGTATTTGCCCACCCTCCATGCGCGACCTAAATTTCTTGAGCGAAGCGATTAGAAATTGGAAGTACCCTTGTGGTGCGACCTAAATTTCTTGAGCGAAGCGATTAGAAATTGGAAGTACCCTTGTGGTGCGACCTAAATTTCTTGAGCGAAGCGATTAGAAATTGGAAGTACCCTTGTGGTGCACACAATCATCCCCACCGTTTTGGGAAAAATCATAATAAAACGGCGGGGATGTCTCCCGTAATTACTTCAAACACCCAACGTATCCCGCGTCTTCAACCGAGTACGCTTTTCCTGCTCCGTTGATGTGAAGTGTGTAATACTCCTTTTCATCTTTTTTGACCGAGATATTTCCACATTGAACATTCCATCCGTAGCCGAGTTGATACTGTTTTTGAAATGCGTCGTATTGAGCATTTTTATTCCGCACATCTTGCGTACACTCTATCGCATCGTAGAAAGTACCTTGCGTACAAACTGGACTGGACGAAACGGTCTCTTTTACAGTATCAGTTTTGCTTGCTAAGTTTATTTCATGCCAAGCAATAGATGCATAACCCGCCTCGCCAGAACTTGCGAAGAGAGAAACGGTAGTGCCGTCAGATGAAATGTCCTGAATGCTGTAATTGGGTCCGTGGGCTTGCGAGCAAACAGCGATGTCAAGAATTTTTGTCTCAGTCGCACGCGCCATATCTACGACCCTAAGTTCACATGGTTGACGAGGTGCAACGGGCCCGTACTCGTTAGGACTCTCGTCGGTGGGGCCGATGGCAAGAAAGACAAGCGTATTCCCCTTTACAGCGAAATCTGCTATTCGCCACGGCTCATAAAAATCCTTTAGCGGTACAGCAGAAATTTGACCCGACTTCATATCGCGGCGCGAAATACTGTTGTTTGCACTCATGTAAAACATTGCCCCATTTTCCACTTTGACTTCGGGGACGTAGGGGTATGCCGTATTAGGAACCTGCATGATCTCTTTCTTCGCTCCAGTTTGAGAATCAAACAAAATAACAGAAGCTTCCTTTCGATTGATCCCTTGAACAAGCACTACTCCTGCAAGTGCTTGCGCGGCCGGTTGCGTCGGAGTATTGGTGATGGTATTAGTCGTCCCGTTTTGTGAAGTTGAATTTGAGGCTGGAAGTGTCGGTATTTCGTTTTCAGTAAGAGTTGGCGAAGGCGACTGTTGCATGACGTAATATACCCCGCCTCCGAGGACAATCAGACCAAGCGCTATGGCTATCAAAATCGCGGCGCTCACGAATCCTCGTTGAGTTTGCATAACAAAGTGGGGACAACTTATTGATAAATTACAACTCCACAATAGCACGTTTTTGCCATACGAGGATTCTAAAGTGGAAGCCGCCCCCTCGCCTTGAAACGGAGCGGAAAGGACAATTTTCCTTCGACTCCACTCAGGATGGTGATCCTGTCGAACCACAAGTTTTTCTTCCTAGAGCGTTCATGCGAGCGTGCAGAGTAGCTTGGCGGACTAGGTACGAGCGTGCGCGATTTATGGTGAGTGTGTCGAACCAAGCGCACACAAAATTTCCTATTTAACAATCAACGACTGAACTATATGGTCCAAGACCCCTTCCGTTTCTTCAGCAGTTGCGTACGGCTTACCAGTGCCGTACAGCGCAAACAAGCTATAGCTCTTCATGCTTGCAGAACCACTAAAAACATATTCGACCAAACCTATACTTCCTCCAAAACCAGCAGAGCGATAAACAGTTTTTGTGATTACAGAAGGATTTTGCCCGGTGATTTTAGATTCGCGAATTTTACTCCAAATATCTTTATCCTCGGCAACAAAAGGTACGGAGATAGCGACGTTAGGATCATTTTCCCAGACCTCATCGTTTTCGCAAGTAGTCTGAAACCAGTCGGGATGTGCACTGCTCGTCTTATATGTTTTGCATTGCCAGTTTTTGGGATGGGAAAAGGATATACCGAAATCGACGTTGGAGTACGGTACATAGGTTTGCGTACCAACTACACATTCCCACTCACCGTGGCCGTCCATTTTATCCACCACCCTCCATTCACCGCCAGAACATGGAGATGTTGGCCTCGGGGGTACTTTGACATAATACGACGGTGACTCTCCTATCAGAAGGGGACCGCCATCAGAATTTGTATTCACTGGCGGGTTGATAGTTTTGCTTGTTTCAGATTTGTTTTCTGTACTTGCAACATCCGACAGAATCGGAAATCCCGAAGTTGTTTGAGGCACACTCGACGTATTCAAATACCACAACCCTCCTGCGACAAGCACAACCACCACGACGATACCAATCAAAATGTTGCGACTCATATAAATTACTTTAATAAAATTATATGAATAAAAATTTTCTTTTCCCCACAAGTATGACGTTTTTGAAACAAAAATGCAATTATGTGTATGACCACCGAGCTCAACGAGGCGGCAGACCTGTGCTTGCGCTTTTCATTTTGCTGATGTGTACCCCGTGTCCACTTTATGGGGTACAGATCACTGGCGGACGGGGTGGGACTCGAACCCACAAGCCGCTTTTGACGGCTACAGATTAGCAATCTGCTGGCTTACCAAATTCGCCGCACCCGTCCAGTCCGACGAATGGTACTTTAATTCGAGTATCTTTTCAAATGTTTTGGATTATGAAAATCGACAATAGTAAGATATTTTCTTATTTGCTTTTTGCTTGCGCTTGCGTCTGGAGTGCGTTACGCATATAAAGCTCGAGGGGTTAGGAACAGGAGGAACCCATGCAAGTAACCGTGTGTTTCCTCCTGCGGGAGGAAAAGGTATGTCTCGCTCAAAAGAGGCGGACATACGGGATTGGGTTATGGAACGGCTACGGCGGAAGGGTCAAAGACGGTGAGTTCGTAGAGGCCTGTGCTATCCGGGAGACTCACGAGGAGTCCAGTGTACACGTCTCTCCGGACAATCTGGTCAAGACTGCGGTCGTGAGAATATATCGCGGCGGCGAGTTTCAGTACGAGCTCCACGTCTTTCTCGCGCGCACGTGGGAAGGCGAACCGCAAGAATCAGAGGAGATGGGTCCGCCGCGCTGGTTCCGCTTCAACCGGCTTGGCGCACTTCCGCTTCTCGACATGTTCTCCGACGACCTGGTCTGGCTACCGCGCGCACTTTCTGGGGAAAAGTTCGAGGCGGATGCCTACCTTTCGCTCGAGGGTGACGCGACTGACCGCGTCGTGTTCCGCAAAGCAACGTTCAGATGAGGGCCGCTTCACGCGATCCTCTCGCTTATCCTTCGATCACTCGAATTTGTTTCGCGGCACTTTCCGCAATGAGCTTCTAACTCACGCGCGCGCGAGTGCAAGAAGCGTAACGGGAGTGCCTGTTTTGGAGAATGGACGCGCGGCCTCTTTGAGCGTTGCGCCAGTCGTCACAACATCGTCTATAAGGTAAATATGGGAATCGCGCAAAACGAAGTCGTTTGCGGCAAAAGCACCGGAGACGTTTGTAAGCCGCTCGGCACGCGGGAGCTTTGTCTGCGGTGCCGTGTCGCGTGTGCGCAAGAGCACACCCTCTTTCATATATGAAAGAGTGCCATCATGAAACTCAATAGGTAGGATGTTCAAGACCGCCTGTATTTGGTTGAATCCACGTTCATGCACGCGATTCTTATGGAGTGGCACAGGAACGAGAAGAATGCGTCGTGAAGAAAATGTGTGCATTGATGCGAACTCTTCTCGAAGGTAGTCGGTGAGGAGCGCCGCACATAATTTGGCGGCATGCCCGGAGCGGTCGTATTTTAGAGAACGTATCAAATCTTTTGCCGCGGACTCTCGGTAATCCATGAGCGTGAGAATTTGCACACCGAGCAATTCATGTAATACAGGACAGAGAGGGATCTCATCAAAAGAACGTGCTTCAGTGCGTGTCCGTCTTTCACGCCGAGGAAGCACAGTATCAAGGATGGAGTCTAGGATATCTCGAATTTCGAACATGGTAGCATTGTGCCATACGTACCCCGTTAGAAATCGCGAACAGGTGGAATCAATTTTATTCTTGCGGCCCCAAATAGATACGGTTTAGATACGGTTTCATAAGAAATACAGCTCACGTGATTTCTGCGTGGTATAATTTTACTTCTATGCCTTGCTTTTCTATACGTAAAAGATAGCGGGCTACGAGCTAGTCTTCATGGCATTTTCCTTTAGCGATATAACGCGCAAGCTTGGTTCGGCATTTGGCGGGAGTTCCGAGGAGAGTGTTCTCGGCATCGACATTGGTGCGAGCTCTGCGAAAATAGTGCAGTTACGCGCTTCGCGCGGCGCGGCAATTCTTGAAACATACGGTGAAATATCGCTCGGTCCCTATGGGAAACAGCCGATAGGGAAAGTGGTGAAGCTTTCGCCGGAAAAGACGGCGGAGGCGCTCACCGATCTTATGAAAGAAGCTAATGTCACTGCGCGTTCGGGAGGCGTCGCTATTCCGTTCTCCTCAAGCTTGGTCTCTATTTTAGACTTGCCAAAGACGGACAGGGAAGCTCTGAAGCGAATAATTCCCATTGAAGCGCGCAAATACATTCCCGTGCCGGTCTCCGAAGTGCAACTTGATTGGTTTGTTATTCCAGAACAAGAAGAGGAGCAAAGCGCGTTCGATCGAGTGGAGAAACCGACCAAGCGTCCTCACGGTCAGGAGGTGTTGCTCGTCGCCATTCATAACGAAACGATCGAAAACTATCAAACCATCACTGAAAATGCCGGGCTTAAGGCCGAATTCTACGAGATAGAGATGTTTAGCACCGCACGCTCTTCTCTCGGCCATGGCATTGCACCCGTACTTGTTGTAGACCTCGGTGCGGGGACGACGAAGATGTATGTTGTTGAACGCGGCATAATCCGTTTGACACATCTTGTCACGGTGGGCGGCCAGCACATTACAGAGACCCTTGCACGTTCTTTAGACTGGGAATTCGAGAAAGCGGAGAGAGTGAAGCGTGAGCGAGGGCTCAAAGACTCAAACGCGTATTCTGTCGAAGAGAACGAACGCATAAAGGTGGCGTTGTTATCAACACTATCCCGTGTGTTCGGTGAAATAAATCGGGTACTATTAAGCTACGGGCAGCGATACAACAAAAACATATCGCGCGTTGTCCTTTCAGGCGGCGGGGCGTCGCTTCCCGGGCTTTCCGAAGAGGCGAAAATCTCTTTGAATGCGGACGTTGAGATAGCGGATCCGTTCGCACGAACGGAGGCGCCGGCGTTCTTGGGGCAAGTACTGCGGGAGATAGGTCCCGGGTTCGCGGTTTCTGTCGGTCTGATTCTTAGGAAACTTAAACATTCCTAAGAGTCTCCCAGCTCTCAATGAGTTTCGATGCGCCCGTTTTTCAGATTCGATGTGCATGCGGGAAATTAAGTATTTGTTAATGCCAAACGTTAGATTGCACTACGATTTTTTATAACTTATGCCCGAGCAACAATCATCAACATCGTTCATCCCTCGCGACGGGGGACAGACGAATCGCATACGTCGTGCGGAAACAGGCGGACTGCTGGAGCTCATGATACTTGTCTCAATAGTCCTTTTTGTCGCTTCCGGGGCGCTTGGTATCGGTATGTTCCTTTATCGCCAATACCTGCAGGCGAGCACTGCTTCTAAGGTAGATCAATTAGAGCGAGCAACTGCGGCCTTTGAGCCCACACTTATTAAAGAGCTTACCCGGCTTGACGACCGCATGCGTGCCGCGAGTGACATCTTGGAGCGTCACATAGCTCCATCCGCGCTGTTCGGTATGCTTGAGAAAACAACTCTGCAAACAATAACGTTCCGTTCTCTTACTCTGGATGCCGCGGATCCTCAAAAAATGTCGGTCAAAATGGAAGGGGCCGCTAATAGCGTGAACTCCATTGCTCACCAAGCGGACCTATTCAGCAAGATCGGAATGATAAACAATCCCATTTTCTCGGATATTGATCGTCAGTCTGATGGCGTTTACTTTACGCTTTCGGCGCTTCTCAATCCCGGCATGCTCAGCTATGCGGCGCTACAGAGAGGTTTGGCTCCCGAACTTCCTCAAGTAGGTTCCGTGCCGCCGTCTCCTAGCCAACAACCTCCAGCATCTCCATTCGAGGCGCCGGGCACTACGGAACCATCTCCTGATGAACCATCTCCCGATGATCTATCTCCCGATGAGCTATCTCCCGATGAGCTATCTCCTGATGAGATGTTTCTCGAATAGGGTGCGGAATTGTAATACAATTTACTATGATAAGACTTATCATTTCGGCAATAGCATTTGTGGTCGCCCTCGGCATCTTCTTTATGTATACACAGCCGACCTACGATAGCACTCGAGAGTTAAAGGATAAGATTCGTCAATACAATCAAGCACTTGATAAAGCGGCAGAGCTTCAACAACTGAAGCAGGCCCTCTTATCACGCTACAACGCGTTCGATCCGACGGATTTGTCGCGCCTGCAAAAATTATTGCCCAACCATGTGGATAACGTACGGCTCATTCTCGATATCGATAATCTCGCAGGGCGTTACGGTATGGCGCTCCAAAACGTCGTTATCAGTACACCTGGCAAGGACAAAGAAAACGAGGAAGAATCTTCCTTGGGCGCTATTGGCGAGTCGCAACAGAAATTCGATTCACTCACGCTACAATTCTCGACACAAGCAACATACCCGCTCTTCATGCAATTTCTACAGGAGTTGGAATCAAGTCTGCGTATCGTTGACCTTGTTTCCCTTACGCTTACTCCGGAGACGGACACCACCGCGTCGAAGGAGCCGATATATCGTTTCGGTATTACCATAAAGACGTACTGGTTAAAGTAATATGACGTCTCTTTTTTCTCGCAATACTCTGTTAGTCGTTGCCGTTGGTATCGCTCTTTTGATCGGTCTGTGGTACATGTTCTCCGGTGACAAACCGAAGGGAGCGTTGCTTACCACTACCTCTGTATCGGGTACAGAGTCCATCGCAGAAATTGGGATTGTGGAAACACTCTTGACACTGCGGGCCGTTTCTCTGTCAGGGACAATATTCTCAGACCCGGCTTTTGGCGCGTTGCGGGATTTTGGAACGCAGATCATTCCTGAACCGGTCGGACGTCCGAATCCGTTTGCGCCGAGGGGAGTAGGAGATTCAAGTACGACAGATAAAAACACGTTACTTCCGGATTCCACTCCCTGACTCTCGTATGCACGTCCGCAAGTCACATACAGAATCCCCATTTCTTTTATTAGTGCGCCTCGGGCGCGTTGAGTCCTAGCATGAGGTATGCCTCGTGCCACGACTCCGCTATCTGAAGTAGGCGTGACGGACGCTTCTCTTGACGTTCAAACGTCCGGGTTTGCTCCAGACAGTTCGTCTGTCGGGGGAGATTCCGGTGTTCCTTCGCGAAGCATCGGGGACACCAAAGTGCCCTATGACATCTTGCGCTACATCCCCGAAGAATCAGCGCAACACTATCGGCTTGCGCCTCTTTCGGTTGTGGACGGGGTTCTCGAGGTCGGCATGGTGGATCCGGACGATATCCGAGGTTTTGATGCCCTGAATTTTATCGCTCGTTCCACCGGACTGCCGTTCAAGGTATATCGAATATCGGTGGAAGATTTCGAACGAATCATCGACATGTACCATGGGTTGGGAGGCGATGTTGAACGCGCAGTCACTGATCTCGCGACAGAGCAGAAGGAAAGGCGAGAAGAGCCCTCTGCCGCACCCTTGGATCTCGATGACCCGTCTATAAAGAAGTCGGTTGATGGGGAATTTGTACGTAATGTTCACGAAGATGCGCCGACGATAAAGCTCGTCTCAACAATACTGCGCTACGCCATTGACGGGAAAGCGTCTGATATTCACATAGAGCCGCAAGTTTCCGGTGTGCGCGTCCGTTATCGCGTGGATGGCGAGCTTCATACGAGTGTTATTTTACCGATCGCTACGCATCGCGCGCTCGTTGCACGAATCAAAGTTCTGGCATCAATTCGCCTTGATGAACAGAGAAAACCTCAGGATGGTCGCTTTTCCGCATCCATTGAGGAACGGCAGATAGACTTTCGCGTTTCAACGTTCCCCTCTTCACAAGGAGAAAAGGTTGTTATTCGCATACTAGATCGCGAGCGCGGGTTCATACCGCTCGATCAGATAGGCCTAACGCCGCGCAATCTCAAAATACTGCGCAGAGCGATAAAGCGCCCGCACGGACTAGTTCTTATATCAGGCCCTACAGGGAGCGGGAAATCAACGACGCTTTATTCGATGCTTACCGAGATGGATCGCGAGCACAAAAACGTACTTTCTCTTGAAGATCCTATCGAATACTACGTTGAAGGTGTTACGCAATCGCAAGTGCGTCCCGAGATAGGATACACATTTGCAACCGGCCTGCGAACAACCTTGCGACAAGACCCGGACATAATCATGGTCGGTGAGATACGCGACGCTGATACTGCAAAACTTGCCATCCAAGCCGCTCTGACGGGTCACTTGGTTCTCTCGACGATACACACAAACGATGCGATTGGCACCATCCCGCGCTTTATTGACATGGGGATAGAACCGTACCTCATTCCTCCCGTCCTGATCGCTTCGGTCGCCCAGCGCTTGGTGCGCACACTGGCCGATGGAAATGGAAAAGAGGTGGAGCTGTCGGTGAGCGAGAGGAAGGGGATCGAGTCTCAAATGGCATCGCTTCCGCCTGAACATCGTCTTGAGATACCGAAGGTGGTCTGGGAAGCTGAACGTACTCCCACGTCCCCAACCGGACTTCGGGGGCGGATGGCGGTCTTTGAGATTATGGAAATGTCATCCGAAATAGAGAGCGTCATTCTTGAGAGCCCGGTGGAATCAAAACTTTGGGCCGTCGCGCGAAAGCAAGGAATGCTCACGATGCAGGAGGATGCCTTAGTGAAAGCGTTCTCAAAGCTTGTTCCATTTTCTGAAGTAAACACGCTTTCACGACTTCTTATCGGTGGCGGATCTGAAGAGGAGAAAACAGGTAAAGATGCGGATGAGGGCGAGTATTCTCCAGAAATACAGGCGAAAGGGTCCGAACATGCGGAGGGTAGTAAGGATGTGTAGTACAATGCAACGAAGCATTGGACATGCGTGATATGAACGATACACCGAAAGGTCAAGACGCTAGCAGTGTTCACGGGAGCATACTTCTCGTGGATGATGACAAATTTCTGCTCGACATGTACGGCATGAAGTTCACCGGGGCGGGATTTACGGTACAGACGTGCTTATCGGCGGAAGAAGCTCTCGACGCTCTCCGCAAAGGATTTGTCGCGGACGTAATCTTATTTGATCTCGTCATGCCGGAACATGACGGATTTTCATTTCTTGAAACAAGACATACCGAAAACCTGGTGCCGGGGGCAATACTGATTGCCCTGACGAATCAGAGCAATGATGCTGAGAAAAAGCGGGCCGAAGAGTTTGGAGTGGAGCACTTTATCGTAAAGGCGAGCATGATTCCCTCGGAAGTGGTCGAGGTCGTGAAAAAAGGAATCGCGAAAAGCAACGATCGAAATCCAAAAGCGTAGATTCAGATCAGATGTCATTGGTTTAAGATTCGGAAAGTCGATTGCTGTAGGTTAGGAAAGATGTTTCGGAACCCTCTAATTCACACCATCCGGGACACTTCCTGTCGGAACGCGGTATACTATCTTTATGGCTCTTGATTACGCCGCTCTTCTAAAAAAGTATATTAATGTTCTCGCGCATGAAGGCGGGAGCGATCTCCATTTTTCTACGGAAGCACATCCGACGATACGTGTCGCCGGTTCGCTCGCGCCCATGCTGAGAGAGTCGGTTCTGACACAAGAAGATACGCAAGGATTTGTGAGCATCCTTCTCACCCCCCAACAACGGGAGAGGTTTCTAAAGGGGCAGGAGATGGATTTTGCATACGAAAGTGACGATGGAACCCGGTTCCGGGGAAATGCGTTTTTTCAACGTGGCGGCATAGGTATCGCTCTTCGGTTGATACCAAAGGCCATTCGTACGATACAGGAGCTGAATCTTCCGGAGATTCTCACAAGTTTTGCGCGCAAGACACAGGGGTTCTTTCTCGTTGTTGGGCCAGTGGGTCAAGGAAAAACAACGACTTTAGCCGCCATGATCGAGCTTATTAACACCGAGCGCATGGAACACATCGTTACTATCGAAGATCCGATAGAGTATGTCTACCAGCCGAAGCAGTCCTTGGTTGATCAGCGTGAGGTCCATATCGACACGAAAGATTTCGCCACCGCGCTCCAATCTGCATTTCGTCAGGACGTGGATGTTATTTTAGTCGGAGAAATGCGTGGACCAGAAACAATGGCCGCAGCTGTAACAGCCGCCGAGACGGGGCACCTTGTGTTCTCGACGCTTCATACGAACAATGCCGCACAGACCATCGATCGCATAATCGACTCATTTCCCGGAGCTCAGCAGGAACAGATACGGCTCCAACTTGCCGCATCTATGGCGGGTATTTTCAGCCAACGTTTAATTCCCCGCATTTCGGGCGGGCTCATTCCTGCCTATGAGCTCCTTATTAATAACAAAGCGGTCGCGAATCTTATTCGCGAGAAACGTACACATGAGATCAATACCGTCATCGAGACAGGGTCGGGCGAGGGCATGATAGACATGAATCGTTCTTTGGCGGATCTCGTCGGGCGAGGTGAGATAACAGTGGAGAGCGCATACCAGTGCTCTCTCAACCCGAATGTCTTGCAAAAACTTCTATGAATAGCTTCAAACTTCAAGCTGCAAGCTTCAAGCGAAATTCAGAGCCGGAGCACCTAGCGTGCTCGCAGCTCGCAGCTCGCAGCTCGCAGTTATGAGTTTGTTCAAATACACTGCACTCGATGTCGACGGAGCGCACCGGCAGGGGACAATTGACGCCGTCAATATTGACATCGCCATCGCGGCACTTCAAAGGAGAGATCTCGTTGTCTCGTCAGTGCATCCAGTTGAGTCGGAGACACTGCTTGGGAGTTCGATCGGTCTATTTGATCGTATAACGAACGCCGATATCGTCATGCTATCACAGCAGATAACGACGCTTTTCGAGGCGCAGGTATCGGCCCTGCGTGCGTTCCGTCTCCTCTCCTCGGAGGCCCGGACCCCAAGACTCAGTGAGAAGTTGACAATGGTCGCGAACGATATTCAAAGTGGAAGCTCCATTTCAGACGCACTTTCTCGGCATCCGGATGTGTTCTCATTGTTTTATGTAAATATGGTGCGCGCGGGCGAGGAGTCGGGCAAGTTGGATGAAACATTCTCGTATCTGGCCGATTATCTTGATCGTAGCTATGAGATAACCCAGAAAGTGCAACATGCCCTAATATATCCGGCGTTCATCATGACGACCTTCGTTGCAGTCATGAGCATTATGCTTGTTGTCGTAATACCAAACCTTGCGAGTATGCTCGCCGAGGTTGGACAGGAGGTCCCTCTGTATACGCGCGTAGTTATAGCCGTCAGCAGTTTTCTTTCCAAATACATACTCCTATTGGGGATACTATTTTTGGTCGGTATCGTGTTCCTTGTGCGATTTGTCTCCACTCCCGGAGGAAAAGAGATGCTCTCTCGAATACGAACGCAAACTCCTGTCATAGGAGGGATTTACCAGAAGCTGTATCTTTCACGTATTGCCGACAACCTGTCTACGATGTTGAAGAGCGGCGTTCAAATGATGCGCAGTCTTGAAATCACGAAGTCGATAGTTGACGATGTTGTATACGAAAAAATCCTCGAGTCTGCTGTTCAAGACGTGAAAGCGGGACTTCCTGTTTCTGAAGCACTACGAAAACACCCGGAGATCCCCGGTATTGTTGTTGCAATGTTGAAGATCGGCGAAGAGACGGGAAACACAGGACATGTACTTGAAACCATGGGAAATTTCTATCGCCGTGAAGTGAATCATGCCGTCGATACCCTTGTTTCCCTTATTGAACCACTCATGATAGTAGTCCTGGCTTTGGGTGTTGCAATATTACTGGCATCCGTTCTCGTGCCAATCTACAATATAGCTTCTAGCTTCTAGCTTCTAGCTTCTAGCTTCTAGCTTCTAGCTTCTAGCTTCTAGCTTCTAGCTTCTAGCTTCTAGCTTCTAGCTTCTAGCTTCTAGTTTCTTAGCCAGTAATCACTTGTGCTCGGGGGTATGCGTCCGAGCGCCCCGCTATCCACACCAGCATGAACATACAAACTAAAAATATGCGACCATTACTCTGATGGCCACAATGTTTTGCCATGCGAGTGTTATAAGCTCATCCAACCCTTTTTAACATGACCAAACGCACCGGAGTCGGTCTTTTGGTGCTTGGTATCCTCCTCTCTTTTTTTGTATATTTTTACGCCACCTCCACCTCGCCGACAGACATCTCACAGGACGACGCTCTATTCTTAGACGCCG
>Ga0209542_10011754_pt1 | contig 15469 bp, 9 predicted proteins | sample RifCSPhighO2_01_FD_184028 | JGI IMG/M metagenome (GOLD analysis project Ga0209542, IMG submission 184028) | Soil microbial communities from Rifle, Colorado - Rifle CSP2_plank highO2_0.1 (SPAdes) (version 2) | ecosystem: Environmental > Terrestrial > Deep subsurface > Rock core/Sediment ... | reverse complement strand
CAATCTGGGCCTTAACCACCGCGCTTGCCCTGCATTGCTCCCTATCACCCACCCCTTTAAGCTTGGCGAGGATTCCAGGACCAACAACAGCAACAAGTACTCCGCTTACAACTAACACGAGAATAATAGACACAAGCACATCAGCTACTCCTTTTTTCATGAGAGCAACCCCATGATTCGGGCAAATATAAATCCGATGACCGCTAAAGCCCCGAGTACTAGGAGAATGATCGCGAGATTTTTTATAGCTCCCTTCCGCATAGCGTTTTCCACAGAAATCTTGTATTTAAATGTTCGCTACAAACGGCGAGTCAATAAGGTAAGTTGAGTAACGGGGCAACAACAATGGCGAGGATGAGCCGGGGGTCGCCCCCTCCGGGGTGGCGAATAGTTCGAGCGAAGCGAGAACGTCCGAAGCCATTCTTGTTGTTGCCTAGTGGAAAAATCAGAAATAAACCGTCCTTAAGTACGCCTAACCGTCATAAACAACAGTATTCAACACCTTCATGATCTGAGAGGCAGTTTTGCCGTACGGCTGCTTTCCCAATGTCAGCGCATTCCTGCTGTGTCTCAACGCAGACTCCGCTGCACGCATCCACATTCTCCCTAAAAACGCTGATTTTTCCTGTAAAAATGAATACAAGAACGACAAGAACAATAATAACAAGCGCGGCAACGACAATCGTGCCGAGCGTTAAGGCTTCTGCTTTGCTCAATTTAATCCCTTAAGGCAACAGACCTCTCCCTGAGGACAGCTCACTGCTGAATACTCCTTATCCCCCTGTCCTTCGTCGCAGAACGTCTTGCAGACCCCGCCATTATTCTTGCAGGCTGCGCTCTCACTGCTGAAGATGCTGATGCGTCCCGAAAAGATTAATGCTAGGATAACGAATACGAGCAGCACTAAGGCAGCAACGACAATCGTGTTTAACGTCATACCTTGACCGCGTTTCACATGAATCACCTCTTTCTCGATTGATCGTTTTCTTATATTTAAATCTTCCTATGAGCACAGTTCCAGCTGCACAATGAGCACAGTTCCCCCTCCTAAGCCAATCTTTGCCTCTTTTAAGTCCCTACTGGAGTACACGGTTCCGACATGCTCTGCGGAGCATTTCTCATCTCCTGCGTCAGAGGCCACTTGACTGCCATCATTGAACGTGAGTGTGTAGGGGATCTTCCATACGCCGAGCGTTGGCTCAAGGATTTCATTGAATAGAAAGGAGTTTGCATTAGGTGGACCAAACAAAAATGAGCATGCGTCAGACCCATACGTGATGTGTGTACATTGGATAATTCTCGTTCCCTGCGCACAGTCCACAAACAGCCGCTCGATAGTGGCTTCATTGCATTCTTCTACATTCGTCTGGAGCATCGCGTTTAATGTATTCGCCGCGATCTGCGCTTGTGAAAACTCTTTTTTGGGGGCGTTTTGGTTCGGAATGAGTGTAAAGCGCACAACAAACACGAGCGCGAGCATTAACAGAATAATTATGATCGCAAGTCCCATGATTTCCATCTGCGATTTCCTATTAATAGACATATTCCACCACTAAGTATGCATATGCATACTTTTTTTGAATAGGATCGTAGAGAGCGACGGGCATTTGTGCTACTTTTGTGCTTTTGAAGCGAATAGGGTCGTCCTGAGGGGGTTCACGTTTATACAATAAGAAAGCGTCTGCTCCGGAAGTCCCGTCAGAATCATAATCAATGGTAGCAAGCCATTGAAGACCTGGATTTGGATACACCTGTTTGATATATATCGTATTATACCCAAACAATCCAAAGTAGAAGAGTCTTCCATCGCCCGCAAGGATGCCTTTAAACTTCTCCAGCTTTAGCGTGTCAAAACAGCTCTCCTTCACGAGCTGCGTTCCTGAGCTGCACTGCACTTCCGGCATATAATAGACAAGCTGTGCCAATTGGATCGCTCTCAATTCCTGTGCTTTTCCTATATCGACAGCGAGGCTGCTTTGCTGTATCTTCACATAAAAAGAGTACGCGATAACGATGAGGAAGAAAAACACGACCATAACTGCAATGCTCTCTCCCATGCGGATCTGCGCTTTCATCAATACATCTCCGGGCATGAGAATAACTGCGCCCTGCTGTTGAGGAATGCGAGGCCATTCGCATTCTGCTGAAATGCATTGTTGTACAGGTTTCCAAAATCGCCTTCATAATCCGCATTCGTTGTTAGGTCTGGAGGGGGGTTTAGATTTGTCATGAGAATTGTGAAGTAAGGATTGAGGGCCTGTGAGTACCAATTCTGGCACGGCGGGGGGCGTGTTCTTAACTGCGTTGTGCGCTGTTGATACAAGCTGCTCACATGTTGTAATCTTTGCAGCGCACTGTTCATTGGACAAACGTAATTATCTGGATCATCTGAAAATATTGCTGCGTATAATCCGGCAATGCCAATATAATAAGACTTTTTTTGCAGTAAAAATCTTTCTTTGTTCTTTGTGAGCGTATAAAACTGCACCGTGCCGTAATCCAGTTTTGATCCTTCCATTATGTTGATGGCAGTAATATCCCGATAGTCAAGGTAATCAAGATGGTCAATAAGGGGATTCATATTAGTGATAGATGCGATATTTGGCTCTTCATATCCTACGAAAATGAGCCGTGCTTTATACGAGTTTTTAGACGGAATCCCCAGCGGTGCCATAGTATCAAGATCGTATTCATAAGCATTTTCGTCCTTAATGTTTGTGAAGGCATCGGGCAAGTTATACTGTATGTCTCCTGCAAATTGTTGTGCAGCAGATACATCCTGATTGTACAAAATAGTATACCTATACTCAGGGCTCGTCAAATACAGAAAATTCGTGACTTTATAAGGAAGATTCCAGTCTAAACTCCATGCGAGGTATTGCTCTCCTTTCAATTCAGTTGGCGCAAACACGGTTTTCCCATCGTAGCTTATAGACCCTGAGCCGAAGAGATTGCTGATTTTATACGAGCATGAGCAGTCTGTGCAGTCAAAGAAGATCTCATTCCGCGCGCTTTCAATCCGCGTTGCTGTGCTCGTGCTCACCTGCGCCCCAGTCAATATACTCTCAAGATCGTTTAAAACCCGAGCAGCTAATCTTTGGTCCGCGATATTCCTCTGCTTATAGATAACCGTAACGAAAAACAGGAGAATCATCGCTCCGATAATAAGTATGAAGAGCCAGTTGAACTGCAGTTCAATGACTGCCTTTTTTGAGGATTTCATGAGAATTATATGGGAATGACTTTTGTTGCGTCTCCTATCCCTTCGAGGCGGACGGTGATTTTTTGGTTGTCGATGGTTATGCATACGAAGGCCTGCGGTGCATTATTCGTATCATATGTTTTTATAGGCCCAACATCAAACGAGTCTGCGCCATCAGGATAGAGGAAGAGATTATTTTTTGAGCCGGATTCTACACTGTCTTTTATCAATGGATATGGGAGTTTCCTGATTTGGTCTGAATCACCATACGTCGCTTCATCCACAAAACACACCTCCTCATAAGCACCCGGAATCTTGAACTGCCGAACTTCCGTATCTCCATATTCAATATTGTCTGCAAGCGCGTCTTTAAGCTCAAGCTTAAACCGCTCCTTATCAATTTTATCGCCCTGCTGCATGAGCCGCTGTATTTGATGAGCGCCGTAAATAAGAATAGCTGCAAAAACAACAATCATGAGAATGTACACGAACACTTGCCCATAGATTTCGGCCTTCTTCATGAGAAGTCACCGCGTGAGGCATACCCTGCACGGTTTGTAGCCTTTTTTGACAGCTTCTTTGCGATCTTTAAACGTGATAAGCTGGGTTTTAGGAATGTTTTTCGCGGCGAGGCAGCCTGCGTTGTGGAATTTCTTTCCTGCTTTGCTCGCGATGAGCGTTTCAACCTTAGACTCAAGCTTTTCAGCCACCTTGTCGACCTTCGTTGCGAGATGTTCGTGGCTTTCCTTCAGGTCTGTGAGTTGTGATTTGATCTCCTTAGACGTTTTATCATCAATATTTTTCTGGCTGATGATGCTGAACGATTTGAGAATATCCTCCTTCGCTGCCGGGCTCTCAGCGATTTGCTTGACGTGCGTGGGTTTGATTTCTTCACCGCTCATGATCTTCAGCCGATGAAAGATATTCTCGCGCTCTCCCTTCTTTTTTGTCGCGAGGAGTGCAAGCTCATCAAAGATGTTTTCGCTTTTCCTCCTCCCTTCCGCTCCGACAGAAACCCACTCCTCTGTTTTTTCCGTGGATACGGATGCTTTGTGGGGCTCCTCAGCTCTTGGAGGTGGCCTTGAAAGTGGTGGTAATGTTCGAGGTGGCATAAAGCGCTGTGGAGGCATCCGCGGCTCAGGCCTGCGATTTGCATACTGTTCATACGCGTAGTAGCCTCCTCCCGCGAGGAGTAATATAACTAATACAATGAGCAGCCACAGCCACCAGAGGTTTTGGGGATGATCGTCTGGATCGAGAGGATCTGTTCCCGCATCGGACTCAGCGCCATCATTGTATCCATCGCCGTCCGTATCCGCCTTCCGTGGATTCGTTCCTAACTGGCATTCCTCGCTGTTCGTAAGCCCATCATCATCAACATCCCCTGAAGCGTCACTTGCATCTTCTGGATTAAAGCCGTTTGCGATTTCACAGCTGTCGTCCATGCCGTCATTATCGCTATCTGGATTCTTTGTGCATTTTCCATTTAAGCACGTGTCTGATGCGCAGTCTGTGTCTTGCGTGCATGATGTTCCGAGAGGACATTTCTCATCGCATGTCCCCCCGCAATCAACTCCTTTCTCAAAGCCATTCTTAATATTGTCTGTGCAGCTTGCCGCTTTGCAAGTGCCATCGCAGACTAAGCTCTTGCAGTCTGAATCAACGTCGCATGTGCTTCCATCATCGCACTGGGCGTCGCATAATCCGCCGCAGTCAACATCTGCTTCTCCCTCATCGAGCTTCTGGTTTGTGCACGTATCAAGTTTATCCACGCAGATATCCTGTGAGGGATCGCATCTTCCGCTCTTGCAATCGCTATTCTCTTCACAATCATCCCCGTCATCGCACTTTCCGCAGGCTCCTCCGCAATCAACATCGGTCTCATCGCCATTCTTAATATCGTCACGGCAGCTCGACTTCGCGCATTTTTTAACACCATCATCATCTTCGCAATAACCCGTGCGGCAGTCGCTGTTATCCTCGCAGAACTCTCCCTCAAGGCATTTTTCAGGGCATGTGCCTCCGCAGTCTACGTCCGTCTCATCGCCATTCTTCCTTAGATCATCGCAATTCTCTGGAGCGAGGGTGACGTCAACGGTGAGCGCGTTTGTTGACTTTGTCTGAAGCGTCCCAAGACCGACTCTGTCTGTTGCATTCACATCCACATGATACGTGTTTGTATTGTTCAGGTCTGCGTCAATGCAGCCATCAAAGATATACGTGATATTGTCCTGCCTGCTCGGATTGACCCTGCCCCGTTCAACAATGCTTGAGGACGACGCTCGTGATTCATCCACTACAGTATAGGAAAAGAAGTCTATTCCGGAATCCCTGTCTTCTGCCTTGAACACGCCGCAGAGTCTGTCGTCATAATACGTTTTGGAAGAGTTCGCAAGAGGGCTTGTTAACATCGCGGAGATCATTTCAGGCCGCGCAGTGTCTATGGAAAACGTCGTGGATACCGTAACAATCTGGTTTGATGATCCAAAGGGACATCGTACATACAGTGTATGCGTTCCTGGTCCAATGGAGACAAGCTGCGTACGATAGCGCACTCCGAGCGAGTCATACGGAAGAATAGATGATCGATTAGCGGCTGCAAAGCCAGAATCCTTCGAATATTGGCATGCCCCCGCTGCTGGGGCGTTGATCGTGAAGTTCAGCCAGGGCTGTGATTCCTTCGTGTATGACGGCGGGCTAAGAATCGTAATAGTATACTCTGTGGGCAACCTCACGTCAACAGCAACAGTTCCCCGCGATGAGAGGTTCGCCAGCGACACACACTCCGCAGCGTATGTGTACGTTCCCTGATCAGGAAAGCCGAGTGTAACGCTTTGCGTTTCTGCATACGTTCCAGATTTCGTGACATCATTAAAGGGAAATGGCAGCATTTCTGAGAATATGGAGTTTGTGTTGTTGCTATACCTGCATGAAACGTCTTTGTCTGCCTCGGCGATAAGTGTTGATTCAAATCCCCTCGACGTAAGGAATGTTACGGGATTTGGTTCTGCGCGATACGTCACTTGCGGAGGGGCCGTATCAAGAGTGAGGTAGAAAGTTAAGATAGTTGTCTTGTGATAGAAGAGATCCTCACATGACACGACAATAGGGTACGCATTGTTCGCGTACACGGATATTCCCGTTTTTTTGAACCAGTACGGGGTTCGGATAATCTCTGGATCATATCCACTCTCAGCGAATGTGAAGTTTTGGCTTCCAAGGTTGTATCTGCAGTTCGCCTGTCTGTTTACGCCAACAGTAAAATCAACGGGAGAGTATGAGCTTACGCCAAACCTTGGATTCAGCAGCTCGATTACCAAGGGCGGGTAAATGACTGTGAACTCTTGGATTTTGGGTGTCGTAAATAGAAGTTTTCCCGTAAGGTCTCTGCCATTAATACTGAACACATAATCGCCTTCCGCAAGATCTTCAAGCGTTGTGAACAAGAATCGTGTCTTATTCGCATCATACGAGACAAGTCGTATAGAGATGTTCGTGCCCGGTGCGGCTTTAGGATCGAGTGCTGCCATAATGCTGTCTGGATCCACGGCCGTGTTAAAGATAACAGTAATATTTGGTCTGAGCGAATTCGTTATGACTGATGTATCCGCTGCAACAAAGGGTATAAGTAGGAAAACTGTGAATAGGATTCCTATACATAGTGTTTTTTTCATGGTGTTGGGTACTTCTGGAGATAATTTTTCAGCACGACATTCCTGTCATTATAGTCGCTTGGCTGATAGGGCAGGAACACCGCAACGTAATGATTGCCTGAAACCCATACATACGCATCCGTGTCCCCCGTGCTTACGTACGTAACCCCATATCCGCGGCCATCAATGATAAGGGTTTTGTTCGCTTGTGTGAGGATTTGTGTAAATGGATTGCCAAAGAGGTCAAGAATCGCGAGGTCATTCTCGTAGGCTAATCGTGCATAATCGGAGCGCTGGTACACCTCAACATATACGGACGCGTGCGCCTCTACACTGGCGTTATAGTTGGCGACATAGTAATAGTTGCGTGTTTCATCAGGGGCGTAATAATGATCTGCAAGGGGGGTTTGTGAGAGGCTGTAGCTCAATATCGGCTCTGTGATAATGCAATCCTCAGTGCACAACTCCCCGAACGCGCACATGCCGTCTCCGCAATCGCAGTTTCCAATGGTGTCAATAATTATGCACGCTTCTGGCCCCGGTTGGTAGCTTGAGTTAAAGTAAACAGTCCTAACGCGTGAGAAGTTGCTATTGCCTGCTATGTCAATGCATTCTACCGTAAAGTTCCTATTACCATTTTGTCCAGCTATCCTGTATCCGATGCTAAACCTATCGGAGACTGATGTGCCCACACTGAATGATTTTTCTTGTGATTGGCTCGCGTTGTAGAGTGCCACTGTGTATGTTATTGTCTCTCCAGCCTGCGTTACATACTGGGCCGTTTGGCCATTTCCGAGCGTGTATGAGAACTGATCTGCAACAACGGTAACTGGAACTCCATACCGGTTTTCAAACGTAATAGTTGCTCCGGGATCTACAGATGTGAAGCTCTGATTTACAGTAAGGAGGCTATCTTGATTCGTGAATGTTATTGTCCTATTCGTTGGCGTTGATGTTATGTTGTATGGCGGCACGTTCGCAAGCTTTTGATTGCTCATATACAAATACACGGTGCTTCCCACTTCACAGCGTCCCGTAACGGTTATTGGCCCATTTGTTGGGTTTGGAGTTATGGGATCAAGCTCTGGGCTTGGCTTAACCGTGTCCCGGACAATAGTTATTGCAGTTGGAGCATTGACGTTGCCCGCGTCATCTCTACAGCTTATGTTGAAATGATATGTGTTATCACCTGGCAAGGATATGTTTGCCTCATAATAATTCGTCGCGACATTGTATGTGAAATAGAATAAAGGATTGTCAAGATTTGTTCCTGAATCCGCGGACCACGCGCATGTGACGCTCTCATTCACCCTGAGCTTAACGAGCGCCATGCTCTTATTCGTCGCGAACCATGTTCCCGGAAGTATCTCGCTAATCACGGGAGGAGTAAGGTCAAGCGTGAAGTAGGATGTGTTTACATACTCTGGGCTTGTTGTTGGTACATGTTTTACGGCGCTGTAATCAAGTCGGTAGAGCCCTTCCTGAGTCAGAAGTTGTCCCGCTTGAAGTTCATATTCAAATCGCTCTCCGCTTTGTCTTCCCGCATTCATCTGATCAGTGATGTCCGCAGAGTACCCGGATCCGGTAATGGCTGCGCTCGTAATCTGTATGTCAATGTCAGAATCGTTAAAGTCGAGGACAATTGTAGGTGTTGTATCGCTGATCTTTCCCGTCGGCTGCACTTCCGTGAGCCTCGGCACGTTTCTATCGATAGTGAATGTCCACGACGTGCTGTTCGTTAATCCTACAGAATCTACTACGGATGCGATTACATCATAGTCTCCTTCTGCGGGGCTGAACACTTTGCATCCGAAGCCATACGCGTACTGCCCATACTCCTGCTGTGCTGGGAACGCGAACATTTCAAGAGCGGTGCATGTATACCCATTATAAGAGAGGTTTGCAGAGCTTACAGGAGAGTTTGTCCCATCTGCGATAACACGTATTTCCAATATCCCTTGCGGATTGATTCTGCTTTCCGGAGCTGGAGTTCTGGTTTCCTCATAAAAGATTGGGATTTGATTGTCGTAGTTGACACGGAACGCGATCTCATCTCCGGGATTTCCAAGCTCATCTTCTCCATACACGGTAAACACATTCCATCCGAGATCTAAATCAATTCCAGTGAACATAAACGCTCCTTTCGCTAATGCTTTATTGAACACGTAGATCGTGGCCGGCTTTGGCTCTGTGATTGTTCTGTCTACAGTGATCTTATACACATAAGCGCCAAGATCATCAACCGCAATAATTCTATAGTTCATATTGCTGGAGTTGTTGAATGAGAGATAATTGCCCGGCACGATATTGATGCCGCCGAGATGCAGGGGAATATTTTTTGAGAGAACATGGAGCGTAGTACCACTCATATTGATGATATTCTGTATCTGCGTGTTCATATTGAGCGGGAATCTTCCTAAGAGCGTTGGAGCTGATGCTGACACGCTCTCCGCGATGATATTTCCTCCCTTGACAAGCACAACGTTCTGCCCGGCTGTGCGATTGTACGTGTTTCCGATAAACGTTGCTGGGATGACATAAATTGAGCTGCTGTTTTGAGGCGATGTTATGCTCACCGCTCTTGGTCCGAGTGTATCCACTTTAAATGAAAAGACATCCCTCCCGGAGTTATTGTCCGCGTCGTAGCCCACGATGGAACCATTGACAACGTTAGATTCAATAGAGTAAAAGTTCGCGTCATCGATCGTGTTAAAGTAGTATGCATAATGGCCAACAAGGGTCGTATCTACATTATTGAATGGCAATGTAACGTCCATAAGATAGAATGGCAATGTAATATTTTGTCCATTGTTAAGGAAGTATCCTGCTACTTCTGGAGGATTAATGAGATCTTCTGTCGCATCGAACTCGAGCAGATATGTTCCTAATCCCACCGTGTATTCTCCTAACGTCTCGTTGTGAAGCAATCCTGAACCGGGATCAAGCGTACGTATAGTGATATTCACAAACTCCGGCCCTGTTGTGTCATTGCCGAGGATGTCCTCAATAATTCTCGTGTTGCTGTTTCCGTATCTGTCATAAACTGTTGCGACAAGCCTGTACTGTGTAGTCCGTGATGGCGCTGTGAACGTGAAATTTGCATGCTGGATTTGGGTGTTATTGAGTTCATTATGGTAAATGACGGCGTCAGTTGAAGTCTTTATGAGATCCACGGTTACGTTATACGGCTCATTTCCTTCTAAAGTTGTAAACTTCGTATCATTATACTTAACTTCAATCTTGTACGAGAGCGAGCTGTTAATCCTAATATTACTGCTGCTCCCGTTGATCGTGAGGTTTGAGATGTCTGGACCGAACGTGTCTACGTAGACATTGCGCTGCGCGAATCCCTCGTTACCCGCCGCGTCCGTTGCAAGCGCAAGGATCGTGTTGTTTCCTTCATGCAGTGTAATTGTGGCATTCCATCCCGATCTCCCCGGCAAGATGTCAATGGGCCTTGATTCGAAAGCCGTGCCATTATGCCACAGGAGTTGAACAGTGTCCACAAGTGTCAGAGGATCATACGTCAATGTTCCATTAACGAGTATTAAACGCTCAGCAGGTCCAAAGATGGCTGATGCGACCGGTTTGTCTATGATGACCCTGGGACTTTGCTCAACAATGCGAACCAAAGCGCACTTGGCGAGACCATTGTCGCGCACTTCCATGTTTCCTGCATCATCCGACGATGCATAACACAGAGTCCTGCGTTGTTGGAATGGAATCGGGCCTATTGCGGCGCTGCTCGGCGTGCAGTAATCTGAAGTTGAGATGCAATACTGTGTAGCATTGCAATCATTGCCTCCATCATTGAAATGGTCTGTTCCCTCACATGAGAGTGAGATATTAATGTCTGCTCGATAATACGCTTCTGGATCAAATGACGCAGCGAGCCTTCCCGTGCCGACGGTTAGTGTCGTCGCTGGGGGCTGTGAGTCTAATACAAATTGCGCTGTTTCCTGATCGATGGGTTGATTGAGCACAGCCCCATTTGGATAGCAAGCGGATGTTAACGGGATCGGAATATCAGAACTCTGATTAAGACTGCTGATAATCAGGGGATTATTTGCAATTGTCAATGTGACATTGTATCCGTAGAAATACTTAGTGTCACGAGTTACGTTTCTGGACTGTTCGTAAATTCCGCTTGCGTAGAACGGACCATCAAAGGTGTACGCACAAATATACGGCGGCTCTGCACGATTCGGATCCTGGGTTTCAATATCCATTCCCAAATCGAGTGATAGCGCGTCTGCAAAGTCGTCGTAATTCATGACTGTGTTCGGCGCAGGTAGCAAATTCTCTATCTTGTGATTGCAGTCTACTAAAACATTCGGCTGATTTCTATTGATGTCACGCAGGTAAATCGTTTGAACATTGCTCACGTCCTGCGCAATATTCTCAGTGCAGTTTACTTGATACGTGTAGAGCCCATCTGTGAGATTCGTGAATCGGACTTCCAGTGGCTCTGTGGATATTCTCGTGTTTTGAAGCTGTCCCTCATTTTTCTGTATGAGAAGATCAGAGCAATACGTCGTTTCGGGAGCGCTCACATTAACAACAAGCGCACATCCGTCCGTGTCATCGATGGCATACTCAAGGATCGCTTGCGGTGGTGTCGTGTCTACATAGAGTTCAACAGTATTAATCGGTTCTACATTAAAGAACCCATCTTCGGAGAAAAACCTTAGTACGGCTGGACCTTCGTAATTGGGGATATCGCTTGGATAGATGGTCAGTGAGAATGTATCCTCAACTTGCTGTGGAAGTTGCTGAGGTACACAAGTATCATTAGCTGGCGAAATGCAGTAGTAAAAGTCAAATGCCCGGGATACTCCGGGATAATCACCCCATCCAAAGTCGTCTATGGAAAAGTTAAACGTCGTGTTTGAGGCATTCATGACGAGGCGCTGGGTTATAATACTGGTCTGAGGAGCTCTCGTATCTTTCTCACAAGCTGCTTTTATTCCACTCTCCGTGAAGATGTTACAATCAGGAACTGCATTATCATCACCATCCTTGAAGCACTTGCTGATCGAGGCATCCCATTTGCAGACTCCCAACGTGCATGCGTCCCCGCTATAGACAAACGATTCGGCACTCATGTCATCTCCGGGAATATCAAACTCGTGCTCATTAATGCAGCTGTACTCGTCACCAAACTGCTCGCATATGGAAAGCGGATCAAACAAGTCTTTATCCGGCCCGGGAATGTTACACTGCTCGCACTCCGTCCTGTCTGCATTCGCTATGCATGCTCCTAAAACATCGCATGCTTGCGGCGTGCAGGCAACGTCCTTAAACAATGGCTGGTCTGCCCCGCACAGATTGCATTTGTCTGTTCCGTTGTACTCTGGCTCATAGCACCATCCTCTTCCGAGCTCTCCAAAGTTCTCTATGGTTTCATACCACTCGCACGAAATCCCCTGAGTGCTTTTTGGAACTCTGCAATTATCTCCTTCATATTGACTATCCCCCTCGCACGCGAATTGGGATTGATAACCATAGCAACTCGAAACATTAGTGGGCTGTGTGATACAGCTCTTGCATTCATCCGTCGGTGTTTTTGTAACATCATAATAGCAGCTGAAGTCATAATTGTTGAGGCACTGCGCTTGATAGTCCCAGTAATATAAGCCAAGGACGTTTGTTGTTTTCCCGAAAGCTCCAGCAATTCCGACGTGTTTACATTGTGTGCCGTCGCCTTGACAGTATCCGCGTAAGTTTGAGTCTTCAATACATTTTGCAGCGCCACAGCCCTCCGCTTGGGTTTTATGATTATTAGTGTCGCAAACGAATGTCGCGCGCGCGTCCCCAGAGCAGAATGGATTTCTTCCATTTTCGCAAAACTTCTCAATGCAATCCTGATCGCTGCTGCGAATGACTTCTGAGTCTGAGTTATTTTCCGCGCCGTCAATAAGTGCCGTGATGGTGTAGTTATACGAATCAACATCATACTGTGCTGTGGGATCCACAAATGAATTGGCTTGAGGGGAGATGAAGAACATCGCTGGCTCTTCGCTGACGAGCTGATTAGTTGCGCTTCTTGTAATAATATAGCCTGGATTTGCGAGCAGATCATCGCAAGGATACTGCCAGTCTAAGAATATGCCTTCCTGGCATTGCTGCAATCTTGCGCGTAGTTGAATGTTTGGCCAGTTTCCCTGAGTGCATTCTCCAGATCCTCCAATAGGATCAATAGTAAAGTTATGCTGTGTAAAACTTCCAGAAGGGATGATCAAATTCGTATCAGATGTCGTGCGATATCCAAATTTTGTAACCGTCGCCGTGTATACGCTCGATGCGCCTTCAACAAGCAGCCCATCAACGCTGTATGAACCATCCGCCCCTGATGTTGCGCTTTTTGAGAATGTGAATGTGTTCGCACTGAAGCTCAGTGTTGCTCCAGCTACGGGATTATCCTGACTGTCCTTGACATAGCCGAAGAGTGTAGCGGTTGCTCCGCATGCCGTTGTTCCAACAACGCCATTGCAGCAATATCTGCTTCCGGATTCATTTGTGAGATTAACCGCTGTTGATCCGCATTGACAGTTTGTTACATCCCAACCTCGTGGCTGACCAAGGAGATCAGCAAGCCCGGGATATAACCGTGTATTTCCGCATGCCGGAATTCCTCGCACAGGTTCCGTACAGCAGCCAAATTGGCCTCCAGTAGTGTAATCTGCAGGGTCAAGAATCTTGCCGCCAACATCCGTGCATTGAGCAGGCTCATATTGTATTTTTTTGTCTGCAGGGTCTGCAGGACATGCGCATGTGTCTCGCTCATTCTGGACTGATCCTGGATAACAGCATGCTTCCTCGCTATCAATTAATTGGTCATCATCATTATCGGCTCCATCTGTACATTGTGTCTGCTGCTGTGCTGATGTGCACTCCTGAGTGTCCGAATCATAATTTCTCCTGTCTCCACAATAGGCACATGTAGATACGCATTGTCCATTTCCTATGCCACACCATGCGCATCCTGATTGCGCTTTGCAGTCTCCTGAAGTCTGAAAGTCCGAGCATACTTGGTATCCGGGAAGTTCACAATTATCAACGGCAACTCTCTCAACGCTATCCCAACAGGGGGTGTCTCCTCCGTATCCGGGATAGGACCAAACATTATGATCCTCTTGAGGCACTCCATTGGGGGGAACATCCGTATAATAACACGCGTCTTGTGTTGATGCTCCACACGCCTCTTCTGGCCCTAATGGAGCGCTTCCCGCGTTGAAGCAACATCCCGTGTCGCATTTGCTTCCCATTAAATAGGATTGGGAGCAGACATTTGAATCATCATAAAAATTAGTTAGGCAGTCCTGCTGGTTCTTGGGCACATAGGGATTTGTGGAAGAGTATCCGGGATCCGTTGCCGGACAGCAGAGTTGCTCAGGAAGAGAAGTCCCTCCAATATTCGAGCAGTAATATCCTTCGTTGTTCTTATCAATGATGAGCGGATTCGCACAGCACGATCCGGGAGTAGAGGATTGCAATAACTCTGTTTTTTCCGATACGGCAAATATCTCTTCACTGATCGGTATCTCTCCAACCGCTCCAAATATCCCCGTAGTTATGAATAAACTTTGAGTGCTGGCGCTTTGAACACTTGAGGTTGGTGTGGCGCCAGCGAGGGGAGTAATGACTAATGAAATAATCATAAAGTACATTGCTGCGATCTGCATTTTCGTTTTCATGCTTCTTTCCTGTACACTTGCATCATGAGGTATTTGATCGAATATCCATCAAAGAATCTGACAATGTCCTCACGGAATTCCGCGGGTAGCAATAATCCTCCTTTACCTACTTTGAGTCCTTTCATTGATTTGATAATGCCTCCAAACTCGTAGCGCTTCCCATTCTTCATCTGCGCATGCCCGTAGAGCTTATGGCTCACTTCAATCTTTTTTATGGGCTTGAGATTCTTGAGTTCGTAAGATACGAGAATGTATGTTTTGAATCCAGGGGGTGTTTCAACCTCTTTTTGCTCTTCCATTCTCTCTCTATATTATAGGGGTATATATGATTAAATTATTATCTTAAAAAAGCCAATATATAAACCTTTCTACTAATAAGTTAAGTTATTTAGCACTAATTAATGATATAAAAGGACTTTAAAAATGCCTTTTAGTGCTAATTATTTGTAGAAAATGCTGTAATAACTAGTAGAACTTATGGTATTGTTGCTGGCTCAACCTTAATTTTGATAACTTGATAGTCGCAGAAGTTTTCTGGGTCGCAGACTTGCAGCTTAACAATCTCGCTTCCAACAGGTTCAGTAGAAATATTAGAAATATAATACACAAAATCTTTGTTTGCTTCAGTTCGTAGGGAAGGCAACCCAAAGAAATATGAATTTGATGAATAAGCATACGCGACGGAATCTTCGTCAGGATCAATCGCCCGGGGATAAATTTCCAAATAATCTTCTTTCCGAGTTATTATATCAAAATTAGTATCAGCTAGGCCATATTCATCATAAATTACTTTTGCATTGCGTCCCAATCCAGCAAACGCATAGGTAGGAAGATAAACCGATGAATATGCACTGTTGGGGGGAACTTTCCAGCTTATCCAGTCCAGCGCCGGGGGCCTGTTCTCAATCGCGATGAGG
>Ga0209542_10011753_pt1 | contig 15469 bp, 18 predicted proteins | sample RifCSPhighO2_01_FD_184028 | JGI IMG/M metagenome (GOLD analysis project Ga0209542, IMG submission 184028) | Soil microbial communities from Rifle, Colorado - Rifle CSP2_plank highO2_0.1 (SPAdes) (version 2) | ecosystem: Environmental > Terrestrial > Deep subsurface > Rock core/Sediment ... | reverse complement strand
CTTCTCTCGGCAATTGCCTCTCAAAAAACCCCTTCACGTCATCATATTTTGAACTCTCAATCAATCCAAGCTGAGAGCACATCCTTTTCGTATACGCGTCCACCACAAACTTCGGCTGCTTAAACGCATACAGTAGCATGCTGTCGGCAGTCTCCGGCCCGATGCCTTTCAGCCCAAGCAGTTCATCTCTTCCCGGAATCCTCTCATCCAGCTTTCTGAAAAATGCCGCAAATGTCCGCAGATACGCAGATTTCTGGTTAAAGTAGCCTGCCGGCCGTATCAATACTCTCAACTGAGGCAATCGTACTCTCAGCAACTGCTCAGCTTGGAGGGCTTTTGCATCCCTCAGATTCCTTAATGCAGCTTCAACGTTCTTCCAGGCAGTGTTCTGGGTCAGGATTGCCCCGCAGCAGATTTCAAATCTCTGGGCGTCATTCTTTGGATACCCATAGTCTCCGGGATGGTATCCTCTGGAGTTTGGATCCTTCTCTTCCAGCTCCAGCAGAGGCCACCAGCCCTGATATCCATACTTCTTCAGAAGCATTTTGTAGATTGATCGTGCTTTATTCATGAGGACTCAGACGACTGCAACATTTCCGGCTTAATAATCTTTTTTACTGCCAATACAAACCTTTTTAAAACATATTCCATTTTTCTAGGCAATGACCGAGCTGATCATCACAGAAAAGCCAAGCGCAGCAAGCAAGATAGCAGAAGCTCTTGCCGACGGCAAACCGATCAAGGAATCAGAAAAAGGAGTTCCTTATTACAAGATTACGCATGGCAAGAAGGACATCATTGTCAGCTGTGCAGTCGGCCATCTCTTCACGGTTGATGAAAAGCAGAAAAACGGCTGGGCATATCCTGTTTTTGATATCCAATGGACAGCATCCTCAGAAAGAAAGCAGTCAGCCTATACACAAAAGTACGCGCAGGTGATCAAAAAGCTTGCCAAGCAGGCAGACGAGTTCACCGTAGCCTGCGATTACGACATTGAAGGAGAGGTGATCGGCCTTAATGTTATCCGCTTTCTCTGCAATCAAAAAGACGCAGGAAGGATGAAATTCTCTACCTTAACCAAGCCAGACTTGCTCAAGGCCTATGACCACAAGTCAAAAAGCCTCGACTGGGGCCAGGCCTATGCAGGAGAGACGCGCCATTTCCTTGACTGGATGTATGGGATCAATACAAGCAGGGCATTGACGGCAGCCATCAAGACCTCAGGCATGTTCAAGATTATGTCGACTGGCAGGGTCCAGGGGCCCGCGCTCAAGATCATCGTTGAGAGGGAGAAGGAAATCCAGAGCTTCAAGCCAGCTCCTTACTGGGATGTGCTCCTTAATGCAAAAGCCAAAGGCGAAAAATTCAATGCAAATCATATCAAGGAGAAGTTCTGGGAGAGAGCAGAGGCAGAGCTTGTGATGCAGCATGTCAAGGGAAAAAAAGAAGGGGCAGTTGCTGATAGCCAAAAAAAAGAGTTCCTCCAGCAGCCTCCGTTTCCTTTTGACCTCACATCGCTCCAGACTGAGGCTTACCGTGCCCTGCGGCTCCAGCCGAAGAAAACCCTGAGCCTTGCCCAGGATCTTTATACCGGAGGGTTCATCTCCTATCCAAGAACATCCTCCCAAAAGCTGCCAAAGGAATTAGAGTATGGAAAAATCATGGACATGCTTTCAAAGCAGCCCCCGTATGCATCTCTTATAAGCAGATTCCAGGGCCTCAAGCCGAACGAGGGAAAAAAGACAGACCCTGCCCATCCAGCTATCTATCCGACAGGGCTTGCCCCAAAAGCAGTTGATGAAAAGGCTATGAAGCTGTACGATCTGGTTGTGAGAAGATTCCTCTCATGTTTTGGGGATCCTGCAGTGCGGGAGACGCAAAAGATAAGTATCGACGTAAACAAGGAGCTCTTTGTTGCCAAGGGAACCCATACGAAAGAGAAAGGCTGGCATGTCTTCTATGAGCCTTATCTTTCCTTGGAGGAGGAGACCCTTCCTTCATTGGACAAGGGGGATAGAGTCGAAGTTGTAAAGATCTCCATGCATGACCGGGAAACCCAGCCTCCAAAGCGCTATACTCCTGCTTCAATCATCAAAGAGCTTGAGCGGAAAAATCTCGGGACAAAAGCAACTCGGGCCCAAATCGTAGATACCCTCTTTGAGCGGGGCTATGTCCATGGAAATCAGATTCAGGCAACAGAGCTTGGAATACGGACTGTCGCAACCCTGCAAAAAAACGTTCCCTCAATTCTTGATGAAGACCTCACCCGCCATTTTGAGATGGAGATGGAGGAGATCCGGAGCAGGGCAAAGAAGGAAGACGAAGTCCTGAGAGAGGCAAAAGAGGTCTTGACAGCGCTCTTCAAGGAATTCAAGCAAAAAGAAAAATCCATTGGAGAAGAGCTTGGCCAGGCAAACAAGGAGAGCCGTGACATCCAGAATACCATCGGAAAATGCCCAACCTGCAGCGAAGGAACGCTGATGATGCGCCGAGGAAAATTCGGCAGGTTTGTAGCCTGCGACAAGTATCCTGATTGCAAAACCACTTTTTCTCTTCCATCAAACGCTCTCGTAAAAAACTCAGAAAAGATCTGCGAGCACTGCAGCCATCCCATGATCATGCTCATTAAGAAGGCGAAACGGCCCCAGGAGATCTGCATCAACAAGGATTGCCCGTCAAAAAAAGCAGATGAAGCCCAGCAAAAGGAAGAGGATAAGATAGTCTCAGAAAGGGAAGGCGCTGCCTGCAGCAAATGCAAGGATGGAAAACTTGTCTTAAGGAAATCGATCTATGGCAAGTTCCTGGGCTGTTCCAAATTCCCGAAGTGCAGGTATACTGAAAAACTGGGCAATACTACTCAATACCGAGCGAAAAAGAAATAATTATTTTTAATTGCCAATTAAAATATGAAAACCCTCATCATTCCAGGCAACGGCAACACCCCGATAACAAGCAATTGGTATCAATACGTTAAGGGCGAATTAGAAAAGACCGGGCTGGAGGTAATCGCTGAAAATATGCCTGATCCGGAACTGGCAAGAAAAGATATATGGATTCCGTTTATTAATGAAAAATTATCCAAGGATGAGGGCTCCATTTTGATTGGGCACTCATCTGGAGCTATAGCAATACTGAAATATCTCGAAGAAAATAAATGTAAGCTTGCAATCCTCGTTGGAGTCTACCATTCAGATTTGGATAATGAGATTGAGAAGAAAAGCGGCTATTTTGATGAGCCATGGAAATGGGATCAAATCAGAAGAAACGCTCGAAAAATAGTGATATTCGCATCTCAAGATGATCCTTTTATTCCGGTCTCTGAGCCGCGCTTGATAAAAGAAAAGCTTAATGCAGAATATCACGAATATAAAGATGAAGGGCATTTTGGAGAAGACGCAGACAAAAAGGAGTTTCCTGAGATCGTAGTAGTTGTCGAAAAAGTGCTAAGAGCTGGAAATCCAAACTGATGACAAAGATTGATCAAAAATAAAAAGAACGTCAATAAACTCAATTAAACAAACCCCAAGATAGTCCAAAACAATTAAAAAGTTCATCAAGATGCTCTCTATAGTCCTCATCGAGCCGGAAACTCCCGGAAACATTGGCGCTGTTGGCCGCGCCATGGCAAACTTCAGCTTCAATAATCTTGTTCTTGTCAATCCAAAATGCGATCATCTCTCCGGCGAAGCGGTGCAAAGGGCAAAGCGGGCAAAAACCCTTCTCAAAAAAGCCAAACTACTCAGATCCTTCAATGACCTGAAATCCTGGGATTACCTCATTGGAACAACAGGAAACATTGGCTCTTCCTACAATATCCTCCGCTCGCCGATGACGCCTGAGCAGCTTGGAGAGAAGATGTGCTCCCTTGTCAAATCCAAAGTTGCCTTGATTCTTGGCAGGGAGGGAAACGGGCTCACCAATGCAGAGATTGCGCAATGTGACTTCACAGTAACCATCGCAACATCCCCAAAGTATAGCTCTTTGAATATCTCTCATGCGCTTGCCATCCTGCTCTATGAAATATTCAAGGCTTCCAAAAAAAAGAAGATTGGGCAGCATATCATTCCCTTGCCAAGAAACGAGAAAACGCATCTCCTCAGAAAGATCAATGCAACGATAGATGCCTTGCCGTTCACCTCAGATCGCCGCAGGAACACTCAGCGCTCAGTCTGGAAACGCCTTATCGGGAAATCACTGCCCACAAGGCGGGAAGGCCATACCCTTATGGGGTTTTTTGAAAAAATCAGGAGAAGCCGCTAAATTTTTGGTGCTTCCTCCCTAAACAAGTACTGAGGAAGGTAGGAGCGTTTATAATAATGGTAGAACTCCATGATATTCAGCGTTTCTATGATATCTTTGAACCGCTCACGCAGCTCAATGGTTAACCTCCGTATCACTGCCTTATCATAGGATTCCATGTCCATCTCCATATCCCAATCTCCTACAGTCTTATGCGCCTGGACAATCTCTGGTGTTTTGCGGAGATGCTCCATCAGTTCATGCTCCCTCTCTTTGCTCATGTTATGGAGCTTAAGGAAAATCCTGAATTTGTTGATGCCGAGCTTGTTGCTATCCAGGACATACTTGATCCCCTTGATCACTCCTTTCTGAGAGAGCCGCTGAAATGCAGATCTGGCAGTTTTGATATTCACGTGGCTTTCCCTTGCAAGGGTTGTCATTCTGGCCTTTGGCTTCGCCAGAAGGATTTTCATAACTGCTTTGTCATAGTCGCTGAATTCTGCAACTCCGCGGTCACCGCCTATAATGATATAGGACGGGACCCAGGATTCGAGGTTTTTGTTCGAGATAAGATAAAGCCGGGGATACATATACGTAACCAAATTGAGAATGACTTTATAGTGGGGCAGGGTCTTCAGCAGAACAAAGATGTTCCTCAGTTCCTTATTAAACCTGGATGGATTCGGAGTCTCAATCTCCAGGACAAGATCAAATTCTCCATGAAGCTCGTACAGGGAAACAACATAGTCATGGTTGGCAAGGGTCTCGAGCAGCACTTTTTTGTCCTGCTCGCTGATGTAAGCTCCTTTGAAATACACCCTGAAGAGGAGCAGCCCAAAATAGGAATAATCAAAGACACAGAATGGAAGATGGACTATAGCCTGCTTTTCAAGTACTGCCAGGGTGTACTTGAGGCGCTGGGGGCTCTTTTTGAGCAATTTACTGAGTGTAATGATCCTAGCCGCAGCATTCTCTGAATACAGGAATGCCACATCATCCTGGGAGCGTTTCATCCTGGCGTCTTAGTCCTACTTTAGGCATCAATCTTTTTATTTATGTATATAAATCTTTCTAAAAGTGACAAAAAATAAAAAATATCATGCAGTTAAATATAAATATAGGAATTTGTATATTAATAGGTATATGGAACCTAGAAACATCTTTCAGGATATGGTAGAATACCATGTGACGAATAACCTTGAAGCCTGTCTTGGCTTCATAGAAGATGGGAAAATAATCTCACCAGAAAAAAAAAGGCCATATAGGCCTGGTCTTGACGAGAATCATATCTATGCCGGATTCCTATTAGTTTCAGATGGAAACAGGCTTCTTGATGCCCTTGTTAAGGACAAAAGAGTCACACCCAGTCCTGAACACATGAGCGAGTTTCAGTCTCTGGATGGAAAAGACGGCAGCCTCTTTGAATATTTTGATAGCCTGGCAAATACTGATGGTGTATTTATCTATGATTCCTTAGATGATAAGGTTGCAAGGGTCTATGAGATGGGAAATGAAGACAAGAAAAGCAGTTTTGAGACTGCAAAATCCTATCTTGCCTCGCTTGCCGGATGCAAATCTGCCAAGAGCACTATAAAAGAAGACTTGCCTGCAGATTTCTGCTCCTATGATGGCTCAGTTCCCTTGCAGGGAAATATAGGCACAAAGACGCGCCTTGCAATAAAGCTTCCCAAAATCTATGGGGGGATCAACGCCCAGGCATTCCAGATTAAGCATACGCCGTATACCGATTTCGGCATGGGAAAGGTGACGCACTTCGGCAAGGATGGTCTCAAGGAAGAATTCTTCTTGATGCATGAGCGATCAGCCATAAATCCGGAGAATCCCCACGGCATCATTGGGGTTTACAGGCAATACGCAAAAATCGATGGGAAGCTCGGTCGGACAATTGAAACAAGAACTCCACTTCCGATATTATACGAGACCGGAAGTTACACCCAACCGGATCAAACCAAGCGGCAGAACGCAGCATAAGGTGTGTTATGGACCCTACACAAATTGCTCTCCGGTTTGTCGTTGCGTTCATTTTTGCAGTAGTCTTTGGCCTTGAGCGCCAGAGATCCCATAAGCCTGTTGGTTTTGGGACATTCGTCTTTGTGACTATCGGCGCCACAGGCCTTGCAATCGTTTCTGTTGAGCTTGGAACTGAAACCCCCTTATCGATATTGGGGAGCGTCGTGACAGGAATCGGCTTTCTTGGCGCAGGAGCGTTAATCAAGTCCGGAGACAGGACGCACGGCTTCACAACCGCAACCAGCATATGGGCATTTTCCATCCTTGGCCTCCTCATAGGATTAGGAGAGTTCTGGATGGCGGGTGTCATGTACGGGCTGATCTGGCTTGTCATCTTGGTAGACACCTACCTCGAGAAAAAGGGGATTGGCAGCTACCAAAGGAAACTGGTCATAAAAACAAACCGATTGATCCCCCAGAAAGAGCTAAAGAATCTCCTGGCCCAGAACCTCAACAAATACAAGGTTATGTCAGTGGAGATTGAAAAAGAGACTCCGGTGATGATCTTTACCTATCTTATCCAGAGCAAAAAGAACGACATCAACAAGCTGCCAAATATCCTGTACCAGATGGACTGGGTGCATTCCTGCAAGGTGGAATAGCAGTGCAAAAACTTTTAAACAACACTGCCTCTGAACTGCGTAATGGACATCATCCCCTGGCTTGACAGCTTATGTCCCAGGCTCCAGCATCTTCTCCAGGTTGAGTTCAGCAAATACTTTGAGTATGACCTGGCCCTTGCTCATGCAGCAACACAGGAAAGCATAGCGATGATGAGGAATGGAGAACTTCACCATTTTTTCCAATTGGAGTCCGCCACACTGGCAGAAGTGATAGCAGCTGTGAGCATAGATGATCCACTACACGAGTATGATGAGGCAGCCCTCTGTAAGATAGCTAAGGGCTGGAGAGATTCGCCTAAGCATCATGATCTCCTTGAACGCCACTCTACCATAGGAATAGGTTTCGCATATGATCCTGAATTAAATATCCTCTATGCAGCTGCAGATTTGAGGTAGAGTTTCTCTGTCTAGAGAGAACATATCGGCGCGCGGTGTTATATGAAATCGTTGACTTCTGGCGCCAAAATGATAAAATATAAAAAGGTCGGGTATATCAACTGAATAATTGGGGGTAAAAAATTATGATAAGGATTAATCAGAAAATTTCAGATCTTGAAATTGCAAATTTTGAATTGGAAGCATTCCAAAAGGAGGAAATAAAAAAACTTAAACTTTCCGACTATAAAGGTCAATGGCTAATCGTGATATTTTATCCAGCTGACTTTACCTTTATCTGCCCTACAGAATTAGAGGAAGCTGCTGATTATTATGAGGAATTCAAGAAATTAGGGGCTGAAGTTTTAAGCGTAAGCACAGATACTGTTTTTGTTCATAAGGCCTGGCATGATCATTCTCCAGCTATCAAAAAAATCAGATTTCCAATGGTAGCTGACCCAACTGGAAAATTATGTAGAGAATTTGGCACATATATTGAAGAAGAAGGGCTTTCCCTGCGCGGCAGTTTCATTATTGATCCTGAATCTGTGCTGAAAGCGTATGAAATACATGACAACAGTATCGGCAGAAGCGCAAAGGAACTCTTGCGTAAACTTCAGGCGGCCATATTCGTTAAAGAACACAAAGGAGAAGTTTGCCCGGCAAGCTGGAAACCTGGAGAAAAAACTCTTAAGCCCAGCTTGGATTTAATAGGCAAGATATAGTGCATAGAGATCCTAAACTTTAGAGCACCCTTCGTCAACGACTCTGCAGAAACCCCCAAGGGTTCATTGCCTCGGCTTCGTCTCGGTCATATAACCCTGGCCCAATAGGTTATCCGCATCATTCATCTCTTCTCAAACATCTCCTTAACCTTCTCATTTCCCATCGGAAAAGCAGCATCTCCAAGCTCGTACCAAATCTTCTCAGCCTCAACACCCCAGGAATAGTCTCCTCTCTCCCTTTCAATCTTATGGATCTTGAACTCTCCTGTCTCCTGGCCCTTCTTCAGGTGATAATAGATGCTCCTCATAGTCACAGCAGGAAAAAGCGTTTTGTAATTCCTATAGATGCCATACCCATACCCTTTCTTCATAAAGAACAGAAGCTCGATAATGTTCTGCCGGATAGGGCTCTTGACAGGTCTCCCCCTCTTCATATTTTCCATATTGAAAAGAAAACCTATATAAATCTTTCTCTACCGACAGTTCTTCAGACATGAACGCCCTTGAAATCTCCAACCTCCAGAAGTCCTATTTCAGCAAAGGCCGCAGGACAGACGCAGTCAAAGGAATATCCTTCTCCATAAAGAAGGGCGAAATCTTCGGTCTTCTTGGCCCAAATGGGGCTGGAAAATCCACAACAATCAACATGATCTCAGGAGTTGTGGAAAAGGATTCAGGATCAATCCGGATTTTAGGGAAGCAGCCTGAAGAAGACTGGGAATACGTAAAGAACAGGATGAATGTTGCTTCAGCCTATTTCGGTTTGTCAGATGTCCTTACTGTCAACCAAAACCTCAAGGTCTATGCAAAGCTCTACAACCTTAAGAATCCTCAGGACAAGATTGACGATCTGCTGAAGAGGTTTAAGATCTTCAGCCTCAAGGATAGCCTTTCCAACACACTAAGTTCCGGAGAAAGGACGCGGCTTGGCCTGTGCAAGGGATTCCTCAATGATCCGGAGCTTATACTTCTCGATGAGCCTACTGTTGGTCTTGACCCCGATATTGCAGAGACCACCCGCACCATGATCAAAGACTACCAGAGAGAAAAAGGGGCAAGCATACTCTTTACCTCCCATTACATGTATGAGGTTGAGGAGCTCTGCAGCAGGATAGCATTCATGTCCAAAGGCACGATCATAAAGATTGACACAGCATCAAATCTCAAGCAAATGATCAAGCAGCAGCGTGTCTCAATGAAGTTCCTTGTGGCAGACAAGAAGCTGGAAGCATTTTTCAGGGAGCGAAACATCAACGTCATCTTTCCTGCGCCGCATCATGTTGTATTTGACATCTCTGCAACTGGAGAAGATCTCTACAAGATCATGAACTCGCTCTTCAAGCGCGGCTATAAGCTCAAGGATATGGAAATCAAGCGGCCTTCGCTTGATGATGTGTTCATAAAAATATCAAGAGGGGAAAAGTGAAGCTCTACAGGATCCACGCCATGCTGATGAAGTACTGGTATATCTCCCTGAACAGCCTGGACAGGATTTTTGACATCTTCTACTGGCCAATGATAGACCTTTTTCTGTGGGGATTTGCCAGCTATTACATTAAAGCGCTCGCAGACGTGAATGTCCTCAGCGTCTTCATTGGAGGGGCAATCATCTGGATATTCCTCTGGAGGTCAGCACAGGATGTGACGGTCTTCGTTCTGGAAGATTTCTGGAGCAGGAACCTCTATAACCTCTTCAGCTCTCCATTGCGCGTCACAGAAATGATCCTTGCTTTGGTGATCTTCAGCACAGCGCGCGCAGCTGTGGCATTCCTGTTCCTTATCGCCATGGCCTATCTTCTGTATTCCTTCAGCATCGTCTCTATAGGATACATGAACTTTGCGCTGTTTGTTGTCCTGTTGATGTTGTTTGGCTATGCAGTAGGATTGTTTATAACCTCCTTTCTCTTCAAGTACGGCTCCAGAATCCAGGTCTTTGCATGGTCGGTTGTCTGGATACTTCAGCCCTTCTCTGCAGTGTTCTATCCTGTTTCCGCCTTGCCTCCCTGGGCGCAGAATGTTGCCGTCATTCTTCCAACAACCTATGTCTTTGAGGCCATGCGTGCAGTCTTAAACAACACTCCAATCCACTGGAACGGGATTATCTATTCTTTTGTTGCGAGTCTTGTCCTTCTTGTCCTTGTCAGCATCTTCTTAGGAAGGAGCATCAGGAATGCCCGTAAGCAGGGTTTGCTGGCGAGGTATGAGTGACCCTTTGTTCAACGCCCATAGGCGAGAAAACCTCGTGAAACCGAAACATTTATATACTTTTAAGTGAACACTTGTTCATATAAAGGTGAACAGTATGTACATTAATAAGTCTACGGTTAAAGTACTGCAATTATTTACTGGTCGTATAACCGAATCATTCACTCTTAGAGAAGTAGCAAGAAGACTAAAAATGCATGTATCCCTTACACATCGCGCAATACATCCATTAATAGATGCTAAACTTATTGAGCAAGATAAGCATAAAAATCTTAGTCTAAATTATAAAATCCATCATGAAACCCTTGTTTTTGCTGAGTACTTAAGGAGAGATATCTTACTGAGTAAATTCAAGGATATTAAACTTTTTGTAGAAGAGGTTCTCACTAAAATCAAACAAGATAGTTTTGTTTTGCTTATGTTCGGTTCAGCAGTGGATTCCAATAAACCAAGAGATGTAGATATCCTATTGATAGTGGACAGTACAGATAAAGTTGAGTTCCATGAGAAGTTCCTCCACAACATTGCATCAAATTATGGCTTACCTTTTGAGGAAAGGGTTATAGGCTTTGAAAGTGTTTACGAAATGCTTTCCAAGCGTGATGAAAAAAATGTTATGAATGAGATATTAAACAAGCACATAATCTTATATGGTGCAGAACTGTTTTATAGACTAATCCAGAGGGGGCGGTCATAAATGTTGGATGAAAGAAAGTTAAAAGAAGCAGAAAACAGGGTTAAGCAATTTATCAGTGATGGCGTAATAAAATCAAAAGGAAAGCCAGCACATGTAGACTTTTTCATCAAGAACGCTGACGATTCAATTGATTCTGCAAAAGCATTATTTGAGTTGTCAACCAACCCTAAAAAACAAGAATCACTTGGTTTTACTAGCTTCAATGGCTTGCTCTGGGTAGTCAATGCCAGTTATTACAGCATGTTTTACATGGCGAGAGCACTCTTGGAAAATGCGGGAATAAAGATAAAGTCAGATCTTTCTATTCATGCAGTAACATTTGATGCAATGATCTGCTATTTTTATCTCACAGACAAATTACAGAAAGAATTTTTAGAGCGAGCGTAGCGAACTAGAGTCTAAACCCCCTGCCCTTTAGGGCGGTGGAGGAGGCCACTTTCGTCGCCAGTTACGAACGAAGTGGAGTTCTGGCGACCTGCGACCGCAGAGTAAATCTGGAGTTTGACTATCAAAAGAACGAAGTGATACATAAAGTCAAAGAATCGAGGGGCAATTTCTATTTTGAGTAAGAAGTGTGGTCGGGAGTTGCTTGTTTATCTCTAATATTTTTAAGCCTCCATTTAGGTATTACCCCTTTATCAGCATCATCATGATGATTTCCACATAAGAGAACCAAATTGGTAATCCTATTATTTGAGGGGTTTCCGTCAATATGATGTATCTTAAGATTCCCTTTTTTTCCGCATTCTTGACATTTACCACTTGCGATATCATATACCTTATTTTTCAAGTCATCAGGTATAGGAAGTCGCTCTTTCTTCTTCGCTCTTCCTCTTTCTCCAATATTTTTTAGAAAATTAATACCTAATTTATTAATCTCTGCTAACAATTTTTTAATGACAGAAATAGTCTTTTCTCGAAATTCTTGATTTTTAATACTGAAGTATACTATTACACCAATACTCACAATTATTAAGCCAACAAAGATATAGAAAAATATTTGATATTGTGGAGGCAATAAGAGTTTAACAATATATCCTACAAAGAATATAATAATTAATCCAACAATTAGTGGAATTATTTCAATCTTATTGAAAATTCGGGGATTAGTGCGGTTTTCGTTATCTTCGGAATCTGTCATCCTCTATTGCTTTTGACATTCTTCTTTAAATACTTTGCGTTTAGAAATTGTCCACTCTGATTTATTGAACTCCAGATTTATTGAAACAACCATTAAACCTAATAAAAGTACGTTTAATAGCCTATTTTAATACAAAACCGAGATCTTGTCTTCTTCTCCGGCATTACAACCATGCGAAGTCGAAGAAAACTGATTCATCAGTCTCAAAGTCTGCAACAATAAGTTTTTAAACCCCCCTGCCTTTTGGCTGGATATGGACATTCGCAAGATCGCCATCATCCTCGTCATCGCAATCCTCTTCGGAGTATTAGTCCAGGCGACCATTGAAGCGATCTATCCCCAGCCCAGATATGAAGACTTCTGCAAAGAGAAGTTTGTGCGCCCGGTTCTAACTTCAGAAAAGACCGGAACAAGGGAAAGCTGCCAGCCATACAACGCTCCCACTGATGAAGAATTAGAATCCTGCTCTGCTCAGGAAGGCTACCCTGATTACCACTATGACGAATACAGCTGCCCAACAGAATACAGCTGCAACTTCTGCCAGAAAAATCTCAATGAGGCAAACAAGCAGTACAATCTGGTCGTATTTATCGTCTCAAGCATCTTCGGCCTTATTGCAATCTTCCTTGGCGTCTATCTTCCCACAGAAGCAAACCGCCTCAATGAATGGGTCGGCACAGGCTTCATGCTTGGCGGCATCATCTCAGTCTTCATTGGCACAGCCCGTTATTATTCAGACATGGCAAGGATCGCAAGGCCGATTATCCTCCTGATCGAGCTCCTCATCATCATCTGGATTTCCTACAAGAAGCTTAATAAAAAGCTGAAATAAATAACTTCTATGATTGTTCTAGAGCTCTCAAAGGAGAATATCAGATTAGCCGCGGCAGAAGCAATAGCGCTCTTAAAAATAAAAAAACCAGATTGGAAATTAGATAATAATTTTTTAATAATAAAAAATAAAAAAATCAATGAAAAAAAAGGTAATAATGAAGCAATCAAAATCAAAAAACTAATAAAACGGCTTGCCTTTACAAGAAAAGCCTACACGCTTCTCTTTGAATGCAGCATACCCTCATTGCCGGAAAAAATAAAAAAATACAATTGGAACAAAGCCTACAGGCAAAACTGCGCTGTAAGGCTCAAAGGAAAATCGCATCTAAAGCTCGAGGAAATCGCTCCTCTTGTCCTCAAAAAAATCAAAAACCCAAAAGTCAATCTCTCAAACCCAAAAACGCAATTCACCTTCTTCTTCGGAAAAAAGGCATACGCAGCTATTCTCAAAACAATCCCGAAGCACAGTTTTGAGGAAAGAAAAGCCAACAAGCTCCCCGGTCTATTGCCCATAGCGATGAGCCCGAAGCTGGCCGCAGCTGCAATAAACCTCACAGGCATAGAGAAAGGAACTCTTCTCGACCCCTTCTGCGGAACTGGCGGGATCTTGATAGAGGCGTCATTGATGGGATTGAAGCCAATAGGCTATGATATCGACAGGGAAATATTGAAGAAATGCAAAAAGAATATCGATTTTCTAAAAATAAAGAACATAAATCTGGAGAACAGAGACTCGTTGAAATGGAACACCTCAGTGGATTATGTGGTGACAGATTTGCCGTATGGAATGAACACCAAGAAGATAAAAAATAATTTTTATAAAGAGTTCTTGAAAGTTCTTAAAGGAAACCTGCAGAAAAAAGCAGTAATTATATTCCCGCATAATCTCAATTATAGAAAATTAATAAAAGATGCGAAATTAAAGATAGAAAACGAGTTCTCAATGTATATCCATAAGAGCCTGACAAGGAGGATTGTGGTTGTTAAACAAAAAGAGTAAACTATATAAGCTCCTATTATACCCAACAGCCATCATGAACAAGAAAGGATTGACCCCACTATTATGGGTCATGCTCATCGTCCTCATTGTCCTGGTTATATGGCTGGTTATGAAACGGCTAGGTGCTTAAAATTACAATACCCGGAGCAATCGAAAAGCTAATTGAAGCACTATTAATCCTATTCGGGATATTTATCATTATCCAAATTCTGATTAAGCTTAGTGGAGGATCTTGGAGTACAGAGGATATCATCCTAAGCCTGTTAATATTTAATATTGGGGCCACATTTACGATAGGAATCATGCTTGCACAGCTTAAATCGGATCACAATCATCTTAAAACTCAATTCAAAAGTCTGGCTAATGATTTCAAAGAGCATAATAAGAAGTCAACCAAATAATTACTTCACTCCTAACTCCTTCTCAACCTTTGCAACCGTCTCCCTGATCTTCGCAACAGCATCAGGGTTTGCAGAGATTGACGTGCAGCCTCGCTTCACCAAAAATCTTGCCATTTCGGGCTTGCTTCCAGCCTGGCCGCAGATAGAAGTCTGGACTCCGTATTTCTTTGCAACAGAAAGCACCATCTCGATCTCTCCAAGCACAGCAGGATGCATCTCATCAAACAGCTTTGCAATCTTCTCGTTATTGCGGTCAATCCCTAAAGTAAGCTGCGTCAGGTCATTGGTCCCAAACGAAACAAAACTGATCCCCTCCCTGCACAATTCATCAATAATCCAGCACGCTGCAGGCGTCTCAACCATAACCCCAAACTCAACATCCTCAAGAGGCTCCATCCCGACCTCCCTCATAATCTCCTTTGCAGCAGCAACCTCAGAAGCCCGTATCACAAAAGGGATCATCACTCCTACATTCGTGAACCCTCGTTTATGCAGTTCCTTGACTGCCTGAAATTCAGCCTTCAAAATCTTCGGCTCATCCAATCCTCTCCGTATCGCATGCCACCCTATCATCGGATCGCTTTCTTTCGGCTCTCTGTCAGCTCCCTTCAGGTTCCTGTACTCATCTGTCCGTATATCCGAAGTTCTGACCCAGACCGGCTTTCCTTCAAAGGCTCCTGCAATCTTTGAAAGGTTCTCAACAAGCATTGCAGTATACTCTCCCTCCTTCCCTTCTCTTATATACCATGCCGGATGCACCCCATTGTCAGCAATCATAAATTCCAGCCTGCAGAGCCCTACTCCATCTGCTCCTGTTGTTGCAGCCCTCTCTGCATATTCCGGCAGATCGGCAATCACCTTAACTTGGGTCTTTGTCCTCAGCTTGCTCGCCTTGAATGCATGGATCTCCCTTGAAGTCTCATGCCCCACTTTTCCTTCAAACACCACACCATGGGAAGCTGCAACTGTGATGATCTGCCCATCTTTCAACACACTTGTTGCATTCGTTGTTCCAACAATGCAGGGGACCCCCATCTCTCTCGAAACAATAGCAGCATGGCATGTAATCCCTCCTTCATCAGTTACAATGGCTGCAGCTCGTTTCATCGCAGGAACCATGTCAGGATTAGTCATAGAGACAACAAGGACATCTCCCTTAAGCACCCTGTCAAGCTCATTGAGATCATGGATCACTTTG
>Ga0209542_10011752_pt1 | contig 15469 bp, 15 predicted proteins | sample RifCSPhighO2_01_FD_184028 | JGI IMG/M metagenome (GOLD analysis project Ga0209542, IMG submission 184028) | Soil microbial communities from Rifle, Colorado - Rifle CSP2_plank highO2_0.1 (SPAdes) (version 2) | ecosystem: Environmental > Terrestrial > Deep subsurface > Rock core/Sediment ... | reverse complement strand
AGCTGGGGCTTGAGTACAGATTTCTAGCTCGCCTTTTGCAGGGTAAGCTCACGCGCCAACAAATGGCGGAGGAGCTCAACCGAGCTATCCGCAAATATGCGATACGCCAGATGCGCTATTGGAAACGCAACAAAGATATCGTGTGGTTCAAGAGTCCACGCGCTACTTCAATACCAAAAATGATACGAAGCTGGTTGAGAAAATAGGTTGCATTATCTTCATATTTCCCGTATAGTGCCGCCCATGTCTCAAGATCAACTCATAAAAATCGCCTGCACGAAGTGCGACCGCACCAACTATTGGTCACGCAAGAATAGAAAGCTTGTCACGCGCAAGATCGAATTGAAGAAGTATTGCAAATGGTGTCGCGCTCATACTAAGCATAAGGAGGCTAAAAAATAGACTAGAGTTGGATGGAACCTCGCAAAAAGCGAGGTTTTTTCTGTGCACTGGCGATCCGTGGGGGGTGGTTCGTCAAACGGCTTTTCATGTATGGTCGCCGGTGCAGAGCACGAAGCTCCAGGAAAGCAAAAAATAGGTAGACACAGCGTCATTTTTGCTTTACCACCCAGATAAAACGATTCTGACACTGTGCATGGACGAGAAAACACACGTGCGCCCGTCCGTAGATTCAGCACCCAATCCCGATAAACAGGGATTAGGGTTTTCAGCGTAAAACAATTGCGGGGTCGCCTTGGCGTTTATTGAAATACCGACGCATTTTCTCCTTGGGATAGAACTTCAGAACATCACGAGGGCCGATCCATATGTGCGCTCCCCCAACCCACGCCGGTCTCGATTTCTGCTCCACCAGAGCCATATCGCCAAGGTGTGGGAGCCTCACGAATTTGTGTTGCTTCAATTCGTCTGCGATCAATTTCACGAAGCCGATGTAAAAGGAAGCCGTAGTTTCATTATCCACGTAGTTCCATTTCTCGGCGAGCTTACGGTAAAACTCTTCATCATTCAGGAGCCCCCTTTTCTGTCGTAGTTTTTGCGTGGGTGGTTTCCATGACATCAAATCAGTATATAAAAGTCCGTTTTCAAGAAAATCGCGTGCGAGTAGGACTCTTACGGGTCCACTGATGCCATGCAGATGGGACCCTAAAAACACCCCCCCTTACACGAATTTTACATAACCACTCAAAGGGTTGAAGACTCACTGAATTATCAACCCACGACGAGCCTTTGTGCGTGTGTCGACCGCATGTGGAATAAACATACCTGCATATGCAATCAGTAAAGGAGACACTCAAATCTCCGTACCAGGGTTCCGAAGCCACGTATGAGATGGTTAAGGAACAGATCGCGAAGCGCTGGGGCGAGGACATCGCTGAAGAATACGATCCTCATACCGACTGTATGCCGTTCTCTTCATGGCTCGCCCAAGGTTACACGGTGAAGAAGGGACAGAAAGCTCTCAAGTCCATCACGTTCGTTGAGGTAAAAGACGAGAACGACAAGGTCATCAAGAAAATCCGTCGGACCGTCAATCTCTTTCATCGAAAACAGGTGGACAAAATCTCATGACCGTCAGACGCCAAACCGTTGTGCGAAATCCCGGCACGATGGATAAACCCATGATCAAGATAGCGAATGCAACGCTAGAGGATATGGGATTCGAGATGGGAACACCGATCGAGGTGTCCTACCAACGGGACTTAATAACCATTAGAAACATCAATCAACATGAACACAACAACATTCAGACGCCGCACCCTATCACCAATCCAACCCCATCCGATAGAGCTTGCGCGGAGAAAAGCGATGGACACACAAGATCCGGAACACGTGATGCGGAAGGAAATCCAGAAGCTCTGCGGGACGTACCAGTTTACCGCTACTTTCTCCGAGGATACGGATACGCTGGCAACATTCCGGCACGTACCGGGACTCATCGCGGTACAGTGCCTCCTGAAGGACAAAGACGGTAAGCCGGTGGGCAAAGGACACGGCTCGGCTATTCTCACCCGCATAAATCGTGGGATAGAGAGAACAGCGTTTATTTGCCTCAACGCAAGTTTTCTTTCTGCCGCCAACTCAGCCTGCAAGGTCATGGACTCGCTCCGGCTGGATACGCACGACCTAGCAACCCCAAAAGATCTAGGAGAGGCGTACAGAGCGAGAGAGGACGAGGGCTCGCATCTCGCCAGCGATAAGCAGAAGGCCTATTTGAGACAGCTAATCAGTCTCAATTGCGAGGAAGCCGAACGTGAGCAATGGGAGGGTCAGATTGACGACCTCACGAAAGAAGAAGCTAGCGAGGCAATACAACGCTTCGCTAGGTAGAGATATGGCCCTATATCGCGTATGGCTATCAGAATCGGAGTTGCTTCCGGTCGAGTTCGAGGCTGATAGCGCGGAGGAAGCTCGTAGGAAGATCGAGGCTCATATCTACGAGGGCACACTTTGGAAAGAGACATCAATCGAAATGAGCGAAGGGTGCCTCGAAGTCCACAGTGTTGAGCGGGTCGAGTAGCCAATCTTCCAACACTAACGGCGGTCCTTGCCAGGGTCGCCGTTTTTTGTTGTATAGTAGACGCACACACCCTATATCAGCCTGCAAAGGCGGTGACCTAAATCGTTCAGCTATGGACGACACGGTCATAAGAAAACCCAACGAAGATTACTGAACTCCACGTTCAGCGACTCTTCGTTGGGTCATGTCCCGAAAGGGGCATGGGCGCAAGCCTGCTGGCGTGGAGCTCAGTGGTATCTACGCCAGCATTATCAGCTGGCTTTTTTGTATGAAGAAATTAAAAGCGAAGACACTCTGGGCAATCGTACTTGCAAGCGGACTTTGCGCCGCGCTCTCCTTTGTCATAGCAACTCCAATAGGAATGTTGGCTGACAAGATTCTCCTCGCACGATTCGCAGAACAACGGTCATTAACACACAGTGTGAATCCGTGGCAATACATGGATCTCGGTGAGCAAATCTTTACGTTCACCACTTTGTTCATCGCTTTCGTCGCTCTCGTATGCGGCTCCTGGGCAGCGTGGACACTCTGGAAGCGACGTCGCCACATGACAAGTACAAACACCTAATTGTATGGCGAATATGGAAGAGAATCCCAAACAGTCGCTGCTAGACCCACTACTCGAAGACGTTCGCGCTCGACCTGCTCACGAACGCGTTGCGACCGGAGCTTACGACGAATCCGAGCATAGGCTTGATCCGGTCGTCGAAGATACTATGCCCGATAGCGAACTCGAAGACTGGACGGAAGACGAGGAAAAGATTGAAGTCCCGATTCCAGAATATATCGGGGGCTTTCCAATGAAGTATATTAAGGATGGACTTGCGTCTGCGGTCCAGCGAGCGATGGATTACCTCCGTGGTGATGTCGACGATGAAACGACCGAACATACCGAGGAAACCGAGCATGGTTCAATCGAGGAAGACGTTGCACACGGGCGATAAAATAGAGAGAAGAAAAATTATGCAGGGATTTGCCGCTTTGTGAAGTTATGTTAGGTTGGGGTATATGCGAGGCAACAGGAGTCTAAAAAGCTCGCCAGATATCCTCACCCTCCAGCAGGCGTGTCGAGCTCTCAATTGCCACCCAAACACCCTGCGTAATTGGGACAACAAAGGGATTCTGAAGGCTATACGCTTTGGTACACGAAAGGATCGCCGATACAGAAAGAGCGACATTCTGAAGGTGCTCAAACAAAAATAAAATTATGAACGAGGAAGAAACACGAAATCGTCACATACGCCCAGCAATTGTAAAAGCTGGATGGACGGATCACCAGATTCGCGAGGAATACCCATACACCATGGGTCGTATTCATGTGAGCGGTCGTGTTGCAAAGCGTGGAGATAAGAAGAAGGTGGACTTCCTCCTTGAGTATCGCCCAAACCTCCCACTTGCATTGATTGAGGCGAAGTCTGAACATAAAGATCTAGGTGCTGGTATGCAGCAGGCTCTTTCATACGCTGACGCTCTCGATGTTCCGTTCGTCTTTTCCGCAAACGGCGAAGGTTTTCTCTTCCATGACAAGACAGGGGCATCCACAACCACGGAGACAATCCTTGCTTCAGATGCATTTCCTACACCGGACGAGCTCTATCAGCGTTATCTCAAATGGAAGGGTGAAGCGCCCGCTATGCGAAGTGTTGTTGAAACTCCTCTCTACTCTGACGACCCAAATAAATCACCCTGGTACTTCCAGCGTATCGCCATTGATCGTACCGTCGAAGCAATCGCGCGTGGAGAACGACGCCTTCTGCTCGTGATGGCTACTGGTACAGGCAAGACCTACACAGCCGGGCAAATAATGTGGAGATTGTGGAAGTCCGGAAGCGTTAAACGTATCCTCTTCCTCGCTGACAGAAACATTCTTGTTGATCAAGCACGAGTGAACGACCTAAAGTATTTTGGCGATGCGCTTACTAAGATCTCTCGGCAAAACTTTAATGACCTCGGCTCTCTGATGTCGCATGAGGTGTTCCTTGGTTTATATCAAGCAATGAGCGGAACATCTGAAGAAGAAAAACTCTTCAAAAACCTTCCGAAGGACTTCTTCGACCTCATCGTTGTCGACGAGTGCCACCGTGGCAGTGCATCTGAAGATAGTCAATGGCATGAGATTCTCGACCACTTTACAGCCGCATCTCACCTTGGTCTCACCGCTACGCCAAAGGAAACGACAGACACAAGCACCACTCACTACTTCGGTGACTCCATCTACACCTACTCCCTGAAGCAAGGAATAGATGATGGATTCCTCGCACCGTACAAAGTATTGCGAGTCCTGCTCGACAACGATATTACCGGCTGGCGTCCTGCGCCCGGAACCTTGGACGATAACGACAACCTTGTTGAAGATAAGGTCTACGAACTACGCGACATCAATAAATCTGTCATCTTCCCCCAACGTGAGAAGGTCATAGCGGAGAAGACTATCGAATATCTTTCTGCTATTGAAGATCCGTACGCAAAATCAATCGTCTTTTGTCGCACTACGGCTCATGCAGAGCGTATGCGATCAGCGCTGGTAAATGCCGCAGGAGAAAGAGCACAAGCGGATATCCGTTATGTCATGCGCATTACTGGTGACGATGAAGAAGGTAAAAATCAGCTCGACCGTTTCATTGATCCTGAAGAAAAGTTTCCGACGATAGTTACCACGTCTCAACTTCTCTCGACAGGTGTAGATGCTCAGACCTGCAAACTCATTGTTCTTGATAAGCCAATCGAGAGTATGACCGAGTTCAAGCAGATCATTGGACGTGGTACTCGTGTGCGCGAAGACAAGGGCAAGATGTGGTTCACCATCATGGACTTTCAGGGGGTTACGAAGCTTTTTGCAGACCCAAGCTTCGACGGTGTTGCAGAGCGTGTGTTTGAGATTAATGGTAACAAGGATATCGCCGAGGCATTGGAGGAACAGGATCCCCAAGAGGTATCAGTCGAGGAGAAACTGGAAGAAGACGAGCTTGTGGATGTCGTTATCTCACAAGGTGAAGGACTCTCTCTCACTGATCGACCGCCAGTATTTAAGCTCAGCGGAGTCCCATATGCCGTTGTAAAGGAGCAGGTGCAATATCTCGGTCCCGATGGAAAGCTACTCACGCAATCGCTCACGGATTTCACACGTAAAAATATCCTTGCACACTACCCAACACTCGAGAGTTTCTTCACAGCATGGCAGACGGCAGAACGTCGCCAAGCAATAATTGATCAAATTGACGCGAGCGGTATTCCCCTCGAGGAACTACAGAAACAAGTAGGGGCGGAGTTTGATTTGTTCGATCTCGTTATGCACGTTGCCTACGATAAAAAGATGATGAAAAAGAACGAGCGCATTGAAGCAGTGCGTCGCTCAAATTATCTCAACAAGTACAGCGGTAAAGCTCGCGAGGTGATAGAAGCACTTCTCCAGAAATACACGGACGTAACGCTCAAAGACATAGAAAGTGTTCGCGTCCTCACACTCGAGCCACTCCGTTCGCTTGGCACTGACTATGAACTCGTCTCTCTGTTTGGTGGCAAAGACGGTTATTTCAAAATGGTCGACGAACTTCTCGACGTAATGTACACCCAATAAAAATATGTTTACTCCATCAACAATCAAAGCAATACAAGACATCATGCGCCAAGATATCGGCGTTGATGGGGACGCTACACGTCTTTCGCAGATGGTATGGCTCATCTACTTGAAGATTCTAGATGACGAAGATAAGGCTCTCGAGATCCGCAAAGAGAAGTTTGTCCCTACACTTCCTAAGAAGTATCGGTGGCGCACATGGGCGGGACCACTTGATGGAATGACCGGAGACAAGCTCATTGAGTTCGTAAACAATGACCTATTGCCCGGGCTCCGTGATCTCCCCGCGAGTAGCAACAAGCGAACAGAGCTTACGCGCATGGCATTCCAAGATGTCTACAACTTCATGCGCAAAGGCACGCTTCTGAAGCAGGTAATCAACAAAATAAACGAAATCGACTTTAACGCTTCAAAGGACAGACACGCATTTAATGAAATCTATGAACGCCTCTTGAAGAGCCTTCAGAGTGCGGGCAACTTCGGAGAGATGTACACGCCCCGCGCTGTAACGCAGTTCATTGTGGAGATGGTAGATCCCAAGATTGGAGAGACTGTATTGGACCCTGCTGCGGGTACTGGCGGCTTCTTGGTGCATTCGCTTGAGCACATGCGTAAACAGGTGAAGTCAGTGAAGGAGGAGAGGAATATTCAACAAAGCATTCATGGTGTAGAGAAGAAGCCTCTTCCTTTTATGCTCCTTATCACCAATATGATGCTTCACGGCATCGAAGAGCCAGTGACCATGCGTCGTGGCAATACTCTCGAGAGACCACTTCGTGAATACACTGATGCCGATAAGGTTTCGTGCATCGTAACTAACCCACCATTCGGAGGCACAGAAGAGCCGGGTATCGAATCAAACTTCCCTAAAGAGTTTCAGACGCGGGAGACCGCAGACCTCTTCCTTGTCCTTATCATGCGTCTGCTCAAGAAAAATGGTCGTGCAGGACTGGTTCTTCCAGACGGCACACTCTTCGGCGAAGGAGTGAAAACCGCCCTGAAGAGGACATTACTTGAGGAATGTAATCTCCATACCATTGTGCGCCTGCCGAAGAGCGTCTTTGCCCCATACACAAGTATTGCTACCAATCTTCTCTTCTTTACCAAGGGCGAGCCAACCAAAGAGATCTGGTATTACGAGCATCCATTCCCCGAAGGTCAGAAGGCATACTCCATGACTAACCCTATCCGCGTCGAGGACTTTGATGTGGAGAAAGAGTGGTGGAATAACCGCGAGGAAAATGATCACGCATGGAAGGTTTCTATCGACGAAATAGTAAAGCGTAACTACAACCTCGACATCAAGAACCCGCGCACACCGGTGGATGTGCTTGAGTCTCCAGAAGAACTACTTGCTACGTATCGCACCAAACAAAAAGAGGTGGAGGAGGTACTCGAACAGATTCGCGAGGTCATCACCGAAGCACTTTCACACCATGACACCAAATGACGTCAACATTGTCGCCGATAATATCGATGACTTCATAGAAGTACCTGATGGTGTAGGGCGACTACGAAAAGCGGTACTCACACTCGCCGTATCTGGGAAACTAGTCCAGCAGGATAAGGGTGAAGGCACAGCTGATGACCTATGCAGAAAAATTCAAGAAGAAAGTGTAAAGCAAATCTCAGGTCGCAGGAAAAAGGACTTCAGTACAAGCCCAATCGATGTTGGAGAAACTTCTTTTGAACTTCCGAAATCGTGGCGGTGGGTGCGGCTCGGCGATATCGTAAGAGTTGACAACGGATATGCTTTTAAAAGCTCGAAGTATGTTGAAGCCGGATCACGGGTGATACGTATTACAAATGTCCAAGATGGGTTCATTGCAGACAGTAATCCAAAGTTCATTAATGGGGGTAATGGTGGTGAGTTTGCTGATTTCCAATTGCATGAGAATGACCTCCTAATGTCACTCACGGGCTATGTGGGGCGCGTCGCCTTATTTCCGGCTGCAATGTTGCCGGCTGTTTTGAACCAACGAGTTGCACGTGTAGCACCTTTCTCAGAGGAGTTAAAGCCATACATATTTACGTATTTTCAATCAGGTTTATTCCGTAGTATTGCATCTGCATCAACGCGAGGAATGGCTCAGCAAAACATGAGTACCGAGTGGCTCAAGACGCACCCGATTCCTTTCCCTCCTCTTGCCGAACAAAAAAGAATTGTAAAAAAGGTTGAGGAAGTAATGAAACAACTCGACGAGCTCGAGACTAAGAAGCGAGGGCGAGACGAGACACGCACACGCCTTGCCCGTAGCGCTATGCATTCGCTTGGGAAGGGTGAATCAAAGATCGCCTTCGAACATCTTGCCGAGCTCACAAAGACCCCTGCTGACCTCAAGGAACTGGAAGGAGCGCTTCTCACACTTGCAGTATCTGGGAAATTGCTTTCGCAGGACAAGAAGGAAGGCACAGCGGGAGAGCTTTACGCCAAAATACAATCAGAGATTGAAAATGGAGTTAAGGGACGAAAAAAAAATGCTAAGGAGTCTACACCGATAAGCCCCGAGGAGCTTCCTTTTGATTTACCTAAGTCGTGGAAGTGGGTACGTCTCATGGAGATCGGTAAATTAGATACTGGGAAAACACCTCGCACTGGAGTGACCGGGAATTATGCTGGGGACATTCCGTTTGTTGGTCCAGGTGATGTACAGCAAGGCAAGATTAATTCGTACTCGAAATTAATTACAAAGCGGGGAGCGTCTGAGTCAAAGTATTTATACCCCGGCGACGTTCTAATGGTGTGTATCGGTGGAACGATAGGGAAAACCGCGTTAGTGACTGGCACACACACATTCAACCAGCAGATAAACAAAATTACGCCATGCTTAGTAGACAGCACCTTTCTGTTCTGCGTTTTTCAATCTGGATACTTCCAGAGGCTTGTATGGAGTAAGGCTTCAGGTGGTGCAACGCCGCTCGTAAATCTTACGCGATGGTCATCGTGCGTAGTCCCACTACCACCTCTTGCGGAACAAAAGCGTATCGTAAAAAAGGTTGAGGAGATAATTTTGCTCATCAATCGCTTAAAACAAGTAGTCGGGGAAAAATAATATGAGTCGCTACAACAAACAAAACCGCCTAGATGAGAAGGCAGTATCGATAGTCAGCGACTATTTCATGAATAAACATGGAGATAAATTTGATCTTCAATTCCATGGGATAAAAGATAATACCCCGGACACTGATGGCTTCTTGCGACTAAGAGAGTCTGAGGACGGCACTCCATCTGCAGGCAAGTATTTAAATCAAGTAGTCTTCTTTCAACTAAAAGGTTTTGAAAAGAAAATTGATGACGGTTCTTATATCAGCTTAAGAAAACTCATTGAGTTTTGTAAAGATATAAATTTACCCACAATTCTATTTGTGGTTTCAAATATTAGCGGCGAATCAGAAAAGCAAAATGAGGCACAAATATTTTGGTATCACTTTAGTAACGTCAATATTGAGATACTAAACAAAACCAATAAGACAAATAGCAATAAGGTAAAGATACCTAACCTGAGTCTGCTTAAGGTTGGTAAAAGTGATTTTATAGACGAGTTTTATGTTCACATAAAAAACCTTGCAAAGAAAAATGAATTCCTTGATTTACCCAGAGAAATTCTCGATATTACGGTTAGTCTAAAAAATAAAATACTTTTGGTTGCCAGCATCATATACCTTGTGGGCAAGGTAACAAAAGCGGAACGTAAAACAATTGCTGGTTTACTAAAAATGAGTGAGAGGCAAATGAATGACGTTGTCGCTGATTTGCACCAACAAGGTCTAATTTATAAAGATAAAGAGTTGTATATCTTTAAATTGGCTAAGGATGAGATGAAGCAAGATGTCGGGCTACGCCTTTTGTATGAGTCCATCAGCAAAATCGATCTGGATAAATTACTCACTTTATTTATCGATCACAAGCAGAGACTACAAATTTATTCAAATCTGGCTCAGGTCAGGCACCCTATAGTCTTTGAGTTTTTGAATAAAGAAGCAGATAAGGCGCTCACATATGTCAAAAAGAAGTAACGATGACATCTTCAATAGTTTAGAAATTCTAGACGAGTATGCCCATATGGCTCCTCGGAAGGCACTTGATATTGTTAAGGCTGTAATCAGTAAAAAACCATTAAAGCCAAGCGCTACTCGACTAAGAGGATTTGGAAAGATATACGGAAAAACACATGACGATCTTCTTATTCAGTGTTCGAAGGTTTTGGGTAAGATTCGCTATCTTGAAACTAAGGGAGTGATGCGTCAGCTTGAAAAGTTAGCTTCTCATAAAAACAAATCGGTACAAGCGGATGCTGTAAAAGAGTTTGAGGGCTTAGCGCAATATAATTTATTTGTCCTTCAACAAATTGAGTATAAAACACAGGAACAAATCCTAAATGAAGTTGAGGGTTGGGGTTATAGACGCCTACTGAAAAATTCAGAGATAATAATTACCCTTGCTAAAGAGCTACTAACTTCAACTTTCGAGGGACATTCGATGCCTGACTATAAGACCTTTACTTTTCACTCCGGTCCGTTAGTTGTTACCCCGCCACTTAAGGCAATACGCAAACGAACAATATTATTGCTAAAGAAATTCTACGGTGCCGCCAATAATTTAACTTTGAGAGCAAAGATCCTGCAGGCATTGCAAATGGCAACACAGACTCCGCACAGTCACTTATATGGCGACGATCTAGAGCAAATGGTTTGGGAGGACACAAACAATGTAATCGATATCTATCTCGAGATATTGCCCAAAGCGGAGAACGAGATAATACAGGATATTGAAGAGCAAAAGATCTGGTTTGTAAGACGGTTCGAAAAGAAGCCACCGCTGAAACTTGCTGACTTGGACGAAGCGATTAAGTCTAACACTGCCTACGGAATGTTTAGAGTATTTGTTGGCTATGATGGACGTCTTGATCCTGACTACGATTTTAATAGAGATAGGCAAACTCGTTCACAGAAAGTAGACGAGTTTATTGCTGGTATATCAGACAGTAATTTTGAAGATTGGAAGGCAAAAATTCTTTCTGTTGTAAAAAACTATTCAGTCTCTGAGCAAGGAAGTTATGGTTACTTGGAAAGCTTCTTATCTAAGCTTGGATCTGAAAAAACAAGCCTCGCAATTCGATTAATTGAAGAAAGTGAGAGAGAATTAGTGCCGTTTCTTATAAATTTGCTTTCCGGTATCTGGAAAAGTAACGTGACGAGGGCAAAAGAAATGATTTCGAATTGGGTTGATGAAAACAAATATCTATACACTTGGGCATTTATATTTGTTGTTACGGATGAGCTCGACGAAATGCTTTTAAGTCGGATTATTAATAAAGCAAAAAATCAGAGGGATATTCGCGCACTCAACAACGCGCTTCGATCCATATTGCACCACTATCCGAAAAATAAACACCTGAAATCTGTTTTTATTGACGTGATTAATGAGTTGAACAAACAGAAGAATACATGGTGGGTGAACAACCTATGGTTTAAGGGTGACTCGATCTTAAACGACCTCACGGCAGAAGATTGGAAAGTGATTTTTAATGGTCTTTTATTGCTTCAGAGCATTGATTACCAAGCAGAAGAAATCTTAAAATTTGTTGCCGATAAACATCCTGAGAAAGTAATAAACTTCTTCCACAAAAGAGTTGAAATTAAGTCAAAAAAGAAAAGATCGATTGGAGACCGGTATGACGGTGTGCCCTTTAACTTTCACAAATTGGGCGAAGCCCTAAGATCTCACTCGGAAATAATCGTCCCCGTATTAATCAGTTGGTATAACGACGGGGGTAAGAAACATAACTGGTTATTCAAATGGGAAGCCAGCCATCTTTTTGAAGAGATATTTCCCGGTTTAGATCCTGTCGTTGAGCAGACACTAATAACTTTAGTTAAAAAAAGAACTAAGGATAGTAGAGACATTGTTTTCTCAGTTCTGGGAAAATATAAAGGCGGTTCTCATTTGTGGGGTATTGTGAAAGCTTTGGTTAAGCAATATTCGAAGACGAAAGAATACAAGGGAGTTCGAGATCATCTATTTGGGTATTTGACACAAACTGGGGTTGTGACTGGAGAAGACGGTTTTGTCAGGGCGTACGAAGCAAAAAAAACTGAGATTGAAGATTTGAAAAAGGAGTCCGATAAAAATGTACAGAAATTTGCTATGGAGTACGAAGATTATCTAAATGAACGGATCGCGTTTGAGCAAAAAAGAACAAACGAGCAGATTGAATTGATGAAACGAGGACTTCATTAAATAAAAAATGCCCACTACTACTTCGTCTTCATTTGGTTCTGACTTTGTGAAGGAACTCATTCCGTGGATGATTCAGCAGTTTGGCATCGCTACGGCAAAAGCATTCCGCATGATCTGGGATATTGGAATAACGTACCTTGCTCAACACTGGGGGGCAGTACTTATTGGATTGTTTGCCATCTTCGTCATCGCGCTCATCAGGGCGTTCGTGACTGGTCGTTGGGCAATGCTTGGCAGTGTAGTCTACAACTACCTCTACTTCGGGACATTATTCCTCATTGGCACGATCTGGGGTCCTGAAGTGTTTGCAAACGATTACTTTAAAATAGTTCTCGCTATCCTCTACGTCATCTGCTTTATCTTCACCGGCAAATTCTTGAGTAAGATTGGCGTTCGCCGCTTCTAGTTATGGATGATGTCGAAGATGAGGAAACTCGTCGCCTAATGAAAGACTACGAGATCGACAAGGAGACCGCAGAAAAGGCTCAAGAGCTTATAGACGAGGGACTGGATGAGGACGAAGCCATTGAGATTGCAGAGGAGATCTGATACATTGTGAGCACAATGCAACGAAGGAACTTTAGATAGCCGCCCGTAGACAGCCGCACGCCTTGCGGTTGTTTTGGGTGGCTTTTTCTGTTGCCTTTGTAGCTCAACGGTAGAGCGCACCCTTGAAATGGGCGAGACGGAGGTCCAACTCCTCCCAAAGGCACTTGAATGCCCTCGTAGCTCAATGGACAGAGCAAGACGCTTCTATCGTCGAGGTTGGAGGTCCGAATCCTCCCGGGGGCATATACCGACCATGGGACTCTACTACCATGATTGTTATGTCCAATCCGTTTGTCATAAAGTGGAGGTTGATTTGCGACGGCTGCGACGTAATGTTGCCGAAGGGCGCTAAAGCTTTCTATCACACATACTACAAATATTGTCCCAACTGCGCATTAAAACGTAATCTGGTGTGTTTTTGCGGGGCATACAAGAAACCGGAGGGGGTCATGTGCTCACAGTGCGACTTTGCAGCCAGAGAGGACGTCATTAAGGACTTTTCTTAGTTCACGCTACCCTTGTATCCTCTGTATTGTCACGCGAGGGCACAAACGAGACGCTTTGAGGTAGTATTGAAAGATGAAGGAGAGATACGAGAAACGAGACGTTGCCAGCCGGATAAGAGAGATTATTGTCGGGCGCGAAGAAGGGGGCAGTGTCAATCTCGCTGCCTTGTTTTCTACGGAAGAATTGGAAATCATTCTGTATGCCTTAGAACCGGATACTAACAGCGCGCCGGTCGCGGCAAGACCGCATATAGAGAAACGAGGAAAGTGGTGGGTACTATGCCTGCCGAAGAAAAGAGACGTGCGCATTACGAAAGAAGGGTCGCTGGGCGGAGAACTACTGGGGGTACTCGTCGAGCACGACAAATGGGGAAAGGATCTCAGCAGAGAGTATGTGATGGAAGAACTGAGAAAGCGTGTGAAAAACAGGGCAATACAAAAGGAAGAAAGCACACGCAAGGAGCCAACGATAAGGCAAATAAAAGAGGCGCTGAAGGACATCAATCAGAAGCTAAAGAAAAGTGGTATTCGCGGTATCAAACTCATAGAAACGCGCACCACGCTGAGCGTCACGTGGAAGTACTTCCTCGATTTTCGTCCGCTGTGACAACGTCCCCCGTGGATTTTTCAGGACCGCGAAAATCCACCACTCATTGAATAGTGCTGTTTTATGGCGCCATAAAAATCCACCGCGCATCGATTTTTCCACCGGCTTGAAAAAACCGGTGTGTTTTTGCTTTACTCACGCGCATATGGAAGGAAATAAAAAGAACGAGTTGTTGGAGGCAGCGCTTCGGTACCGCCACGAGCGTGGATGGAGCGTAATACCCGTTGGTTCGAACAAGGTACCAGCCATTTCGTGGAAGGAATTCCAGACACGCATCGCAAGCGAAGCGGAGATCCGTGAATGGTGGCAGAAAAACCCAGGCACGCAGTTGGGTGTTGTCACTGGTGCCATATCCAACCTTGTGGTTGTGGACGTTGAGAACGAAGGCGATTTCGAAGGCTATCCGGAAACAGTCACCGCGAAGACGGGGGGTGAAGGTAGACATTATTTCTTCAAACATCCCGGAAGGGACGTTAAGAACGGCGTCCGAGTACGCCCACTGACCGATATCAGAGGCGATGGCGGCTACGTAGTAGTTGCGCCGAGTCGCAGCGAAAAAGGTGCATACCAATGGCTCGTCTCGTCGGAGGATAGCGCTCTCGCAGAGCTTCCGGCATGGGTGCTTGAAGAGCAAGAGCGGGTGGCAGATGGCGAGGGGAGCGTTGAGCAGGATTGGGAAGCGATATTCAGTAGCGACGTTCTCGAAGGAATGCGGAACGATACGGCTACAAAGGTCGCTGGAAAGCTTCTTCAGGCGATGCCGCATGAGGCGTGGTCTATGGGTTTTGAACTATTTTGTGCTTGGAATGCGAAGTTTGCAAAACCACCGCTGAGTGTCCAGGAATTGAAACGGATCTGGAAGAACATTGGTCGCTCGGAAAAGATGGGTCGAGAGAAAAGAAAACGAGAAAAAGCAAAAAAGCCGCCGCGGATACGGATAGCCATCGTTGGGACGCCCACGCGTTCACTCACATTTGAGGAGTGGCGGGACATAATACGGGCGAACTTCCCGGATCTCGTACAAGCAGCAGAAGCAGCGGTGTCGATTCCCGTTCAGTTTGTCATCAAGGACGTCACGAATCCGTTTGCCCTTGTATTGGTTGACGTACCGAGTTCGGGAAAAACCATCGCGATCAACTTCGTGGATGGAATGCCGGAACTTACATATCCGACCGACAAATTTAGTGCTGCCTCATTCGTCTCAAACGCCGCAAACGTCTCGAAGGAGGAACTTGCTGATGTCGACCTGTTGCCGCGGATTCAATACCGGATGCTACTGGTGCGCGACCTTGCGCCGCTTTTTGCGAAGCGAGCAGATGATCTGACGGAATCGCTCGGTGTCCTTACCCGCGTTTTGGATGGCGAGGGTTTGCAGACAGACTCCGGCTCGCACGGACATCGTGGCTACAGCGGCGAGTATCTATTCATGATCCTTGCGGCTTCTACGCCGATTCAGCATCACGTTTGGAAGGTCATGGGTACTCTCGGTTCGCGACTCTTCTTTCTCGGC
>Ga0209542_10011751_pt1 | contig 15471 bp, 17 predicted proteins | sample RifCSPhighO2_01_FD_184028 | JGI IMG/M metagenome (GOLD analysis project Ga0209542, IMG submission 184028) | Soil microbial communities from Rifle, Colorado - Rifle CSP2_plank highO2_0.1 (SPAdes) (version 2) | ecosystem: Environmental > Terrestrial > Deep subsurface > Rock core/Sediment ... | reverse complement strand
CAAAAGCGAAACTATCTATAAAACCCAAATAATCTATATCTCCAGCATGATCAAGATCATTTTCGCTTTCGACAAATTTTACTTTTGGAAAAAGTTTTACCAAACCATCATTTACAACTGACTTTTCTCTAATAAAACCGTTGTAAGCGCGATTTATTGTTAAGTTATAAATATAATCTTTGCAATCCTTTAAAGATAGTTCCCTGAATGCACTTTGCCATTCAGGGATTACAACTTCAGTAATTTTTTCATACAAACGTTCTCCTATTTCATTCAAAATTTCCGGGGTTATTTTAACGGGACTTTTATTTTCGGTAAATGCTTTTTCAAAATGCCATTTTTCCCACTCATCTATTGTTTTTGGCTGACATTCTCTAATTAGGGCCATTACTGGCCCCACTTTATTGGGTCGAGATAGCTGATAAGTTTGGCAAGCATAATTTAAAACTTTTTCCTTTTTGCCAAAGTCCGCTGAAAACTTTTTTGATATTTTAGCTGTCATGATAAGCTATTATAATTAGTTAATAGGTCGTTAAATTTTTCTTTATATCTGTAATCCATTTCGTTATTAACTATGGTGTATCCACTTTTTATCAAATGAGCATTTACGAAAGTTTTATTTTGTAAATACAAATAACATAAAAGATTATTTTGCTTGTCATACTTCAAATTATCAAATCTCATGAACACCTTTTGCCCCTTAGTTTTATTTGTTAAAAAATCAACTGCTTTACCATTAATTTTGGGATTTTGTTTAATACCCAATAGCCGAACAATTAAATCATTATTTAATTTAATTTTTTCAGGACTTATAATCTCTTTAACTGTATAAAAATTTTCTCTTTTTACGGCCCTGCCACCATCTATTTTTGAACCAAATTGTAATTTTTTTATGTCTATTTTTTTATCTAATTTATGGGGATCTTTGAACAAATACGGCAAATTATTAATCTTTTCGGAAAAATTATTTTTAGCAAAATCTTGTTTTATGTATTCAAAAATGGCATTAGAATAATTTTTTCCGATTTTGTTTTTTATATTTGATATAAAATTTGGGTTAATTTCATACCCTATAGAGTTGCGATCAAAATTTTTTGCGACCAAAGATGTTGTTCCGCTTCCCAGAAATGGATCCAAAATAGTATCGCCAACAAAAGAAAACATTTTGATAAGTCTTTTCGGTAACTCTTCTGGAAATATGGCAATATGTCCGCCTTGTCTTGCGCCTGCAAAATTCCAGTGTCCTTGGAAGTATTCATTCCACTCCTCTTTAGTTAATTTTGATTTTTCTTTCAATCCTCTGTCAACCTTTAGTGATTGGCCTTGTTTTTTAAATATTAGAATAAACTCATAATCTAATTTTAAAATTCCATTTCTAGGATACGGAAAACTTCCCATAATAGTTGCTCCGCCAGTCGTATTCATTGTTGTTGTTTTTTGCCAAATAACAGCCCCCATATAATCAAAACCGATCGTTTCGCAAAATTTAATGATTTCTGTTCTTATGGGAATTACCTTATATCGACCGTAGTAAACAGAGCGAGCAAATTGATCTCCTACATTTACACATAAGCGACAGCCGTCTTCTAATACACGATAACATTCATTCCAAGCTAAATTAAGATTATTTATGTATTTTTCATAGCTATCATTAAAACCAATTTGATTATCCGAACCGTAATCTTTTAATTGCCAATATGGCGGCGAAGTGATAATTAAATGCACGCTTTTGTCTGAAAGTTCTCTCATTGATCTTGAATCGCCAGTTATAATTTTATGTTTTGTTTGCATCTTTGTAATATTGTTTTACATTTAGCGCAGTTTTGCGGATAGCTCGCGCTCTGTTTTTTTTCTGATTTTTTCTTGGATTTTGTTTATTTCTTCGTTGGTGAGAGTTCTTTCTATTGAACGATAAGTTATCCTAAACGTATAGCTGATTTTGTCTTCGCCGAATTTTTCTTTGTCTTCGTATTTATCCAGTAATTTCACCTCTTCAATTAAATTTTCAGCGAAATCCCTGACAATTTCATAGTAATTGTTCAGGTTTACGGATTTATCAATTATAAAAGAAATATCCCTGTCAGTCGCCGGAAACTTGCTTACTTCTTTGTACTTGCTGTTTATGTCTTTGAACTGGCTTGTTATTCGCGAGTCGTTAGACCAAAATATCCTGATGTCCGGGATATCCATTTTCGCTATTGCCAAACGTTCCACCCCAAAACCGAAAGCCCAGCCATTGTATTTTTCAGGGTCAATACCGAGATTAGACAAGACCTTTTTGTGCACCACGCCCGCGCCCAGAATTTCTATCCAGCTATCCCCTTTTTTTATTTCAATCTGGATACTCGGGTCAGTGAATGGGAACGAATCTTCCAGTATTTGATATTCCACATCCGGCCCGTAGATATTTTTAGCAATATCCGCTAAAACTTCGCTAAGTTCGGGTATGCCGATGATTTTTATTTTTTTATCGCAAATATATAGCCCGTCAATTTGATGAAATACCGGAAAATGCTTCCTGTCCACTTCGTCTTTTCTGAAGACCTTGCCATGGCACAGGCATTTTACGCAGCCGGTTTCGTTTAATTTTTCTATCACATCCGGGTCTTTTAAATAAAAAGGCCACATTGTCGTGGTGTGGGTGCGCAACACAAAATTTTTATCAGCGTAATAGCTATCCGATGTCCGTCGGCTTGGGTGGTCTACGGGGGTGTTCAGTAAATCAAAATTTTTCGCCACATCAACAATCTCCGGAATTTCAATCACATCAAAATCCTTAAATGACGGAATGTCTAAAATTTTATCAATAATAAATTTAATAGGAGATCCCTCTTTTCTAGACAAATCCGGCAAATCAAGCAATCTTTTTATTCTTGCGCTGTTTGTGTCTGTTGCGGCATTATTTCTGATTTCAGAAATCAATTTTTCATTATTTAGGTCTTTGACAACAATAACCCTTCTTTCGCCATCAGAATCGCCCGTTTTTTGATAATCGCTATAATTAATTTTTTCCATATGATTAGGTTTGTTTATGGGATCTATAATATCATAATCCTCCTATATTTCAATGTTTTTATGATTTGCCAAAAGTTATCCACAATTGGCCTGTTTGTATGTTCTATAAATGTTCGATATACTATAAGTACAATAAATAATTTATTTGAATCAATATATGCTTACCAAAAAACGAAAACAAATTTTGGACTATATAGAAAATTTTATAAAAAAAAGGCGCTATTCTCCGTCTTTGGAAGAAATCAGAAAACACTTTAGATTAGCTTCAAGATCTACGGCTCATTACTACATAGAACTTTTAAAGAAAAAAGGATATATTAATAAGTTGGATTATCAGGCTCGCGCCATAGAATTGCTTAAAGAAAAAGAAATCGCAAAATTAGTAGAAATTCCCATAATCGGCATTATCGCCGCTGGTCAACCCATTGAAGCGATAGATAATCCAGTTGAGACAATCTCGGTAAATAAGAGCGAAGTTGGTAAATTTGGCAAACTCTATGCTTTGCGCGTCCAAGGCAATAGTATGATTGACGATGGAATTTTTGACGGCGATATAGTGATAATTCGTAAACAAGATACAGCCGACGATGGCCAGACAATAGTAGCGATTATCGATGACAATCAAGCCACTCTTAAAAAAATTTATCGAGAAAAAGAATGGATTAAATTGCAGCCGGCAAATCAAGCTATACTGCCGATTTACCGCAAAGAGGTAGAAGTGCGAGGTGTCGTAGTCAAACTGTTAAGAAATTTGGAAAACGGAGTTCAAAATAATAATAATACATTTTCCTATAGAAAAAAAGCTTTTTTAGATCGCATAAAAAGTTCTAATCCGGATAGTCAAAACAAATATAAAAGAGTGGTTCTTTCCACTATTAGATACGCCGGGGGAAAGTTTGGCAGTAGGACATATCATTGAATTATTGCCTGATAATATAAAAAGGGTTGTCTCGCCATTCTTCGGTGGCGGTTCAATCGAAATAGCTATGAGCAAAGAATTGGGGTTAGAGGTTATTGGCTATGACATTTTTAATATTCTTTGCAATTACTGGAAATTTCAGATAGAAAAACCTGATCTTCTTTATAAAAAATTAAGAGAATTAGAGCCTAACAAAAAGACATTTGAAAAAATAAGATTTATTTTAAATGATGTTTGGAAAAAGAAAATAAAATTAAATCCGCTAACTTTGGCGGTTTATTATGTTTATAATTTTAATTTATCATACGGCCCGGGATTTATGGGTTGGTCGTCTGATATTTATTTGAATGACAAAAAATACAAAAGAATAATAGAAAATATCCGGGATTTTGACCCGAAAAATCTAAAAGTAGAATGCGCGGATTTTCAAGAAGTAATAAAAAATCATCCTAATGATTTTCTTTATTGCGACCCTCCTTATTACATCGGTAAGGATTCAAAAATGTTTAGAGGAATTTATCCGATGAGAAATATCCCTGTTCACCACAACGGATTTCCCCATAAAGCCCTAAGAGATCTATTGAAAAACCATAAAGGAGGTTTTATTCTTTCATATAATAATTGTCCGACAATGAAAGAGTATTATAAAGAGTTTCAGCAATTTTTTCCTACTTGGCAATACACTATGGGTCAAGGAGAAACGAGAATAGGGAAAAACAGAATAGAGAACGGAGATAATCATATAAAACATTCTCACGAGATAGTTATTTTTTCTCCACCTAAAAATTAAACAGGTTTTTTGTTCAGCCGTTTTTGGTGGTACAAATTGTGCTTTCTCGCCAATTTTGGAGGATACGGCTTGTGATTTTACTGAAAATTCCAATCAGGATATTTATTTTTTTTTGAATAATAGTCGGATTTGCACAGATCCTCCATTTCCTTAAAACTCGCAATTTCTACTTTTTTAGAACCGAACAACCCATTAACCGTAGCTAATGTTTTGGGAGAGGTTATCATAAACAATTCTATCTTTGATTTTTCGCGTAGGGCTTTTTCAATAAGCAAATGAAGGACAAATCTTGGAACGCCCGGACTTCCCGTCATTGCAGAGATGTAGAACATCATAGTTGTTTTAATTCCTCCCTTGGAGGTAGATCCGCCGATTTTTTTGATAATCCCGTCTTGAACCATTAAATAAATTCTTGCCGAATTATCGGTAATAATTTTTTTATCAAGATTGGACAGATATTCAATGCTTATTTTATTCCTATGATTTTTTCTTAATACGAAATCACCAACCTTAATTGCCGTTTTTACCTCTTTTATGTCCATAAAACAAGATGTTTTTAGTATTAGTTATGTTGATAGGATATTAAGCTTTTGTTAAAAATTTTCGCCGCATCAACGATTTCCGGAATTTCAATGGTTTTGCTTGAATTTTTTGCCGGTAATTTTTTCCATATTTACATAGAAGTTGTGTGCCTGTCGGACAGGCACACAAGCAATTTATGTATTTATAGGATTTATACTATCACAATCACGCTAAATTTCAAAGCAAAGTGAAAGCCCTTCTTCTTTTTTTATTCTCCCTTTTCGTCCCTCAAAGAGGTATAATAAAAAAATGAATACCATAATGAGCTTGATATTCGGAATTGTTGTCGGGCTGGGCGTTTTTGTTTTAGCGATTTTTTTCTGGCCATCTTCAATAAAAGCGGCTGTTATCGGCGCGCCTTTTATGCCAACTCCTAAAAAAATAATCAAAAAAGCGCTGGAAGCGGCTGGGCTGAAGCCAGAAGAGAAATTATATGATTTAGGGTGCGGGACAGGAGAAGTTTTAGTTATTGGAGAAAAATATTTTCAGGCAAGCGCAATGGGATTTGAATATTCTTTGCCGCTTTTTATTTTGTCAAAAATAAACATTTTTGCGAGCGGGCTGAAGAAAAGCGCGGTTCGCAGAGAAGATATATTCGGACCGAAAGTTGATTTGAGAGACGCTGATGTTGTTTTTCTATTTTTAACCCCGAAAGCGTTTCCAAAACTTAAAGAAAAATTTGAAAAAGAATTAAAACCAGGAGCCAGAGTTGTCGCCTATTCCTCTCCTCTTTTATTTTGGGAGCCCTGTAAAATTATTGAAGCCCCTGGCGCCTCCGCCAAAATATATCTTTATAATAACTTTGAATTGCGAAATGCCCGATAAAAAGCGAATTTCAGGTAATTTTCTCCAAATTTTCGCTCTGAAATTTGGAGAAAATACCAAGAAAGCATTTCGTAATTCAAAGTATCTATTAATTTTTTAACCAAGCGCCCACCGATAAATCCCAATTCGCCGGTTATTAATATTTGTCTTCTCATGGTTTTTTTAAAACCTTATTAATATCTTTTTTATTGATATGGATGAAGGTAGACTAATGCTCAATTCTGTTAAGCTGTTTTTTGTTTTTTTACCAGCCATACATAAATTAGTCAAATTTTTGGGAGGGAGAAAAACGGCGGGATTTTTGCAGAGAATTTTTGCAGAAACCGGGTCTCTGTTTTTTTGTTTCTTTTTTTGTTTTTATCTCCGTTTTCTCTCTGCGCTTTTCTCTACGTTTTTTTCTGCGCTAAAATTCCATTTTGCCGTCGCTCCATAGTAGCGGTAAAATGGAATTTTTAATACGGGATAATTTTTGGAGATTTTTTGAGAGATGTTTTTGAGGGAAAATTTTCATTCTCTTTGAATAAAAATTAAAATGAGATATAATAAAATAACGGAGACAAATAGAGATAATAAAGATAATAGAGATAAATAGAATGAGGGTTATCCTTCTCCTTAATTCTTTTTCACTCCGTCAAGGATTTGCGGGGGGTGGGGAAAATAAAAATATGTTAGACGCCAAATTTTGGGAGAGGTATTTTTATGGAAAGATATGATAAAAACAGCAAACTTAAATAAAAATGGAAAAACTATATTACGAAAAACCAAAATTTAAATTATACCAAGCTGATTGTTTGGACATTCTAAATGAGTTGCCAGAAAATTCAGTTGATATGATTTTTGCCGATCCTCCATATTTTCTCTCAAGCGGCTCTTTCACCTGCCAAAACGGAAAGATGGTAAGCGTTAAAAAAGGTAATTGGGATTTGAGTAATGGGTTAAAGAAAAATTTTGAATTCCAAAATGAATGGATAAAAGCTTGCAGGCGAGTTTTAAAACCCAATGGGACTATTTGGATTAGCGGCACATATCATTCAATTTATCAGTGCGGTTTTGCTTTACAGATTAATAAATTTCACATATTAAACGATATAATTTGGTTCAAACCGAATGCTTCACCTAATTTAAGCTGTCGTTTTTTCACGGCAAGTCACGAAACGCTTATTTGGGCAAGAAAAGAAAAAAGTGGTAGCCATGTTTTTCATTACGAGAAAATGAAGGATTGGAAAGATAACTACAAAAAAAAGTTTTTCTGCGAACATACCGGTAATGAGGAGCAAATAGATCTTCTTCATCAAAAAGGAAAACAGATGCGATCGGTTTGGGCGATAAATACACCTGGCCCGATAGAGAAAAAATTCGGCAAACATCCAACTCAAAAACCCGAAGCATTATTGTGGCGCGTTATTTTGTCTAGTACAAAAAAGGATGACTTGGTGTTAGATCCATTCACTGGCAGTTCAACTACTGGTTTAGCAGCTTATTTATACGGTAGAAATTTCATCGGAATAGATACCGAAAAAAAATATTTGGATTTATCCATTAAGCGATTTGAAGAATTAGAAAAAAATATTAAAAATAAGCGCATAACAAAATTAGCTTGATAAATATATGATAAAAAAAGGATTTGGCGGGGGAAACACAATCACAGGTTTAAAATTTGAAAAGGGGCGAGATATTGTTTCCTTAGTTAAAAATTTTATGGGTTATTCGGTTAGGAGAAATATCATCTATTACAAAGAAAAGGAAGTTGCGAGAAGTTATAAAAAGCACGGTTTATACAAATATCTTTCCGAAAACAAAATCGATTGGAGAAAAATAATTTCAAAAAGGCTTTTGCCTGACGAGGCCGTTTATGTGATTTGTAATAATACGCTTTTTGTAATTGAGATGAAAAACCAAGAAGTTGCGGGGTCGGTCGATGAGAAATTGCAAACCTGCGATTTTAAGAAAAAACAATATAAAAAATTAATGGCGCTTCTGAATATTGATGTTGAATATATTTACATTTTAAGCGATTGGTTTCGGAATACGGCATACAAAGATACTTTGGATTATGTTATTTCTGTTGGTTGCCAGTATTATTTCCAATATCTTCCGCTCCAAAAAATAGGGTTGCCCATACCACAGAATAAACAATAGAGGGGAATAAAAATATGTTAGACGCCAAATTTTGGGAGAGGTATTTTAAGGTTATTGTAATTGTGTCTGAAATTCGACTAATTTATACATATATAGTAGAAAAGAGGCAATAACCGAAGAATGTCTTCGGTATAGACCTTTGACAATTTTATAATATTAAAAATAAAGAGAGGCAAGATGTTTGTTTATGTAGGCGGAATTTCGGGAGTAGGAAAGACGACAATTATTAGGAAAACCATAGAATTATCGCAAAAAAGCAATTCTTTTTTTATCGGCTTGAGCGAGAAAGAATTGCTCTGCAAAATCACCAAGGTAAAATCAGCTGAATATTATGCTGAATTGCCAGAAGAAGTCCGAGCGGAAGCGAGGAAACAATTAGTAGATTATCTTTATAGGATAGACGAGAAAAATTTGGCCACCATTCGAATACGAGATGACCATTTCACGGCCCCAAAAGAAGATGGTACTTATTGGATTAGGCAACTTGAAAAAAAAGATAAGGCGCATATGTTCGCCTTTGTGGTAATAATTGCCAAACCCGGAATTATTCTTCAAAGACGCTTTTCCCGTGGGTTTATTCCTTTGGGGCATAGATTCTCCGATGTTGATGAGATTATCCTACACCAAGAAATGGAAACGCGAATCGCCTCTTTTCAAGCCGATCATCTCCAGATTCCTTTTAAGATTATCGATAATAGGGAGGGGAGAACAAAACAAACCAGCGCGCTCCTTTTTTCATTTATTCAAAAAATAACAGAAACAAAAAGGAGGTAGGCAAGCACATAACTCCTCTTTTTTTTGAGTATCTAAATAGTTTCTTCATTTTTTAAAATTTTCTCCCAAACTGTTTCATATAAAATAAGTAATCTTTTTGGGTTTCTAAGATTTTTAGAAGTTGCATCCAAATCTATATTGTATTTCTTCAAATATTTCCCTATTTGGTTATTGTCCCAATCTAATATATCTGGATATTTTAAGTTAGCTTCTAAAAGATAAAGAGATAGCCTAAGAAACTTTGGCCAGCGTCTTTTTATATTTTGATTGATTCTGTCCTTGAATACAGCCCTTCTTACATCTTCGATATAATCAAAAAGGCGTGAAATAATAGATTTTCTGATTTGCGATTCTGAAACTTTAAATACTTGGAAAGGATTTTTACCATATAAGATCTTACCATTAATCATGGACGAAAGAAAATGAGCCCCATGTCCTCCGAATCGAAATTTTTCTGGACCATGGATTTCCCCCTCCTTTATTAAAGAAATATCAAATCCTTGAAATTTTTCTCCATAAACAATTTCTAAAAAATCATCGTAACAACCATTTTTGAGAACTATTGCCAAATCAATGTCTTGATATATAGATTTACGTAAAGAAGACCCAAATTGAATTATAGACATTACATACCCTTCTTTTAATGCTTTTTTTATGGCTTTGGGAAGTTTAGTCTTCATATTTTTTTTCGAGTAGAACTTGCCCATTCAACAAATTTTTCTAATCCTGTTTGATTTTCTTTGAAGGCGAGCATTGATTTTAGATATTCTGGATTGGATGAGTATATCATAGCCGTGTGTTCTTCCGACAAGCAAATATCTTTTTTTTGTCTTAAAAAAAGCGTTACCCCGAAACAATTCTCGGTTTTTTCCACGCCCTCTTTGTCTGAAAACTTAAAAGAATAAGGGAGTTTAATTATTTGTTTTCTTGGAATATCAATTCCAAGTTCTTCTTTTATTTCGCGTATAACCGTTTTTATTAAATCTCCTTTATCAACATCCTCTTCTCCTCCTGTAATCGGTTGCCAAAAACCACCTCGATCTTCGTTGCGTTTAACTAAAATATAGAAAAACCTCTTTTTTTCTTTAAATGAGCAGTATATTGCCACTTGGTTATTTGTTCTCATATTTTTATAATTTTAACTTATTTTTTCCAAACTAAAAAATTACCTATTGCCAAATAATCCATATCAGTCTTCAAAAAAGTTGATAAGGCATTTTCGGGAGTTTCCACGATTGGCTCTTGGCTGTTAAAAGACGTATTCAGAATCATAGGGATTCCGGTTAAATTATAAAACTCTTTAATAAGATTATAAAAAATATCATTATTCTCCTTATCTACTGTCTGAATTCTCGAAAAACCATCTATATGCACAACGGCTGGTATTTGTTCTTTTTTATCCGATTTAGCGGGCAAGGCAAAAAGCATATAAGGAAAAGCCCTGTTGCATTCAAAATATTCTGACACTTTTTCCAATAAACAACTAGGCGCAAAAGGTCTGAATCCTTCTCTGTATTTTATTTTTTGATTTAATATGTCTTTCAAGTATTTTTTTCGCGGATCGCATAGAATGCTTCTATGGCCGAGCGCTCTCGGCCCTAATTCGCTACCACCCTGAAACCATCCTACTATTTTTCCTTTAGTTAATAGATTAGCAACAGTTTTCACGATAGAATCTTGTTTTGCAAATTGGAAATCACTCAATAAGGGTATATTTTTTTCTATATATCCTTTTTCTCTGCGGAGAATCGATTTTATTTCTTTTTCAGAATATTGTTTCCCAAAATAATCATTGCGCAATTGGTTTCGCGGAATATGTCCTTTCAATTTATAGAAACCATAAAGAGCATTTCCCACAGCTTGGCCTTTATCAGAGGTAGCCGGTAAAACGAAAATATCTTCTACGATACCCGCCTGAAGAAGTTTTGTATTGGCAGAACAATTAAGCGCTACACCGCCGGCCATGCAAATTTTTTTCTTGCCAGTCGTTTTTACTAATTTGCTGACTAAATTAACTAATATTTTTTCTAGCTCTTTTTGGACATAGGCTGCCACATCCGCAGATTTTTTATGTGCCTCGCGAGCATAGGGGAAGCCAAAATCTAATGAATATCTTTCGGCGAACTTAATAACCCCTTTTCCGTATTTATAGCTTAAAGAGCCAATAGCTTCCACGCCCTTTAACTCAAAAAGAGGAATTGTGAAGGCTAATGGATTTCCATAACCCGCCAATGCCATTGTTTTCCCATCTTCTTGATCGGCCCACCCTAAAAAATTTGTAAATGCTTCATAGGTTCTTCCTATTCCCTTTGCCGGGTTTCGTTTAGAGGAATTACCTCCTATTTTTTTAATTTCTTGCTTTTCTCCAATATAATAACTTTCTGTGTCATTCCCATTTCCTTGCCCGTCTATAACTAAAATAAGTGCGTCGTCAAATGGAGATAAAAAATAAGCTCCGAATGCATGTGATAAATGATGATCAACTGTTATAAATTTGCGAGGAGGTATCTTTAAGGATTTCAATAAACCTTGATAATGTTCTGGAAGTGGTTTACGATAATTGCTGAATACTATCAACGAAATATCGTCTATCTTTAAATTAAGAGCATTAAGGCAATAGAAAAAAGAATTTAAATAACCAGAAGAGTATTTTTTTCTATTCAGACGCTCTTCGGAGACAGCGCATCTTACAATGCCGTCAATAACAATCGCAGCTCCACCATCATGGCCCTCGTTGACGCCAACCACTACAATTTTTCTTTTATTATTCTTGTTTGTTCTCATAGATTGTTTTTCACGAACGGTTTGTTATGCTAAACATTATTGAATATATTTCTTAAAATGTCAAATAATTTTGCCACAGTTGTGCTAAAGTATCGCTGTAATAATTATTTTTAAAAAATCGGCAAAATAATGTTGATTTTTATTTTATCACAAGCGACGAAAAAAAATATGAATGATAATCTTAAAAATGAATCGGTTGAATTGAGGGCGCTTAAGCTTTCGGATGCCGAATTTATTGCCAAGAATGCAAAAGATAAAGATATAGCAAAATATACTTTTGTTATAGCTCCTCCATTTGGCTTGGAAACAGCTAAAAAATTTATCAGAAAAGCAAATAAAGAAATAAAAGACAAGACAGCTTACGAATTTGGCATTGGATTAGATGGCGGGAAGGAATTGGTTGGAACAATAAATTTATTCAATATGAGCCGAAAAAATAAAAATGCTGAAATTGGTTTTTGGTTGGCAAAAGAGTATTGGAACAAAGGATTGTCAGACCAAGCCCTGAAATTGATGCTCAATTTTGGCTTTAATAAATTGAAGTTGGAAAGAATTCAGTGGAGGGTTTTAGACAAAAATATTCCCGCTCAAAAATTACTTGAAAGAACGGGTTTTAAATTGGAAGGGAAATTAAGGCAAAAAACTTTCTTAAACAATCAATGGTTTGATGATTTTATTTATGGATTGCTTGCCTCGGAACACATTATAAAATAAACGATCGGGAAATATTGGCGTCAATTTTGATTTTTGCAGAAACCGGGTCTCTGTTTTTTTTGTTTCTTTTTTTGTTTTTATCTCCGTTTTCTCTCTGCGCTAAAAATTCATTTATCCGTTGCTACATAGTAATGGATAAACCGCATATTTTTTATGGGGTAATTTTGGGAGATTTTTGAGGGAGTTTTTTCTATAAAAGATTTTCTCTCTTTGAGGAAAATTAGAAATAGGATATAATGGAGATAGCGGAGATAGCGGAGATAGCGGAGATAGCGGAGATAGCGGAGATAGCGGAGATAGCGGAGATAGCGGAGATAGCGGAGATAGCGGAGATAGCGGAGATAGCGGAGATAGCGGAGATAGCGGAGTGAGGACTAACCTCCCCTCTTTAATCTTTCTGAAGCGATTCGGGGGACGGGGAGAGAAAATAAAAATATGTTAGACGCCAAATTTTGGGAGAGATATTTTTATGGAAAGATATGATAAAAACAGTAAGCTCGGGACTATAAAAACTCGCGAAGAAGGAAGAAATTTTTGGTTTAGATTCGAGGTAATAAAAGATTGTTCTTTCTTAGAAAAAGAAACTCACGATAATATTAAAGAGGGCATAAGACAACTTTTGACGAATTGTTGGGGAGATTTTGGATTAGATTTTATTGAGAGGCATATTATTAAAGCTACTTGGTTATTGATCTTGAGAAAAGATGATGAGATTATCGGTGTTTCTGCGGTGAGTAAGAAAAAAATGATCAATAGAATTATTTATTATTGGGAGATCACTGCTATATCTCGCGAGTTTCAATCGAAAAATTTGATGAAAAAAATCAATGCGATTCTTTTTAGATATATTTTTATCGATAATTTGATAAAAAATAAAAGCTTAACAGTTGAAGTAATGTTAATTACTCCCAACCCGAAAGTTTTATGTTTTCTATCTGAAGTGTCAAATTTTATTTATCCAAATCCATTTTTATTTAATTTTGTCAATATTATTAAAAAAAATATAGCCGATGAAGAAACTTGGATAATGGCCAAAAAGATAATTAGCCAAAGCGATAAGCCGAATAGGATAATTAATAGAAACGGGTGCGTACTAAATGGTTCTTATACAGATATGCCTTGGCTTATTTATAAAGAAAATAATATTCCGTGGTGCTACAACGAAATTGTAAATAATTTTTGCAGAGCGTATCTTGACTACGAACACAAGCAGGGAAAAGAGTTCATAGTTAGATCAAAGATAACTCCGAGAAGTTTATTTTATTATATTTTTAGGTTTTTTCGAAAAAAATACCAATAAAGAATGGATGAATTATTAAACAAAAAAATAACAGTTGACCAGTTCAATATAATGGCTCCAGATTATGGCAAGGGACTATGGGGTATATATTTTCGTTATAGTTATAAAAAAGCAATTAAGGCAGTGCGGCAATATATAAAATCTTACAGTAAAATTCTAGATTTAGGGTGTGGAACAGGCGGGTTGACGATAATCTTATTTTCTTTGCTGGGCGATGAAGGAGAGGTTATCGGTATAGATGTTTCTCCTAAAATGATAGATGCTGCCAATGCTTTTATTGAAAACGATGCATATCGTTTAGAGAATAAGAAAATTAAATTCATCAATGGCGAGGCAGGTAAGTTGTTATTTCCTAATAACTATTTTGATTTAGCATTTTGCTTAAATTCTTTTCATCATCACTTCGATCAGCGAAGCGTTTTGAATGAAGTATATAGAGTTTTAGCACCCGGCGGTATTTTCGTCCTGGTTGATCCGTTTTTAGACAATCCGTTTAGGAAATTTTGGGGTTTATTTTTGAAATTTTTGTTTCATGAGCCATATGTCCTATATCATACTAGAAATTCTTTACGCGAATTATTCGAGCAAACAAAAATGACATTATTGCGTCAAGAAAAATTGCTCTATTTTGTATTAATTTCTGTTTATAAAAAAAATAATTAATGTAAATTATGATAGATTCGTCATTGTTATTCGTAACTATTTTAACTAATTTAGTACTTGGTTTTATTGTGTTTTTTAGGAAAGAGAATGACGTCAAGAAAATGGTAAATTTATTTTTTTTCTTGATTATTTTATTTTTAACAGTGTGGACTGTTAGTAATTATTTAGCAGATTGGCTGACTGATATTTCTTTAATATTAGTTTTTGTGAGGAGCACATATGCCGCGGTTTCCGTAATAGCCGGTTTATTTTTTTATTTTTCTCTAGTTTTTCCAGAAGGGAAAAAATATAATCGGAAAAGAATGCTTTTAATCTCTTTATTACCCGCACTTTTTACTGTCGTCTCATATACGCATATGATTGTCAAAGATGTTGTTTTCAACGCTAATAAAGCCGAATTAATTACTGGTCCAGCATATATTCCATTCACGGTTTATTTTATTTTTTATATGGGGGCGGCTTTCTATATATTGATTAGAAAATATAAATCTTTTATCGGCGTAGAGAGGCAGCAGATAAAATATTTTTTCATAGGAACATTCTTAACAGCACTATCAGCGTTTTTAACTAATCTGTTGATACCAATGTTCACGAAAAATTGGGATACTTCTCATTATGGTCCTTATTTTAGTATTTTATTGGTTATTTTCACTACTTACGCGATATTTAAGCACCACTTGTTTGATATCAAGGTGGTTTTGACGGAGTTGCTGGTTGGGCTGGTGGCAATTGTGCTTTTAATTGATTTTATCACCGCAGAATCGCTCGTTAATCGGCTTATAAAAATTGATATATTGATTGCTTTCTGTTATCTGGGGGTTTCTTTGATAAAAAGCGTTTTGCGGGAAATTAAGTACCGCGAGGAGATTAAAAAGGCTTATGATGTGGAAAAATTGGCGCATCAGGAGCTGGAGCGATTAGACGAAGTGAAGGACCAGTTTTTGATGGCGACCCAGCATCATTTGA
>Ga0209542_10011750_pt1 | contig 15472 bp, 15 predicted proteins | sample RifCSPhighO2_01_FD_184028 | JGI IMG/M metagenome (GOLD analysis project Ga0209542, IMG submission 184028) | Soil microbial communities from Rifle, Colorado - Rifle CSP2_plank highO2_0.1 (SPAdes) (version 2) | ecosystem: Environmental > Terrestrial > Deep subsurface > Rock core/Sediment ... | reverse complement strand
ACACGTGCGGCGATGATGTTTCCCGTCTTGGGCGTTACTTTACCGGTTTTGATGCCGCTCCCACCGCGCTTCTGCACTTTGTATTCCTTTGCATGGGTGCGCTTGCCATAACCCATATTCGCCACAACCAAAATCTCGCTTTCTTTTTCGTTTGAGATGACGTCGGCTCCCACAATCACACCCTTACCAGAAATCTTCATGGCGCGGACGCCCGCCGCAGATCTTCCCATTTCACGAATATCGGATTCTTTGAAACGAATTGCCTGGCCGCCAGAAGTAACCAAAATGACGCTTTCTCCTTTAACGACCGGGAGCGCCGCGATGAGCGAGTCTCCCGACTGCAAGGTCATTGCGATGATGCCGCTTTTGCGCACATCATCAAACTGATCAGCCTTCACTTTCTTTGCAACACCTTTTTCAGTGACCAGCATGAACGAAGCGGTAGAGGCATTTTTTGGCACCGCGACGATAGAGGTCACCCGTTCTTCTGTCGATAACGGTAAAACATTCATAATGGATTTGCCTTTCGTGGCGCGCTTTCCTTCCGGTACCTCATACATCTTCGTGCGATACACTTTGCCGCGATCGGTAAAGAAGAGAATGGAGTCATGCGTTGAACCTTCGAGGAAACTAGTGACAAAATCCTCATCTTTGGTATTGAGATCGACAACGCCGACGCCGCCCCTATTCTGTTTTTTATATTCTGAAGGATTGGTGCGCTTGACGTACCCGCCTGAGGTTATGGTCAGCATCGCGGTTTCGTCCGGAACCAAATCTTCCATAGAGAACGATTTGATGCCCCCTTTCACTATTTTAGTCCGGCGCTCGTCGCCGTATTTTTCCTTGATCGCAATAAGTTCTTTTTTCACCACTGCCATGATTTTTTTGGCAGATGAAAGGATTTCTTCAAGCTCTTTGATGAGGCTCTGCACTTCAGCAAGCTCATCCTCTATCTTTTTTCGTTCAAGTCCCGCCAATTTCTGGAGCCGCATTTCAAGAATCGCGGTCGCCTGGCGTTCGGAGAACTTGAATTTTTTTATCAAATCTCCATGTGCGGTTGGCACATCTTTCGCCGCCTTAATCAGCTTGATGATTTCGTCGATGTGGTCGAGTGCTTTGGAGAGACCGAGCAGGATATGTTCGCGATCTTTCGCGCGGGAAAGGTCAAATTCCGTGCGCTTTTTGACTACCTCTTTTCGGTGCGCGATAAAATTCGACAATACACCATCCAAGGAAAGCGTCTCCGGCACGCCGTCCACCAAGACCACCATGTTGTAGTGGAAGGGTTCTTCAAGCTGGGTATGTTTGTACAAATAATTTAAAACTGCCTGCGGCTGGGCATTCTGTTTGAGCTCTATCACGATGCGCGTGTCCTTGGTGGACTCGTCCCGAATGTCCCGAATACCCTCGAGTTTTTTCTCCCGAACCAGATTTGCGATCACGATAATGAGCTCCGCTTTGTTCACGCGGAAAGGAATTGACGTGATGATAATGACCGCGTTTCCCTTCTTATCTTCCGTAATTTCGGCAACGCCACGCACAACCACGGGCCCTCGGCCGGTGGCGTACGCGTGCGCGATGTCCTTGGCGTTATACGCAACAGCGCCCGTCGGAAAATCGGGCCCCTGCACGAACTCAAGCAAATCTTCAGTTGAAGCTTCAGGATTTTCTATGAGATGAACGCATGCATCTATCACTTCAGAAAGATTATGCGGAGGAATGTTGGTGGCCATGCCGACCGCAATACCCAACGTTCCATTGATGAGGATGTTAGGAACGGCAGCGGGCAACACTTCCGGTTCTTTTTTAGTGCCGTCATAGTTCGGTCGCCACAGAACGGTTTCCTTTTCTATGTCTTTGAGTATTTCGGTCGTGAGCGCCGACATCTTTGCTTCCGTATAGCGCATCGCGGCAGGACTATCACCGTCGACAGAACCAAAATTTCCCTGCCCTATGATCAACGGATAGCGAGTGGTGAAGTCCTGTGCAAGTTTTGCCAAGGTATCGTAGATAGCCGAATCGCCGTGCGGGTGATACTTCGCCATGACCTCGCCCACCACCGCGGCTGATTTCCTGAATTTGGATTGCGGAGTGAGCCCCAACTCATGCATGGCATAGAGAATGCGGCGGTGAACCGGTTTGAGACCGTCGCGCACGTCCGGAAGGGCGCGCGAGGTAATGACAGACATGGCGTAGTCCAAATACGACTCCCGCATTTCCTCGGTTATAGAGCGCGAAACGACACGAAGGCCCTCTGGAGCCTTCGTGTCGTCTGCATTTAAAGCGTTGTCCTCTTTTTTACGAGGCATAGTGTCTTCCTATTTTAACATTTCTCGAGAAAGAATTCTACTATTGACTATAAGGCGGAAGAATCTGGTGAGTGTCTGAATCTGGCGAGAAAGCAGGCAGTGAAAAATCAGTCTGAGAAATATTCCACCAGAAAAATATGAGCCACACGAAGGCGGTAACCGCCATTATGGTGATCGCGACGGTACCCACAAAACGCTGCCGAACTGAAACCGGCGCCTTGCGAAGTCTTTCAAACGTTTCAATAACCGACATCGACTATGCGAGAAGAACAACATCGCCGTCCATGGCGGCAAGTTCTTTGGCACGTACAGTAAATTTGTCTGTGGGCTTGAGTCCTGTTTCTCCTTCTGCTTTGAGAAACGCAGTCACGCCTTTGTCATCACCAACCGCGTACGGGATGATGACGTTTGGCTCAATGGATGTCGCAAGCTCGTGCGCACCTTTGGCATCCAGTGCTCCTTCGCCTACCGGCACTAACACAACGCCGATGCCATCGAGCTCTTCTCTCACCTCCGCAGGAATTTTCGAAGAAGAAATGGCACCTAAAATAAGTACGCGAATCCCGTCCATATCTATCGTATACATGGTATTGCCCACATCCGACAGAACATCCGCGTACGATGCGGGACTTCCATAGCCTGCAATATTCACGTCACCCACTTCATAGGCGCCCGGTCCTGAAATAACAAAAGGATCTTTTTCTCCGTGAGTTGCTGTCTCCACACCGTTCCAATCGTCATGCGGCACAGAGACAAGAACGATGTCCGCGCCGAATTTAGACACTTTGTGTTTACTACGGGAAGAGGGTGGGTTGACCGCAACCGTTACCGGCCCTGCCGAGAGTTTGAAGCAAAATGCGCCCGCTTTCTGAATGACCATATGAAAAAGTGTAACACAACTTGCAATGTAAATTCTATCTTCTGCGTTTTTTCTTTTCTAGTGTTAACGGAATACCTCGAGCAATGGCAATTGCCAATACAACAGAAAGTTTCTTCATATTTCTCATTTTTCTGTCTGTATCATCCTCTTCTTCTGCGGCTTTAATGTGGCCTATTCTTTTTCGAGCATCACGAGATAGAAGTTCCTTCAAATGTTCTCGTTCTTTATTTGACAATGATCTACCATAATCAATCACTCCAGAATCTAAAACTTCTTTCATGAGTTTTATCATATGGTGTTGCGTTTAAAAGCATAGTCTGTTACGGTATGCATTGTAAAGCCCTTTGGGGCTTTTTATATCACTTTGGGGCTGGCTAACCTCCCGTTTAGGGATACCACCTCGATCACTGATACATGGAAATCACAGAAACAAAAACACCTTCCATTATGGAAGCTCTCCTTGCGGAGAGCCAGACGCCTCCCGGCGTTGGCGACACGGTTGAAGGGCCGGTCATTTCCATAGGTTCAGGAAAAATTTACATAAACCTTCCCCCTTTCGGAACCGGCATCATCTACGGACGAGAGTACCTCGCGGCACGCGATGTACTCCGAAAGGTTGCTTTGGGCGATACAATTTCCGCTAAAGTCATTGGCGGTGCGCATAAAGAAGGATACATAGAGCTCTCGTTGAAGGAGGCACGGCAGGCCATGATTTGGTCGGATGCCGAAAAGGCCATCGCCACGGGTACCATTTTTGAGCTACCAGTCAAAGATGCAAACAAGGGCGGACTGATTATTGCGTGGCAGGGCATACAGGGATTTCTCCCCGCTTCTCAGCTCAAACCCGAACACTATCCGCGTGTGGCGAACGGAGAAAAACAGTTGATCTTGGATGAACTCAAAAAACTTATCGGTGGTAATCTTTCGGTTTCCATTATTACAGCCGATCCGCGCGAAGGAAAACTTATTTTCTCCGAACGCGGCTCATCGAAAGACAGCCGGGAATCGCTGGTCGATCAGTATGCCATTGGCGATGTAGTTGAAGGTATAACTACGGGTGTCGTTGATTTCGGCATTTTCGTGAAAGTAGAAGAAGGGCTGGAAGGTTTGGTACACATTTCCGAAATCGACTGGGGCTTAGTGGAAGATCCGCGCTTGTTTGCGAAAGTGGGCGACGCAATTAAAGTAAAAGTGATAGACATCAAAGACGGCAAGATATCCCTCTCCATCAAACAGCTTTCAGAAGACCCATGGGTAGCGGCCGGAGCGAAATACAAGAAAGATGACACAGTAAATGCAGCGGTCATTAAATACAATAAATATGGTGCGCTCGCCTCTATCGAAGAAGGTGTTGCGGGATTGGTCCATGTATCCGAGTTTGAGTCCGAGCCCGCACTTCGCGAAGCCTTGCAACTCGGCAAGACGTATCCGTTTACGATTACGCTCTTTGAGCCGAAAGAACATCGCATGACGCTTTCGTACACGAAACCAAAATAAGTTTCGTAACAAAAAACCGCCTCTGGCGGTTTTTTGTTAATTGAACCTGTTCATTGCTGCAGTGTGTCCCTCGGTCACAATAACAGTAAGCATCTCGTCAATGGTCTTAAAAGTTTTTTTAAGAAGAGCCATTTCTACAGGGGTGAATTTTGAGAGAAGAAATTTGAGCACGCGCGCTTCTCCGGTTGGCTTTTTTGCCACACCTTTCGAGGTCTTGGGTGACACGCCGATACGTACGCGTACAAATGCAGTGGTCTTCAGAGCTTTGATAATAGACTCCACTCCCCGATGACCCCCTGAAGAGCGATCGAAAGAAATCTTGAACGATCCCAGAGGCAAATCAAGATCGTCATGCAAGACCACAAGGTTCCCTGCGCCTTTCTTATTCTTTATAAAGTGCGCCGCTACTGCCCCCGATTTATTCATAAAGGTATCAGGAAGCGCCACGATGGCCTTTGCGCCTACCACTGCCCCCGGTGACAGCTGCATCTTTGGCTTTTTTTCTTCTTTCCACAAAGAAAACCCTTGCGCATCATGAAAATGCGCCACAGCCATCCTGCCGGCGTTATGGCGCGTGTTTTCGTACTCGATACCGGGATTACCAAGCCCAATAATGACGTGCATATAGCACATAGCATATAACAAACGAGACAAATCGGGTAGAAAAAAAGAAATTCGAGTTTTCTATCTCTGTAATTCCTTCTTGCGGTTCACTAAAATCATTTCGACACATTTTTGCTATTGCATGCAACGTGCGCGCGGCATACAATGCGGCGTATGAATCCCGTTCGAAGTTCAACGGGGGGTATCGAAGTTCAAGTGACAGCACGCGAACTCGCCTCACAGCTCAGTTTTTTCCTTACATAAACCTATGGAGCAAACTTCGAACGGGATGAATCAAGGAGTACGTGGTTGGCTTGATGAAATTGTCGCTTTCGCACTCATAGCGCTCGTCATCGTCGTTCCTATCCGTTGGTTTGTCGCTCAACCATTCATTGTGCGCGGGGCTTCCATGGAACCGACCTTCGAAAATGGCGAATACCTCATCGTGGATCAGTTGACATACCGATTCTCACAACCTGAACGCGGCGATGTCATTATCATGCGCTACCCAAAAGACCCTTCGACCTTCTTTATCAAGCGTATTATCGGATTACCGAATGAGACGGTGGAGCTCACCGGTGAAAAAGTTATCATTCGGCGCGGTGAGGACACAGAACCATTGACCTTGGACGATTCATTTATCGATCCGTCTCGTATGCGACCGGAACACAGCACCTATGCACTCGGGGCTGACGAATACTTCGTGATGGGTGACAACCGTATTGAGAGTTCGGACTCGCGCACGTGGGGAGCATTGCCGGCGGAAGACATTGTGGGGCGCACGTTTGTACGCCTTTTTCCTCTGACACGCATTGCGCTATTCCCGGGAGATGTGTTTTTGCCACAATAAAAATTATGCGACACCTTGAACGATCGCGCGGCCATGAATCACTGAATGCATCTATCGAGCGCATCGCGTATGCCTACGGATTCAGTGCTCCGCCGGTCATAATCCCCAAAAAAGCAATCCAACAGACAAAAACAAATGATTTAAAAACGGGTGCATCCCTTGCACTGCTCAAACACGGAGCGGGGGCTACTCAGCCAACGTATGTATGGGGCATCGCATCGGGACCAAAACGCTCCACCATACTTTCTTTTGCCATCGTTGCGGCACGACACGCGATTGGAAACGCGCTTGCGGTAAAGACCGTACAGGCAATTGCCAACCTCCTGGGATTAGCCGACACCACCGTCCTCGTATCGTCTGTCGGAGATCAGGAATCAAAACGCCGTTTTGTGCGCGAACTAGGAACATTCTTCAAAAAAAATAGTTCGTCTCTTTCTGAAGAAACACGTGAAGCAACTCTTCGTGATCCTGAACAGGGCTACCATGAAATGATCGAAAACAACGATCCGCTTTTGGAGCGTGCGCCAAAGACTATTGATTATCTTTCTGAAAACTCTCGAAAAACAATGCTCGACTCGCTCGCCCTTTTTGAGGCGGTTGGAATCCCCTATGCGCTCGAACCGCGACTGTTGGGCCTGCCGCATACCCACACTGAGCTTCTGTTCGCCATTGAAGGCACAAACCGGCACGGCGCTCGTTCCCGCGTTGCCGCAGGCGGTAGATTCGATGATTATATGAAGCGCGAAGCCCGAGGTGATATGGCCGTTTCCATGAGCATAGAAGTTGAAGACGATGTTGAACCGCGAACGTCTGCTGACGCAATACCTTCGTGTTATGTGGTGCACGTGGGAGACGCTGCCAAGCTCTGCGCCTTTACCGCGCTCGAGACCTTGTGGAAAGCAAATCTTTTGGTAGGCGAAACCCTTCTTTCAGAAACGTTGCGCGATCAAATAGATCGCGCAAAAGCATCAAAGACAAAATATATTGCTATCATCGGTCAACGTGAAGCATTGGACAGAACAGTCATAGTTCGAAATACGAGCAACCAACTTCAAATAGTGATGCCACTGGAAAAGCTTGCTACCCACGTAGCCAGACGATAAGACTATGAAATTTTTTGAAAGATTTTTGCACCCAAAAAGAGAAAAGAAAACTCCTCAAAAGGAAGAGCCAACCCCGGTTTTTGATTTTCCAGAGATGCATATCTGCGGGACAATAGTTCGTATTGCGGATGTTGTGTACATAGAATACGAAGAGACGGAATTAGATCCTGATTCTGGTTTCCGAACATATATCCGCCACTTGTATGGAACCGTTGCAACCTTGCGAGCGATTGGAGATAAAAATGGATTAAAAGGGTTATTTATCAGACCAGAAAATGGTGGAGAGGTACGATTTTTTTTGCGAAGCAAAATTCGCAGAGCGCTCGTAGCGCGGCATGGTTTACCAATCCCTCTGAAGGAATAATTATGGAAGTTCCGTTGCAGAAAGAGCCTTTCTATGCTTGAATAGTCGGCATGGCAGTTAATGTATCCGTCGTAAAGCACGGGACCGAAAACTCGATGGCGCTCATACGGCGCTTTTCAAAGCGCGTGCAAGGGGCGGGCATTGTGCGCCGCGTGAAAGGAGACCGCTACCACGCTCGTGCACAATCAAAAAATCGCCGCAGAACCTCGGCCTTACGGCGCGTCGAGAAACGCGAAAAGACTTCGCAAATGGAACGGCTTGGCTTAATTGAACCGCGGCTTCCGCGCGGAATGAAACCCCGTTAGAGGGAGGTCACGGCCAAAGATTCCTCACATAGATGGAGAGAGGCTGGCATCAGGTATACGATGTTAATACAGAAATCTTTAATATTCGTGCCTGCGGTCTCTAACGGGGTGAACCCCTCCACACGATGGCCCTTTTGATCATCAAAAAACCGCGCACGGTATCCCGTGCGCTTTTTTCTCGCATACATAAAAAAGTACTCGGTGAAAAATACGCGCTAGGCATCATATTCGTCTCGCCGAAAAAAATGCAAACTTTAAACAGTAAGTACCGCAAAAAAAATAAACCGACAGATATTTTATCGTTTGCGCTCAATAAAAAATCGGGTGAGCTGTATCTCTCGCTGTCTCAAGTAAAAGCACACGCGGCAATGTTTGGCATGAAACTTCATGAATACCTGCCCTACCTTGTTATCCACGGTATGTTGCATTTGAAAGGCCTCACACACGGACGTACAATGGATAGGTTAGAAACGCGATACTGTCGGGCGCTTCGAATCCCTCATCCACAGAATCTCCGCTAGAGGGTAACAGCGTGCGGCCCTCATAGAATAATGTAGTAATGGTCCCGTCAGAAATCGCGGACGGGACATGTCATAAGAGCTGTATCATGGTTTATGTTACTAATTTAATTGGAATGGAACGGGACTTGCAGGTGTCCGCGTCCTATTTCTAACGGGATGGCTTCACGGATTACGGTTGGCATTGATGTAGGCACACACCATGTACGCGTGGTTATTGCTCGTGAAGAAAAAAACCGCTCCGGCTTTCCCAAGATAATCGGCACCGGGCTTGCAGAATCAAAGGGTCTGCGTCATGGCTACATCATGAATGCGGCTGATGTCTTGCGATCCGTAAAGATAGCAGTCGCCCAAGCTGAAGAGCTCGCTGGCGTAAAGATAAAAAATGCATTTCTCTCAATCGGAGGTATTGGTCTTGATGAAATTCATGGCAAGGGGGACACGGTTATCGCGAGAGCCGATGCGGAAATAACAGATCTTGATATAGAAAAAGCCATTGATGCATCACGCGCTAATGTCACCGGCCGTTTGGTCAACCGAAAAATTCTTCACACCATCCCCCTTTCGTTTTCAATAGACGGAATGGAAGTGCTGGGACGAGCACAAGGAATGAAGGGAACAAAACTCTCCGTCGAGACCTTGTTCGTGACCTGCCTGGAACAGCACGTTGAAGATTTAGTGGAAGCCGTTGAGGGCGCGAACATCGCCGTTTCGGATGTGATGGCGTCGCCGTTGGCAGGCTCTATCATCACCCTATCAAACGCAGAAAAAAAAGCGGGCTGCGTGCTTGCAAATATCGGTTCTGAAACCGTTTCCATTGTTGTGTTTGATAACGGCATCCCGGTATCGGTAAAAGTTTTCAAAATCGGCTCCTTGGATATAACGAAAGATATTGCACTTGGACTCCGCGTGTCTCTCGAGGAAGCGGAACAATTGAAATTAGGAGCAGTGATGGGCAGTACCTACTCAAGAAAAAAATATGACGACATTCTTGCCGCGCGCTTAACCGATATTTTTGAACTGATCGACGCGCACCTCAAAAAACTCGGCAAAGATCAACTTCTCCCTGCAGGTATTATTTTATCCGGTGGTGGGTCAGGCATCGGCTCTATCAAGGAAATCGCCGAGTCGTCCTTAAAGCTACATTCCAAGATCGCGGCGATGAACATCCCCGTTGACGGAAAAATGAAAGATTCAAGCTGGGCGGTTGCCTATGGGCTGACCATTTGGGGGTTAACGGGAGATAATTTTACGGCCCCCGCCGCGCGTGAAGCGTTGGGTGATATTGGAAAGTCTTTGGGAAGTTTTTTTAGGCAGTTTTTGCCTTAAGAAAAAAGAAACAAAGTCAAAAAAAGTCAAACATTGCCATCCTCGTACATTCAACTATTATAAGTAGGCTACTTATAATCTCTAGCCTATGCCTCAAGTACATTCGGAAATGGAATCAGCCGCACGAATCAGGGTCGTCGGCGTCGGCGGTTCCGGTAAAAACGCCATCAATCACATGGTGAACGCGCGCGTACGCGGTGTTGACTTCATGGTCATCAACACCGATGCACAAGACCTCCAGCAATCCGGTGCGCGGATGAAAATCCATATTGGAAAAAATTTGACGCGCGGATTGGGTGCCGGCATGAACCCGGCAGTCGGTAAACGTGCGGCGGAAGAAACACAATCCGAAATACAAGATGCACTTCGCGGATCTGACATGGTCTTTATTGCAGGAGGTATGGGCGGCGGCACCTGTACGGGTGCAGCTCCGATAGTCGCAAAAATTGCGAAAGATTCCGGAGCATTAACGGTTGCCGTTGTGACAAAACCGTTTTCATTTGAAGGACAGCAAAGAATGCGCCTTGCGGAGCAGGGTCTTGAAGAATTGAGAAAAGAAGTGGACGCGCTCATCGTTATCCCCAACGATCGCCTGTTGGCGGTTGTAGACCAAACCACAACAGTAAAAAGCGCCTTCGCGATGTGCGATGAGGTACTGCGCCAAGCGGTTGAAGGAGTGTCAGATTTGATTACAACCCCCGGCAATATCAACCTCGACTTCGCGGATATTAAGGCAATTATGGCAGACGCTGGATCTGCCCTCATGGGTGTAGGTTTGGCTGCAGGCGACAAACGCTCAGAGGAAGCCGCCCGCCTCGCCATCAATTCCCCACTGTTGGATATCTCCATAAACGGCGCAAAGGGCGTACTTTTGTCTATTGCGGGCGGCGAAGATTTGGGACTCCTTGAAGTACAGGCGGCAGCTCAAATTGTTACCGAATCCATTGATAAAAACGCAAAAGTTATCTTCGGTACCTCAAAAGATGATCGTCTTAAGAAGGGCGAGGTGCGCGTCACCGTGATTGCAACCGGTTTTGCCGATGACGTGTCAACAGGCCGTGGACAGCCACTCTTCCAGCTTGGGGCAAAGAAGGAAAAGAAAGAGCGGGAAGAAGAACCGGCAGGTAAAATCTACAATACCGTTATCCCTACTCCCCTGCGGGATGAAGAAACGGTTGCCCCGGTGAGACGACAACAGGAAGAACCAACGCCAAAACCTATGGAGGAAGACGACGATTGGAGCGCGGTTCCAGCATTTTTGAGACGCTCGAAGAAAAATTAGGATTACAATAAAGCAAAATGTCGAAAGAAGGATCTCTTGAGAACATCCCAATGAGAGAAAGTGAAAAGGGTCTCACCAGAAGACAAATGTTTGGTATGGCAATTGCCACCTCCTTGGTTGTGGCAGAAAGCGGCATTCTTACTGTTTTATCAAAATACGAACAAAAAATACCAGTGCGCACTCGCGGCAATCGATTCAAGAAATTGAGTCTCCACAATTAAAAGCCGGCCACTCCGGCTTTTTCTTTTGAACTGTTCACTGTACACTGTGCATTATTCACTTCGTATGTACGACGTCGCAATCATCGGAGGAGGACCTGCGGGGGCAGCGGCAGGAGTGTATGCGGCACGTAAGCTTTTAAAAACAATCCTCATTACCGAATCGTTCGGCGGGCAGAGCATTGTATCGGCTGAGATTCAAAACTGGATCGGTACTGAAAAAATCTCCGGTGAAGAGCTCGCGAAAGCCTTGGAGAATCATGTACGAGCGTACGCGGGTGAAACCGTTGATATAGAGAAAGGCAAAAAAGTGACGACTATTTCAGCAATCCAGGACGGCTTCCAGATAAAAACCGATGACGGAAAAACGTACGATGCAAAAACCGTTTTGGTGACAACGGGCGGACAGAGACGAAAGCTCAAGGCAAAAGGTGCGGAAGAATTCGAACAAAAAGGCATCAGCTATTGTGCATCCTGCGACGGTCCACTCTTTGGAGACATGGATGTCGCCGTTATTGGGGGTGGGAATGCGGGATTTGAGACTGCCGCGCAACTGCTCGCCTACTGTAAAAGTGTGACCTTGCTTCAACACTCGGACTCCTTCTCCGCTGATCCGGTAACGGTAAAAAAAGTGCTCGCACACCCGAACATGAAAGCAATTATGAAAGCCGACACGGTAGAAGTTACCGGCGACAAGCTGGTTACTTCTCTCGCCTATAAAGATAAGGAAACCGGGGAAGAAAAGACGATCCCCGTGTCAGCTATTTTCGTGGAAATTGGCATGATACCATCAACAGAATTTTTGGATGGCCTGGTGGAATTGGATCAGTATAAGCGGGTAATCGTTAACCGCGACAATCAGCGGACCACCAAAGACGGCATATGGGCGGCAGGAGATTGTACGAATAGCCTCTACCATCAAAACAACATAGCGGCAGGAGAGGCGGTAACCGCCATAGAAGATATCTATGTATATTTAAAAACATAATCATGGCACGCATTCTTATTTCGGGATCTCTGGCATACGACCGCATTATGAATTTTAATGGGCGCTTTGAAGAACACCTCTTTCCTGAAATGAAGCACGCCCTGAGTGTCAGTTTTCTTGTAGAAGATCTGAAAGAATCATACGGAGGAACCGCCGGAAATATTGCCTATAACACGACACTGCTTGAGGAAAAAGTGGCCATTCTTGCGAGCGCCGGAAACGACTTCGAACCTTACCAAAAATGGTTGAATCAAAACAACATAGACACTACGTCCATACAAATAGACATTGGCGAGCGAACTGCGTTTGCAACAATACTCACGGACCAAAAAAATAACCAAATAGCGGCTTTTTATCCGGGTGCGATGCGAAAACCGTCTCATGCATTAGGTCATTCCCTTGAAACAAAGCTTGCCATAATTGGGGCTGGGAATGTTGAGGACATGCAGAACCTTCCCTCTCTGTTTCGCGCTTCTAAAACCCCCTTTATATTCGATCCAGCGCAACAAATTCCTTCCCTTTCAGCTGATGATCTGAAAAATGGTATTGAGGGTTCGCGGGCGCTTATTTCAAATGATTACGAACTTGCACTCATCATGAATAAAACCGGGTGGAGTGAGGATGAACTTTTAGGGCACACAGAAATGCTGGTCACGACTTTCGGGGGTGAAGGGTCACACATACGCACACACAAGGAACAGATTAAAATCCCCGCCGCACAACCAAAAAATATCAATGACCCGACCGGAGCGGGAGATGCATACCGCGCGGGGTTCATTGTCGGGCTCATGAACAATTGGCCTCTTGAGGCGGCAGGAAAACTTGGTGCTACGGTTGCGTGCTATACGGTTGAAGCATACGGCACACAAACGCATTGGTTTTCCAAAGAACAAGTGCATGAACGCTATAAAGAAAATTTTGGAGAATATCCGCCAACGTGGTAAAGTTTTTTTGAGCTTATAAGCTCAAAAAAACTTTGCTCCCTTCCTCGGCTCGGAAACAAAAACAAGCTTTTGTTTCCCTCGCTCTACGTCGAGAGTAAATCTTCAACATGACACACGACGTTAAAAACATCGGCCTCGCGCTGGAAGGCAAACGGCGTATCGAATGGGCAGAACGGGACATGCCGGTTTTGCGGCAAGTGCGCGAAGAGTTTGCAAAGAACCAGCCGTTCAAAGGGATGCGTTTTTCTGCGTGTCTCCACGTGACCGCAGAAACCGCAAACCTTATGCGCACCATGAAGGCGGGTGGCGCTGATGTGGTGTTGGTTGCCTCTAATCCCCTTTCAACCCAGGACGACGTAGCGGCATCCTTGACCGAAAACTTTGGCATTCCGGTTTTTGCTATCCGTGGAGAAGATCGTGATACGTTTTTTAAACACATCAAGGCCGCAATCGCGCATAATCCGGTTCTCACCATGGACGATGGCGCGGACTTAATTTCAACTATCCATAACGAACATCCCGACATGGTGAAGCAAATCGTGGGCAGTATGGAAGAAACCACAACGGGCGTTATACGCCTCAGAGCCATGGCAAAAGACGGTGCGCTCAAGATCCCGGTTGTTGCCGTGAATGATGCAAAGACCAAAAACCTCTTTGATAACCGATATGGCACCGGCCAGTCGACCTTAGACGGCATCATACGCGCTACAGGCCAACTCATTGCAGGTAAAACGATAGTGGTTGCCGGCTACGGCTGGTGCGGCAAAGGCTTTGCCATGCGCGCGCGTGGCATGGGCGCACGCGTCGTCGTCACCGAAATTGACTCTATAAAAGCCTTGGAGGCGGTTATGGATGGGTTTGAAGTCATGTCTATAAAGAAGGCGGCTTCGGTTGGCGACGTATTCTGTACAGTTACCGGAGACATTAACGTCATAGATCAGGAGCATTTTCCCTTGATGAAAGATGGTGCGGTGCTGTGCAACTCAGGACACTTTGATGTGGAGATAAACCTCAAGGCACTTGCTGCGCTCGCCGAGAAGATGAATAAAGACGTGAGCAAAAACGTCGATGAATACATAGTAAATGGGAAAAGAATCTATGTGTTGGGCGAAGGCCGACTGGTTAACTTAGCTGCGGCCGAGGGGCACCCGGCATCAGTTATGGATATGAGCTTTGCAACCCAAGCCTTGGCGGCCGCATGGGTGGTCATGAACAAAGGCAAACTCACCCCACAAGTGTACGACATTGATCCAGCAATAGAAAAACGTGTGGCTGACCTAAAGCTCGCTTCGATGGGTATTACCATTGATACCCTTACCCCAGAACAGAAAAAATATTTGGAGAGCTGGGAACACGGAACCTAAATTAGTTCGGAGTTTAGAGTGCAGAGTCTAGAATAAAGAAAATACCATTCTCTCATTCGTACGAATGAGAGAATGTGGTAATTAGAAAGAATGAAAGTATTTTCTTACTTCACTAATGTCATCTGCGATCTGTTTTTTGAGCGTTTCGTCGTTGGTAAACTTCCCTGCTTCGCGAATTTTTTTATGAAGCTCTATCGTGATTTCCTTATCGTACAAATCACCTGAAAAATCTAAAATATACGCTTCTAATATCTTTCTCTCCTGATTAGCAAAAACAGCACTATGATATATCATAGTGTCTATTTGTACGCGACCGACATAAATACCTGAAATCTTCTCGTCATTGAGGGGAATATTGACCGTGGGAAAACCAAGCGCAGTTCCACGCTTGATGCCTTTTTGAACGACAGCGGTGTAACTATGCATAAAAGAATTGAAAATATCCAATAATAGTGAGAGCTACGACGGGGAAAATAATACCGGCAATCCGCATAAATTGCGGAGTAATTGTCTGATCCGTGAATTTATGGATATAGTAGCTTGTGAAGTTATAGTTATACTCCAGATTAGGATTGAGTGCTTTGCGGAGATTAAATTCCCACTTACTCAGTAAGCAGTAATTGAGGAAAATATTTTGAATCAAAATAATAATAAGTGTAGCCACAAAGAGTGGCTGGAGACTTGGTACAAACCACCCATAGAGAACTACAAAAAACACCATGCCATGTAGAAGAAAGAGAAAATCGGCGAGAAGTTTTTTTGTCATGGCGGAGGCGGTGAGATTCGAACTCACGATGCCTTGCGGCATACCGGTTTTCGAAACCGGCGCACTAGACCAACTATGCGACGCCTCCGTGTGTGGCGATTCTAGCATTTTAAAGCGGAAATGCTATATTTTAAGCGCGGCCCCATCGTCTA
>Ga0209542_10011749_pt1 | contig 15472 bp, 19 predicted proteins | sample RifCSPhighO2_01_FD_184028 | JGI IMG/M metagenome (GOLD analysis project Ga0209542, IMG submission 184028) | Soil microbial communities from Rifle, Colorado - Rifle CSP2_plank highO2_0.1 (SPAdes) (version 2) | ecosystem: Environmental > Terrestrial > Deep subsurface > Rock core/Sediment ... | reverse complement strand
TTATCCCGGAAGAGTGCAGGATGTTTGAATCTATGAGCGCGAGCGTGATTATTTTTGCGAGCAGGTGATAGAGCCTGTCTATTTCATTTTCATTCACCCTTATTTCATCTATGCTAAGCCCCTCGGCAAGGTTATTCAGTGTGGACTCGGTTATCAGGCTGACCCTGTGAAGCACCTGCGGCACATTCACTTTGGACTTGTCAAGAAGCACCTTCACAACTATTTTGCGGCTGTCCTCATAGCTTATTTCCGTGCCGCTCATGTGCGTGAGCGTCTTTCTGATTTTTGCCTTCACATCCTTTGGCATTTCCTTTTTCGAATAAAGCGTGATGTTCTCAAGGCCGATGTAGTAGAGCGCGAAGAGTATCTGGTCAATGTTGCCGCGGTACTGCTCAACTTCAAGGGAAATTTCACTCAGCTTCTTTTCCCTTATTTCGCTAGGGGAGATTATGAGGGTTCCGTCATTTTTCTGCTGTATCGTTACCTCGTTGCTCTCCTTTAGCCTGTTTTTGAGAACCCAGTCCTTTGGGAGCGAAACGGAATAAGTGGTTCCTGCGATGAGCTGAATCTTGCGCGTTTCCATTTTTTCCCCGCCACCAAAGAATTTTGTTCTATGTAAAAAAATATTGTGCTATATAGTTTATATTGGGGAACTATATAAAAGCCAATTCCGTAATGGTTGCAAAGCGGAGGTGAAGCAAATGAAGCCTGCGGAGGAATTGGGAGGCTCATGGGGCGATGAAATGGAACCGGAAGGCTATGGGCAAGAGCAGGATTATCTCGATATGCCGGAGGACTAGCCTGAGTTTAGAAGCGCGTCCCAAAACAATTATAATTTGCTGGTGGGCCAATCTGTTATGGACAAAACTTCCACAATATCGCGCGAAATTTTGGAAGAGGCAAACAGGCTGCATGAGCGCATGCGGCATCTTGACTTCTCGCTAAATGAGTGCATGCTCTTTGCCCCAACAACACTTAAGATAAATCAGCTCAAAAAAGAAAAAAACGCGGTTATTCTCGCGCACAACTACCAGCGCCCCGAAATTCTTTTCGGTGTTGCGGATTTTGTCGCAGACAGCTTCGCTCTAAGTGTTGAGGCGAAAAAAACCAATGCAGATATGATTGTTTTCTGCGGCGTGCAGTTCATGGCAGAGACCGCAAAAATCCTAAACCCCTCAAAAAAGGTGCTGATTCCTTCGCTTGAAGCGGGGTGCAGCCTCTCTGAGAGCATCACGGGCGCAGATGTGCGCATGCTAAAAGCGCAGCACCCCGGAGTTCCAGTTGTTTGCTATGTGAATACCTCTGCTGAAGTGAAGGCGGAGTGCGATTCGTGCTGTACAAGCGCAAATGCGCTAAAGGTTGTCGAATATTTCCCCGGAAAAGAGGCCATTTTCCTTCCTGATGAGTTCATGGCTCAGAACCTGCGCGCCCTCACCAAAAAAACCATTCACTCGTGGGATGGGCGATGCGTTGTGCATGAAACATTCACAGCAGAGCAGATTTTGGCCTACAAAAAGCAGTTCCCGCAGGCGAAGGTGCTCTCGCATCTTGAATGCGACCCATCCATAATTGCGCTCTCAGACCTTGCAGGGGGCACAAGTGATATGTACAATTACATAAAGAGCGGTGATGCAAAGCAGTTCATGCTTGTTACCGAGTGCGGGATGTCTGATATGCTGCGCGTTCGTTTTCCCGAAAAGCAGTTCATAACGCCCTGCACCATCTGCCCTTACATGAAAAAAATAAACCTTGACAACGTGCTCGAATCGCTTGAGAAGGAGAGGTTTGAAGTTCAGATTCCTGAAAATGTGCGCGTGCGGGCGCACAGCTCGCTTGAGAAGATGCTCACAATCGGAAAATAATAAGTAAAAAATCAGCTTGTGCGGTAGTGCGTCCCAACGCTTTCTTTGCGCGCAAGCGCCGCCTCAAATGTTTTCCTGCACACAATCAGTGCATTTCTGATGGCAATATTTTCCGGATTATTATTCATTTCTATTTTTTCCTCAAGGTTTTTTATTCCCGCAAGGCCGTCTTTTAGGTTAGTTTCATCGCGCACAAGCCCGCAGCAGCGCCACATCACTTTTTTCATGGCTTCAAACGCCGTGCTTGTTGGAATTCCGTCCTTTTCCTTTATTTCAGCGTGGCGTTTCCAATTATTTGCCAAAATGCCGGCTTTTGTTTTCACTGCCTGCGCCCCCGCAACCTTTCCCATCACAAGCCCTTCAAGAAGTGAATTGGATGCGAGCCTGTTTGCTCCGTGCAGCCCTGAATTTGTGCACTCTCCTGCCGCATAAATTCCGCTAATGCCGCTTGCCGCCTTCAAATCGGTTTTCACTCCGCCGATTGTGTAGTGCGCAGCCGCTTCAATCGGAATCAAGTCTTTTTCAGGGTTGATCAGGTGCCTTTTTAGCTCTGCAAACACTTTCGGGAAACGCCCGGAGAAAAACCCGCCCTCAAAATCGCGCGCGTCAAGAAACACCTTTCCCCCTTTCATTATTTCGCGGTAAATTGCAACGCTTACCTTGTCCCTTGTATCAAGGGGGTTCACAACGCTTTTGCCTTTTTCATCAACTATTTTTCCGCCCTCCCCGCGCACGGCTTCCGAGACCAGAAAATTAGAGCCGACAGCGGAGCGAAGTGTTGTGGGGTGGAACTGAACGAATTCCATTCCATCAAGCGAGCATCCGGCTTCGTTTGCAATCGCAATTCCGCTCCCAAGAGTGGTTTCGGGGTTTGTGGTTTTCTCCCAGCACGCCGCGTATCCCCCTGTTGCTAGCACAAGCGAACCTGAATTTATCAAAGTTTCTTTTCCCGTAGTTTCGATTCCCGAATATTTGCCATTTTCTGCAAATATTTTCCGAAGCATCGTTTTGTTGAAGGAATAAACGTTCTTCTGCTCGAGCGCGATTTTTCTCATGAATTCCGTGATTTCTTTTCCGGTCTGGTCTCCATTGATATGCAGCACGCGATGAGCGCAGTGCCCTCCTTCAAGCCCCAATTCAGGTTTTGAATTTCCGCCATCGAACTCAAGGCCAAGATTCATGAGCTCTTTTATCGCGCCGGAGCCGTTCTTGGTGATAAAATTGACCGCATCCTCATTGCAAAGCCCCGCGCCTGCAGAGATTGTGTCCTGTGCGTGCGCTTTCCAAGAATCGCCTTTTCCAAAAGCTGCGGCAATTCCGCCCTGCGCGTAGTAGCTGTTCGAGCTTTTTTCATCGGAGCGGTCAAGCAGAGCGATTGATTTGTTTTTCTGCTTTGAGGCTTCGATTGCGGCGGAGAGCCCGGCGATTCCGGAACCCACAATTATACTGTCAAACTTATCCGGCATTTGCAAACCTGTTGAGATTTATCTATTGTCATACTCTTGCTTCAAATTTTTTTCTCGCTTTCAGCATATCATCCATATGCCGTGCAAATGCCAACTTAAAATTCAGTGCCTCTTTTTTGCCTTTAACGCTTGCTATTTTTGAAGTTGCCTGCTTTATTGCAGCGGTAAAATCTGGTTTATTGCCAATATCAAGTTCCATTTGTATAAACTGGTGTATTTTTCCCCTAGCCTCTCTTTCTAGTTCTTGTTTATTGTCCAGTAGCGCTGCGTCTAAAGCCAAATTTACCGCCACTCTGGTCATTCTTCTTTTTTGTTTAACTTGCCTAACCGCTTCCGGATCTTTACCGGCTGTGTTCAATCCTTGCTTTAAGTCTTTTAGTTCAATTCTTTCCAGCCTGCTTAGCCAAAAAGCTTGGGGCCTTTTTCCTGCGCCTCTTATGAATTGTTTCACTGCTCTGGCATTTAATGGTTTACTCATTATGCTCACTGCTTAACTTCGTCCTTCATTATTGAGTTGATTCTTTTCCGCGCATCTATTTTTCCGAGGAATTGCTCAACCGCCTTTGGCACAATCCCTTCAATGCTTTTTCCTGCCATGATTTTTTCCCTTATCATGGTCGAGTCAATGCTCCCGTCGTTGCTTACAAGCTTTTCCACTTTGTAGCCGTCGGATTCAAAGAGCTCCTTTACAAGAGGGTTGTTTGTAAAGACCACATCAAATTTCGGGCAGTAGCTCTTTATTCTCTGTGCCCAAAGTGCGTACTCTGATATGTCATCAACGGCGACGATGTAGCATTTCTCAAACAGTTTGTCTTCCTTGAGCGCCTCTGAAATCATTTCTACGCGCTCGCCCGCGGTGAATGGGTTCTGGTTCTGGAAGCTCTCTTTTGCGCTGCCAACAACTATCACCATTTCGTCAACCTGCCGCAGCGCGTTTCTGAGCGCGTTGTGGTGCCCGATGTGGTATGGCTGGAACCTTCCTACAAAAAGCCCGCGTTTCATTTTTTCACCGTCATGATGTCCATGCTAAAATCAACGATTTTCGCGGTTTTAGTGAGCGCGCCCATAGATATTATATCGGCGCCAAGCCCTGTATATTTCTTTAGGTTCGAAAATGAGATGCCGCCGCTTAGCTCTATTTTGCCGCCATAGCCCTCTTTGCGCAGTTTCTTAATCGTTTTTTTCGCGTTTTCCGGCGAAAAATTGTCAAGCATTATGATGTGCGGCGAGTGCCTTGCAACTTCGAGCGCATCGCTTTCATTTTCCACCTCAATTTCGTAATCCTTCCCGCTCTCCTTTGCGCGCTGCGCGGCCGCGCCTGCGCCGCTGAAAAATTTGAGGTGATTGTCCTTGAGAAGTATCATTTCCGCAAGGTTTTTGCGGTGTGTCCAGCATCCCGCAATTTCCGCTGCCTTCTTGTCAAGAGACTGGAACCCCGGAACCGTTTTGCGCGTGACTGCGATGGTTTCTTTTTGCGCTATTGTTTTTGCCTTCGCGCACATTGTTGCAACCCCGCACATCCTTCCAAGAATATTTAGGCACACCCTCTCGTATGAAAGTATTTTGCGGTTGCTGCCGTGAACTTCAAGTATTTTTTGCCCCTTTTTTGCAATTTCCCCGTCCTTTTTGTGGGTGTGAACAGTAAGCCCCGCGCTTTTGAAGAGGAATGCGATTTCCTCAATGCCCGCAAGGGTGCATGCTTCATTTGTCTTTATTTGCGCTGTGCATTCCGCTGCAGGGGTTATTGCGGATGTTATGTCCCCGCTTCCGATGTCCTCTTTTAGGATTGAGAGCAGTTTTGCCTCGGTTTCGAAACTAATCATATAGGAAGATGACCTGCTGGGGGGTTTACTTAAATTTAATGGTTTTTGCAATAATTTCTATTTTGCGAGTGCATTAACTATTTGGTTTGCTCTCAGGGAAAGAGGCGCCTTCTGGCACTGGCAATAAGCTCATCCACCATGAGCGCCCTTGCGGTGTCCATGTGAACGGAAAGTGCGGCTCCACGCAGGGCTTTTACCGATGTTTCCCACGCCTCCCGTGTGCTCATGCCGACATTTTCTTTTAGTGTATCAAGGTCCATAAGAATAAGGTCTTTCTCTCCTTTGCCTTGGGCAATGAAGTTGAATGCATCCTGCCTTTTCCTTCCGTATTCGTCAACTGCACCGGTCATTATATGTATGCCGGCTTGTGAGAGTTTCCTGCACTGGAATAGTGCCTCTGAAAAAAGCCTCCTGTCCTCTTTTGCGAAAAAATTCAGGTGTGCGAACGGCTCTGCATTCTTCATAAGCATGGTTCTGCCGTGTTTGACCATCGCCTCGGTGATAATATAAATTCTCTCTTCGTGCATTAAAATCCTCATGTCAGGATGCGGAACTCCGCTTTTTATCACCCTGTCCGCAAGCCTTGAAAGCCTTTCATAATTCCATTTTGCGTTGCCTCTTTTGTATTCTTTTATTGCAACGGCTCTTGGTGCATCTACGCCTGCGTGTTTTGCCTTTCCAAGTGTGATTCTGCTCATGCGGCTATTTGAGAGCACTCTGCTTCCGGTCTCTACAAATTCAATGCTCTCATGGTCAAGCTGCGGCATTTTGCCGCCATGACTAAATTTATGCGGAACCGCTGATGGGTTTTCATAAATAATGCTGGTTTTGCGGGTCCTTCGCTTTTGCACGCGCCCTGCAACTTTCCGTGTGGCAAAATTTAGCCTCATGACAAACTTTGGTTTGCGCAAGTATTTAATGGTTCATGGGCTGTTTACCTGCAATTTTTCCGCCCTTTTTTGCGGCCTCTTCATTTTCCGTCCGCACCAGAAAACCTTTAACTACCTAATCCCACTATTGATTTATTGCAAGGACCGGTGTTTCCAAATGGCAAAACGCACGCTAAAAAAGCCCCTCAAGGGCACTTTCAAGCTAAAGCATGGCTTTGCCCAGATGCTAAAGGGCGGCGTCATAATGGACGTTGTAAATTTCAAGCAGGCAAAAATTGCGGAAAAGGCGGGCGCGTGTGCTGTGATGGCGCTTGAGAGGGTGCCTTCCGATATCCGCGCAGCGGGCGGAGTTGCGCGCATGGCAGATCCCACAAAAATTCGGGAAATAATGGCCGCAGTTTCTATTCCTGTGATGGCAAAGTGCAGGATTGGGCATTTTGCGGAGGCGCAAATCCTGCAGGAGCTTGGTGTTGATTTTATTGATGAGAGCGAGGTTCTAACTCCTGCGGACGCTCAGCATCACATCAATAAAAGCAAATTCGAAGTCCCGTTCGTGTGCGGCTGCCGCGATCTTGGCGAAGCGCTTAGAAGGATTCACGAGGGCGCTGCAATGATTCGCACAAAAGGCGAGGCGGGAACTGGAAATGTTATTGAGGCGGTTAGGCATGCGCGCACCGTTTCAGAAGAAATCAGGCGGCTTGAATACACTTCTTCCGCAAAACTCGAATCAAAGGCTTCGGAGATGAAAGTGCCGCTTGATTTGCTGAAAAAAACAATTCAGCTAAAGCGCCTTCCTGTAGTGAATTTTGCTGCCGGTGGAATTGCAACGCCTGCGGATGCGGCGCTTATGATGCAGCTAGGTGTTGACGGCGTGTTCGTCGGTTCCGGAATATTCAAGTCCTCAAATCCTGCAAAGTATGCGCGCGCAATAGTTGAGGCGACAACAAATTTCAATGACCCAAAGCTGCTTGCAAAAGTTTCTTCAGGGCTCGGTGAGGCAATGAAAGGCCTTGAGATTTCAATGCTTGGAACAAGGATGCAGGAGAGGGGCTTGTGAATGGCTCCCCGGAACAGGGCTAAATCCTCTGTCGCGTCTGCCAGAAGAAAAATATTGCCAAGATTTACTGCTGCTAAGCCTGCTGCCCAAAAAGCCACACATCCTACTCCATACGGGCTGTTTTCTTACAAGATATATGACTATGATAACCCGCGTGATATCAGGTTTTCTGCTAGGGATATTCTGGACGCGCCGTTGTCCGAAGCGCACCCAATTGAATTCACCTGCAATGATTCAGGCGCTTTTTTTTCCTATGGTGGAAAATGGCATGCCTGCAGCAATCACCCAAAATACAAATATCCTGTGAGAAAAGGCAGGCATGAATATGAAACATCTTCAGGCTTTCATTTTAGTGGTATCGATAAACAAGAATATCCGGTGAAGAGCGTTTTAAAGTTCGGGGTTTTGACGGCAGTTTTTTTCCGTCCGGACATTAACTGCATTGAATACTGCGTTGATGACAAAAATACTACACTTCATTTCCTTGAGGTCCGGAAAGGAAGGCTTGCGCTTTTTGACATTTCAAAGGGCCATTACGGGAAACTGGACTGAGGCATGCAATATGGCAAAAACAATCGGCGTTCTGGGTTTGCAGGGCGATTTTTCAGAGCACATAGCCGCGCTCCACCATATCGGCGCGCACGCACTTGAAGTGCGTTCCAAAGCGGACCTTGATCAGTGCTCCGCGCTCATAATCCCGGGCGGCGAGAGCACAACGATTTCAATTCTGTTGCAAAAATCGGGCCTTGACAGTGAAATAAAAAAGCGCGTTGCAAAGGGAATGCCTTTCTATGGCACCTGCGCGGGCGCAATCGTTGCCGCGAAAAAAGTGATAGGTGAAGGCAGGTTCACTCCGCTCGGGCTTATTGACATTGCTGTGAAAAGGAACGATTTCGGAAGGCAGGTCGATTCATTCGAGGCAAAAGTTGATGTGAAGGGCCATGGGGAAGTTAACGGGGTTTTCATCCGCGCGCCGCGCATAATTAAAATCGGGAAAAAAGTTGAAGTGCTTGCAAAATCGGGAAAAGAGCCAGTGCTCGTGCGGCAGGGAAATGTGCTCGCGGGCACATTCCACCCCGAAACCGAAGGGGATTTTTTTGCCCATAGAATGCTCCTGAAAATGATTTGACTCGCCTTTAATTATTTTGCGCAGCAATGCTTAATGCATGCTAAGCGCTAAGGCATTTGAAAAAAATGCGCTTTTTCTGATAGGCGCAACGCGCGGCGGGCCCATGCGCGCACGCATAATGCGGCTGCTGCTGCAAAAGCCCCAAAATCCGAACATGCTCGCGCAGATGCTTGGGGTGGATTACAAGACAGTCACGCACCATCTCGATGTCCTAAAAAAGCACAATTGGGTTATTGGAAGCGCGCAAAAGTACGGCGAGACTTTCATGCCGACATTTACCCGTGAAGAAAGGGCGGTTTTTGAGGGAATAATGGGGGAAAGTGGAAAAAAGCTTTAATAGTTGTCTTGCACAGGTGGTTTTACAATGGAACTTGCGATAATTCTTGAAGCCGTGAATTCGGTGCTGCTGCTTTCGCTACTTTACGTTTACATAGGCAATTACCGCGAGCTCAAAAACGCCTTTGTGCTTGGGCTCATAGTTTTCGCGGGCTTTATGCTTCTGCAAAACCTTCTCGCGCTCTACTTCCATTTCGCGATGGTTGATTATTATTCCAAAGAATTGATGCAGCACGCCCTTGTGATAAGCGGGGCGCAGACAATTGCCCTTGCCGCGCTCAATTACGCCACTTGGAAGGGCTGATTTTTAAGAATTGGAAAAAAGCTTTTAAATGGGAGAAGCGAAGTGCATTACTAGTGTTTTTTGGAGGGGTTTGAAATGATTTCTAAAATCGGCTTTGGCATTGTTGCAGCCATTTTCGCGGTTCTTTTTGTTGCGGGGTGCACTGTTCCGCAATCAGAACAGCAGGCTGCGGCGGACACTCTTGCTGGCGGCGATGCAATGGTAAAAGAACCTGAAACAATGATGGAAAAAACCGGTGATGGGGCGCAGGACGATTCAGTGACGGGGAAGGGCGATTCCATGATGGAAAAGTCCTCGTACGTTCCTTTCACCAAAGCAGCTTATGAAAAGGCCCGCTCCGAAGGCAGGGTAATTTTCCTTGAATTCTACGCGGACTGGTGCCCGTACTGCAAGACCCAAAAGCCTGTGAATGAAGGCGCCTTTGCGAACGCTCAAATGCCGCAAAATGTTTCCGGCTTTCAGGTAAATTACAAGGATTCTGAAACTGATGCGGATGAGGAGGCCCTTGCGCGCGAGTTCGGGATTTCCTACCAGCACACGCGCGTGATACTGAAAGCGGACGGCTCGGTTTCACACAAGTCCACTGGCAATGTGGGCGAGCAGGAATTAATAAATTTGCTAAAAGAAGCCGGTGCGTGAATTCAAAATGGCAAGCACAAGAATGAAGATAATTCTTAGCAGCATTTTCTTCGTGCTGGGCTTTTCTGCAGTTTTCTCACTTCTTGGTGTTCTCCTTCAGGGGGTTCTCTCCGGCATAGCCTATGATCTCAGGACATGGCTTGGCTACATTGGCGGCGCAATAATAATTTTCTTCGGCCTTTTCATGCTCGGCCTTATAAAAATAGATTTTCTCATGGGCGAGCACAAGCTGAGCGTGAAGAAAACAAATTTCCAGTACCTTAGTTCATTTCTTTTCGGCGCCGCTTTTGCAGTAGGGTGGACCCCGTGCGTTGGCGCCGTCCTTGGCTCCGTGCTCACGCTTGCGGTCACGCGCCCTGAATTCGCATTCCCTCTGATGCTTTCATATTCAATCGGCCTTGGGGTGCCTTTCATCATTGCGGCAATATTCATTTCACAGGCAACAGGCTTCATAAGGCGCCTCTCCCCCGCGCTCAAGTGGTTCAATCTTGTCTTCGGAGTTCTACTTGTTGTTCTCGGCCTGCTTGTGGCAACAGGAACCCTAAATATCCTCGCAAACCTCTTCCCCGTGCTCAATATTTTCTTCTCCGGAGCAGGAGAAGCTGGAATGGCGGCAGCAGACCTATCCATATTCATCACGTTTTTGGCAGGCCTTGCGTCTTTTTTCAGCCCGTGCATTCTCCCGCTAGTGCCTGCATACCTCACATTCATTGCGGGCACAACTTTTAGCGAAGTGCGCTCGGAGATAATTGAAAAGTGATTTTATGGATGCCAAAAAGCCGTTTTTTTCGCCGAACAATCCCGTGCTGATTGCCCTCGTGATTGCGCTGATTTTTGCGGGGTTTGTTTTGCTCGAGTCGCTCAAATCTCCGGAGCAGGCGAACGCGCCAGCATCCGCGCAGGAAGAAAATTCCATTCCTGAAATGATGGGAAAATTTGGCCTTCAGAAGGCGCCAGAACTTGCTGGGATAAGCGGTTACGTCAATGCGGAACCAAACCTGACACTTGCATCGCTTAAGGGCAAGGTTGTAATTGTAGATTTCTGGACCTATAGCTGCATAAACTGCATCCGCACAACTCCATATCTCAATGCCTGGCATGAGAAGTATTCTGATGACGGCCTTGTGATAATCGGCGTTCACGCCCCGGAATTTGAATTTGAGAAGGATTATTCAAATGTCAAATCCGCAGTGGAAAAGTTCGGGATAAAGTATCCTGTTGTGCAGGACAATGATTTTGCAACCTGGCGCGCCTACTCAAACCAGTATTGGCCGCACAAGTTCCTCGTGGATGCCGATGGCTACATCCGCTATGACCACATAGGCGAAGGCGGCTATTCGGAAACGGAGCAGAAGATTGTGGAGCTGCTAAAAGAGCGTGATGCCGCAGTGGAACTGGAAAGTGGCGCTGCAAGCGGCGCAGTTTCCCCAGAATTCGGGCGCATAGGGACTCCTGAAATTTATCTCGGGTACGGTTTTGCAAGGGTGCAGCTCGGAAACCCTGAAGGATTCAGGCCGGAGCAAATTGTGCCGTATTCACTTCCCGCGCAATTCACTCCGAATATTGCATACCTCGAGGGCGAGTGGGAGAACAAGAACGATTATGCGAGGCTTGTTTCAGCATCCGGAAAAGTCGCGCTTGTTTTCACGGCAAAGAATGTGAACATCGTTGCCGGAAACATGCAGGGGTCCTCATTAATCACCGCGCGCATTGACAATTCATCACTGAATTCCTCGAATGCTGGTACGGACGCTTCCACTCCGGATTTTTCCGTGGCCGTGCGCGATCAAAAGCTCTACAATGTGGTTTCTCTGCCGGATTATTCGCAGAAAACACTTGTAATGGATGTGAACGGCGCGGGATTTGAACTTTACACGTTCACGTTCGGCTAGGGTTTGCCCTTTTGACGAGCAGCCCGAAGTTTGGTGATCCTCTGACTCTCAATCTGTAAATCTTGGCTAGGAATCCGTGTTTGGCAAATGCTTTTTCTATCCCTTTGAAATATGTCTGTGTATCTACATTTTTCGGTTTTGGTTTTTTTGAAAGCCCGCCTTTAATTGAGTATTTATCATCCTCAAAACCAAATGCAACCAGCATAAACCCATGAGGGGCAAGAGAATTAGCCAGCTTAAGAGCGTGGTCTTTTCTTAGTTCTCCTATTGTGTAGTTTACTGAGCCCATCATTGAGAAAATTGCGTCTACTGGGCGTTCTGGAACGTAAAGTTCCATTGCGCCTTTGACAACATTATCGATTAATCCTTCTTTCTTTAAAATTGATAAAAAATAATTGTCATGTAAAGTTGTGGCTGTTGTCTCTGACGGAATACCTTCAGATTCCAATACGCTTTTCAACGTGCCAATAAATTGTCCCCCTCCTGATCCATCCTCAAGTATTCTGAGTTTCCTTTTAACAGTCGAATGCATTCCTTTCATTTCATGGACAATGTCATGTCCGGAACCAAATCTGAATGCAACATTGTAATCTGCAAATATTCTTTTATCTTCCCAATGTTTTTCATGCGCCTTTATTTCGCCAAATTTTTCTCTTAGTTTTGGAAGCAATTCCCTGTATTTGGCATTAATTCTTCTTTGCCTGAAGTTTGCTGCCTTCATGTAAATGCCTTTCAAAATATCCCTTTAGCAATCCTCTTCAAATTCATCTCAGAAAGCGCGATTTCCGGAGCCACAACTGTTTCTTCCTGCCCCCAAGCAAGTATTGCCTTCTGCCTCTTTCCAATTCCCGTGATGTTTTTCATGAAATTATCGAAGCTGTCAAGTACGCGCATGGTGTTTGGCGCGAGCGCTCCTGCAATTTCTCCATTTTCAATGACAAAAGAATCCCCGCGTATTGTTCCTGTGTAATCAGGGCTTGCATATCCATTCACGGGGTATGTGTACCACATTCTCCCGACATAAATTCCATTTTTCACTTCCTGTAAAAGCTCCTCGTCAGAATGTTTCCCGCGCGCAACCACTATATTGCTTCCATGGATGCCAACATCCCCTCCGTAGCTTCTTTCCATGCCGCTTCTAAACCCATGCAGCGGGGCGAACTGCATCCACTCGGGTTTTTTCTTGGAGTAATAATCGTTTGAGAGGTAATTTTTCAGAACTCCGCTTGAAATTATTTCAGTTCTGCGCGTAGGAATCCCTTCATCTGTGTAAGCTTTCGAACCGATGAACCCTTTCATATTTGGTTCATCCGAAACTCTGAACTCCAGAGCGCCAACCTGCTGCCCAATGCGGCCGATAAATGGGCTTGCATTGTAATCAATCGATGAGAGCGCTACATCGAATCTGCTGTAAAAAAGTTCCGCAACCACGTGCGGGCTTAGAACAACCGGGTACTTCCCGCTTTCCATGTGCTTTGGGCGCTGCATCGAAAATGCTTTCTCTGCCGATTCCCTGCCGGCCTCTGCCGCATCAAGTTTTGTTATGTGAGTTGAGGATTCAAATGAGGTTCCTGTGGCATTTTCCTCTGCTTCAAGGCTTGTTGTAAGCGTTGCAAATGCAGCGGTATTCTCATCTGAAGCCGAAATTCCAGTAGAGCTTAGCACGGCAAAGCGCGAAGAGGACATATCCATTTCCCCTGTGATATTTATGCCGCCTGAGAATTTGCTTTTCCGCAGCGTTGTGAGCGCCGCATCAAACATTTCATAAGCCTTTGAAATTGCCTTCCCTTCATCTGTTTTGAGGATTTTTTTATCGCAATCCGATTTCCATTTTGCCTTTCCCGCTGGCTTTGCAAGCGAGTGGAAATCATCATCGTGCACGCGCGAATCAAGCGCCTTGCCGTAGGCCTCGCGGAAACTGTCATTTTCAATGTTTGAGTCACTCGAGCCCATTCCGTATTTGCCATCCTTAAAGAGTATGCGCAATGAGAGGCCAAAATCCTCATCGCTTTTTGGCTCCTCAAGACCGTTGCTTGGGATTTTTGAGTGGTATGCGAGCCTGTAAACATTTAGCCTGTTGCAGGAAACATATGCCTCAGCCTCTTTCACGTCCTTCTGCTTTTCTGCGTACTCAAGCAGCTCCTTTGCCGCGGTTTTGAGAATTTTCATTTCAATCATGCGCTTGCACCTTCCAATTTACTCCCGCTCCCCTGTAATATTTGCCTTGAATCTCAGGTGCGGCCCGCCGTTTCCAACACGCATGGTTTGCATGGGCGTTCCCTTCCCGCAATTGGGGACATTATACCGCTTCACATCATCTGCGGCCTCGATTGTCATGAACGCATCGCGCGAATCATATTCCACTCCCGCGTTCCTGTAAAGCTGCCCTATTTCCCCGTTCTCTATGCGGTAGCATTTCCAGCATGTGATGTTGAAGTTCTGCCGGCTTTCGCCAATCGAGGGCGTTTTCTCACCGACAATGTAATAGCCATCGCGCGTGTCCTCGATGAGCTCTTTTGCCTTCCAAGATCCAGCCTCAAAGTAGGTGTTGCTCATCCTTATTACAGGCATCATTGAAGCGCTTGATGCGCGCATGTGCCCGTTTGGCTCCTCTCCAAGTATCATCGCGGTTTCGCGAGAGTTCATGAATTCCTTGAGGATTCCTTTTTCTATGTTCACAACTTTTTTTGCAGGCGTCCCCTCATCATCGAATGCAAAATTTCCAAAGCCATCGACTTCGGGGTTTGAAACAATTGTCATCTCCTCAGAGCCCACGCGCTTTCCAAACTGGTTATCTTCCATGCTATTGAACCACCACGCCCTTCCTGCCCACGCGGTTTCGCGCTTGAGCGCTCTGTCAGCTTCGCTTGGATGGCCGCATATCTCATGGCTGAAAAGTGTGTTGAACCATGGGTCTGTGACCACGGTTGCGTCCTTTATGAATTTTATTGCCGGCGCATTCGAGAGTTCAATCGTTCCTTGCGCAATGAAGTGCGCAAATTCCTCAAGGGTTTTTCCGTGCGCGTTATCGCCCTCAAGCACTTCAAGCCCTCGGGCTTCCGCCATCCACTCATGGAATGTTTCGTTCGCCTTTCCCTTGGCTGCGATGTAAACCGAAGGCTCCGTTATTGCTTTGGTCTGCTCAAGGAGCGAACCTTCGCTGCTTGCAAATATTTTCCTGTCAACAAAAGCGAGGATGGAAATGCTGTTTGTTGCAATCCCGCTGAGTGCAGTGATTTCCTTTGAGAGCTTTTCCGAGCGCTGTACGAATTCATCCAAATTCGCTTCAAGCGGGTCCTTTTTGCACGGTTTTGTCCACTCCTTCTGCACCGCCGGAATCCCGGCAAATTCCGTTGAGTAAAGCCCCTTTCCCGCGCTAGGGAATTTTTTCATTTCCTTTTCCTTGAGCGCGGAGTTGAACTTCGATCTCTTGAGCGCAACTGAAAGAAGCTCCTCTGTGATTTTGCCGATGCGCGAGAAATCCTTTGCCCCGAGGCTTTTTCCGGCAAATCCGCCGGCAACCGCCTTTTTTCCGCTGAATACTCGAACTCCAATGTCTGCGCCCCAATCCCGCGCAGCGCCCTTCACATTTCCATTCAGGGCGGATGCCGCAAGGCCGTTTGTGACTTCAAGGCGCAAATCAGCAAGCACGGGCCTGCTTTTTGAGGAGAATTTGCGCACAGCCGCGGCAAGCTCATCTTTTGCCTCGGTGGCCTTCTCAATGGGTACTAGAAAATCGTGTGGCATAATGTTCAGAGAAGGACAAAAATGATTTTAAAGCGCACACGCCTCTGTTTTGGGCTTATTTCTTCTTGAGTATCGGCAGCTTCGTTAGCGGATTTTCCACAATTACAAATCCCGCGGGGAGTTCGCACGCGCTCTTTGGTTCTTTTGAAAAAAAGTAAATGTTTTTCCCATTTCTCCCGCCAAGGGCTGAATTGAGAAAATATTTGATTCCTTTGCTGTTCACATGCTCATAGCCCATTTTTTTCACCCGATTCTAATGTCACTGCGGGGTTGATTCCTTATGCTGGCGCATTCCGGTTGCGAATGCGAGCGCCCTTAAGAGCAATA
>Ga0209542_10011748_pt1 | contig 15473 bp, 14 predicted proteins | sample RifCSPhighO2_01_FD_184028 | JGI IMG/M metagenome (GOLD analysis project Ga0209542, IMG submission 184028) | Soil microbial communities from Rifle, Colorado - Rifle CSP2_plank highO2_0.1 (SPAdes) (version 2) | ecosystem: Environmental > Terrestrial > Deep subsurface > Rock core/Sediment ... | reverse complement strand
TGCTAATATTACAGAAGACGATGTCGAGAAAGCAACAAAATTGCTAAATTGCCGTCCAAGGAAAAGACTTTGCTATTTAACGCCTAAAGAGATGTTTCATTGCACTTCATTCTAGAACTCAAGTCTGAATTATTGACATTTTTGCTTAATTATGCTATCATATTACCTGTGAGGGTAATCCTTACAAATTGTTCCTTAAAAATCAATGTTGTTGTGTGAAATTTGGTAGAACCTCGAGTATATAAATCTTGTATATTGGATGTTCTACCAAATGGCTAGAAATCGTATACCGCGGATCGTAATCGCAAACTTTAAAAAAGTATAAAAATGGAAAGATCGTTTTTAACAAAAGAGGCGCTATTCGCTGCCGATTTGACTGGTGTAACGGAGTTACACTGCTCAAAGATTGCTGATTTGGAGGCCTTGCCCCCACTCCCTGAAGGACTCGAAGTTCTGTATTGCAAAAACAATCCGATGCTGGATTTGAGCAACATAAAATTCCCCTCAACCCTGAAGGAGATCTATTGCTGTGGCCGTCCTCCGAAAAGAGGAATAGGAACATTGCCGGCAGGTTTGGAGAAGCTGTATTGCTGCAGGACAGGAATGACGGAGTTACCTGAACTTCCTGAAGGGCTCTTAGAGCTCTACTGCAATGATGCTCAGCTCATCAGCTTACCCAAGCTTCCAAAAAGTTTAGTAAGGCTCTACGCAACAGGCAATTTTCTCACTACTTTGCCAGAGCTGCCAAGCGGCTTAAAAAAGCTGTATGTCAGCGTGAACAAACTCACCAAATTGCCGGAATTGCCGAGTGGATTGGTTGAGTTGTATGCAACGGACAACAAGCTGAAAACTTTGCCGCAGCTACCTACCTCTCTGGAAGAGTTGTACGTGGACGACAACGCCCTGATTTCTTTGCCTACGCTTCCAAAAGGGCTAAGGGAGCTCTATTGCTCCAACAACAAAATTGCGGCTATGCCTCGTTTCCCTGAAGGAATCGAAGAGGTGCACGCCCTCAATAACCCGGGGATGAGTTTTGGTAACGAAGTACCAACTCCAATCTATTACTTCTCCCACGGGTTGGCGACAGCGTAAGCTCAAATTTATTTTTGCAAATTTGCAAAACGATCCACCGCATTAACTTGTGGTGGATTTTTTATATCTTTTTAACAATTTATATAAGGGAGCCCCGCTCGCATTCCTCTTGTCCTACTGCGAGCGGACTTGCGCGCGAATGGATGGGATAGTCCGTCTGTATTCAGACGGACTGGGTCAAGCGCATTTGTATTCCGCCTCAGGCATTTTCGCTAGGGCGTCCAGGGCTAAAGGATGAGCGCCGCCGTTGTCGAAGCCACCATAGTCTAGTAGCGAAAGCGACACCATATACTCTAATATGAAAACGTGGAAGGGGGTTGTGCGAGGAGGAGACCGAAGCTGGGGGAAGGATTCCTTCCTTCCCCCAAACAGTCCTCGTGCCCGAGCCAGCGCTCCGCAGAGCGCACTGGCGAGGAAAAGCACGAGTCGTAGTAATCTAGGCGCGAGTAGCCCTAGCGGAAATGCCTGAGGCGGATGCCGAATGGTGAATCCCTTTAGACATGGACAACACTAGAAAAGAGAAATGACTGAGACAATTTTTGTATTTTGTTTTTGAGTTTTTAGCCCGCCCCAAAATCCGCGCGCATTCCCTCCCAGACCCTGCCTGCGCGCGGAAAACCAAAACGAATTTCTGCCGAAAAAAGTTGCCGAGGTTTTGCGAATCCGTGTCCCAGAAAAATGCTTCGCAAAACCGAGTCCGCATTTGCATTGGAGCGTTTCCCGCACTTCTGCTTCAGCAGAAGCTCTGTGCTTCGCACAGAGGCGCTTCAGCGCGCGGGGAACGCTGGAGTTCTTTGCTAGTTTTTGCTAAAGTGAGTTCTAGCCTCGTTTAAGAGGTACTCTAGCGCCTCTTTAGTTCAGTGGCAGAACAATGGTATCGTAAACCATGAACGTCAGTTCGATTCTGGCATGAGGCTCAAAATAAAGTTTTTAAGACATGCTATAATGATTTTAATTATGAGCAAGCAGGTGGAAAATATTAATGAAATAGAGGCTAGAATAGCTGAAATTGAGCAGGCGATGAGTGCGCCTGATTTTTGGGGCAACAAAAATCAGGCGCAGGAAACAGTTCGCGAGTTACAAAACCTTAAAGATAAAAAAGAGGGCATAAATGTTTATGACAAGGGCGGAGCAATTATGAGTATTTTAGCTGGCGCTGGGGGCGATGATGCCGAGGACTTTGCCCAAATATTATTACATATGTATTTAAAATATGCCGAGAACCAAAACTATGTAGTTTCATTTTTGCATGAAAATAAAAATGAACATGATGGTTACCGAAACGTGACTTTAGAAATTGTCGGCACCAACTCTTATGGCAATTTAAAGCATGAAAATGGTGTGCATAGACTTGTGAGACTTTCGCCATTTAATGCTAATTCTAAAAGGCATACATCTTTTTGTTTAGTTGAAGTTATCCCGAAAATATCTAAAATTTTAAATATCAATATTCCGCCAGATGATTTAGAAATAGACTTTACAAAATCAAGTGGGCCTGGTGGGCAAAATGTTAACAAGCGCGAAACGGCCGTGCGTATAAAGCATATACCTACAGGCATTACCGTTACGGCTGAAAATGAACGCACTCAAGAAGCTAACCGCGAAAATGCCATGAAGCTAATGTATGGTAAATTAATTAAAAAAGCTGAAGATGAGCATAGGGATTTAGAAGAAAGTATGAAAATTGCTAGCAATACTAGTATTGAATGGGGTAGTCAAATACGGTCATATGTCTTGCATCCGTATAAACTAATCAAAGACCATCGCACTGGTTTTGAAACCAGTAACGTTGACAAAGTTTTACAAGACGGCGAAATTGATGAATTCATTGTGGCTAGTAAAAATAACATGGTATAATAAACAAGATGATAGAATTTGAAGGCGTGTCCAAAAAATACGACGACGAGCTTTTGACACTAAGTGATATCCACTTTAAAATTGAACCTGGCGAGTTCGTGGTTTTTGTTGGGCATTCAGGAGCGGGTAAAACAACTTTAACCAAGTTGCTTTTGCGTGAAGAAAAACCAACTAATGGCAAAATTAGTTTTGAAAGTGTTGATTTAGGTGAACTTAGCTCAAAAGATTTAACGGCTTATCGCCAACGGGTGGGTACGATCTTTCAAGATTTTAGATTATTACCCAACAAAACGGCTTACGAAAATATCGCTTTTGCCATGCAGTCATTAGGCAAAGATGACGATGAAATACTGCGTGATGTCCCAAATGTTTTGGGTTTGGTTGACTTAGCTGAACGGATGCATCATTTTCCACATCAAATGTCAGGTGGTGAGAAGCAACGTTTGGCCATTGCCCGGGCTATAATTAATCAGCCTGAAGTTATTATTGCCGATGAACCGATCGCTAGTCTTGACCCAATAAACTCTGAAGATGTTTTGCAAATGCTGAAGAAGATTAACGATTTGGGCACGACAGTTATTTTAACCACGCACGATCGTGATGTAGGTGAAAAAATTGGCAAACGCATTATTATGATTGAAAAAGGTAAAATCATCAAAGATACTAAAGTTAAAAAAACCAAAGCCTAAAATTTAAATAGAATATATGTTTAATAATAAATTAAAAAGAATTTTCAAAATCGGTTTTACAAACTTTAAACGAGGGGGGACAGTTTCGTTTGCTTCGGTGTTGCTAATCATGATAACTTTGATTTTAGTTGGCTTATTATTGATGTTTCAGGTTGTCTTGGCCACACTTATAAACACAGCCAAAGACAGGGTTGACTTAGTTGTTTATTTTTCATCAACCACGAATGAGGAAAAAATTATTGATCTAAAAACAATTCTAGAGGCTCGTGATGACGTCAAACAGGTAACATACACAACCAGAGAAAGTGTCTTGGCTCAGTTTGAAAAGAAGCACGAAAATGATTATATAACCTTGCAAGCCTTGAATGAATTAAAAAGTAATCCATTAGGGGCTGAATTATCAATCAAGGCAGTTGATTCGGGTTACTATGAAACTATAAATGATTACTTAAAAAGCGACGAAATTCAGGGTCAAGGTTATAATGACGAAATTGAAAAAATTAACTATTTTCAAAACAAAGATATTATAGATAGTCTAATTGCCAAGACCGAAAGCTCACGCAAATTTGGTATTACCTTGGTTTTGATTTTTGCGATTATCGCGATTATTATTACCTACAATACTATTAGACTAACAATTTTTGTAGCCCGCGAAGAAATTACTGTTATGCGCTTAGTTGGGGCTGAAAATAGTTATATTCGGGGGCCATTTATTTTTGAAGGTATGATTATGGGAGCTATTGGTACACTCCTGGCATACTTACTCATGTTTTTTGTTTTACTAATATCGCGTAGCGGCATGGAGGCCTTTCTGGGCTTTGATATGTTTACCTATTATGTGCGCAACAGCTTCCAAATCCTTGGCCTACTTTTAATTATCGGCTTGGCTGTTACCTCAATTTCTAGTTTTATTGCCATTCGCAAATATTTAAAGAGGTAGGCTAAATGACACCTTCAGCCCGTTGTCAGCGCCATTTGATTCCACCCAAATTTTACCACCTGAGGCTTCAATATATGATTTGGCAATAAACATACTCAAACCTAAACCATCTGGGAGTTTTAAAACGGCCCTGTCACTACGAAAGAATTCGTCAAAAATATGCTTTTGTTCATCAGGGTTTATGCCAATACCTTGGTCACTAATTTCTACAATAAGATTATTTATACCGCCTACACTTTCAGTTTTTGTTTTTATGGTAATTGTTTGGCCTGGCTCTGAGTAGACAATAGCATTTTTTACTAAAGTTTTAATAACCTTTTTTATTTTATTTAAATCTAAACTGATATTTCTTGCACCACTGTCAAAAGTGCTTTTAATTAAAATTTTGTTTTTTTGTAAATTCTCGATATACGGAGCAATAACTTCTTCAAAGATTTTTGCAAGATCGCAAGGGCTTTTTTGCAAGACTAAATTTTTATTGTAAATATCCAGTGCTGTTAAAATGTCATCTAATTGTTCACCCAAAAACGAGACTTTTGCATATGATTCGTTTAAAACTGGTAAGCCTTGCTTAACTTCGCCACTTTCAACTAATGTCTCTAGGCCCCATTTAATACCGGCAATTGGTGTGCGCAATTGGTGCGATGCCACATTGATGAATTTTGTTTTTGACTCAAGGGCAATTTTAAGGTTGTTATACAACCGGGCATTTTGTATGGCAACACCAGCCTCAGAGGCAAAAACATCCAGTAAGTTTAGGTCTTGGGCTGAGTAGGGTATGCCCGATGATTTTGTTCCTAAAACCAAAATTGCGACCAATTTGTCTTCAGCCCTAATGGGGAAGACTGCTTCAATATCTAAATTGCGGAATAGCTTTATTTGTGCACTATCAGCTAGGTCATCAAAAGTTAAGAAACGTTTACCATCAAACTGGCTCGGGTTTGTAAAATCTTGTGCAACTTCTTCGGACAAATTATCAAACACGCTATACCTATTGGTTTTTGTTGAAACAATCAAATTATTATCTACTAATAATAAAGCTGATTTTGAGGCGCGCATTTCTTCGTTAATTGTAGCCAGTAATTTATCGGCTAATTCGTCAAAATTAATTGTGCTCGTAATAGCGTGGGTTAGGTCAGACAGGATTTTGTCGGCATTGTACACACCCTTGAATAATATTTTATCAGTTAACTTTTGAACCACTCTATACAGCGGTTGAAAGGTTAATATAATAATAACTGCAAGCGAAGCGTTGATTAAAACCAAACCCAGCTCAAGCTTTTGGCCTAAAAATTTATTGGCTCCATAGAATATAAGTACGGCATAAATTCCAGCCAAAAGGCCAACTAAAAAAGTATACGAAACCGCCCGCGCAATAATTGGTTGGATGTCCAAGAATTTGTGCTTAATAATTGAGTATCCAATAAAGCTCATTAAAATTACCGGGAATATCGGCCCTAAAAACACAACTGACGTGTTGCCAAAAATCACTGTAAATAGAAAAATAAAAATAGCCAGTAATGAAAATGTGCCGACTGAGCCAATCAACAAATACAGTGTTCGCACCCTATCAATACCTACGGCCTTGTTGTAATTTTTAAACATGATGATAAAGCTTAATACAAACAGACCAACGAAATGCAAAAAATAAAATGGTATTGCAACCCCTGGTGCTGGCACAGGTGTTAATGAGCCATTGGGGTAACTAACTGACGTAAATATAAATGGTGTAAAGGCCAAGACCGTGCATGTAATTGTTGATATAAAAAGCGGGATTAAATATTTTCTATGCAACTTAATACTTTTACCAGGGAACGTATGTGCCAGTAGCAGTAATGTGGGCGAGGCAAATGCCCCTAGTAACATATCAAAGCGTATCCAAAATAACTGGTTTTCAAAATTAGGCACGATGGGGTGTAGAGCAAAAGCATTAACGATAATATAGGCATCTAAAAGTAGGCTTAGAATGACGAAAAACCTATTCGTCCAACTTTTTGGATTCTTAAAAAACACCGCTAAGGCCAGGGCTGTAATAATAATAAAAGCCCCAATGCCTAAACAAAGCTCCAGCGTTGTTATGGGTGTAAAAGGTAAATTTGCCATATGTATGTTTTTATTATAGCAAAAAATTTGTTGCTCGACAGGGACTCGAACCCCAATTAACGGCTCCAGAAACCGCGGTCCTACCATTAGACGATCGAGCAATACTTGGTTTATAGCATAAAAATTCATAAATCAAAACATCTAATATTTATTTTTAGTCTATTGGATTTTCGCCACGAATTACTCTAACTAAAATCAAAACAATAGCAACAACGAGTAATATATGTATAAAGCCTCCGATTGCATGAAAGCCTATAAAGCCCAATATCCATAAAACTAAAAGTATAACCGCAATTGTGTATAACATATTTTGTTTTTCGTTTATTTTTTAATAGTCCTAGTCTTTTTTGTACTTGGTTTTTTGGCAAAAAGTAAATTAAATACAAGGCTTTGGCTGACTTTATGTTTTAATTCTTCAACTTCGTCGCCGGCTTTGTCCAGTTTAGTTCTTAAAGTCTTGGTCAGTTCTTTAAAATTCTTCAGGGCCCCAATTAAATAATACAGGGCAATACTTAAAAGAATCGTAAAAATAACCACGGCAATGCTAGTAATGAAAAAGAATATATCAGCTTGGATTAATGCGCTCATACCCCTATTTTAGCATAATTTTGGATATAGCGCAGGTTTTGTGCTAAAATGGAGGTATGATGAAGCAGTCTAGAATTGAGAATTTAGCCGATGGTATTTTTGCCATTGTTATGACCTTGTTGGTTTTGGAAATCAAGGTGCCAATAATTAACGTTATAACCGAGTATGACCTAACTCGTCAGTTATTTTCTATAACCCCACTTTTTTTCAGTTATATTTTGTCATTTGCATTGTTATATACATACTGGAAGGCACACCACTCAACAATTTCATTGTACGCTAAAAATGTTGACGACAGGCTGTCTAACCAAAATGCCTTCTTTTTAATGCTAATTGCCTTGGTGCCGTTTACTTCAAATTTTTTAGGGCAATATAATACATTTAGATTACCGGTTGTAATTTTTGCCTTGCATATTGTGGCTATTGGTTTATCGCTTTTCAAAATGCGTTTGTATGTTAAAAAATCCGAGACGGTTGAAAATAATGACATTTCAAAGTACGAGGAAAATCACGCCCAGGCCCGCATTTTAGTGCCGGTTTTTTGTGCATTAATTGCTATTTTTATTAGTTTTTACTCAACACAAACTTCATTAGTATTTTTAACACTGGGTATTTTGTTTAACTTATCGCGTCGCAGTACTCGTTTTATTTTTTCAATCCCGCGTATTTTGGGTATTAAGGTTGAGGGTTAAAAGTTATGGTTGAAAATATTATCATATGGATACAGTCAATAATTGGGCCCTGGGGCATGTTGGGAGTGTTTGTTGGCTCAGTTTTAGAGGAAGTTATCGCGCCAATTCCATCACTATTTATGCAACTAAGCTACGGCTTTTTGTTGTATACTGGCACTCCAACAACTACCGAGACCGTTTTAAAGTTTTTTGTTACCATGCCAGTTGTGGCGGCTGCTGGGGTTGTTGTGGGCTCATTACCATATTTTTTAATATCAAAATATATTGGTACAAAATTCATTACGCGTTTTGGTAAATATTTAGGTTTGGGCCACGACCCAAATGCCAAAATCAAAGAATTTTTAGATAAGCAAACTTTTGATGAAAAGTTTTTAGTTTTTGGGCGTTTAATACCCATGGTGCCATCAATTATTATTGCTATTCTGCCAGGTTTTTTTGGTGTGAGTGTGCGTAACTATATCATCTTTTCATTTATTGGGGCATATATTCGTTGTGCAGCTTTAGGTTTTATTGGTTGGCAAATGGGGCGTAGCTATTTAATCTATGTTGAAAAAGCTCAAGCTACTCAAAATACTTGGGGCCCGATGTTTTTGGTTGTAATTTTAGTGATTGTCCTGTTCTACTTGCGCAAAAAAGCTAAAAAACTAAAGTCCCAATAGTTTAATAAATTCAGTTAATTTTTTGCCGGTAACTTCTTTAACTTGGCCCACATATAATTTTTCATCAGTTAGGTTCATTATGCGAAAACGTTTGAGGCTGACAATTTCAAAGCCAAAACTTTTGCACATGCGACGAATTTGACGATTTTTACCTTCTTTTAAAACGATTTCAAAACGCCGATCGGTTATTTTTTTAACTAGGGCTGGCTTGGTCTTTTCTCGGTAGCCAATCATGACACCTTTCTTGAGTCCAGCTAATAGGGTATTGGTAATATTTTTATTAACTTCAACTGAATATTCTTTCTCATGTTCAAATTTGGGTGAAAGTAAGCGATTGGTTACGCGCTTATCATTGGTTAAAACAATTAAGCCACTTGAGTCTTTGTCAAGTCGGCCGACCGGGAAAATATTTTGAGACTCGGGTGGTAAGTCAACAATTTCCATAATTTCACGTTCGCCACTTTGTGCCCCAGTTGTTACAATGCCTCGGGGCTTGTTGTACAAATAATACTTGTATTCATTTTTGAATTCTTCTTGGCCTAGCACTACGACTTTGTCAGATTTTTTAATTATTTGACCGAGTAAGGCACGCTTCTCATTTACAAACACAGCTCCTTGCTCAATTAAAATATCAGCCCCAGTACGTGTGCTAATACCCATATCGGCTAAATATTTATTAATTCGAACAGAGCCATCCGGTCTAACTTTTTCAATATTTTGCTTTTTGAAAAAAGTTTTTTTTGGCTGGGCTTTGCGCCTAGTTTGTTTTTTCATATTCTTCATAGTGTTTAATTTGTTTAATAATCAAAAATCCAGCAACTATCAAGAAGGTAGCCAAGATTATGAATATATTTTTAAGGGGCATGATTTTAATAATCAATGTGCCCAAAGCCGGTGCAATAACATAGGCCAATGGCGACATGTCACGAAACAGTGATATATAGTTTGAGTCGGTGTCATCCGAGCGTTTGAAGAAGAAGTATTCAACACTGGCTTCGTAAATTGCGGCTCCAACTCGACTCATAAATATGATCAAGCCAATCAGAATAATGGAGGTGGCTGGTTGTAAGCTAAATAGACTAATTAAGGCCAGAACGATAATAATCAAACTAAACCAAATTGCTCTAATGTTACTGATTTTGTTTTTATCAGTCAAAACTCCAACAGGATATTGGAATATAACAAAAGCTGAAAGCATGATTGAAAAAATAATACCAATTTGTTGCCAACTTAAATTAAAGTAATTACTTAAATAAATGGGTGTATAAATTACCATAAAAGCGTAAAAGAATTGCAGTAAGAAGTTTAGCTTGATAGCGTTTTTAATTTGTGGCTTTGACTGTAAGCTTTTGAAAGTTTGAAATATTGAAGGTCGGAAGTATTTGGGGTCGTGGTATTTATTAATAAAGATTAACAAAAATATTAAGGCCACTAATGCCACAGCCTGAGCCAAGCTATAAACTGGTTCAAAGTGCCCAGCTCTAACAAGGCTACCAACAACTAGGGGGGCAAATAGCCAACCCGAGTTGACTGCCAGTAAATACAAGCCTCGATTATGGCCCGTGGTGCTGGTTTTTGAAAAATGCTCCGTGAATAAATCCAGACAAAAATAAATCAGTGGAATACTAGCGAAAAATACAAAAAAGCTTATTGCCTGAGTCAGGTTATTTTTTGTAGTTATCAAAACAATGCTGGCCAAAACATTTATGCTTAAGGTCAGGGAGCTTAGTTTGTAAGCCCCAAGTCGGTTTACAATTTTTGGTGTTAAGCCCAGAAGAACTAGTGCGATTAATGATGCTCCAATATACAAAATACCCACATAAAAATCACCAAAAGTTTTTTCAAGTAAACTTGAATTTACATATGTAGTTAAGGCTACACTGAATGAAAATATAAATGATATGATGTAGATTTTTTTTAACATTTTGTTTTAAATAGTCTAAACGTTTAATACAACCGGTATAACCACGGGTCTTTTAGCTGTTCTTTGAAACAAGAATTTTGATAAAGTTTCACCAACAGCGGTTTTAACAACATCAATATCTATTGGGCGCATTTTGGTCGTGTATTCTTCTGTGGTTCTTTTTATCAAAATACGAGCTAATCTGAACAACTCCTGGTTGTCTTTGATATACACAAAACCACGCGAAATAATATCGGGGGATTTTTTAAGTAACCCTGTTTGATTATCAACGTTTACGATAATGACAAATATGCCATCAGTTGATAGTGATTGACGGTCTTTAATAACCACGTCAGGCATGTCGCCAATTGCAAAACCATCAACAACATATGGGCTGTATGGAGCTCGTTCCTTGCGAGCCACAATCTTGCCCCCATTGTTGGTGATCTCAATGACAGTGCCAGTATCAGGCACGACAATATTTTCTTCAGATATGCCCATGTTCATCGCTAAATCAGCGTGCAGTTTCAGGCGGTAGTGATTGCCATGAATTGGCACAAAGAATTTAGGTTTAATTTGTTTATGTAACCACTCAATTTCGCCTTGGTTGGCGTGGCCTGTGGAGTGGACATAGACTTCACTAGTTCGATAATGTACGATTTTGGCACCTTGACGAGCCAGTAAGTCTTTTAATTTTTCTACACTCCGTTCATTTCCGGGAATAATTGAAGCTGACAAAACAATCGTGTCACCTTTTTTTAATTTTAGAACTCTGTGGCTTTTGTTGGCCAGGCGCATTAAGGCTCCAAATTGGTCACCTTGGGCGCCAGTTGCAAGTACAACGACTTTGTGGGGTGGCGTGACCTCGGCCTCCTCGGCTGTAATAAAGGTATCTTTGTGCACTTTTAAGCGTCCGATGAATTTAACAATTTCAACATTGTCTTTCATACTACGGCCTTCAATTAAAACTTTTTTACCCAGCTTTTCGGCAATTTCAATAATTTTAATAATTCGTTCCAACTGTGAAGCAAATGTGCCAATAATCAATCGACCAGTGGCGGCTCGCAGAATTTGGTCCAAGCCCTCATGGACTAAGCGTTCCGGTGTTGAAAAGCCCGGATTTTCAATATTAGTTGATTCGGCCAGTAAACACAAAACCTTTTCTTTTTTAAAAACGCTATAAGCTTGTTCCTCTTCAAATGTTGGTTTGCCATCAGTATGATCTAGCTTAAAGTCTCCAGGGGTTACGATTGAGCCGTAAGGCGTTTCAATAATAATACCCATTGAATCAGGGATCGTATGGGTCACACCAAAAAATCTAATTTTCAAATCACCACACTTAACAATAGTGTCTTTTTCAACATCAGTAATATTTATAGCCGGTAAGTGAGGGAACTCGCTATGGCGTTTGCGAATCAATAAGTTAGTCAGGTTCCGCGAATAAATTGGTGGATTGCCAATTTTATCAATAATGTATGGGATGCCACCAATGTGGTCAAGGTGGCCATGAGTTACAACCAGTGCTCGAATCTTAGATTTGTGTTCCTCAAGATATGATGTGTTAGGTATCACGTAATCAACTCCAGGCGTTGTTTCATTGGCAATTTGTAAACCAGCATCAATTACAATAATGTCATTGCCAATTTCAATAACTGTCATATTTCGACCAATCTCCTCAACACCGCCTAGTGGTATGATCCGAATATCACCCAGGTTTAATTTTGGAATGTCAGATTTTTTTTCAGGCCGGCTTTCAATTTGTGGTGGATTTTTCGGTTTGCGTCGAGCACCGTGTTTGCCACCATATTGGAAACTACCTGATTTCTTGGGCCCTCGTGAATCTTTTGGTGTATAAGCGGGTGATGTTGTGCTAGTCGTGGACAAACCTTTGTTAGCAAAGCGATTCGTGAATCTAGGCACGAATTTAGTAGCTGGCCTACTGCCTGATTGGTTAAATGTCCGGCTAGGTGTACTGTTAGTATTGTTTGAATTGTTGCTTGTGAATTTTCGTGGTTCCATAGTATTATTTTGGGGAATTATTGTTTTAAAAATTTAAGGATGCGCTCCTTTTCGACGGACCATAAATGTATTTTTTGGTACCTGTCTTTCGAATAATTGATTGTATTGGGTAATATAATGTTGGCTTTTGTATCAGAGAGCATTATGTATTTGGGTGTGAAGATAAAGATTGCTCCAGTGTCTGCTTTAATTAAATTGTTAATCTCATTAATAATTTTGTCTTGTTTAGTTGCGTCAGTTTCTCTTAATAAACTTTCTAATTTCAGGTCTACCGATTTATTAGAATAAGCACCAATGTTAAGTCCGGGATCATTTTTTTGTGAACTGTGCCAAAATGCATATAGATCAGCTGGGGTGTGTAAAGCTTGGCCAAATAAGACGAAGTCAAAATCTCTCGGGCGAATGACTTTGTCAGTAAAAGATTCTGGATCAATATAAGTTATTTGGGTCTGAATGCCGACGTCACGAAAAGCGGTATTTATCTTATCACCTACTAGGCGCAGTTCGTCAGTATCAGGACTAGTAATTGTCACACTCAGTATTTTTTGACCACCTTTATCATTTTTGGCATAAGTTCCATCAGTTAAATGTTTCCAGCCATCAGCCTCAAGTAATCCTAGGGCTTTATCAACCCGCTCCTTAACATTTGCGATGCTGTCTTTTTTGGTTGGGTAGGGGCTCATAATCGGTGCACCCAAGCTCATCAATGACTCTTCAACAATTAATTCTCGAGGGACTAGTTGATTCAGGGCTTCAATAGTTTTAGTGCTGTAGTTAACATTTTTTCGGTTTATAAAAATAGCAAAGACTCTGTTTAGATCACTGACGATAACGGCTGTATTTTGGCCTAATGTTGATTTTGGTGAGACGCCACTGGCGATATTAATATCACCACGTCTGAAGGCTCGATCTAACGATACCTCGTCATCAAAATAACTTATGTGAATATTTTTTATGTAAGGCTTGGGGTCATATTTTCTAAAACGTCTCAAACTGATTTCAATGACTTTCTCATTATTGGTTTTTACCGTATTAAATTTGTAGGGCCCAGCGCCAATTGGCTTCTGATGTTCTTTGAGAGTTGGGAATTCTTCACGTGGTTGACCTTTAAAAATATCGTCTGAAATAATACCGATTGTTAGCATGTCATCAAAAAATCCGTAAGGTTGTTTTAACGAAAACACAATAGTCAGGTCATCCTTTTTCGTAACAGTCACACTATCCCACAAAACCTTTAGAGGGCTTTTGACCCGAGGATCTTTGGCCATATCAATAGTAAACACAACATCATCGGCATTTAAAGTGTCACCATTATGAAATTTTAAGTCCGGTTTGATTTTAACCGTCACAGTTTTTGCATCTTTTGACCTTGTCAGACCTTCAGCTAAATCATTGACATATGTATTGTTATCTCGTTTTAACAAACCGGCAAAAACCAAGGTCACAATTTCTTGATCCTCGTCACGCACAGAGAGTAGGGGGTTAAATAAATTTGGATTGCCAACAATGCCTTCATTAATTGAACCTCCATGAGTTGGTATAGTGATTGTTTGCTTTTTTATGACAGTTGAGACCATGATAAAAGCGCACACAAACAAAGCCAGGCTACAAATAATTACGCCCAATAGCTCCCAAAATGTTAGGGCTTGCAACCCCTCGTTTATTTCGCCTGGTCTTGCAAATTTAGCAAAGACTGAGTGTCTAAAGAATTTTTTTATTTTTTTCATTAATATTATGTAATCTAAACTTAATTCTAGAGTTTAGAGAATCACCGCTAAAATAGCACTTCCGGCAAATAGAACCGCAATGACAATTGTGGTTATAAACAAAACTTTTTCAAAACCACGCCGAGTTGTGTGCAGGGTAGAGCTTTCGCCACCACCAAATGCTGCCCCAGCCGAAGACGAATTTTGCTGTAGAAGTATTGTTAGTATTAAGATTGCAGACAAAGTTATCTGAATCCATGGAAGGAGATTTTGGATAATTCCCATACCAACCATCCTATCACAAACCAAACTTTTTCGCAAATCCACAACTAGAGAGGCTAAGCCTCTCTGAAGCGTGTTAGAATTTAAGTATGAGAAAAACAGAGTTTGCAGTTGGTGAATACTACCATGTATACAATCGTGGGGTGGATAAGAGAAACATTTTTGAGGATAGTGATGATTTATTTAGGTTCTTATTTATCCTAAAAGAGTTTAACAGCCTAGAGCCAATTGGCGGTTTATATAAGCTAGAGGCCACCCTTCGGAGAGGCTTAGCCTCTCCGAAGGCTTGTCTAGTTAATATTATTTCTTACTGTTTAAATCAGAATCATTATCACTTCATACTTGAACCCTTGGTTGAGGATGGAGTACAAAAGTTTATGCACAGAATAGGGACTGGTTACACTATGTATTTTAATGAAAAATATAAAAGAAGTGGAGCTCTTTTTCAGGGGTCATACAAATCTATTCATATAGATACTAATGAATACTTACTGCACTTAAGTGTCTATATAAATTTAAACAATCTTGTGCATAAAGACTTAAACAAGGAATGGATGGGCACTTTACCATTTTCAAGTTTGGGCGAATATGTAGAAAATAGAATAGATACGAAAGATGATTTTTGTAAAAAGAATGTAATTTTAGATCAGTTTAAAAATATTCAAAAATATAAAAAATATGCCATGGAGACTTTGCCAGATATCGTAAAAAGAAAAGATGACAATAAGTTACTGTTGGAGTAATCAGTGGAGAGGCTAAGCCTCTCCGATTTGACACCTTGTGATTTTTTCTATAGGATACGGTTAGATTTAAATTCCTTAATTCACCCCTGAATTAGGACACTCTAATATATTTAATAATACACCATTTTCCCTTGCGACTTCAAGGGAAGAACTATAACCTAAAATTTTTCTTGGCTTGTTATTGATTTTGGAAATAATTT
>Ga0209542_10011744_pt1 | contig 15476 bp, 18 predicted proteins | sample RifCSPhighO2_01_FD_184028 | JGI IMG/M metagenome (GOLD analysis project Ga0209542, IMG submission 184028) | Soil microbial communities from Rifle, Colorado - Rifle CSP2_plank highO2_0.1 (SPAdes) (version 2) | ecosystem: Environmental > Terrestrial > Deep subsurface > Rock core/Sediment ... | reverse complement strand
CCTCTGCGATAAATTTATTTATACCGGAGTTTCTTTGTTCTAGCAAGGTAGCTGTTGATATAGGCCTGATATTTCTATAGATTTAGAGCTACTCACCTATTTTTATGCTCAAAGACGTTAAGCGTTATGTGTATATGGATTACTCCAGCGCGACCCCAGTTGACCCGCGGGTGAAGTTGGCGATGGAGCCGTACTTTAGCGAGTCTTTTGGCAATCCGTCGGCTTTGTATCGCACGGGAAGAGTTGCCAAAGACGCGATTGACACAGCGCGTAAAACTATTGCAGGGATTCTAAACGCCAGCGAGTCCGAAATTATATTTGCCGCTGGCAGTACCGAGGCGGATAATTTGGCGCTCTTTGGCGCGGTGAAGGCGTTAAAATCCGCGCTATCGCAGGGCGGCGGCCATATCATAGTTTCCGCCATTGAACATCATGTCGTGGTGAATTCGGCCGAGGCGCTGAAAAAAGAAGGATACGCAGTTTCTCTAGCGGGCGTGGGCAAAGGGGGAATCACCAAACTCGACGAATTGGGAAACCTGATTCGTCCCGATACGGTTTTAGTTTCTATCATGTATGCCAACAACGAAATCGGGACCATTCAGCCGATTGCCAAGATCGCAAAAATAATTCAAAAGGCGCGCGAGGCGCGCAAGGCAGACCAAAATCCCTTGCCGATCTATTTTCATTCGGACGCGGCACAAGCTGCCGGCGCGCTGGATTTGGACGTGCAAAAACTCGGCGTTGACCTTTTCGTCGTCTCCGGCTCAAAAATTTACGGACCCAAAGGCATCGCGGCCTTGTATATTCGCCGCGGCACAAGAGTCGCGCCGATTTATTACGGCGGCGGGCAGGAGGGGAATCTGCGCTCGGGTACGGAGAACGTGCCGGCGATTGTCGGGCTCGCCGAGGCGCTTCGGATTGCGGAAGAAATGAAAGAAAAAGAAAACGCGCGGCTTGCAGAACTCCGCGATTATTTTATCAAACGTCTAACAACAGAAATTCCAAAAACGATTTTAAACGGACATCCGGCAGATCGCTTGCCGAATAACGTTAACGTTTCCATTTTGGACATTGAGGGCGAGGCGGCGGTTTTGTATCTTGACGCGGAGGGCATTGAGATTTCAACCGGTTCAGCTTGCACCTCGACCACGCTTGATCCTTCGCATGTTATTTTGGCGCTTGGGCGTCCTTATGAGCACGCGCACGGGTCGCTCCGATTTAGTTTAGGCCGTAAGACAACCAAAGAAGATATTGATTATGTGGTGGAAGTTCTCCCACAAGTGATAACGCGGTTGCGCCAAATTTCCCCAGTCCGTATGGAAGTGGAGCAGAACCACATTTCGCACCCCGAGGCCTTTGCCGGCCAGGGGGCCAAAGTGAAAGCCAAAGGGAGAACTTATAAATAAGCGGTAGAATAGCTTTATGAATAAAATTATTAATTTTATAAACGAGCTAACGAATGACTATAGTAAGGATTTCTTTTATTCTGACGGGTCCTGGTTTTTTCCGATTTTATTCGCTTTTATACCAGGTATAATACTTTATTATGTATCTAGTATATTTTTTCCCGCTAAAGACCTATCTTCTTATTTTGCTGGTATAGTAATTATTTACCTTGCAGCAAGTTATTATACTGTAAGATTCAATAGGTCTTTTAAGAACAAAGTTAAGTATTTATCATTAATCATATTAATGCTCAGCGTTGCCTTTCTAATAACAGCTAAATTGGTATAAATTTTAAAACATACACATCGTCCACTATGGTTCGACAAGCCCACCATAAGTAGTAGCTATCTGGGAGATACTTAGTAAAAATAAACATTCAATTATCATAGCTTGTCCCAGGCCGCAGTCGAGGAATTGTGTATAATATGTGTAATTAGATTTTGTGTGTAGTATCGTCGCGTATTTTCGCTGTGCTATACTGACATAGATATGGATGAGGTAAAAACTCCGGCACAAGAACCCATAGATGTTATAAACCAAATTACCGGCGAACGGTGGTATTACTCCGATATTGTAAAGGAGCATTTTTTTCATCCGCGGAATTTGCTTTTGGATGATCCGAAAGACGGCGAATTCAATGCTTCGGGGATTGTGGGGAGCCAGGCCTGCGGCGATGTTATGAGGATTTGGATGAAAATTGATCCGGAGACAGAGCGCGTGAAAGATTTGAAATGGAGAACTTTTGGATGCGGGAGTGCAATTGCCGCGACCTCGATGTTTTCGGTGATGGTAACAGAGGACGGCGGCCGGACGCTGGAGGAAACGCGGGCGATTAAACCCCAGCAGATTATGGAGCGCTTGGGCGGCCTCCCCAATCGAAAAATCCACTGCTCGGTTTTGGTGGACAAGGCCTTCGACAAAGCCGCCAACGATTATTTTAGGGGAGTAGGCAAATACGAGAAAATTATTGTGGAGGGCGCGAAGGTGATTGACGCCGCCACGCAAACTACAGACAAGGATATCGAAGAGGCGGTTTTGGAGGGTGCTGTGGATCTCGATGCGGTTCAGCGGAAATTAAAAGTCGGTATCGGAAATCCGGATGTGATTCCAGAAGTCGAGCAACTGATTCGGTTCTACAGAGAAAAATATTACGGCTAAAAGTTTCTTAATTAACTTTCGCGCTCAGAGTCATTTTGGGGGTTGCGAAGGCGGGGTTTTACCACTGTACAATTCCATGGAATTGTACAGTGGTTATAGATTAGCTTATTCGCGCCCATGTCGGGTCGTACCTGCTTGCCACTTGCCTGTCGGTAGATAGGGTGGGCAGGTTTATGAGTATTTTAAAAGGGAGGCGAAATGTCTTAATGGGAGAGCATAAAGAAAATGCCCCGCGATCCGCCCTCCGCCAACTGGCGGAAGCGGATCGCGGGGTCATGAGATGAAGAAGCGCCCGCCGCGGCGGATGAGCGCGAGAAGCTTCGCTCCCACGGCATCAATATTCACTCCTAAAGCAATGAAGACTAGCCCCAAGCTGTAGATTACAGGCCCGAGCAGGAGGAGAATGACGAGGTCGGGTATGCTTAGCGGTTCATCCCTCATTCCACTCATGGCCGCGGCGATCTGGGTTTTCACGATCCAGACGCTTGCCGCAAGGTAGGCAAGAATAGCTGCTCCGATCGCCGCGTAGCCGAGGATGATGAGGCTCATGTTTCTTGTCTCTTCCGGCTTCCGGTGATCAGCGGGAGTCTCGTTAGCCGCTCGAGGAGCACGACGAGAAGCACAAAGAACGTGATGGGGAAGACAAGTGCAAGAGCCATGGTCTCGATCTCGTAGCGGCTCGGTGCCCAATCCGGCTCCCTGGCCAGTTGTGCGATCACGTAGTAAGTGACGGCGCCGCAGTTGAAGCTGATGTAGATGGTAAGAACCAGTGCCCAGAGCGGTAGGTGCATGGTAGCCTCCTTTGAGCTTGGGTGTGCGGTTAAGGTATTATAGAAAGTATGGAAAATCAACCCCTCGGTAACGCCCAGGGCAAGGTGCAAGATTCCGCAGCGGCTAAACCGCTTCGTATCGGAAAAATTGTTGTTGACCGGAATCTTTGCATCGGGGCGGCGTCGTGCATCGCGGTGGCGCCCGGAGTGTTTGAATTAGATTCTGAAAACAAAGCTGTGGTGTATAACGCCGAGGGCGCGGACGCCGACACAATTTTGCTTGCCGCCAAGTCCTGCCCCACGATGGCAATTTTGGTGTTTGATCCAGATGGGAAACAGATATACCCATAAAAAGTTCAAAATTTAAAAATCAAAATGTCCCTAACATATCCCGAACGAAGTGAGGTTAAAGTTTGCGATCCCGTACTGTCCGCGAAAGAAACACTGGCATTTTCTGGTTGCCGGGCGGGATATAACGGGATCCTCGCAACTGGTAACCGCTCACCATATTTGCGGACAGTTGCGGGACAAAATGACAATTCAAGATTAAAAATGGCGCCGAAGGCGCTACCAAAATTTTTATATTTGATTTTTGCATTAAAGCATCATTGGTATGAAAAAAGTTTGTATGATTGATGATAAGGAGTTACTGGTACATAGCTGGAAATCCTTTGATTGCTTCGGCGGGAAGACTTGTTTAATCTTGAAGGATGGCAAAGAACTGCGCGGGTTTGTGAACGTCTGCCCGCATATGGGCGGGTCGACGGAGCCAACGGCCAAAGACGATGGAACAAAAGTTTTGAAATGTACCTTTCATGCGGCGGAGTTTGATATCATTACAGGACAGCGTTTGTCGGGCTTGGCGCCGGAAGGGTCGGGTCTTCGCACACTGGATTTGAAAATCGAAAACGGCGTGGTTTATTACAGTTAATTCATTATTTGACTCAATGAAAGTCACAAAAATATTATCATATTTTCTAGTCGGTTATATTCTGATAGGGCTCATTTATGTAAGCCTGTGGCCGATGACGCATTCTGATTTGTGGAGGATTGTTTTAAAAAAGCCAGTTAAATATGCAGTCGCTGTTCTTATATGGCCGAGTTTTCTCATTGAGGACATCTTTGGCACCGGGGGTTGCGGCCGTTGTCTTGAAGATTAATCGTAAACAACAAAACTATGGATGCAAAACCACTCAAATACACCTCGCTCGAAGGCCTTTCGGAAAAGCAGTTAAAAGAGCACCATGATGTGCTTTACGCCGGTTATGTCAAAAAGACTAACGAGATTCGTGAGGCGTTAAAGAATGCTGATACGGCCGGCGCCAACGCTACCTATTCGCAGTTGGGCGAACTTAAACGCGAAGAAACGTTCGCTTTGAACGGCGTAAAATTGCACGAGGGATATTTTGATAATATAGCCAATGGAAAAGGCGGCGAACCAACGGGCGCCGTCCGCCAATGGATCGAGGAGGATTTTGGATCGGTTGCCAAGTTTCTCGATGATTTTCGCGCCACCGGGCTAGCCGCGCGCGGCTGGGTGGTTCTGGCGTTTGATTTGGATGAAGGAAAGCTCCGAACCTATCTTTGCGATTCGCATAATCAAGGAGGCGTTTGGAATTCCGTGGCGCTGCTTATAATGGATGTTTATGAGCACGCCTACTTTATTGATTACGCTACGGGCCGCAAATCTTATATCGAAGCATTTATGAAACTGATTGATTGGGAGCATGTCAATCGAATTTTAGAAAGGTTTGATTTAGCCAGATATCGTAAGTAGTCAGCTAAGATTGTATGGTAATGCAAAATGTGAAGCTCCACGGGCTTACGCTCGTGGCATCTCGCTTTTCGCCCGAAGGCGAAACTAAGCGAGATACAGCGGAATCCGCCAAAACATCCTCCTCCGCTCTTTCTAGCTTAGGAAAGGCTCCGCTCTCGCATTCATCCATGGCCTTACGGCCATGGCATTCTGCGGCGGCGGGTAAAAATCAAAAATCAAAATTTATGAAGCGCTTACAGCGCATTTGATTTTAAACTTTAAATTGTCATTTTGTCCCGCAACTGTCCGCAAATATGGCGAGCGGTTACCAGTTGCGAGGATCCCGTTACATCCCGCCCGAACATTCCAAAATACCAACGCGTCCTTCGCGGACAGTACGGGATCGCAAACTTTAACCTCACTTCGTTCGGGATATGTTTGGGACATTTTGAGGTTTACATTTTCAATTTCATACCATGGAAACCCAACCTGAAAAAGACAAAGTCACCGTTGACAAGAACCGCTGGTTTTACTGGGCGCTGGCGGTTGCGATACTGAATCCGATATTTGCCGGTCTTATTATGGGGATGATGTTTTTGCGCGAGCCGGAAATGAAACGCGAAGGTGCGATTGTAATGACTTTCTCGCTGATATGGGGCACGATCGCGCTAATGCTTGCCGCCAAATACGGATTGTTGATGAAGCAGTGATTTCCTGAAATATTCTCATATTCTCAAGAATATGAGAATATTTTTGGCTGTTTGCCTGTAGTGTAGATTAATTTCTGTCATTTCCTTATGATTGCGGATGAAATTGAAAAGGCTTTAGAGATTGTGCGGCCGATGTTAGCGCTCCATCGCGGAGGCGTCGAGTTTGTTTCATATGACGCTGAAACTAAAACCGCGAATCTCCGGTTGTCAGGCATGTGCGTCGGCTGTCCGCTTGCGGATTTGACATTAAAAGGCGGGATTCTCGAGTTTTTGCGGGCGAAAGTCCCGGGGGTGGAACACGTTGAAGCCGTGTAAAGACATTCTGATATTCTGCAGAATATCAGAATGTCTTGAAATCATTAAACTTCTTCCGTTTAGCATTATGAACAAGCTAACGCGTTACCAATTTGTGATCCTTGTCGGCGTTGCGGCGTTTTTGGCCGCGTCGGCCGGCACGGTGCTCACCTGGAACACGCTTGAAAAAAGCGGCGGCGCGCCGATAGGGTTTGATTTCAATAGTTTGCGCAATTTAGGTTCGCCGAAGCCCACCGAAAAAGAAATCAATGAGCGGATCTTGCGCCAAGACGAGATGGTGGTAGGGGTCGTGGCGGCCGCATCGCCGGCGGTGGTGGCAATTGTCGCTACCAAAGATGTTCCCGTATTTGAGCAGTACTTCGTCTCGCCCTTCGGCGATGACCCGTTTTTTAAGCAGTTTTTCGGCGATCGGTTCCAAATCCCGCAGGAACGCCAAAAGGGGACGGTGAATAAACGCGTCTCCAGCGGCACGGGATTTATTATTTCTGCCGACGGGCTGATTGTGACTAACAAGCACGTGGTGGCCGATACCGCGGCCGAGTACACCGTTTTTTTCAATGACAGCAAGAAAGCCACGGCCAAAGTGCTGGCGCGCGATCCTTTGCAGGACCTCGCCGTAATCAAGGTGGAAAAATCCGGCCTGCCGGCGCTTACGCTCGGCGATTCATCAAAAATAAAAATTGGCCAGACAATGATTGCGATCGGAAACGCCTTGGGTGAATTCTCCAACAGCGTCTCGGTCGGCGTAGTTTCGGGGCTGTCTCGCTCCATCACTGCAACTGGCGCGGGTATCGGCAGTGAGGAGCTTACGGAGCTGATCCAAACCGATGCAGCGATTAATCCGGGCAACTCCGGCGGGCCGCTTTTGAATTTGCGCGGCGAGGTTATCGGCATAAACACCGCGATTGTAGAGGGCGCGGAGAATATCGGGTTTGCCATACCCGTTGATAAATTGAAGCGCAGCATCGAAAGCGTGAAAAAAACCGGCCGCATTATTTATCCTTTCATCGGCATCCGCTACATTACGCTCAATGAAGAAGCGGCAAAGAATCTCAATCTTTCTGTTTCGGATGGCGCGTTTCTCAAGGGGGACAGCGATAATTTAGCGGTGGTGCCGGGCTCTCCCGCGGACAAAGCCGGATTGAAAGAGGGTGATATTATTGTTGAAATTAACGGCCAAAAAATTGACAAGGATCATGCGCTGGCTTCGGTATTGCAGGAGTATGTGGTTGGAGACGTTATCTTGATTGTTTATTTGCGCGGTAGCGAGAGAAGGACCACGAACGCAACGCTCGTCGAAAGGAAATAAAAAAACGACCGCAAGTGTTTGACCTGTTTGCTGAATGTGTGTATAGTATTTGTACTCTAAACATTTCACCCCGTAAGAAGTCTCGCTCGCGTCAAAGACGCGGGTCCGAAGGACCTCGGCGAGTCCCGTTAGAGATAAGTCGCTCTTGGCGATTGCCGGCATGTCTATGACAAGTCGGGTCTCTAATGGGACGAGGCTACTTCTAACGGGGTTCACGCATTAGATCATCAGATCATCTGGGAGGGTCTTATGGCCACGGAAAATGTTGGGGAGCTTGTACTTTTTGTCGAGGACGAGCTGGATATATCTGATGGTTACAGGTTGGATCTCGAGCACTATGGCGGAGGCCGCTATGCTGGTCTCGTAGCGCCGACCCTGCATGAGGCGCGGGAGCTTGTCGAGTCTCCGGGCCTTTGCGGCGTAATCGTGGATGGTCGGGTGCCCGAGACACCTGGCGCGAGCATACCTTCCGGTCGGCCAACAACGCTGGATTTTGTCCGGGGGGTCCGTACAAAGCGCCCCAACCTTATCATGGTCGCGGCCTCCAGCAATCCTGATTCCACCGCACAACTGGTTGACGCCGGTTGCAATGCGGGTGTCGGTAAGTTGTTGGCGGTTGAGACACTTCTTCGGTTATTGGAAGGCTAGCTGTGCCGGTGGCATCGTTCCGGGGGCCACACTGCGAGCGCGCTCGCAGTGTGGCCCTATTTCTTAATTCTTAAAGAAGGGTCTTGCAGAGCGTGGTATAATAAACAGCACACGGGAGAATGTAACCATCAATTACATTCTTGCGTTATAATGAGGTTATGCAAATGCCGCCGTTCCAGAATTTTACCAATAAAGCCCAGGAGGTCTTGAAGAAGTCCCATGATTTGGCGCTGGAAAGATCCCACCGCGAGGTGGATGTTTTGCATGTTCTCACCTCTCTGGTTTTGCAGGAGGAGGGAATCGTCGAGGCGATTCTGGAAAAACTCGAGGTGGACGTGTCGCAGTTAGCAGATCGGCTTTTGGAGATGCTTGATTCGCTGCCGCGGGGGACCGCCATGAGCGTAATCGGGCAAGTGTATTTGACGCCGGATTTAGTGCGGGTGATGGAGCAGGCGCATCGCGAGGCCGGCCAATTAAAAGACGAATTTATATCCACCGAGCATCTTTTGCTTGCGATAAGCGAGGTGCCGTCGCGCTCCAAGGAACTTTTGCATAATTCCGGCCTTACGAAAGAATCGGTAATGCGGGCATTAACGGAACTCCGCGGCAGTACGCGGGTGACCGACGCCGAACCGGAAACCAAATATAACGTCATTGAAAAATACGCCCGGAATTTGACGAAACTCGCCAAAGCCGACCGGCTCGATCCGGTCATCGGGCGAGACGGGGAGATCAGGAGAGTGATGCAGGTGCTTTCACGCCGCACCAAAAATAACCCGGTTTTGATCGGCGAGGCAGGAGTAGGGAAGACCGCGATTGCCGAAGGGCTGGCGCAAAAAATCGTAGCCGGCGACGTGCCGGAGACGCTAAAAGACCGCGATTTAATCAGTCTGGATTTGGGGTCGCTTATCGCCGGCACAAAATACCGCGGCGAGTTTGAAGACCGTCTAAAGGCGATCTTACGCGAAGTTGAACGGGGCGCCGGCAAATATGTAATTTTTATAGACGAACTGCATACCATCGTGGGAGCCGGTGCGGCCGAGGGCGCGATTGACGCTTCCAATATGTTAAAGCCGGCGCTTGCCCGCGGCGAACTGCATGCCATCGGCGCGACCACGTTAAAAGAATACCAAAAATATATCGAGCGCGATCCGGCGCTGGCGCGCCGCTTCCAGCCGGTTTACGTTGACGAGCCGACAGTAGAGGAAACCATTGCGATTCTGAAAGGACTAAAGTACCGCTATGAGGTGCATCACGGCATAAAAATCACCGACGCGGCGCTGGCGGCCGCGGCCAATCTTTCGTCTCGGTACATCTCGGATCGCTTTCTGCCTGACAAGGCGGTCGATTTAGTTGACGAAGCCGCCTCGTCTCTGCGGCTTGAGATTGATTCGACGCCGCGCAAGCTGGAAGAGCTGAAGCACGCGATTATGACGCATGAGATCGAGCGCGAAGGGTTAAAAAACGCCAAGGACAAACTATCCAAGGACAAATTGAAGAAACTCTCGCATGATCTTTCCGGCCTGAAGGAGGAATACAAAGAAATCGAGGAGAAGTGGAAGGAGGAAAAAACCGCCATAGGCGAGATTCGCGGCCTTAAGAAAGAAGTTGACGCCCTGCGCCAAGAATCGCAGCTCTCCGAGCGCGAGGGCGATTTCGGCAAGGTCGCCGAGATTCGCTACGGCAAGATTCCCGAATCAGAAAAGAAACTGCATCAATCGGAGATAAAACTTAGAAAACTGCAGTCATTGCGTCAAGTTGCCAAGGAAGAGGTTGGCGAAGAGGAGGTGGGAGATGTAGTGGCGCGCTGGACGGGGATCCCGGTAACAAAAATTTTGGAGACCGAGGCGGTGAAACTCTTAAAAATGGAAGATGCCCTAAAGACCCGCGTTATCGGACAGGACGAGGCGGTGGGGAAGATCTCAAACGCGGTGAGGAGATCGCGCGCTGGCATCGCCGACGAGGATCGGCCCATGGGCTCGTTTATCTTTCTTGGGCCTACCGGCGTGGGGAAGACCGAGCTCGCCAAAGCCGTGGCCCAGTTTATGTTCAATGACGAGAAAGCGCTGATTCGGTTTGATATGTCGGAGTACATGGAGCGGCATACCGCCTCGCGGTTTTTCGGCTCGCCGCCGGGCTATGTGGGGTATGAAGAGGGCGGACAGTTAACGGAGCTTGTCAAGCACCGGCCCTATTCGGTGATACTTTTTGACGAAATCGAAAAGGCTCACTCCGATATTTTCAACGTGCTTTTGCAGATTCTTGACAACGGCCGCTTGACCGACGCCAAGGGACGCGTAATCAACTTCAAAAACACCATTATCATCATGACCTCCAATATCGGAAGCGAGTTTGCCCACGACTATTCGCGGCTTGGGTTTCTAGCCGATCGCGAGGATACTAGAGAGCGCGCCGAAGAAGATATCCGCGAGCGCATTAGGAAAGTGCTGGAGAAAAATTTCCGGCCGGAGTTTTTGAATCGAGTGGACGAGGTGATCTTCTTCAACACCTTAACACCCGAGGTGATTAGGCGCATCGTCGAAATTCAACTGACGCGCGTCTCGGAACGTATGTCCAAAAAGGGAATATCCATTGGTTTTTCCGAACCGCTCCGGCAATTTGTGGCGGAGAAAGGATATGACTCGCGCTACGGCGCGCGGCCGCTTAAACGCTTTATCGAGTCAAAAATTTTAAACCCATTGGCGGGCGAGGTGGTCTCGGGCGGGATGGGCGCGGGGGACTCGGTGCTGGTTGATCTCTCTGATGGAAATGCGGTTTTCAAAAAGGTCTCGCAGCAGCAGATAGCGCTGCGAAAGCGCGTGCTGGCGAGAACCAAATGAAGCTCCGCGCAGCATTAGCTTGGCGGTATCTTGCGAAATTCTTCCGTAGCCGAATACCCTCCTTCGCTCGCCGAAGGCGACCTTCGGAAGGGTTATTCTCCTCGCTTTCATCCCCACAGCAGAGCTCTCGGGTATTCGGCGAAGAAGAATAACTTTTTATAGGACAGGTTCCGTATAGGACAAAGCCCGTGGGGCTTTTTGTTATGGCGCCGTGTCATCAACGACAGGCTCGACAGTATCAATAATATCTTCGCCGCTATCGGAATCTGGCGGTAGAGAATCTGTAGCGTCAGTAGCACCCGACTCATCATCGGATATGTCGACTCCTTCAGCCGCGCTCGAGGGCGGCGGGGCATCGGTTGTATCTGTGGGCGCCGGGTCGTCGGTTGGGGGCGCTGTAGTGGCAGTTGATGTCTCGGTCGTGCTTGCGGAATCGGTGATGGTTGAGGATTCAGTGGTGCTTGCGGATTCGGCGGCGCTTGCTGATTCGGTGGTGCTGGCGGATACGGCGACAAATTCAAAACTTTTTGTAGTAGTCGGGCTGCGGTTGCCGGAGTGATCGGTAGCGCTTGCGGAAAATGTATAGATCGTACTCGTTGTCCCGGTAAACTCCAATGTCATTGTCGCCAGGCTGATGATAGGAAAACCCAGGCACTCACCGCCGGTGTCTTGGCAGTCAACATCAAAATGATCCAAATCGGTGGAAGTGGAGGACCAGCTAATCGCAGTCGAGGTGGCGATGATGAAACATGTGGAGGTGGCGGCGGAATCGCACTCGCTGACGGCTAAGCTCACATTCGGCGGGATTATGTCGTAGTCATAGTCACCCGGCGACACCTCCTCAAAAAAGAAGGGCGTGGATGTGGCGGTCGCGTGAGTTGAGGTTGATGTCGCAGATGCGGCGGTCGTGGTCGCGGCGGTTGAGGCGGCTTCGGTGCCGGTAAGAATCGTTTCTGATGATGTTGCCGCGGATGATGTGGCGTGAGCCAAGGCGCCCTTCCCAACGATTTCTTCAATCGGCGGAGGCGGCCCGCCTCCTACAATGAAGCGTCCCAGTGGCGGCGGCGACAATTCCGGAGGCGGCGGTTTAGATTTCAGTACCCCAGTTTCTTGTGTCGGAATTTTTGATTCGGCAAGTTCAGCTTTTGCCGTCTTGTTGGAGGCGGCCGAGGTCTTTTTAGTCGGCGGTTCTTTAGGTTTTGCGGCGGGTTTAATTTTAGAAACTGGAAGATTAAAAACTTCCGCCGCCTCCGGTGGTTCATCCTCGAACATGCCAATGGCGGCCGTGAGGGCGGAAATTTTATCGCCAAGACCCTTCCCAAAATCAATAAGGGCTTTGGCGGCTTTAGCGAGCCACGACCGGTTAAGCTCCAAGAGTCTCCGGCTCTGCTTCTCTGCTTCAACCTCTCGAAAGAACAAGCTGATGACGCCGGCGCCATTTTCAACGGCTTTTTGCGAAAGACGCGTCCAGTAGTCTCCAAGCACTAGACTGTCGGGATCGACCAAAGAATAGCTTTTTATAATCTCGCCCGAATGCTTGTCAAAAGTCCCGGCGATAACCGCAAGATACATTCCCTTGGCGTCAATGCCGAAATTGTAAATCAGGCCGTTGGTCAATGTTTTCTTAATCTCGCTAGCGATAGCCGGTTTTTCGTAAGTATTGTCTTTAATCGTGTCTTTACTGAAAAAGTTGTTATTCGAGTAGCTCGCGGTGTTTATAAAGTATTCATCCAGCGAGGCCAGATTGTAAGGGCGAAGAACATTTATATTGATCGCTCCCTTGTCTCCGATATTCTCTTTGTTGAATTGGCCCGCCCATTTTTCGTAAGGGCTGGCTTGATGGAATATGGCGTCGGCAAACGGCGGATGCGGATCGTTTCGCGTATGGTCAGGGACTGTCGTGTCCGCGATCAGGTGCAGAATATGTCCGAGTGCCGCGAGCCCCCGCGCCCGATCGCCCCAAGTGTAATCGTAAATTGCCCTAGGCCAGGAAAAATCCGTGCCGGCTGAAAAATAAGGCAGAATGGTCCCGACCAAAATCGCGTCAGCCCCCGCCTGATCTTTGGAATTCTTGGCCCAGTCTTTGGAACTGGAAAAAGATAAGGCCGTCAACCCGAAATCGCTGGCTTTCTCCATAGTCAAGATTAGGCCCGTATTGTGAATCGGGTCGAAGAAGTGATGCAGGGCTCTGGCGCCGTCATCCTCGTCAATCGAACCGCGGCTGATTTCCCGGATTTCCTGCGACCCGATTTTTATGTCCGGAGACGCCGCGTTAAAAAGCCGGACAGTTTCTTCTGTTAAGGCGGCATGAGTAGTTTGCGGCTCGTATGCCGCCGCGGCTTGAGGGATCAGGAGAGAGACAGATAAAAAGATAGCCCCTAGAATCGTTCGATTTTCCATTTTTGGGTGGCGTCGTTTTTAACGAAATCAATCAAAAATAGCGCCTCATTGGCGTCATTCGTCACAACCATTTGATAAATGCCCTCGGCAACTTCGCGGCCGTGCCCGGCCCGGTCAAGAACCGAGACGATGCTTGCAAACTTATTTTTATCTTTCCAGTTGGAGAGCGCCGTTTTCCATTCGGCCTGTTTTTCGATTATGAAAAATTTGGACGCGAGATCCGCATCGCCCTTATTAAGGGCTTCGATAAAGAGCCGCAAAGTTTCTTCCGGCAAGTATCCGCCGTAAGAATCTTCCTCGTATCGGGCTGTTAGATTCTTGAGAGTTTGGCTGGCGGCATATTCATCGCTGAAGCGCCACGCGACCAAGCGGAAAATATACAAAAACAAGAGAGCGCCCAACAGGGCGGCGCCTATGATTACTGCAGATTTATGGGCAGATTTCATAAAACTCGGCTTTTTAAGAAGATTAAATCACTTTAATGATACTGGAGATTGGTAATAGAGAGTAGCAAATTGCGGGCAAAGCACGATGGTAGAGTTTATGAACTCAATGAGTGTGCTGCCCCCAATACATATCTCTATCCATTTGACGCCGGCAAGGATTGTCCCATAGACTGTCTCATAATGAATAACCAAGAGAAACTCCCGATTAATTTGCGCCAAAAAGCCTATTCTTTCAGCCTATTTGTCTATGAGACATTCGAGGCTCTGCCGGAGCGCGGCATTTTAGTTCAGGACATTGAATCTGGAGTAAATCGGTTGTTGGCGAAGATCGCAAGTTACGCAGTCAGCAACTTAAAAGACAGATTGATAAAAGACATTGTCTCTGAAATACGTGCCGTCAAGGTTCTTTTGGGGATCGTAAGGGACATCTCACTTCTTGAACGCCATCCCGCCCTTGAGCTTTTTAGCAAAATAACGGAGCTTGAATCTATCTTCGGCGACCTTCTAGTAGGGTCAGACCCTACTGTTAGAACTTCTTTGAATTCTACAGCGTTGGGTGTGAGCGATGAACCCTCTGATGAACCCTCTACTGATACGAGCGAAGACAGCGCGGTTCCGGATGATACGAATCATGCTCCAGCCGAGCAGGCGGAACGTCTGTCAGAAAAAGAGATGGAGTATTCCGGCGAGCCGGAACCAATAAAACCAAGCCAACCTATTGCAACCGATCAGCCGGAGAACACCATCACGCCGGTTAACTTTGTGGTGTCAGCCAGGCAAGAGGCGATTGTTGAGGTACTGAAGCGACGCGACAAAGTTTCGGTGGGGGAGCTCGCCCGTCTTTTTTCAGGAAGAGTTGGGGGAAAAACACTGCAGCGCGATCTGCAGGATTTAATTGAGAAGGGTAGGGTGCTACGGCATGGCGACCGACGCTGGACCGTGTATTCTCTCACCCAGGCGTAGCTTAGGTTCTATAAGACATTAATTATGTCCTATAGATTGTCCTATAGGGAATGTCTTATACAACACCCCTATATTATTAGTACATAATTAATCACTGTTTTGCTACCCCCGCATAGCTCTGGGTTCTGTCTTTTAGTATTCTGCTTGTGCATGTCAACAGCTGGCCTAATAATCCCGGTATGGTGGGTGCGATTATTCTAGCCAATCTTATGTTGATTTATTCCAATAATATTGCATAAAATGTTGACTCACATAGCTTAATAACATAGAGTAGCCGTTAGGTATTTTTATTCTAGTCGCAGCTTAAAGCGAGCTTAAAGAATTGAAGACGCGGCTGGATTATCGGTTATCCACAATTTGGTGCTTTGCAACTGACCTCGCCGAGACATATAATATATTTACGTTATGAATGGATCACGAGAGACGAAATGAGCCAGATTTTTCGTTGTGTGGTTTTGCGATTTTTTATGTTTAAGAAGCACCCATAAAAACATTATAAGTGTACCCGAAAGCCCAGTCGCATACTGCGTAAAGTAGGCGGTTGAGCTTTCCGGTACGGGCGACTCGCTTCAGTTTTCAGATGAAAATTCGGGCGGGGGAGTATGTACGGAAAACGGGATTGATCATTCACAACTGAATGATGCGATACGCAAAGAACAACATTCTCGCAGAAGAATGGTCGAAATTCTTTTGTGCGGAATATTAATTAGAAAAC
>Ga0209542_10011739_pt1 | contig 15481 bp, 15 predicted proteins | sample RifCSPhighO2_01_FD_184028 | JGI IMG/M metagenome (GOLD analysis project Ga0209542, IMG submission 184028) | Soil microbial communities from Rifle, Colorado - Rifle CSP2_plank highO2_0.1 (SPAdes) (version 2) | ecosystem: Environmental > Terrestrial > Deep subsurface > Rock core/Sediment ... | reverse complement strand
AGGATTCCTCATGTTTACAGATGGCATTACACATCGCACCTCGTTTGACATTGATCCAAGGTATCTCAATGGGATCCTCCTAAATCTCCTGGGAAACGCAATTAAATACGCCATTCCGGGAACGGACATCTACACCATCGTTCGCAACACTCATGAAGCTCTTGTCATCGAATTCGAAAATCCCGTCCCGGAGGTAATCCCTGCGGATGCCCTTGGGAACCTCTGTAATAAGGGGTTTCGGTTGTCAGTGAACTCAGCCCCCGAGGGCCATGGCATTAACCAAGGATTAGGATTGTATTTCGTCAACCTTGGAGTCACGCAAGGGTACAGAGGAACGATTGATCTGAAGAGTGCTGAGGAATCTTTGCTCACGCGACCTCCAGTGCCAGCACGCATATCCTACAGCCCCCACAAGGCACATCCGGGACCGGTGTTCTACTCCCGCATTGCGATTCCCTGGGATTCTCTAAAAAGAAAAAAATAAGAAGCTTATTCCATTACCGTTTTGTAGATCGGCGTGGGATATACTTCCCTTTTATACGGGAGATCGACGTCATTAACGTCTTCAAGTGTATCGATGTCGTTCATCTTGATCTTTTCTGAGGAGATCGTATACAGCACATCGTCCATGAATAACGATCTTCGGATGGAGCTTGGATACTGCCACCAGTAATAGTCATAGTCTTGGTCGCCCTCAAAATGAGTTACTTTGCCTCTTTCCTTTATGCCATCCAAAGTCACTGTAAAGGCATACGCTCCCTGCCAGACGCGCTGGCGGCTGTACCCATACCGATCGACGTCATAGCTGTTCAGGACTTCCCGAATTGGAATGACGAGGAGGTTTCTTTCCTTGTCAAACAGGAACGCTTTGTGATCCTGAAGCGCTTCTGAATCAGATCCCTGCTTACCAATCTCAACGCTGTCTATCAGTTCCGGATTTTTTACGTCTGAGACGTCAAAGAGGGCAATCTTCACACCCTTTGTGGAGACGCCGCCCCATTCATTAGATCCGGTTTCTTTCCCGATGCCAATAAGGTGGGTATCGTCATACGGATGGAGGTAGTCAGAAAATCCGGGGATTTTCAGTTCGCCGAGGACTTCCGGATCTTCAGGATCGCTCAGGTCGATGACGAATAACGGATCAATCCTCTGGAATGTCACCATGTACAATCGGTCTCCCATGAACCGCGTCGAGTAAATGCGCTCATCCTTAGCCAGGTGCTCAAGCTCACCAACAAGCTCCATATCCTCATTCATGACATAAACATTGTTGTAGATTACTTCGCCATTTCTATTGTAGCTTTCGAATGTTGTCGCAACCCTGAGATTTCCATCAAACTCATCTAAGGAAAACTGATTATGCAGGTAGCCGGGAACCTCCGCCATGGACTCGTACTCAATATTTCCATTATCCAAAGCGATTTTATGAATGACGGTTTTTCTTCGCTCGAGCTCCTGCTCCCACTCATACTCTTCAATGGCATCACGAATGTCTTCCACAATCTCTTTTTTCTCAGACGCTGTCATGCCATTATACATCCCCTCAAGGATTTCCGTTATTTCCTGGCTGTCCTCTTGGGGATCAAGGCCCCTCATCTTGTTTTGAACATCGTTTGGAAGTAGAGGAACGACAACATCAAAGAAGCGGTCGCTTTCGTATCTCGCATACCAAGGGTATGATTTTTGGTACGTGATGTACAGGTTGTTTTCTGACACATAGATGGTGTTGGAGTAGCCCATGAGGAATGTTTCCGCATTGACTTCCTCTGTTTCAATGTTGAGGCTCGCGACGGTATGAAAGACTCGGTCCTGCTCGGGCATGTCAAAATAATAGATGTCCGGATGCGCAATCACTCTGCCTGAAGCCTTGATCAGAGGCATAGGGGGAATGCCTCCGCCATACCAATAGACATATTCTTTCGTGATAAGGTAAATGTGGTCTCCGATCATCCTAGACTGGTCGTACGTTCCCGAAAATTCGAAATCCTCAAGGAGCTTTGGATTTTCCCTGTCTTCAATGTTGTACAAAAGGGCATGGGTCCTCTGCACGTATCTTGGCTCTGGAACGAACGTGTACGGGCTCACAGCCATTTCCTCCTCGTCTTTTTGCGTGAAGACGACGAGCTTATCGCCATTAAGGAAGAGCTGGGAGGGATAGCCCTCAATGTCTGTTTTTGAAATAATATCGGCGTCCTTCGCAGGATACGCATCCACGATAATGAGCTTGTCCTGAGAGATCATGTAAATGTACTTGCCATCGTTCTTAATGAAGTCTGCCTCGTCAACACCTTGCACCTGGACGTTTGTCTGAGAGTATTCCCCCGCTGACTGCGCTGATTCTCTCGCTGCGACGGGGGCTGCCACGGCATCCATTGCAACCCCTGATTTTGCTAATGCCCCGCCTAACTGGCCGGAGGATTGCTGTTGAAGAATCTCTAACAGCTGCTGCGTTGAATTGATTTTTTTCAGCCCATCACCGGACAAGTCTTGTGGCGTTGTTCCCGGTGGCGTTAGCACGGGCGGCTGCTCTGCCGGCGTGCAGGCTACAATGAATAATGCCAGTATTGTTATGAACAGTAGTGTTTTTTTCATGATATCACCTCAACAGGGAATGTTCAAGACCTATATAAACCCTGTTTTGACTTCAAGGGTATTTAAAGCTATCTTAGGCTGCAAATGCGTATTATAAACCTGTTTCCGTCGATGAGAAATATGAAGTCACCGGGCGAGCATATTCCCATATACGAGTGTTGCGAACAACAAGCAATCCGCTTCGGTGAATATGGAGATGGTATGGTCCTCAAGAATAAGAGTACTATCCTTTCTTGAAAGTTCCACAGGACTAAATTCTGGATCGCTCGAGATGTGCAGAATGTGATTTATTTGGTATTCAAGACGGGCAGCTCGCACTCTTTTATTAGAGGATTCATCATCAGCCTTCGCTTCGAGTGGTGACTTATAGAGAGATTCCCATGTTGGCTCATGCAGCCCCCGCATAACGTCTTGCGTATCCACTCCCTTTTGCACCATTTCAATAAGCGTGAGCATCTGCCGGGAATCGAAGCTGAACGCATCTCTGAGAGGACTGAACAATGCCGGATTCATTGGCTTACCGTCCAGGAGATCAAGATGCGCAAAAAGATGATACAGACTTATGCCATGTCTAAACTCATATGGATAGCCTCCGGGATCATAGTCGTTAGGACCAAAGTCAAACTCAAGCCACGACCCCCGCACCCAGAATTCAGTCTTTGAATCAGCAATTACCACCATTCCCCTTCCCTCCAAGTCTATTGCTCTTCCGTGACCATCATCACATGGCTGCCATTCGTATCCAAAAAGAGCATTCCATTGTTGCGGAGAATACCGCTTTTTCAGCATTTGGTATGCCACGTTAATAGAAACCATACGCTTATGGGCGAGCTCTGCTGCCGTGTCGCTGGAAGCCCCTATCATGTCTGGATGATACTTTTTCGATAATGTGATATACTGCCTTCTGATCTCTTCAGGAGTTGCATCCTGATCAAGAAGCAGCACTTTGAAAGGGTCTTCTACCGCAATAACGAAATCTGTCAACTCAATATCCCTGAATTCGTCCATGAGAATGCAAGTGCTTGTATGTTTAAAAAGTTATGGAAATATTGAATTTAGCGAAAACTGCTATTTTTAGAGTATACCACTGCTTTAATGTTCAACACCAAAGAATTACTGAATGTCAATGAGCGGACTAGTTTGAATTATTCTTTCTCTCATATACTGAATGTCATGGGCTTTCTCGATGGCAACTTCTCCGCTGATTCTGCCCTGTTGATACAATCGAAGAATGGATTCATCCATGGAAATGCAACCGTGTTTCATGTTGGTTTGGATATAGCTGATGAGTTTGGTCTGCTCATCGCCTTTGCGTATGTAAGTCCTCGCTGCATTCCCTGTTTTAAACACTTCCATAGCTAACACTCTTCCATCCTTTGCGCGCGTAGGGAGCAATTGCTGCGCGAGCACAAACTCAAGATTGCTCGCAATATTGTAGCGTATCTGATCATGCTCGTTTTGAGGATAGAAACCAACGAGCCGGCTTACGGTTTCTCCCGTATTTTTTGAATGTACAGTAGAAAAGACAAGATGGCCCGTTTCAGCAGCCTGAAGCGCAGCGGTTGACGTCTCTTGATCTCGTATTTCACCAACGAAGATGACATCGGGATCCTGACGCATAGCGTCCCGGATACCATATGCAAACGTCTTGGTATTGTAGGGAACAGCGCGTTGGCTGATGGTTCCGATCCGGTCCTGAAATTGGTATTCAGGCGGCTGTTCAAGTGTGATGATATGAACCGGCTCCCGATCAACGATCCTATCAATTAGTGAAGCGATTGTTGACGATTTTCCAGAACCAGTTACCCCTGTTACTAGGACAAGACCGCGCTCAAGGGTAATAATACTATCTACAAGGCTTCGATCAGATAACACAGTATCGAGTCCAAGCTCATCTGGCCTTGGGATTTGCATGGGCAGCACTCTGATGACCATCTTGATGTTCTGACCTTCTTTATCTCCAGAAATAGCACAAACATTAACACGATAACGATTAAATTGATTACCATATGAAGAATCCAAGCTGCCAACTTCTGAGAGGCCCTGGAGTTCCCGCTCACTCGTGATTTGCTTCGCAAGCGCATACGCATCAGTGCCTGAAATCGCAGGAAACTGATCCTGAGGAACTAACTCGCCGTGGACTCTAAACAGAAGTCTTCCTCCCGTCTTGATATGGACATCAGATGCAAGCGCACTTCTCGCATGCGTGAGAATTTCATCAATGTCAAGGGTCATGGCCGAGCAAGTGTTCGTGGGTTTTAAAAAGATTCGGGGTGTGGAGGATATACAAAGAAATTTCGATGCGTCGGCCGATATCAAAAAACCAAACGTTTTTTGGACCGACCTTCCGCATTCGCTACGCTCATGCGTCGGCCGACAAAAAAAACTGCGTTTCTGAGCCGTCCGTCGCACCTCACTTCGTTCGATGCGTCGGCCGGGATTCGAACCCGGATCAAAAGCTTGGAAGGCTTCTATCCTAGCCGTTGGACTACCGACGCGTATGGAGAAGAAGCTTAGAGGCGTTTATAAATATTGTTCCTTTTGGTTTTAATTTTGAGAGCCAGCCATCATGGCGGCCTCGACTCGCTACGCTCGTCGTCGGATCCACCCCGTAAGGGACTTCCCCCGGATCCGACCGGCGCCATGGCTGGCAGTATTTTATTATTGAGAACCACCAAAATTTCAGACATGATATCCATGCCCTTTGAGCATTTCTCTTGCCTCAGCAAAGCATTCTAGAATTCTATCATACATCTCCCGAGGAATCCCGATGTTGGGCATATCCTCAAGTGAAGTGATACGGGTAATGTCCGGTCGGGAAACTGCCATCATGAGATCCCGTGCTTCTCGAAGGAGCGGATCGCGAAACGTTGTTCCCTCCTTTCGAGTGCGCCTTGTTGCCATTACGAATGCGGTTTCAGGATTTTCAACGCAGGGCTGATAGCCACGTTTTTCCATAAGAGAACAAAGAGCATCTATTGCTGGGACAAGTTGGTCATCATGCGGCGCTTCTGAAAAATGCCCATTCCAGATTTCATGGTGGTACTGCCCCCTTCGGTGCAAGTTGATGGAGGGGAGCACCTGTTGATTAAAAAAAGCCCTGTCTCGGGACCTGTACTGCAGAGCCATCCCCTGGAGAACTTCCCATTCGAGCTTATTGTGATCTCCAACAAGATCATGCGGTCGTTCAGGGTCGCCGTTTCCCTTATCGCAAGAATGTAGATAATATTCTACGTGAGAAGCATGCTGGGCAACATGAAGCAACCATGCTCGTACTTCCTCCTCTGTAGGCATGAGCAGGGTCATACACGCTGAAATTGTTCCTCGATTTAAAAAACTAGATGTTTTCTTCCAGCCTTCTCACAAACTCTGGAAAGTCCTCTTCTTTCACACAGACGCCGCACGCCTGCTCATGGCCACCGCCGTATGCGCCGGGAAGGCCCTGGATGGCCGCCTGCATAATGTCCCTGATATTGATGGCTTTGGGACTGCGAAGGGAGCAGCGCACCTCACCTGATTTTTTTCTTCCGATAAGAACTACTTTTGACGGGAATCTGTGGAGGAGCTCATTCGCGAGCTCTCCCGTGTAGGACGTGTTGGTAGAAGGATATGTGTACGCGAGGATCTTGTCTACTTTCTGCTTTAATGCTTCTTTCAACAGCATATCATACTCCTCGTACATATCCTTAATCTGCCTTCGGATGTACTGGCCAGCGGGTGTAGTGCTTTTCAAAAGCTCATCAGGATGCTGAATTCTTGTCAGTATTTTTACACATGTGTTTGCGTTTTTTGTGGATCCTTTTAAAGCAAATGCGAGGATGCGAATCAAATTTCCTAACTCCGTCTCAAAGAGCGCATCATCAGGTGTTGCTATATGCTCAGGCAATAATCCGGGAAACTCCTTGCGGAATTGCTCAGCAAGCTCTTTCGGATAATACCAGTCTCCGACAATTCCCGCCATGGCAATCCAAAGGTCCTGCTGAACGACCTGATAGCAGAGGTAAGACGTTGGCTCGTTCGAGCCGTGTTTTCGGGGGTTGAAATAGTGCACTTTTGAACGTTCCGCGAGCTCGTGATGATCAATCCAAATCACGGGGAGATGGACTTTATCTAGGAATTCCTGCTCGACTTCAGCGATATCCATGATAAAAATCTTGTCTGGTCCGTATTCCTCAACATATTTCAAGAACTTGTCATCAATCTTAGGATTTGTCTTCACCAAGACTCCTTTTCCTTCCTTCTTATACCGGTACATCAGCAGAAATGAGCTTACGCCGTCAGGATCATCATCAAACAAAAACAATGGCTTATTGCAGTGATCAAGCTCGTCCCTGATCTTCGCGACTTCTTTCTCTGTAAGCATTAAATTCCGGAACGGCAAGGGTTATTTAAGGGTTTGGGCTGTCCACAACCAACAGCACCTGCTGCGGATCTGCCATGAACGTTTCTCGTTTCACGCCTTCCATGATATAATAAACGCCTCTTGCCTTCGCTCCAAAACGGTCATCAAGGAGCTCCATGAACGTCTCAAGCTCGTTAATGCCTTTGAAGATGACTTCTGCCTGGAAGTCAAAGCCGTTATTGATCTTATACAGCGAGTTGACATTCGGATGCTTGTATAAATAGTCCTTGAGATCCTCCCGGGCCTCTTTAGGCACTTTGAGCATGACATTGACCCAGGCGCCGTATCCAAGGACGTTGAAATTGAGCAGCGGCACAAACCGCGTGATCAGGCCCTTCTGATAATGCCTGAGACGATCAAATATCGTCGATACGGGAATGCCTGTTTTCTTGCTTAAGGCCGTCAATTGCTCGCGCCCATTGGCTCGCAGATGGGCCATAATATTCAAGTCTTTTTGCTTCATCATCATACCACCCCGGTATACGAAGATTCCGGGTTTCATGGGATATATACTTTTTCCCTATATTATATATACTAATATTAACATATATATTATCGATAAATTTATATATTTCTCTGCGTTTTCTTCAGGGATGAAGCGCACGGTGATCCAGCTCGGAGGCAACACGCTGGTTGTAGCACTGCCCGCGCCCTGGGCAAGAAAATACCATATCCGCAAGGGGCAGGAGATTCATTTGGAGGAACAAGGAAGCGCGCTTATGGTGCGTGGCAAACCTGGTAGTACAGCGCTCCACGCTGATTTTGACACGACGAAAATCGGAAAATTCGACAAGAATTACATTTCTTATTACTACCAATCTGGATTTGATGATGTTACGGTGTATTTTAACGAGGCTCCCGTGTTCCAGGCTGTGCGGGATCGCGTTGGGCAGCTTCTTGGGTTTGAGCTCGTCGACCAAACAACGTCATCCTGCGTGATCAAAAATATCCTGGAGCAGATGGAAAGCGAGTTTGAGATTGTCATGCGCAAGAATTTTTTGCTCATCCTTGAAATGTCCCGTGAGCTTTTAGCCGCCATGAAAAACAAGGATTACTCGAAAATCGAGGAAGTGCGGTTGCTCGAGAAAATGAACAATAGGTTCACGGATTTCTGCAAGCGGGTTATCACAAAAAACAAAAGCTCCGAGGACCATCCCCATTTCGTCTATTTGATTATATGGAATCTTGAGCGGCTCGCTGATGAATACAAGCATATGTGCGATTACCTCAAAAGAGAACATCCTTCTATCGATGAGGGATTGCAAGAGTTTTTTCGGAAAACAGATGAGCAGTTGCGGCTCTTTTACGAGATGTTCTACAAGTTTGACGCGAAAAAAGCAGAGGCATTCCTTAATCGCAGGCGAACATTAGCAGAGAAAGGATTTCAGCTCATGCGCGTAAAGAAGGACAAAGAGCTTGTGCACTACCTTATGAACGTGAATGCAACGGTGTCTGATATGTATGGACCGTATTACTGCAGACGACTCCTTACAAATCAATAATTTTACCCTGCGTGCCAACGTTAATGACTTTCGTCTTGCCAATCATTTCCTCAATGCCCTCAGCTTCATGGACATGGCTGCAGAGCAGGATATCTGGCTGGAGCATGTCAATCGCTTTCTTGACCCCTGAGCTACCGGGAACAAAATTTGAGAATTTCTCCATCTTTGTATCTGTAGGATGGACGTGCGTGACCATGATTCTCTTAGGAAGGTATGATATTCTGTCAAATCCTTTTTTCAAGAGGTTAAAGATCTCATCCTCTGATAACTGGGCGATGCCAATGTTCGCGCCTCCGGCTCCGAAAATGCCAATGTCCTCATACTTGACGGCGTAGCCATGGATGTTCTTCACGCCATACACCTCAGCGAGGAAATCAGCCGTAGCAAAGCTGTCATGATTTCCGGGAACTAAGAGCACTTTCTTGCCCTGTTTCACGAATGGGCCAATCATATTATCCGTTTTCTCATCACCCTCTGTAATATCACCGCAGAGGATGACTAAATCTACGTGTTCCTTGACTGCCCTGTCTGCCAGACGCTTCGCTAAGTCAGCGTCGCCGTGAAGATCCCCTGTTGCGAGGATGCGGAAGGGCTTTTTCATATATGATTAAAGCAATGGGCAGTTTAAAAAGATTGCGTAACCACAACCTTTAAAAATGAAGTGGGACTTCTTGAAGCTATGGAAGTATGTTCATCGTGTAAAAGAAAAACAACGAATGTGGCTGGGACAGTGAGATTTCCATGCCCAAAGTGCGGGAAAGCGGTCATTACACGGTGCACGCACTGCCGAAAGATCGCGGCGCCATACACATGCCCTTCTTGCGAGTTTACAGGACCTAATTGACCATGGCAAACGTCATTATTACGCTCCGGATTATGCCTAGCGATACGGATGTTGACCTTGGAGCGCTTGAGGGCGTTGTAAAGGGCAAGATTCAGGCGTTTACGGGAGAGACGGAGATGCGCGTTGCGCAGAAACCCATTGCGTTTGGGCTGAGCGCCCTTGAGATTATCTTTGTCACGGATGAGAAAAAAGGGTCAACAGAAGCATTAGAGCAGGACATTGCTGCTTTAGATGAAGTTAATTCTTGCGAAGTTATTGATGTACGAAGGGCAGTTGGGTAAAATTTATATTGTCTAAGAGCCTAGACACATGCATGAACGTCCTTTTTATCTGCAACCAGAATCAAAACCGAAGTAAAACGGCAGAGGCATTATTCAGCAAGAAGTATCATACACAGTCTGCTGGCCTTTACAATGCCCGCCCAGTGTCCAAAAGCCAGCTTCTATGGGCAGATGTTGTTGTCGTGATGGAGGATGAACAGCGTACAGAGATAGCAAGAAGATATTCTAGGGAATACTTAGCCAAGAAGATAGTTTCCTTTAGCATCCCAGATAGGTACAAATATATGCAACCGGAGCTTATTACTCTTCTTAAAACCAGACTAAAAAGCCTATTGTAACCATTCGTTGTATTGGGCTGTCGCTTCCTCCTTTGATTTGAATATTTTGGTTTCTGAGACGGATAAGGCAGGGATGCCTCTTGTCACCTTATACCGTTTGATACCCTTACTTCTTAGCTCGATGAATGTAACTTCCCATTGACTCATGCAGAAAAGATGCATGTTGCTGTTCAAGAAGATACCTTCATAATATCCGGAGAATTTTCTCTGTTCTCGAAGATAATTTGAAACTTTCGGAAATATTGTGAAAACGGAGGAGAATTGAGAAAATATAACAAAAAAAGAAAAAAACTATTCGCTGCTTGCTGCTACGCCAGATACTTTCTGACAGACTTCCTGAATGCATGCTGCTCTTGCATCTGTGTCTATCATTGATGAGGGGCATCCGGGAGCCGGTCCACATGCTTCTGCGGATGGGCAAAACGCTGCAGGTGCGTCGGAGTATGTTTCCTTATTCACCGCAATCCATTTAGCGTCGTAATAGTTTATGGTGTCACACTGACCTTCATAGCAGCAGAGCACGCCTAAGTCTTTGTTCACTAATTGACAATCTGTGTCTGAAGTGCATGAGGTGTCCCAAAGACAGGCACCGTCAGCGCAGCCGAATGGGCACAGCAAATACGATGCGCCATAATTCTTGGAGCCAGCGTAGTCACCGCTGTCCATACAAAGTACTTCCTGAACTCTGCCATCAAGCATGCATTCGTCATCACGAGTCCACTCTTCGCCATTCCGCTTATTAATAGTGACTGTTTCTTTCACGAAGAAATCCTCAGGAGTCTCTGTGCAGGTGTCGCCAGCGGAAGGCGGTGAGTCTGGAACGTGTTTTGCAATGTAGGCGAGGAGGACTGGATCAGCGTCTGCATCGTATCCTTCAACATCAAAGATAGATATTTGCACTCTTCTGTCCCCTGACATCCATGAGTACTCCACATTCATAACCTCACGATACCAGCAGGTTTCCTCATTACAATATCCCCATTCACTTATCCAAGACCTCTTCTCTAAGGTGTATCCGTTAACGATAACGATCTGAACCGGATCTTCAGAAATCGAGGCCATTGGATTATTCTCAATGCGTACCCCGACGTATCGCTCCAGCCCTTCGAGACCATACCAAGTACCATATACGGTCATCAAATTATCCCGGGGCCCATAATAATCTCCCCAACTATAACCTGGATAGTTGTAAGAACCGATATCTTGCTCAATGAGGTTATCGGCCCATACATCAACACTCTCAACCATAAATTCTCCATCAAACACCTCAACAGCTGGGCTACTCTCCCGGATATCAATAGTGTACATTCCAAGATCATTAACCTGGACATCCTCTTCAGGATAATAATATCTCCAGCATTCAAACCAACTAGGATTACCGGTGCTGCAACTGGGTTCAGTATCGTAACTTCTCAAGGTCACTGGAATTTCGTAATTCTCAACACCTTTTTTAACGATATACACTTGTGTTGTATCATCAAGTTCGCTTAGCTCATTCCAGGTTGAACTCACTCCTAACCCCATCCACACCGCTCCCGGTTTAACTATCGCCTGATTTGGCCAAGTCCACATTCTCCTGTTGACCAAACTTCCCGGCTCAATCGGCTCTGGAGGCAACTCATCAAATCTTAATATAAAGCTGTTCAAACTCCATCGATAGTTCTTATCTGCGCCGTCCCAGCCGCACTTCCATTCTCCATTTACTAGTTTGCAGGCGTAGATGACCACATAGTTCTCGCCTTCGTAGAAGTCGGAGATTTGCAAGCCAACGTCAACATTCGCAGAGTCTCTGATCCAACTGGAATCCTTATACCTTGGTTCATCAAAGAAAAACTCCTTCCAGCCTTGCTTTGAATAGACATATCCGCGATAATAAATCAACGCACTTGGATACTCCACATTAACGTTTATAGTCTCCTTTTCAAGTCCAGGAGTCACCGTTAATAGCATAGGATCCAGGAAAAAGAACTGTTCCCCGGTCTGAGGATCAAACGGCGAACCATACGCGTCAGAATACTCTGTAGCTCCGCCAATGGGCACACTTGTATCTCCCGGAGCGCCCGGCTCAGGAGGTAATTCGGATTCAGCACATCCGAATAGTAAGATAATAACTGCAGCTAGCACACAGAGTAGTGTTTTGTTCATGGTTTCACCTTTTTTTAAGAATACGCCGGTTCCGGGGTTTTTGAGCATTCTTTCTTCTCCTTTCCCCCAACCCAAGCTGTTTTCAAGCGGTACTGTATATATACTTATCTGTTTTTTAGCAGTCATTTTGGTTAACGATTGTTACGTTTCTTCGTAAGTTTATCATCCAGCGTAAGCAGGGCTCAAAACAATTCTGCAGTATTCATACCAAGAACTCGGTATTTCGGGAGGATTGTTAAGCCCACTATCGTTTCGCAAAATCCAGCTAAAAGCAAATTCACCGATAGCCTTATATATTAGATTGTTATATCTTTTATAACATTATGATACGGAGTAAAAGCTACCATGAGTCTTAAACTAATCGTAACCAAATTACAGCTCATGAATAAAAAAATTATTACGAGCGAAGAACTTAAAGGGTATTGCAAAGACCTCAACCAAGATTATTACGCAACAATACGTTATCTCACCTACCAAAACTATGTGGCAAGGATTCTCAAAGGAATCTTCTACATACGATCACTTGAAGAAAGGAAACTCAACAAAACCGACTTCAGCTATTTAGAGATTATTAGAGACGCGCTTAAAACAAAAAGAGTAAAACATTGGTATTTTGGACTGGAAACCGCACTCAAACTCAATAATATGACACACGAATATTTTTCCCTAGACTGCGTTATTAGCGACAGTATATTCAGGGCAAGACCAATCACTATTCTAGGTCATAAAGTCAAGTTTACCAAATTATCACCGAGGCTTATCTCATTTGGCATAAAAAACAATAGCCTACCATACTCGAACCCTGAAAAAACCGTGTTGGATTTATTGTACTTGGGAAAGTACAGTAAAGAAGAGTTCTTAGAATCAAGCAGAAAAGTATCCAAACGGCAGTTAATCAGATACTCCAAAAATTATGATGCAAGAGTACGAGCAACAGTCTCGGAATTGAAATGATTGATAAAAAGCTTGTTGAATTTATAGCAAAAAAACTGGGCATAGAACGGCAAGAACTGGTGGAGAAAGACCTCACTCTACAAAAAATCTTGCAGGAACTCGTAAAAAATAAAGCGTTTAAAGAAGACTTTGCATTTAAAGGAGGAACATGCTTAATCAAGTGCTACCTTGGCTATTACAGATTCTCGGAAGATTTGGACTTCACATATATACATCAAAAACATTTTAAGGGAAAAAGCGAAAAACAAACAAGAAAAATACTTTCACAAAAAATTGGTTCAATTATTGCTTTACTGGATAGCATTTCAGATAAAATAAAGCTGGATTTCAAACCTGATAAAAACAATCATAAGTATATTGAATTCGGCGGGAGCAATAAATTTGTCACATTCAAGCTCTGGTATACCTCACTTATTTTAAATCAAAAGACGTTTATCAAAATTCAAATTAATTTCATAGAGAAACTTCTCCATCCTTTAGTTAGCATTAAAGTGAATCCGATTATCACAAATGAAGTAGGTAAGGAGATACAATTTATTTTTAAAGAAAACTCCCTCGCGAAACCATTCAACGCGAGGGCATACTCCCTTAATGAAATACTCATAGAAAAGATACGAGCAATCTTAACAAGGAGAGGAATCAAGGCAAGAGACTTTATTGATGTTTACCTCATCCAAAAAGAAATAAAGGTTAATCTCAAAGAAGTAGAGAAAGGGGCCATAGATAAAATTACTTTCATGTTAAAATATGAAAAATACGTCCAGAATATCAAAAACAAACCAGAGGAGCTGAAGAAGGAATTAATAATAGGCAAAGAGGAAGGGTTACTCTTAAAAAATCTTCCTCACGGATACGAAAATTTTGTTAAAGAGTTTCTCGTAATTTTATTGGACATTATCAATCGGATTCACGAAAAATAAGCTTTTCTGTTTCTTATCCATCATTTTAGTTAACGATTGTTACGCCCCTTCCTCGAAAAACGGCGCAACGCCTCAATGCCAATACCTAAGGCGAGCAGGACAAGCAAGGCATAGATTCCATAACTATGGCTGCCGCAGACATCCTGCACGAAAAGCCGCTTGGATACCTTGATCTCGATGAGCGCAGCAATGTAGATAGTGAAAAGACCGGCTACAAGGTACAATGCAGATCTCCACGCAACCCTCCTAAATGTTGGAGACAATATTTTTTCCTTCATCACAGCCCTGGATAATATGCCTCCCGCGATTGCCGCCAAGAGATAGCCCGCAAGCTCTGGGATCATATGCAAAAACATGATGCCGAGATTGCAGATGATGAAATTATACGTGGCAAGGAATGAGAGCCCTTGAGGGATTTTTGTATGGATGAGCTGGCCTAACGCTGATGCAAAAATCGCCGCATTGAGAACGATAAGGAATATCGCGCCCGAGCCGTAAAATATCGAGAGCACAAAAGAAACTATCATGACATACAAGTTATTCCTGAAAATCTTCGTTACCTGATGCTCTTCCGCAGTAGGCGGTGGAGGAAGCCTTCCCGGCATGCTCTCCTGCGTGGGCTGCTGCCCGTAGATCTGCTCCTCATAAAACACCTTCTGCGGCCAGATGAGGGCAAGCACGAAGAAAACGATGAAAACACCGATGAAAAAATAGATGAAGAACTGGAGCACAGAACGCTGCGCAAACTGCTTCTTCGCGCCGATGCGCTCCTCATATGTGTAGAGTTTTGCGGCGAGGGGAGTTGCCAGAATCACTGTGAGGAGAATTGTGGATATGCCCACAAACTGCTCAACTGAAGGAGAATTGAATAATAGTGCGGCTGTGATAAACGCGACAATCGTCGTTGCAGCGCCTAACAACACGCTTGAAGACGGTTTCTTGATAAGCCATGACGTTGTGAAAATTTTGTCTAATACCATCAGAGCACCTTTACAATCTCTTCTTCCGGCCAGCCCGCATTTTTCAACGTTTCATGAATCTGCTCTTTTTGATAACCTCTGCTCAAGCACTGCTGGACGTACTCCTTTAATTGGTGTTCTTCTTCATCATGGGCTTCCTGGCGCTGTTTAGGAGAGCCCGCGTTCTTCACGGCGAGGTAAATCAATAATAAGAGCGTGATCGCCATGTTAATGATTAACAATGCATATAACCAGGAAAAATTGTATGTTGGCTGCACGGCCGCGGGGCATTCGACTATTGGGCAATCTTGCCGCGCGGTGTCTGCTGATAAGTTTTGGGGAACAGTTGAGGACTGCAAAGGCTGCAGATTTTGAAAGCCGCAGCGGTATTGGCTGTTACAAAAGCCCGTGCTGCAATCGCTGTTTCTTGTGCAGATTTTGTCAGGAGCGCAGACGCCACAACTTCCTCCGCAATCAACATCACTCTCGGCACCGTTTTTCAAACCATCACGGCATGTGTCTGTTTGAGGGATATATGACGTGT
>Ga0209542_10011738_pt1 | contig 15482 bp, 12 predicted proteins | sample RifCSPhighO2_01_FD_184028 | JGI IMG/M metagenome (GOLD analysis project Ga0209542, IMG submission 184028) | Soil microbial communities from Rifle, Colorado - Rifle CSP2_plank highO2_0.1 (SPAdes) (version 2) | ecosystem: Environmental > Terrestrial > Deep subsurface > Rock core/Sediment ... | reverse complement strand
AGGGCCCCGTTTTCCCTCAATGTGGACGCTTGCCGAAATCTTCTCTTCCGCCGCGGGTGCGAGCACGCGAACCGGAAGGGTCTTGCCCGACAGAGCGATGAGCGCGTATGAAGTGGTTACGGGCGTAAAGCTATCTTCCCCCGCTCCCGCTTGAAAAAGGTAATACCCTCCCTCCTGCGCAAGCCCTTCAAGGTGCGCGGCTGGACTCTGTCCGTTTATACTCCAGTTTGACCCATCGCTTCCGACACTTTGGAGCGCCATCAGCACCCACGCGTCAGAAGAAGCGTCGGAGGCGGTACCCCAGGAACTCTTCGGATCATAGGGGAACCCTCCATCGTCATTTTGGGCCGAGCGTAAATACGCGAGCGCGCGCACAGTTGCCTCACTGTCCTTTGGAATGAGGGTGGCGGAGAGGGCCATAATCGCGGCTGCGGTGGTGTTGGTGTCGCTCTCGCCGCTCACAGCGAAAGAAAATCCTCCATCAGGGTTCTGCTTTTCGAGGACAAAGTCTCTCACAGCTATAAGGGTGGCGTCGTCGGTTTTTTCACCGCTCGAGACAAGGGCAAGTAGGCCGAAGATATCGTCGTTCAGAATACTCGCCTCCCCAAGTTGGGTCCCGTCATAGAATCCCTTCAGTCTGGAGATAAGATCGCTATTCCCGAAGGTTCTCGGATCTTTCCCAGCCGCGGCAAGCGCCAGAATGGGAGCTTCAAGATCAATGGCCTTTTTAGCTTCAATGTGCTTCAGAGAATCGAGACTGGGACTCTCCCCCACGGCTGAAAGCGCCATAATACTCCAAGGGGAAAGCGGCTTCCCTTTTAGGTACGCGATGGACGCGCTGTACTCGCTAAAGAGGCGCGCCGCTGGAATGATCGCCACCGCGAGAGAAATACCAATGACCACAACGGTGAGAGTTTTTCGGTGAAATCGAGAAAGCATATAGGTTCTAGAGTGAGTTCCCTTCTTTTCCATGAGTCGCACAAACAAAAAAACCGCACAGGCAAGGCGGTCCAAGGGTATGGAGTCCGTTCCTTGCTTCGAAGAACACTCTCGTCTCGATTCGTGATTTGGTACTCGGACTTCCGAACCTTCTCTAGGATCGGTCACCGTAGCGGCACTGTCGAGGAGTTGCACCTCGTTCCCCAATACTCACGAATGCTATAGGTTGTAAAAGCCAACGCGCCCACGCCGTCATATGCAATGCCGAGGGTTTCTCGACGGAGCGAGAGGTTATGCCTAGTTTCGAAGTATCGAAACTAAGTAACTTCACTGTACGCCTTCCTTCCCGAAACACAACTGTGTATAGAAAAACAGCGCATGCGGAGCATGCGCTGTCAATCTTTCGGGATTGTAGAACTCATCCCGAAACCTATCGCAACCCAAAGATTCGCGGTATTCGAGGGAAAAATGGCGCAGACGAGGGAGGTGTAGCCGACTACTCCGACCGAGGATAAGCCATTTTTCACCGAATGCCACGAATCGATCCGCCAACCGGCGGACTGAAATGGCTTCAGACCATACAGCCATGGTAGGTTTTGGGATGAGTTCTAGGTTACTTGAACCACTCTCGAATGTTCCTTGGCCATCCGGAGAGGATGAGGAGCGCGAGCGGAGCGCCCCAGTTCGCCCACCTTTCGACGAAGTCCCAGATCGGCATGCCGACAAGCGGCCGGAGGAGAGCCGTCCAAAAGCCCCACAGCACCATCCAGAGGAGAACGATTCTGACAGGTCGAATAAGGATGATGATCGCGGAAAGCACATCGAAGATCCCCACAAGAAACAAAAGCTGTGTCGCGAGTCCGACGTCAGTAACGCCAAAATTCGCGAACCACCCGATCCAATCCTTTTTGCCCTGCAGGGCAAAAATGCCATGGCCAAGGAACTCCCCAGCGACGGCGATGCGGAGCACCCACATTGCCTTTGAAGTAGATTGCATACCTTAATACAAACTAATAATGTATCTCACGTTAGACTCACGAACACAAAGAGAATTCGACATGTTTCTTTCGGTGCCCGTTTTATATCTTTTTAAGTATACGCCGAAGTGTTCTCTGTGACAGCTCTTTATGTGCACATCTCCTTCCTAACTACTCCCGCCTTTTTCTAAAGAAATCAAGAAAAGTCCGGAGCGGAGACGCAACGAATGATTTCCTCTTGTGAGAAATCGCGTGGAAAGGGCGTGGTTCCTCGGTAAGAACGATCGCCCCCGAGAGGCTCCTTCCCGAAAGGACGACGATGATGATCTTCCCTTCGCGCGCGAGCGCGGTTATCTTTTCCGCGAATGAAACAGGAACGGCAATTCTTTCTTCCACAAGAAGATGGATGCTTCCCACGCGAACGTGCATTCCGTCAATAATGGCTCTCGCTCCTTTGCCGGGAGTAGTCTCGAGCTTGTCCGCGGGAAGCGGGGGAAGATCCCTTCTCTTTGCTTCACGTACCAGCGCCTCTGCCGCGCTGAAATCCGCGAAGTAGTAGAGAGACGCCGCGCGCTGCAATAGGTCGCTCTCTGAAGCATCCACGGGAATGACTGCCGCGATCACGTACTCGCTCTCTAACGATGCATTTCTTTCCGTAACTAACGTTGTATCCATACCGTTTCGCACAGCGCGCGTGTAGCCCTGTGCGGGAGTGCCTCACATCTTAGCACGGGTGGGACTAAGTTGCAGAAATGAAGAGCTGTGGTATCGTGAACGCACGATGCAGTGGGCGAGCTTCAGAGTCAAGAAGGCAGAAAAGAAAAGCACCCCGTTGAGAGCTTCTTTTTGGTACTGTTAACCCCCGATTCTCCAAACGATACCAAGGAAAAACCCTCAACCACAGTCCGGCTGGTGGTTTTCTCCCGATATGGTACGGGAGGCTCCTTGATAACTTCGAGTTATCGCAAACCTCAACAGAAAGAGTGACTTGTGCAAAATTCTCTATTCGTAGCTAAATTCGGCGGATCTTCGATCGCGACAACAGAACGTCTCGGACGCATTGTAGCCATTGTTAAAGCTGATCCTCGCATCAAATATGTAGTGGTATCCGCTCCCGGGAAAGCGGGGAAAGATGACCAAAAAGTCACCGACCTTCTTCTTCTCGCACATCAGGAAGTAAGAAGTGGGGTTCCATTTGAGCATACTTTCGCGATCATTGGCGATAAGTTCCGGCGATTGGCAACCGGCACGGGATTTGATGTGAACTCAGAATTAAACGTGATACAGGAAGGCATTGCGCATGGTGGAACCCGTGATTGGGTCGCCAGCAGAGGAGAGTATCTCTCCGCCAAGATCGCCGCCAGCGCTTTGGGCTTTGCGTTCGTTGATGCTACGGCCCTTATCGCATTCACTCCGGAAGGAAGGATAGACGAAACGCGTACGTGGAAACAAATCAAGACCACTTTGAATCGTCCGGCGGTCATTCCTGGTTTCTACGGGGCACATTGGGAGGGGACGATTAAGACGTTTCCACGCGGTGGTAGCGATATCACCGGCGCTCATATCGCGGCAGCGGTACAGGCGAGTGCGTATTTGAACTACACGGACGTTCCGGGATTTCTCACGGCGGACCCTGCGATGGTTTCTGGAACTTTGCAGATACCGAGACTCACCTTCCGCGAAGTGCGGGAACTTTCCTCGGCGGGAGCGAATGTGCTTCACGCTGAAACGATATTCCCCGTTCGAGCGGCTGGTATCCCTATTCGGGTGCTTTCCACTTTCGAGCCGGAACGAGGCGGAACTACCGTTTCCCCAGATAACACATTGGAGCAAAACCCCAGAAGCATCACCGGCATCGCGGGACGACCTAGCTTTACCCGCATCACACTCCAAAAAGCTGGGATGAACGAGGAGAGAGGCTTCGGTCAAAGAGTCCTCGCGGTTCTTGCGAACCATGAAGTCTCCGTTGAGCACATGCCGTCGAGCGTTGACTCTCTAAGCATCGTCATTGCCGAGAGCGAACTTACCGGGAAGATAGACAGCGTGCGTCGCAGCTTGCAGATCGACTGTAAGCCGGATGATCTCGAGGTCGCCAGAGAAGAGATGGCACTCGTTGCAGTAGTCGGCAAGAGCGCGACTACCAGCGAGTCTGTGTTGAAAATGGTTTCCGCTCTCGATACTGCTTGTGTTCCTATAAAGATGATCAATCTTGGCTCAAGCAAATTGAGCATGATCATCGGAGTCGAAAACAATAGCTTCAAAAGAGCCTTGCAAAGACTTCACGAAGCGTTCTGCAGGGACTAGGGACTCTGCGCCAGACCCATACTAAGTTCCTTACGAGAAAGGCACTCGAACGATCGAGTGCCTTTTTTTAATTATTGCAATACGGTGTAGGTCCACGGCACCTCTATCGCGTACAGCATAAGAATCGCTCCGACAAGCGCCATGTTTTTCATGAATTGCACTCGCTCCATCATGCACGAGTTTGGATCAGTTTCTTTCCAAAAGGCATGCATTTTAAAAGAAACGGGGATGAGAAATATGAGGAGTAGCGCGAGCGATGCTTCAGGCGATATTCCAAAGAGAACCCCAAGTCCTCCGAGCAAGAGCAGTACTCCTGAGAGAAACACCGCCGCCCGAGGAGAAGGTACTCCCTTTGACGCGGCGTAACCGGTAAGTCCGTCAATATGCATGAAATGATTCCACGCCTGTAAGAGGAAATAGCCTCCGAAAATAAGACGGCCAATTAAGAATAAGATATCCATAAAGAAAACCTAGACTAACAACTAACAACTGAATGACGATAATGCAACTATACTCTTTTTGACTCGAAAAGTCATTCAGTTATTCGGTCATGGGTTATAAGTCATTCAGTTCCTATGAGAGCATTCCAATCAGCGGCAAACCTCTCGATTCCCTTATCCGTGAGCGGGTGCGAGCTATTAAACTCTCGCCATCCCTTTGAAAGGTCGAGTCTTTTATACGGAATAGGTGTAAGACCCTTAGCGTCGTAGGAAAATCCTTCAGGCACTCCCACCCCCCTCACTCCCCCCTCGGGCTTGCCCGTTCCAGTTTCGCCTTGCGAAAGTGGCTCGGGCTTCCCCGTCTCCACCCATGACCTAATGACTTTTGCCGGAACCGTGAGAATATCAGCGTTGTATGCGAGGGATGCAAGAACATGCTCCGTCGAGCGAATACTGGCGGCGAGTAGCTGCACATGGCTTCCCGTTTCACCGTACATTCGCTTGATGTTTTTGATGAGGTCCATTCCATTTTCGCCGATATCGTCGAGTCTCCCGATAAATGGCGAGACAAAGACTTCTCCTCGTTTCGCGCCGCGTGTCGCCGCATGCACCGCCGCTGCCTGTTCCTGCGAGAAGACGAGTGTCATATTCACCCGCATACCTTCCGTTATCGATTGCTCCGCCGCGGCTAGCCCCGCCTTGGTCGTCGGGAATTTAATGTGAGCGTTTGGAATCCAGCTCCACATCTCCCGAGCATGCTTCAGCATATCCTGCGTGGTTGTCTCTCTGTCAGCGTACACCTCGACTGATACGGAGCCTTTGGGGATGAGCTCTGAAATCTCGCGCACGAGGTCCTTATAGAGCGAGAGGATGTCCGCGGCCGTGCACGTTCGCTCGCCAAGACATTTTTGCGCCCTGGGATTCTTGGCGATAAGCGTCGGATTCGTGGTTTGCCCATCGAGAGACCCCAGGAGTGATACGACTTCCCTTGTTTCTTGTGGATCACCGCCGTCTAGGAAGATTTTAGACATAAAATTTATAAAACTTCATAAAACACAAACTCGCCAAAATCCAAACAAAGCACAAATTTCCCAAGACACAAACCTACTTTCTCGTTTGGCTCTTTGGATACTGTGCTTTGGTATGTTTGTTTGTTCTTTGTGTGCTGTGCTTTGTGCTTTTAAGCGATCAGCTTTTTGAATTCTTCCACCATCGGCACTTGCTCGGCTTCTGTTCTATACATTTTCGAAAGATGCAGGGCGGTCCAATCGGCCACGAGTAGCGAATGAAACATGCGTTCAAGTGCTGTTTTCCCCTGTAGCGCAACTTGGGTTACGGGAAGTCCGTGTTTCTCGTAGAGTTTCTTGCAGACAGCCATGCGCTTTTGATTTTTAGGGTGATCTGCGGTGTCAGTGAGAAAGATAAAATGAAATGCGCTCGAGAGCTTCGTGGTGCTCGGGATGAGGTCAAAGCCGGTCATCTCGTTATGGTTGAGTTCGGGAAACACATTGTAGAAAGCCGGAATTTTCCCAGTCTCATTAAACTTTATCTTCCAATTATACGCCACCGCGCGGTTCCCCGCCGACGCGTATATGACTGGAACGGAATTCTTTAGCTTCTTCGCCAGCTTCTTGCCCTCGCGCTCCAGCAAATCGGGTGTAAGCACTGTTGCAAGCGAACGAAGTTCGCTCGCGAGCCGTGTATGCCGCATGAGAGTCGCGAGCGCACTCATCGAAAAACCGAGGGCGGAGCGTGGCTGGATCTTCGTGTCAGGGATCACCACGTGAGGAATGCGATATCGTCTCGAAAGCTCGATGAGTGTGCCGCCGATACCCATTGCCGCTACGCCGTAGCCTTTCTTTTTGGCAATTCGGAGAAAATCAATCGGCTCCTCGGTATTCCCCGAGTAGGAACTCGCGATAAGGAGGCTCTCTCTAAGTCTCCTTGGGGACACAGGAGGAAGTCCATAATCGCTGTAAACGCCGATATCAAGGTTTGGATCGTATGTCTTGATAAGATCAGCAGAAAGGTGCGAGCCGCCCATCCCCACAACAATATACTCCTTCGCGAAAGGAAGTTTCTCTTTGTGCACGATCACGGGCTTCCACGAGAACTGGGTATGAAAATTTCTGATAGCTTCCTCCATTTTGGAAATTGGTAATTGAAAATTTTTTGGAAATTGGAAATTGGAAATTGGAAATTCGTTTTCAAGAAGTCTTCTTCTTGGAAACGTTGTGTCCTCCGAATTGATTTCGAAGCGCACTCACCACTTGCCCGGTAAATGTAGGATTGCCTTTCGAATTGATGCGAAACCGAAGCGAATCCTTGATGACCGTCACTGGAACCCTAAGCTTTTTCGCCGTCTCTACCGTCCAGAGTCCTTCCCCGCTGTGGGCAACTGACCCAGAGATGCCCGCGAGTTTTTCACCGTGCTCTTCAAATGCGTTCGCGAGCCACTGAATTAGCCTTGACTCAATAACGCTCCCCTGATTATACAACCGCGCAATTTGTTTTAAGTTAAGTCCGAATCGCACCCTCCTTTCCTTCCCCCCTCTTAAGAGGGGGGAGTGAGGGGGGTGGAGTCTGCGTCTGTCTGCGTCAAGTCCGCGTAGTTCTGCGGTGCGAAGCACATCGAACCCCTCGCCGATTGCCTGCATCATTCCATATTCAATGCCGTTATGTACCATTTTTACAAAGTGCCCGGCTCCGGCCTTGCCCATGTACGCGTAGCCGTCGAGAACCGCAAGGTCTCTGAAGAGCTTTTCATATTTTTCGTAGACTTTTTTTTCTCCACCAATCATAAGACAGGCGCCTTTTCGGGCGCCTACAGGACCGCCGGAGGTACCGACATCGAGAAAGTTAATTCCCTTTCGGGAAAGAATCTTCGCGCGCCGCATAGAGTGCTCATAAAATGAATTCCCTCCGTCGATGAGAGTATCGCCCTTTGAAAGGTGCGGCAGAAGCTCTGTGAGTACCTCGTCTACCGCCCCATGCGGCACCATGAGCCAGATGAGTCTCGGTGTGTTTAATCGCGAGCACACAGCTTCCAGTGTTTCGCTCACTTCTGCCCCAGCCTTTCTCGCCTCCCGACGAGGCTTTTCACTTCGGTTCCACGCAACCACTCTGTGGCCATATTCAAGAAGCCTTTCAACCTGCGCGAGTCCCATCTTTCCTAAGCCGATGTAACCCAAATGCATGAATAATGAAGTATGAATTATGAATTACGCGTAACTCCTCATTCCTCCCATTTAATTCTAATTCGATTGCTCTGTAATCGTAGGTCCCTTGCTCCCCTTCTCGTAGACATGCAAGGGTACACTCGTCCATTTCTCAAGTATGGGCGTAATGATCTTCCATTGCCGCTTCACCTCTTCGGTGGAAGGAAAGAGCGTTTGGTCGCCTCGAATGGCGTCGAGAAGTACTCTCTCGTACGCGTCCGGGACCTCGTGCGCGAGCGCGCCTTCCGGGAAGGAAAACGCGAGGCGTTTTGGCTCCAACTGAAAATGAAATCCCGGTTTCTTCGCCCAGAATACTATCGAAATCTCCGCTCGGGGGAAGAGGCCGAAAGAGAGAACGTTTTGATGAGCGTTTGTATGTCCCTCCGGACATAGGCAGGGCGTAGGCTTGAAGAATACGGAGATGGCGACGTTTGATTCCTTCAGCGCCTTGCCGCTCTCAAGATAAAAAGGAATACCGCGCCAGCGATTGTTCTTTACCGACATCTTCAGCTTGAAGTACGTTTCAGTCGCCGAATCCGGGGCGATACCAGCTTCTCCCTTGTATCCTTCGTATTGACCGCGAACGATCGAGTGCGCAAGGTCGCCCTTCGCGAGCAAAGCGTAGCGGAGCACTTTTGCCCGAGCGGCGCGAAGCTCCTTTGCGTCAAGATCCTTCGGGTTTTCCATTGCGACGAGCGCGAGCATCTGTAAAAGGTGATTCTGGCCAACATCGCGGAGCGCCCCCACCGGATCGTAAGACGGTCCTCGCGAAGACACACCGTCCTTTTCCAAGAAAGTCACCTCGACTCGCTCCACATGGCGCCTGTTCCAGAGCGGCTCAAAAAGTCCGTTGGAGAAACGGAAGGAAACGATATTTTGCATCGTCTCCTTCGCGAGGTAGTGATCGATCCGAAAGATCTGCTCCTCTTCAAAAAGAGTGCCCAGCATTCGGTCGAGACGAGCCGCCTCTTTTTCATTATTGCCAAACGGCTTCTCAACAAGCACCCGCGTCCACGCTTTTTCCTCATCCGGAAGTCCGGGAGCGCACGGAATCGTGAGGTCTGAAGCGGAAAGCCGCTTAAACACCGTTTCGTAGAGGGTGGGCGGAACCGCGAGGTAGAAGAGTTTGTCGCTACAGGCCCCAAGGAGTCTATCGTGCTCTTCGAGAAATTTCTCTAGCGACACATAGCTCTCTTTATTGTTAAGATCGCCCGCGTGGTACCAAGCTTTGGCAATGAACTCATCAGGCTCAAGTATCTTCCCCCCCGCTCGCAGGGAAAGAGAATTCTGAATGAAGGCGCGAAACTGGTCGTGCGAAAAAGATTTTCGTGAGAATCCCACGATCTTGGTGCTCTCGGGAAGGAGTTTCTTCTCATGGAGGTCAAAAAGCGCTCCCGCGAGCTTTTTCTGGAAGAGATCTCCCGTCGCTCCGAAAATAACGATGGTGAGGGGTTTTTGAGACATGGGCAACATTGTACACTGATATAGAGCAATAAAAAAGGCTCCTCATGAGGAATCGGCGAGTAAATGTTAAAGTGTCGCTCCCAAACGTTGCAAATTTGGCCCATCGGAAGAATTTGCAACGATCTGCGAAGCAAAAAAGACCAGTGGCGCTTCGCCACTGGCTCTCTAAAAGACGGGCTCAATCGTTCACCATTCCTGCCCTTAGCGTTTCGGTCCATCCGCCACTGCTATCCAAGATGTCCTTTGATTCCCTGCGGGTAAAGCAATGGCCGCACCGTCCGCAGTAGTCCGAGTAAGTGTCAGGCACTTCCGCATCGCCTCTCCTCGTAATGATAAGCTTGTGTCCCCGTCGTCTGCAGATATCGCGTTTCTTTTGTGTGTTCCTACTTAATGGTTCTCGAGTTGTGTTCATACGTATTCCTTTGTGCCGCTTCCTTTAGCTTATCAAAGCCTTTCCAAAACAAAAACCCCTTTCGGGGTTTTTGTTATTCAGTGATTCAGTTATCGGTGACTTGCCCAGTGGCGAGTCTTCGAGTTTTACTGGGTAAGTTATTCAGCCGGTTCTTTGACCCCTTCAGCCGGTTTTTCTTTCTTCACATGTCCGGCGGTGGCGTCCACTTCGTAGGAAGTGTTTTGGGCCTCGAAAAAATTCACGAGCTCAAAGACATCGGTCGCGGTACTCATCCATTTCGCCGGATTTTTCGAGTTGTAGTGCTTGGGGAGTCCGAGCTCCTCAAGTCGCCTGTCGGTGACGTACTGCACATACTGGTTCACGTAATCGGCGTTAAGGCCGAGGATGCCGCGGGGGAAGAGATCTTTGTTGTAGGCGGTTTCCCTCTCGACGCCCTCAATGATGATTTCTTTAATTTCATTCGCGAACTCCGGAGTGAGGAGTTCCGCGTTTTCTTCGAGCGCAGTGTGGACGAGATTGATGCCAAACTTCAGGTGAAGCGACTCGTCTCGGAGCACCCAGTTAATCATCGAACCGAAGTTGCGAAGCTGATTGCGTTGCCGGAACGAAAGCGCCACCATAAAACCCGAATAGAACCAAATCCCCTCCATGACGATATTGGTGGCGATAAGATTCCGAATGAAATCTTTTTTACCCTCAATGGTTTCAATGGGCAAAATCATTTCGGTCATGCGATTCAGGTACTTCAAGATGTATTCCTCCTTCGCCTTCATCGAGGGCACTTCAAGATGGATGTTGAATACCTTCTCGCGGTCAAGCGGGAATGTCTGGAGCACGTACTCGAACGCGACGCAATGGTTCGCTTCCTCCCACATTTGCTTCGCGAGGTAAAGGTGGCACTCGGGCGCCTTCAGGTACGGGTACCACCCGAGCGCGATGGAGCGATTGACAATAAGTTCCGCCGGATTGAAGAACGCCATGAGAAACTTCACCGCGTGACGTTCGTCCTCGGTCATTTTGTTCCAATCATCGAGATCTTCCTTCAAGGCGATCTCGTGCGGAAACCAGGTATTCCGCACCGCTTGCTGATAGAGGTCATACGCCCACTGGTAGCGTATGGGGTGCAAATTCATGTCTTCCGGTTGTGCTTTGCCGATGAGAGCCATATGAAGTCTGTAAAGTCTATAAGGTTTATAACGTTTGTAAAGTCAACCATTCAGTTCTTGCGTTATGACTTTAAGAACTTTTAACTTTACAGACTCGGATTCACTGGCAACTGTCGCAGATGAGTCCATCTTGCGGATCCTCCGGACCGGCGTTTGCTCCCATTGCGAGGACCTCTTCGACGGTAATTTGCTTTCTGACCGAGGGAGTATCCGATACTGACGCAAAACCCGCTTGTTTCGAAGCCTCGGCATTGACCGAAGCCATAACCGTTTCCTTCACCTCTACTTGAACGCTTTGTATCGGAGACGGGGTCTCTGCTTTTACCATGACCGGCTCTGCTTTTGCGGGAGTCGGAGTAAGAGGAGTAAGAAGAGGCGGCTGGAGCTTCGAGATACCGCCGAACGCGGTTGGCACGGGAGCTCTCCTAAACGCCGCCGCGAAGCCGAGCTTGCCCATTTTTTGCGCTTTGTTCACGTGCGTGGTCGATTGCTCGGCCGTATGACGCGGCTTCATGTGCAGGTAGTAAGTTGTCTTAACGCCCTTTTCCCACGCGGTTTGATAAATCTTCATCGTCTCGTCGATGTCGCGTGTTTCAAGATACATGTTGCGCGAGAGCGCCTGGTCAACCCACTTTTGCGCTCGAGCCGCGACTTCGATAAAAGCGAATGGCGAGGTCGTGAAAGACGTTTTATAGATCCTTTTGATGTGCTCGGGGATATCGGAGATATGTTCGATGTCTCCTTGCGCTTCGATAATTTCGTCGCGCACTTTCTCCCAAAGCCCCATGTTCTTGAGATCAAGTACGAGGTTGTGGTTGATGTCGAGATATTTGCCGGAAATCTTGTTGCGAGAAAATACCTGCGCGAAGCGCGGATCAATCCCCGGTGTCGTCCCCGCGACAAGGCCGATGTTGGCGTTAGGCGCGACTGCCATGAGAGTCGCGTTACGCATGCCTTTTTTGACTTTCTCGCGAAGCACATCCCAGTTGAGGCCACGATGCCGACTTTCCTTCATCACCGTAAGGGGGGTTCCGCGGTCGCGCTCGAGACGGGCCAAGGTATCCTGCGGCACTTTGCCGCGCGACCAGCCCGACCCCTGGAAGTGTGAATACGAGCCTCGCTCCTCTGCAAGATTCGCGCTTTCATCGATCGCCATGTAGCTGATGAATTCGAAGATGCGGTCCGCGAAATCGGCAGCGTGCTCGCTGTCATAGGCCATGCCGAGTTTTTCCAGCGTGTCGGTAAATCCCATGACCCCGAGTCCGATCGCGCGATTTTCCCTATCCGAACTCTCGGCTTCCTTCACGGGAAGCACGTTGATGTCGATGAGGTTATCGAGTTGGCGCACCGCGAACCGGACGCTCGAATCGAGCTTGCCCCAATGCACCTCCTTGTTATGCACGTGCGCCGCTAAGTTAATCGAGGCGAGGTTGCAGACCGCGATGTGATCTTTATCCTGCGGGAGAGTGATCTCGGTACAGAGGTTGGACATGTGGATCGTGCCGGTGTTGTTGTTAAGAGCGCGCAGGTTAATCGCGTCCTTCCAGGTAAGCCAAGGGTGTGAGGTGGTTTGCAAAGATACGAGGATCTGGCGGAATTGCTCGCGGGCGGGAACCTTTCGGAAAATCCGCAGCTTGCCCGCCTGCGCCATGCCGACGTACTCGTTATACCGCTTAACAAAGCGGTCTCCGTAGAGTTCATTGAGGTCCGGGGTCTCCTTAGGATCGAAAAGGTACCAATCGGCTCCCCCCGCGACGCGGCGCATAAACTCATCAGAGAGAAAGACGGCGGTGTTCGCGGTACGCATCCTAAGGTAATCGTCGCCGGCATTGTGTTTCCAATCGAGAAACTCCGGAAAATCGTAATGCCAGTTTTCCATGTAAAAGCAGAGCGCTCCTTTTTTCTTACCCCCTCGCTGTACCGCGCGAATTGCGGTGTCGATGATCTTAGCGAACGGTGTGGGACCGCTCGAGGTGGTGTTGTTCGAAGAGAGAGGCGAACCGGCGGCTCGAAGTTTCGTGATCGAAGCGCCGATGCCGCCGGATGCCTTGGAGAGCTTGATCACGTCCGCGACTGACTTCGCGATATGCTCGATGTCGTCATGAATCTCAAGAAGAAAACAGTTGGAAAGCGCGGGGCGAGGCGTGCCGGCGTGGATGTTGGTCGAGCCGCCGGCGATATACTCGAGGCGCGACATCTTATCGTAAAATTTCTTCGCCCATTCGGTCGGATGTTTTTCGTTGTACGCAAGGCCCATCGCGATGCGCATAAAAAAGTATTGGGGCGTTTCTCGCGGCTCTTGTTCCTTATCCTTCACCGCGTAGCGGTTGAGCAAGGAAGAGAGTCCCGCATACTGGAACAATTCATCGCGCTCAATATCGATCGCGTCACGAAGCTTTTCGAGATCATATTTCTCGCTCATTCGCGCGTCGAGGAGCCCTTCGGCAACGCCTTCTCGGATGTATCGAAGAAATCCGTCCCGGTGCATTTTATCAAGCGTTTCCTCACTATTCTCGAAATCGCCCACCACCCGCCGGTATACGGTTTTGAGGAGAAGCCGGGTAGCGACTTTATCGTATTCGATGTCTTCTTTGACGTTCTGCACCGCGGCATTGATGGTTGCTTGGTCCATTTCCTCGGTGGTGATGCCATCGTAGAGCGTGAGCTTCGTCTCCGTCGCGATCTGTGTCACCATTGAGATGGGATCCGAAAGCCCGCGGCACGCGCGCTCGATCGAACGGTTGATGCGATCCGCGTTAAACGGTTCTCGAGTGCCATCGCGTTTTGTGATATAAATTTCCATAGCAATACGAACTACGAACACTGAATCAGTATGAATATACGAACGAAGACAATTGATTCGTATATTCGTAAAAATACGTAATTCGTAGTGCCTATTCTATCACCCAAATATGCTTTGCAAGAGTGTGCGTTGGTGGAAAAATCGGTTAGACCATGAGTTGTCGAGCCCTCGCAAGAGGGCACGCGGTCACTCTCCACACCTCCCGAAGAATGCTTCTCATTCCTCCTTTTTAAAAGGAGGTGGCCGAGTCAGCGAGGCCGGAGGATTTTAGAAATCCCTCGGCCTACGCCCACTCCCTTTAGGAAAGGGAGAATAAGGGGTGCGGAGAGTTACGGGACAATAAAAAACCTCTGGTCCAGTCTTCCAGTTTCCGTATGCACAGAGAACATGTAAGATAGGTGGACCAGAGGCCATCTCCCTTTTTCCGTTGAGACGTCCCTCCTTTTTTATGTACTCGTGAAGCCCTAACCTAGAAAGGTACTCTGAAAGGGCGAGGGAAGCAATAGCATCTAGAGGTTTAAATTCCGAATAACCTTCGCTTCCACGATGAGCTCATCGCGAAGTATCTTGTCTTCCTCTTTAACGGCCCCATAAAATCGAATAGTGTCGCCGACGACAAACCGTCCGAGAACCACCTTTTTCCTGTTCTTGGAAAGTACCTCGGTCGTGGGGCCAACAAGTACCGTATACTCCACTCCCCCGACGGCCACAACCAGCTTGGCGGAAGAGGTGTCTTCGGGGGCGGCGCCAGCGTCCACACGCTTTAATGTTCCCTCGAAATTTCGAGGGGTAAATTCGCTTTTTGCCTGATAGATCAGAATCTTATCGGCGGTGAGTCGGTTTTGCGCGTGGTCATAGACGCCAGAAATGAGGGGGATCGCATCGCCTTTTCGCAAACGACCAAACGGAATAGTGACTGCTCCCTTGCTGATCGAGACGGCGGAGGTAGTCGAGAGGCGGACCGAGATAGTCTGTTTCGAAGGGGTAAGGAGTGTAAAGCGCTCATCGGAAAGAACTTCCGCAATGACGCCGGAAAATGCTCCCGCTTCCTCCTGAAGCGACCAGTCCTTCACGCGAAGCGCGTTCACCCCGAAAAAGTCGGAGCCGACGAAAAATTCACCTTCGACATCGATATAGTCGCCAATCCGTATCTGCGGGATCAACGCGCTTCCACCAAAGCGCTTAGTGAGCGTCGTACGGCTATCGGTTTTCATCGTAAAGCGCATCGGTACCGCTCCCCACACAATCCCGAGGTACAACGTCGTGCCGGCTATCTGGTCGACACGGGCGCTCCTTAGCACCACAGAGCCGTCCGGTTTGATGTGTAATTCGGGATTCCCCGCCCCGACGCTCTGTGGATCATAGTTCGTCGCGGCAAAACTGAGACTGGGGAGAGCGAGAAGGAACAGGCCTACTATGCAGATTTTTCTCATGCAAAGGAGTATACCTAAAACAAGATAAGAAAGAAAATCAGCGCGGCAAATATCCGATAAAAACCAAAAGAGATGAAGGTGTGGCGTTTGATAAATGAAACAAGGAACCTCACCGCGAGGAGAGCGGATGCAAAGGCGGCGAGAAAACCTGCGGCGAGGAGAGACCAGTCATTCCCTGAAAACGATTCCACACTCCGCAGTAAGTCAAATCCGGTCGCCGCCGCCATCGTGGGTATCGCGAGTAAAAACGAAAATTCAACGATGACTTCCCGACTAAGGCCGAGGGCGAGGCCGCCGATAATGGTCGCCGCCGCGCGCGATACGCC